>JGI12210J13797_10825578_pt1 | contig 10273 bp, 8 predicted proteins | sample ElkSlonscriptome_3_FD_13797 | JGI IMG/M metagenome (IMG submission 13797) | reverse complement strand
TCACCATCACGCACCGCCACCTCGTCCACCCAAGCCGCGGCCGAAGCCGCAGCCCGCAAGAGATCGGGGGTCTCGACGCGTCCGTAGAGCTCGAGTTCGGGGGCGAGCCTGCCCGGCACGGCCGGCGCGACATCGACCCGCCAGACACGCTCCTCTACCCGCGGCGTTTGTTGCTCGGGCTTGGTTGCCTTGAGCATGCGGAAGACGCCAACAGCAATGGCGAGGATCAGGATGGGCAGCAGGACTTTTAACGCAATGCGCACGCGGTATATCCAATAGTGGGTTGTGAGAGGTCGCCGGGCCGCGCCCTGCCTGACCCGAAGGGCGTCATGGGTCGGCCGCCGGACGCGCCGATCCAGACCCGGTAGACTGTAGCGCGCCGAGTTGGTCGGCTACAGCCTACCGGCGGTGACCTAAGGTCGGGGTGACACGCCAGAATGGCAACGACAAGCAGCTTCGGCATTGCGTCTAAGGGGTTTCGGACTCGGCAAGACAACCGACGGCACCAACAACGGGGCTTTCGCAACGTCCCTTATCCACCCCAACGGCAGGGCTGATCCCCGACAGACGGTCCCACTCGCTCGCGGTACGGACTGTTGCAGACTTATGCGATGACATAGACCAAAAGCCGAATGACGAGTAGGCGGTTTGGTCTGAATGGCAGCAGCCACATGGAGACAACGATACCGTCATCGCTGACGGGTAGTGTATTTGGAGCGGAGCGGCAGACCGCGCGCGACAGGACCAACCGGAAGGCTCACTCACGACGGTGGGCTCGGCGTTCGGTGCATACCGAGCCGACAACAACGCACCACCAACCAAAACGCAAGCCGTCCTATCTGAATCCCGCCGAGGTGCATGGACTGTTGATTAAGCCCGGATCAATGTTGCTTTGCATCAGCGACTTGCCCGTTGGAATCTCGATAAAGGACTTGAAGGCGTTTGTGCTCGACGGTATCGACACGCTCCGCACCAGGTCGCTTCGGATGTCCCCCGCCGTCTCAAAATGCACCATACTGCGCTTGACCAATCCCGACAACGGCGCCGTCAGCCACCAGGGACTGGTCGCCGTGCAGCCCGCGAGGCTCGCGCTAGACCTCATTTAAGCGCTACGGCAAACGCCGCTTCGGGGTACTTCGGTGCGTGTTTACCGGTACCGGCACAGCTCGTTCGAAGTCGGGCTCGCGGGCGATACCAAGTCCATCTTCGATCTGCTCGGCGTCAGCGACGCCGACAGCATCGCCAAGGGTCCGGCCTGCAAGCTGGATCTGGTCGCCCACACCGGCACCACGATCGTGCGGCGAGCCACCCAGCCCATCGACCAACCGATCGCCCGTCCCAGCATTCAGCAAGCGAGCAATACCACGGCGTCGCAGGCCAACCCGCACGAGACCTCACAGCAGCCAGACACCGGCGGCACATTTGCCCACTGAAGCCACCTACCGACGCTTCCCCGGCTCACCCTCGCGCCTGCTCATTGCCCTCGACGATGGCCGTCAACAGCCGCTGCATCCATTGACGGCTCTGCGCCGTGATGCCCGGGCACTGCGATTCGCGTGGTCCGGCGACATTCAGTGCACGCACGCCCTGATCTCGTAACCAAGTGCGAATGTCATCGAGCGTCGCCGATGCATGCGGGTCAATCTGGTTGAGATCAATCTGAAGCAGCGGCCTACCGAGCCGTGCCGCCACCTCGGCCGTCAGCGCGGTACCGCCCGCAAGCTCGCCCCGATGCAAGATCAAAGTAGCGTCGGCATCGCGCACGTTCCACTCGGTGCGCTGCGCCGACTCGGCGGTGGGTGTTTCCGAGAGCGGATAGCGCCCATCGAGTGCACCATCCTCGGCTAGCCTTCCGCGAGGGCACCAGCCACCGGCGCCGATACCGGCACCTTTCGGTAACGCCAGCACCGCCTCCAGCGCCCCGCGGTCGACGCCGGTCTGGCCGCCGGAGCGCACCTCCACCAGCGGCAGGCGCTTGCGGCGATGCAGGGCAGCGATCAGTTCGCGATCACGGCGTGCGAAGTAGGTGTCCTCTTCAGCCCGTTCCTTGAGCCGGAGTTTGTCAGGGAAGGTAGTCAACGGCATCTCCCGAGGCACGATTGATAGTAAGAGCCCAGTCACCTCGCAAGTTTCCGATCAGACAGGTGCCGATCAACGCTGTGCCAGGACGATCGCTCGTACCGGCGCGGGATGCCCCTCGACGGTTCGTGTTGGCTCGTCCGGATCGAGGAAGTCGGACAACGACTGGAAGCGCATCCAGGCCGTCGCGCGCTGCTCCGCCGTGGTGGTCGAGGTCCGGTCGAGTACTCGCAACTTCCGCAGGCCGGCAGCGCGCAACCAGGCACACAGCGTATCCGGCGTCGGGATCGCATGCACATTGCGCATCTTCGCATAGCGTCCGCCGGGCACCAACACCCGCCGGCCGGGTTCGTCGAGCACCAGGGTCTCAAGCACCAACTCGCCCCCCGGTCGCAGCAATCGGCGCAACGTCGCAAGGTGCATGGCGGCATCGCGACGATGGTAGAGCACACCCATCGACAACACCGTATCGAAGCCCGTCAGATCCTTGGGCAGATCGTCATCGGCCATCGGCAGCACCGCCAGGCGCGGGTCGACGATGAACTGGTTGATGGCGAGAAACTGCAGCACGAAGCGCAGCGTGGGATCGATACCAAGCACCAGCCGTGCGCCGGCACCGAGGGCGCGGTAGGCGTAGTAACCGTTACCGCAACCGACGTCGAGCAGCAAACGGTCTTGCAGCGGTGCAATCGCGTCGGCGAGCCGACCCCATTTCAAGTCCGAGCGCCATTCGGTGTCGATGTCCACGCCATGCACACAAAACGGACCCTTACGCCAGGGATGAAAGGCATCGAGGAGCTGCGCCAGCTCATCGCGCGCGGCATCGTTCAGCGGCGGCGCTGCCCCCACGGTGATGCACGGGGCGCGCAAATCGATGCGCGCGGGCACGATCCCCGGCAAGCTGTTCAGTGCCTCCATCCACTTTGGGAGATCGCCGTTGCAGCGCAAATCCAGACGCGCCCTGCTGAGGCGCCGCAGGCGTTCTACCCAGGGCGCCAGCGGCGATGCCTTGAGCCGCTCGAAGAACGGCTCAAGGCGCCGCAACAGGTCCATCGGCGGCGTCGCCACGCTCATGGCCACGCCAACCAGCCGACGAAATTCAGGCACTGAAACCAGCGCTCGCAGCTCGTGAAACCCGCGTCGGACAGCCGCTCCTCGTGGACCTCGATGCTGTCCGGCAGCAGTACCTGCTCGAGCGCCGCGCGCTTTCGGCTGATCTCGAGTTCGCTATAGCCATGCGCACGCTTGAAATCCAGGTGCAAGCCGTTCATCAGGTCCGACACGGCGACGTCGGGCCAATCCACTTTCTCAACCAGAATCAGCACGCCGTCAGGTGCAAGCCCGGCATGGATGCGCTGCAACAGTGCAAGCCGCCGAGTGCGGGGCAGAAACTGCAGGGTAAGATTGAGTAGGACAATGTCGACATCTGCAACGGCGACCTCGCTGACATCGGCACAGCGAGTCTCAACGCGCCCGCACGCGACGGCGTCGGACAAGCGGCGGCGTAGCTCGTCGATCATCGCCGGCGCATTGTCCACCGCGAGGATACGCAGATCCGGGTCCGGAAGCCGCGCGAGGATGCTGGCGCTGGCGGCACCCAGCGAACACCCGAGATCCAGCACTCGCGCCGCAGGCCCGACATGGCGCGCAGCGAGCAGGCCGATCAGCCGGATCAACTCGCGGTAGCAGGGGACCGAGCGATCGAGCATATCGGCGAAGACGCGCGCGACACGCTGGTCGAAGACGAAATCAGACGCTGGCGCATCAGCGCCGGCGAACAGCCGGTCGGGCTGCCACTCAGGCCGCTGGCCGTGCTGTCGTTCATTCATCGGTTAAGATCCCGGAGACGCGCTCAGAGGCACCGTATAATGACGCCATCCGACTGAAGGTGAAAAAACATTGATACAACATCTGCCCAGCGTTGTTAGGATTAATGGTTAGTCATCACGCAAAGGCGCATGCGCCAAGGGGGGTAAAACAATGAACGCGATCAACGCCGACGTCGTCCTAGAGGACGAAACCGACATCGAAGCTATCGACACCGAGCTGCCGCCAGCGGTCATCGAGCCGGACCTGGACGACCCCTCTCTGTACATGAACCGCGAGCTAACCTGGCTCGCGTTTAACCAGCGCGTGCTGCATGAGGCCGAAGACGCGCGCACACCGTTGCTGGAGCGGGTCAAGTTTCTGGCCATCGTCAGCAACAATCTGGACGAATTCGTCATGAAGCGCATCGGTGGGCTCAAGCAGCAAATCGCCGCCGGCGTACACACGCCTACCGTCGACGGCCGCACCCCAGGCCAGCAGGTGACCGAATGCCGCGACCTGCTTGCCGAGATGCAAGGCGACCAGGAGCGCATCTTCAAGGATTTAATGGGCGAACTCGAGAGCCAAGACATCCGCCTCGTGCGTATCGGCACGCTGCAAGAGGACGCCCGCGCGCGCCTGCGCGAGCACTTCCGTACCGATATCTTCCCAATGATTACGCCGTTGGCGATGGACCCGGCGCACCCGTTCCCGTTCATCTCCAATCTCGCACTGAACCTGTTGGTCACGCTTCGTTACCCGGGCGGCGGCGAGAGCTACATGGCGCGCGTCAAGGTGCCAGTCAGCAAGGATGTCTCCAAGCGGCTGATCCAGGTCGACGGCGTCAACACCTTCGTTACGCTCGATGATCTCATCATCAACAATCTCGACATGCTGTTCCCGGGCATGGAGATCCAGAGCTGCGAGCTCTTTCGGGTCACCCGCAACGCCATCGTCGAGCCCGAGGCGGAGGCCGCCAGCGACCTGCTGGAGCTGATCGAGACCGAGTTGCGCGAGCGCCACTTCGCGCCGATCGTGCGGCTCGAGGTGCAGGCCGGCATGGACCCGGTGCATCGCGGCATGCTTGCCGCTGAGCTTGGCCTGAACGAGGCCGAGGACGTCGATGAGGTCGCGGGCATCATGGCCAAGCGCGATCTCTTCGAGTTGGCCGGGCTCGACTTCCCAGACCTGCACGACAAGCCCCATCGGCCTGGCGACCACCCACTGCTCGGCAACGACCGACGCAACATCTTCCATATCATCCGCGAAAAGGGTCCACTGCTGCTACAGCACCCCTACGAATCCTTCGCCACCACGGTCGAGCGCTTCCTCTCTAGTGCCGCCAAGGACCCGAAGGTACTTGCGATCAAGATGACGCTATACCGGACCTCGGGTGGCTCGATTCTCGACTCCCTGATCAAGGCCGCTCAGAACGGCAAGCAGGTCGCGGTCATGGTCGAACTCAAGGCGCGCTTCGATGAGGCCGCCAACATCGGCTGGGCGCGACGGCTAGAGGCCGAGGGCATCCACGTCACCTATGGCGTGCTCGGCCTCAAGACCCACTGCAAGCTCATCTTCGTGGTGCGCCGCGACTATGCCCAACTGCGTCGCTATTATCACATCGGCACCGGCAACTACCACGGCGGCACCGCCAAACTCTACACCGATCTCGGCATGCTCGGCTGCGACGAGGAGATCGGCGCCGACTTGACCGAATTGTTCAACTACCTCACCGGCTACTCGCCTCCGCCGAGCTACCGCAAGATTCTGGCGGCACCCTACACCCTCAAGCGCGGCGTCCTGGCCAAGATCCAGCGTGAAATCGACATCCATCACGAGGAGGGCAACGGACTCATCCAAATGAAGATGAACGCGCTGGAAGACCCGGACATCGTCCGCGCCCTCTACCGCGCATCCCGCGACGGGGTCAAGGTTGACCTGATCATCCGCGACACCTGCCGCTTCCGCCCTGGCATCCCCGGCCTGTCGGAGAACGCCCGTGTCGTCAGCATCGTCGGGCGCTTCCTCGAACACGCGCGCATTCTGTACTTCAGGAACGGCGGCGACGACGAATACTACATCGGTTCGGCGGACATGATGGGCCGCAATCTCGAGAGCCGCGTCGAGGTGCACGCGCCAGTAGAAAATCCGGAGCTGCGCCAGGAATTGCGGCTGATCCTCGACGTCCAATTCGCCGACCAGCGCTCCGCATGGGACATGCAGCCGGACGGTACTTATGTGCAGCGCGTCCCCAACGAGGAAAGCGCCAAGGGCGCCCAGGACACGCTGATCGGTGTTGCCGAAAAGAGTCTGGCCGCCGCCGCCAAGCACAAGGAAAAGACCCTGCGCTCGCGCTTGCTGAGCCATTTCGAGCATCGACTGGCGAGCAAGGGTTGAGACGCGGCGCGCGATCGAGCCAAACGGAACCGGCGCCAGCCCGGCGCGCTTGGCCAGCTGGCGCAATTTGGTGTCATCGGCGGTGACCGACAGGCTGATGATGCCAAGCATCCGACCATCGGAGCCGAACCGCGGATTGACTTGGTGGACGGCCAACGCTGCAGTCGCCGGAATGAAGATCCTGCATGGGTCCTGACTTCCGGAGACGAGTCCCGGCTATTTCGACACCCAGCCGCGCTTTCGCAAGCGCTTCAAGGTGCCGGTGCAACTCCGCAATGACCCGATCCGCCTCAATCGCCAGGGGGTAATGGGCTGATTGCTCCCGCCGGCCGGACGGGAGCTGGCCGGCCAGGGCGGCTACTCCCGCGGTGCCCGCACCGCGTTGCTATGAAGGCGCGTCTGAGCCCACCCAAGTTCCTGCGCGACCCGGGCGTGCATGCCCTGCTCTCAGACCCCGGCGGAGTCTCGGCATCAGGCCCTTGCAATGCCGACACTGTTGCCTTCCGGTATTTGGACATCGCATAGCGTTCGCACGATCTTCCCCGCCTGTCAGGCCTTGCCTGACGCAACGAAACGATGAGCAATCGCCAATGCGAAGAATAGCCAGCGGAGCGAGGAGAGTAACGAACAGCGGGGACATCGCGCCGAGAAAGCACACACGATTTGAGCCACGCGCATCGCGCAGCGAGCTGCCCGCCGATGACCGCATCTGCGTCGATAATTGGCCAGCCTTTGCACACTGGATTCCGGCCTGGGAGCGGCTGCTTGATGCCGCCCCTGAGGCCAGTCCTTTCCATTCGCCGGCTTGGCTGGAGCAGGCCTGGCGCTACCCGGGAAAGCCTATCTTCGCCGCCCTGCTCCGCCGTGGCGATGAATTGGACGCAGGCGTGGTGCTCTGTCCCCGCTGGGAAACCGGTTTCAACGTCTCGCTACCGGTACGAGCGTTGCACTGCCTGCCGCACATGCCGCTACTTGACCCCTGCGCCGCAGTCGTGGCGAAGCGGCCGGAGGTTTCGGCCGATAGCATCGCAGACCTTCTCGAGACGGCCCTGGCGAGTACGCATTGGGATGTGCTGCTGCTCAACCGCTTGGTGCCGCGCATCCAGTGGCTGGAAATTGCCGCCGAACGGCTCGCACAGCGGCATGGGTGGCACTTTCACCAAGCCAGCGAGGCCCAGGAGGCCATCATTGACCTCTCGGGTGGCATCACCGCCTACTGGAAGACGCGCTCCAAGCAACTCGCACGCAAGATCCGGGTCGGTCGTTCACGCCTTGAAGCACTCGGTACGTTCGAATTGCAAGACGCGGTGACCGATGGCATGCCCTGGGACGCGTGCTGGTCAAACATCGAGACGGTCTTTGCTGATGCCTGGCAACGAGATGGCGGTCTAAGCCCCTTCCAGCCACGTTGGCGCAGCCACACATACCCCGCCTTCTCCAAGCTATACGCGGATGGGCATCTCTTTGCATTCTTTGCAATGCGCGATGGCGCGCCCATCGCGTTCGAGGTCTGGTTCGGCGCCGGTGATGGCTTTTACGGCATCGCCCGCGGCATGTGCCCGGAGTACCGCAAGCTCTCGCTGGGGAATGTGCTCGCCGCGTACGTGTTGGAGCGCACCCTTGCGCACGGCTTCAAGCAGCAATGGCTGGGCACGGTCAATGATCTGCCACACTTCGCATACAAGCATCGGTGGCTCACAGAGCATGAGGGCGGGCGCCAGCTGATGCTGATCCGCCCCAACGCCTGGTATGGACGTCTGCACCGACTGCTGCACCAGTCACCGGCCGCTTCCTGGTTGTTCCAGACACTTCGGGTCAAGCCGCTGGCACTGGCGCTGTTCAGCCGCGCCCAAGCGCTCAAACGACGGCACTAAGGAGGCCTCGCCTAAGCAGCACAGAGACCTGGCCGCAATCATTTAGGAGACTGGCATGCGCATCCTTCAGCTCGACACGCTTGCAGAACTGGCCACTCAACGCCTGGACTGGGAGGCGCTATTCGACCGCTGCCCCGCGCCGACGCCCGCGCAGACCTATGCCTGGACGCATGCCTTTCTGCAGCATGCGCTGACTCTCAGGCAGCGCTGGCTCTGTCTGTTCGCCTACGAGCAAGATGCACTCGTTGGCACCCTGCCGCTGATTCTCGATCGCCGCTGGGGTGTGCCAGGGCTGGCTCTACAACGCTTTAAGGGACTCTTTGACCCATTCCATACCGTCGGCGCCGACGCACTCATTGCGCCGGGTCGCCATGACGTTTTGCCCGCCTTTGTGCAGCATCTGCGGCAGCGCTTCCATGCCCTGCCCTCCATCACCTTGCTTCGCGTCGCGCCGGCAATTTCGGCACCGACTGATCAGGCGGCAGGCCGCACCCCGGGGTTGAGCCTGATCGAGCGTCCAGCTGATCGAGAGGCCTTTATCCGCCTAAACACCGCCAAAGAAAAGCCCGACGATGGCCCCGAAGCGGCCGGACATCATCAGCGGTTCAGGCCAAAGTTCCGCCGCGACATTCACCGCCAGGCCCGACAGCTCCAAGAAATCAGCGACATCCGCTATCGTCTGCATGAGCAAACTTGGCCTAATGCCGAGAGCCTACGCCGTTTCGCTGAGATCGAGGACAGCGGCTGGAAGGGAGCAGAGGGCACCAGCCTGCGGCAGCATGGAAATGACCTTGCCGTTTTCGAACAGGCAACCGAGGCCTTCGCCGATCTCGGCTGGATGGAGTGGAGCTTTCTGGATGCCGGCGGCGAGCCCATCGCCGGCCAGCTTGGGGTGCGCATTCATCAACGGCTCTTTTTGTGGAAAGTCGCCTACCGCGAAGACTACAACCGGTATGCACCCAGCAACCTCTTGCTCTACCAACTACTCGCATCCCTTGCCGAGCGCCCCGACATCCAGGAACTCAACTTCATGAACGATCGCGCCTGGCTGCGCCCGTTTCGCCCCGACACCCGCGAGCGCGTCGACCGCTTCCTATTCCCAGCGATACCCGGCCTCGCGAGCCTGCTCCGCAGCCTATTGGCGCTCAAGCAGAGGCTGCGCCAGCGGCATTGGCGTTGACACTCAATGAGGAGAGTGGCCCTAACCAAACTTGGCTGTAACGCCTCGATCTCCCAGTGCACCACGGCGGGACCTCAATCAAATTCTCGAAAAAGCAGCTGCGGAACAGTCGCTTGCTCGATTTGATCTGACCGCAAACTCGACACGGAAGGCGGGCGTCAAGACCGCTTGCAACCAAGTCCTGCTCACGCCTTCCCGCCTGTTATGGAATGATCAGGCGCATGCCAAGGACGAGGTCATCGGGGGTTGCAAGCTGGTCACGGTTGGCCTCAAAGATCCGGGGCCAAGCACTGGCGTCCCCGTAGACGACGGCGCTAATGCGGGACAGCGTGTCGTCGGCACGCACCTGATAGACCACGCGAGCCAAGCTCCCGGCTTGGCTGTCAGCGGCATTGGAGCTGCCGCTGGCTGACGTGTCGAAGTCGCCAAACTTGGCCGTTGATCGTTCGTTAGAGGCACTGATCCGAATCGCCTGCGCCTCGCTACCCGCGAGCAGGCTATCGAGCTGCAACACCCGCTGCATGGCTTCCGTCTGACGCTCACGGGCAGTGGCGAGATCGCGCGTGAGGCGTTCGTTCTCGGTGGAGACCCGCATGTGGGCCTCTTCGAGTGCGGCATAGAGCTTCTCCGCCTTGTCGGCCCGCATTTGAGCCTCGTCGGCGGCCTGTCGGCGCTGGCGAAGCCGAGCGTCCAATTCGGCACTCTGCTCGCGGGCGACGGCGGCGTCGGCCAGGGCGTCGAGGCGAAGCTTATGGGCCTGCCCAAATTGCTCGATCAGCAGCCCCAGCCTGCGCTCAGAGACGGCTAGTTCGGCGGTCAGGCGGGCATTCTCGTCCACCAGCGCGACGCCGTCAGCGCCCTGCCCGGCACGTGAGCCGGCCGAATCGGTGCCAAGGCCCAGTTTGTCCCCCAGGCGCGCCAACAGCGCAGTCTGTTT
>JGI12210J13797_10262152_pt1 | contig 10273 bp, 9 predicted proteins | sample ElkSlonscriptome_3_FD_13797 | JGI IMG/M metagenome (IMG submission 13797) | reverse complement strand
GGCAAACCGGTCGAACGCGGCGTCCCGGGCGTCCCGGGCGTCCCGGGCGTCCCGGTCGTCCCGGTCGTCCCGGGCGTCCCGGGCGTCCCGGGCGTCCCGGGCGTCCCGGGCGTCCCGGGCGTCCCGGGCGTCCCGGGCGTCCCGGGCGTCCCGGTCCTTCACGGCGGCACGACGTCGAAGTCGAAGTGCACCCATGTCTGGCTCGAACGAGAGTCGGTGGTGACCACGAAGATGGTGAACGAGACCTCGTCGTCGGGGACGGCCAGCACCTCGAACTCGACGACCGGCTCGGTCGCGTGCCAGGCCCGAGAGATGTTCTCGATGCCCCGCAATAGTTCGCCGTCGTAGCCGAGCAAGACGTAGTCTTGGGAATCTCGCCCCTCTTCGACCGCGAGCAGGTCGAACCGAGCGCCCGCCGGCAGCTGCACTCGCTCGCCGGGCCACACCCGACGCACCTCGCCGAAGCGGGACAGGGTGATCCATGGCGTGCGCGGGGCGAAGTTGGGAACCAGCTCGGGCAGCTCGGGCAGATCGGGCAGCTCGGGCAGCTCGAGCTCCCCCTGCGGATCCAGCGGGATCCCCTGCTGCTGCATGGCCGCTACCAAGCGAGGGACGGGGCCGAGGTCGACCGATCGGAGCCCGATCATGCAATCCCACGAAAAGCGCTCGGGACCGGCACGGATTCGGTCCACGCACTCGTCGGTCGACACCTCCAGCCCGACGACGACCAGCGTGTAGACGTTCTGCTGGTAGATGTCTCGATCGGCCGCGATCCCGGGCACGAGGAACTCGACCGACGCGCCCACCCCTGCGTCACAGCTCTCGACCGTGCCCAGCGGATCGGACGGATCGCAGGGCGACAGCTCCAGGTTGCTCAGCTGGAGGGTTCGGGTCAGCAGCCAGCGCGCGCCGAGGGCGTCGAGGTCGAGCTGGCCGTCGCGGCGGGCGGCCAGGGCCGTGACGCGGACGCGATCGCCGGGCAGCGCCTCGCTCTGCACGCGGTCGGCGGGGATCGGCAGCAAGTCGACCGACAGCGGCCCCGGCTCCACCAGCTCCATGCTCATGCCGATGATCTCGGGCTCGTCGCTCAGCAGGGACGGGGGCGGGGGCGAGGGGATGCAGGCCACCAGCGGCAGCGCCATGCCCGCGATCCTTCTCCGTCCGTGGCTGCTCACCGGGCGGATCCTACCGGAGAGCCTCTGTCCCATTCGGGCCAACTCGGGCCGGAACCCGCCGTCGACGGCGCGTTGGTCCCTTCGAACTCAGAGGTCGCCGGGCAGCCGGAGGGTGGCGCCCACGCCGTAGTGATCGGAGGCTTCGAAGTCCTCGGCCGGCAGCGGGTCTTCGTACTGCACGGCGCTGTCGTCCACCCACACCCGGCCGCTGGCGTCGCGCAGCAGCACGAAGTCGATCCGGCCGGGCGGGCCGGAGGCGGCGAATTGCCGAAAGGCCAGGGAGTTGCAATCGCTCACGGTGAACCCGCCGCGCAGGCCGTCGCAGCGGGTGCGGTCGCCGTAGGGCTCGTCGAAGAAGGAGGGCTCGACCTCGGGCACGGTGCCCGACAGGGGCACGTCGACCGCCTCGCCGGCGGCCACGTGGGCGTCGGTGAGCCCGCCGTAGTGCAGCAGCAGCGCGTAGGCCTGGGTGTTGCGCCACCAGTCGACGACCGGCTGCCCCGCCTCCTCGCCGTAGACGTCGAAGTGGGCGTAGGGGGCCCCGTTGAAGTCGCCGCCCACCACCACCACCTCGTCGTCGGCCACGCGGCGCACGGCCCGGCCGAGCTGCCGCACCTGGGTGTCGCGGGTGGTGAAGTAGTCGGCGAAGGCGGTGGTGTGGATGTCGAAGAGATCGAGCACCACGCCGGTGGGGGCGTGGCGGAAGCGCCACGACAAGAAGCCGCGCACGAAGGCGGGCCCGGGGAAGTCCTCGATGTCGCGCTGCAGCTCGAACAGCTCCTCGCCGCGCTCGTCGGGGCCGGCGGGGTCGACCAGCGCCTCGCGCACGAGCATGAGCAGGCCGTGGCCCTCGTGGGCCCGGGGCGAGCCGGCGTGCACGAGGTAGCCGGCCCGGGCCGCCTCGCGCTCGAACACCTCCACGTCGCGCTGGTCCCAGACCTCTTGCAGCAGCAGCACGTCCCAGCCGTCGTCGAGCAGCATGGGCGGCACCCGCTCGCGGCGCACGTCGACCTCGGGCACCTGCAGGACCACGAAGGGGTACCAGCGATCGAGCAGGCCGGCGTTGAAGCTCAGCACGCGCAGCGGCACCGCGCCGGGGTCGGCGGGGATCTGGGCGTGGGCGGCCTCGACCTGGTCGTACAGCGGGGTGGGATCGGGCGGCCGGACGTAGCGCGGAGGCTGGCGGATCAGGTCTTCGGCGGTGAGGTCGTCGGGATCGTCGAGGGCGGCGGCGAGGTGCAGCAGGGCCGGGGCGTCGATCAGGCGGACGGCGTCGAGGGGATCGTCGCCGAGATCGGCCGGAAGCTCGGGCGAGCCGCAGGCCAGCGCGACCGAGCCGAGCGCCCACGTCCCGAGCCAGGCCAGCCATGGCGCGCGCGCCCGCACTAGAACCGCCCTCCCAGCGACAGGCCGCGCGTGTCGGGCCCCCACTGCGGCACGACCGAGAGCCGACTCGATCCGCGGCGCTCGCCTCCCGCGAGGCCGGCGAGCACCGCTCCGGGCACCACCAAGCCCAGGCTGGCCCAGTAGGTGGACTCGATGTAGCCGTAGGCGCAGCCGTTGGTCTCGCACGCGCGCAGCACCGGCCGCGCCACCGCTCGGGTGAGCGCCCAGGCGGCCAGGCCTCCGCCCAGCAGGCCCCAGCCCACGCGGTGCCGCAGACGATGCCCGGCCGGGTCGACCAGGCCTCGCTCGGCTCGCCATCGACCGCGGCGATGGGCCCCTACGCCGGTGAGCACCAGGCCCGGCACCACCAGCACGTTGGCGAAGCCGGTGAAGAACGCGATGTTGGGCACGCTCCACTGCCCGAAGGGCTCGCTGGGCTCGAGCGCGGCCGGGCCGGCCCAGAACCCCTCGATGCCGGCCCGCACCACGCTGCCCAGGCCCAGCAGGGCGCCGCCCGTCCACAGCAGGGCGCGGCCCGATCGCTCGCCGCGGCGCGGCCGAGGCGGAGCGGGCGGAGCGGGGGTGGCCTCGCGGCTCGCCGGCGGCGGAGAGAACGACACGGCGGCGGGCTCGGCCCGTGCATCCGCGGCTGCGACCGCCAGCGTCATCGCCCCGGCCAGCCCAGGCCACGATCGTCTCCCGAGCACGCGTCGAGTCTACGCGGCCCGCCGCGAGGGGGGCAAAGCCCAACGCCAGGCGCCCTGCCCTACCCCGCTGCGGGCCCGGCCGACGTGCTCTGGCGCCAGGGGTCACCCGTTTGGCGCGCCGCGCCCCTGGTCGCTGCGGCCCCGCTCCGTACCCTGAAGACATGACCCTGGCCCCTGCCACGACCCTCCGACAGGCCCGCGACCGCTACCTCGCCGAGGCCGGCCTGAGCACCGACACCTACGACGACGACTGGGTGGACGTGAAGCTCGGCCCCGTACCGCTGCGCCTGCCCAACACCGCCGCGCGCAAGCGCGTGCTGCCGCTGCACGACCTGCACCACGCGCTCACCGGGTACCGGGCCGACATCCTGGGCGAGGCGGAGATCGGGGCCTGGGAGCTGGGCAGCGGGCTGGGGCGCCACGCCATCGGCTATGCGCTCGATCTCATGAACCTGGCCTGGTCACTGTGGGTGGCGCCGCGCCGGGTGTGGCAGGGGTTCGTCCGGGGGCGACGCAGCGGCAACTTCTACCGCGAGACCCTGCCGCTGGACCCCGCGGTGCTCGACCACGACGTCGACGCGGTGCGAGAGCGCCTGGAGATCCCCAGCGAGCCCGTCACGGGCACGGCCCGCGACGCGCTGGCGCTCGCGGGGTGGTACGGGCTGGCGCTGGTGGTGGGCGCGCTGACGCTGCCGCTGCTGCCGGTGATGCTCGGGCTGGGGCTGTGGGGCCAGGCCCAGAGCCGAGCGGCGACACCCTCGCGAGCATGAGCACGAAGGGCTCATCCCGATGACCGGGTATGCTCGCCGGGCCGATCACCGGTGTCGCAGGCGAACTGCTCGGCGCCAAACTTCCAGCTTCCGAACAAGAGGCCATGACGCCATGACGCTCTACGAAACTGCGACACGAGCTTGCCCTTTTCGAAGACCGACGCGAAACTAGCCCAAACGTACGCCGAGACTCACCCAGCCAACGACGCCCATGACCACCGTCTTTGCCAATGGCCGCTCCATAGTTCACAAAGGAGATGGCGTAACCAATACTGCTGCTCCTCCCGACGTGTGCAAGACCCCTTCACCTGGAGGTCCTGTTCCCATTCCCTACATCAACGTGGCCAGGAATGGCGATCTCGCCAAGGGCACCAAGACATCCTCGTAGGTCGCGCGCCTGGGAGCGACGTCGGCCATGCACCCAATGTATCACCGACGGAACGACCACCGGCCAAGCGCACGACCCTCTCGCTCGACTCGCCCGAGGACGAGCCGCCCGAGGACGAGCCGAGCGAGGACGAGCCGAGCGGCCGAGTCCCAGGCCCGAGTCCCAGGCCCGAGTCCCAGGCCCGAGTCCCAGGCCCGAGTCCCAGGCCCGAGTCCCGGGCCCGAGTCCCAGGCCCGAGTCCCGGGCCCGAGTCCCGGGGCCAGGTCCCGTGACCGCGAGCCCTCGGGCGCGCCGCGCTCAGCTCTCGAGCTTGTCGACCACGAGGTCGATGAACTCTTCGGCCGACAGCTCGCGGTACTTGTGGTTGCCCTCGAACCAGTCGACGATCGCGTCGGCCTCGCCTTCCTTGGCCTTGCGAGTGAGCGAGCGATAGCCGTTCATCACCTCCTTGAGGCGAGCCCGGACTTCGTCGGCCATCTCGTGGTCCCGGTGGTAGTGCTTCCTGAGCCACTTGAAGATGAAGTGCACCAAGGTGGGATCGGCTGCATCGAGCAGCTCGAACGATTCCTCGGGCGTCATCGTCCCCAGCTCGATCCCCTGGAGCATCTTCAGGGCTTCCCGCTTTTCGTCTTCGAAAGACAAGGCCGAATGCTACACGGCCCGGTCTCGTGCCACCACCTCGGGCCGCCATCGCACGCCCCCGCGAACCCTCACAACCGGGCCAGCAAGGCGGGCACCCGGGCGGGCTCGGCGAAGGCCCGCACGAACTGCTGCATGGCCTCGTACGCGAGCGCATCGGGAGGCTGCTGCATGCCCCGGCCCTCCCACAGGGCCAGCCGCACCTGGCTCATCGCGGTGGCCGTGCGAGCGCACAGCTCGGGGTCGTCGCGGCGGAACGTGCCGTCGCCCATGCCCTCCTCGAACGCGGCCACGAGCATGCGCAGGCCGGCCTCCCACGCCCGGGTCTGCTCGGGCGTGCGCAGCTCGTCGGTGGTGCCCCACGGCACCCGCTCGCGCAGCTGCAGCCGCAAGAATGCGGGGCGGGCCATGTGGAATCGCAGGTAGCCCTCGAGCCCTGCGCGAAGTCGACCAAAGGCATCGCTCGCGCCGAGCACGGCCCGACCCACCTGCTGCATCAGGGCCGCGAGACCCTCGGACTGCACCGCCCGGTAGGCGTCCCACTTCTTGGGGAACACGGCATAGAAGGTGGCCAGCGACACCCCCGCCGCCCGGGCGATGTCCTGGACCTTGGCCGCGTCGTAGCCGTGGGCCGCGAACTCCCCCTCCGCCGCGGTCACGATGGCCTCGCGGTACAGCGCCCGGCGAGCCTGCTTGAGACGCTGGCGCGGGCTGGGGGCGTGGTGAGCGGGCTCGCTTGACATCGGGTACGCCGCAGAATAGTAGCTCAACGAAACAGAATCTTCATTCTGGAGTCCACCATGACCGACCTCTCCGGGCACGCCCCCGGGCCCCCGCCCTCGTTCGAGGAGGCCCGCACCCGCCGGCAGAAGGCGCGCGCCGCCGGCCTCGACCCCGACTACTGGTACGCGGTGGAGGAATCGCGGCGCGTGAAGAAGGGCCAGCCCTTCGAGACGAAGTTCCTGGGCCGCTCCATCGCGGTGTTCCGCGGCAACGACGGCCAGCTCCGAGCGGTGGAGAACCGCTGCGCCCACCGCCACCTGCCGCTCACCGAGGGCGAGGTGGTGGGCTGCCGGCTGGTGTGCCCGTACCACGGCTGGTCGTACGACGGAGACGGCCGCGCCGAGATCCCGCACGACCTGTTCGGCCGCAAGGCGCCCGACATCCGCATCGCCTCGGTGCCGGTGCGCGAGCGCTACGGCCTGGTCTTCGTGTTCCCCGGCGATCCCGAGGTGGCCAAGACCCGCGACGTGCCGCACATCCCGGAGCTGACCGGGTCGCGGCCGTGGCCCCACACCATCGTGCGCTTCGACTGCCCGGGGCACCACTCGATGCTGCTGGACAACGTGTCGGACTTCACCCACGGGTTCCTGCACCGCAAGTTCCAGCCGTTCTCCGGCACCGATCTGCTGAGATGCGAGACGATCGGCGACCGGGTGGAGCTGGAGTACGACTCGAAGATCGGCGCGGGCCGGCTGCAAGACATGTTCATCGATCGCGGCGAGGGCGGCTGCGACCACATGCTGGCCTGCTACGACTACCCGTACCACTGGTCCAACACCCAAGACCGGATCAAGCACTTCTTGTTCACGCTGCCCATCGACGACGCGAACAACCGACACTTCTTCATCTTCTACCTGCGCCCGGGGGCCATCCGCTTGCCGGGGCTGGGCCCGGTGCCCCGGCGGATCGCCGACGCCATGATGAAGATGACCCGCTACACCACCCTCCAGCCCCTGCTGGGCCAGGACGTGTGGGTGATCGAGCACGAGCAGGCGGGCTGGGAGCGCCACTGGGATCGCCCCAGCCCCGAGCTGTCGCCGGTGGTCAAGGCGTTCCAGGACCTCACCATCCGCAAGTGGGAGGCGTACCTCGAGCGCCAGCGCGCCAAGGGCGAAGGCGGGGCTCGCAACCCCAATCGCGATCCCGGCCGCGATCCCGGCCGCGACCCCGACCTGGTGCCCGCCAAGGAGCTGACCCGATGAACGCCCCCGTCGATCTCCGCGCCGAGCCCGGCATGATCCGCTGCTTCGACCCCGCCACCCGCGAGCCGCTGGGCTCGGTGCCGGTCGACGACCCCACCGCGGTGCGGGCCGCCATCGCCCGCGCCCGCGAGGCCCAGGTGGGCTGGGCCGAGACCTCCTTCGCCCTCCGCCGCCGCGTGCTGCGACGCGTGGCCAGTGCCGTGCTCGACGGCGTGGACGACCTGGTCGAGCTCATCGTGCGCGACTCGGGCAAGACCCGCGAGAACGCGCTGATGGGCGAGGTGTGGACGGTGCTGGAGAAGCTGCGCTGGACCGCGGCCCAGGGCCCCCGGCACCTGCGCCCCGAGAGCGTGTCGTCGGGCCTGCTGCTGCACAAGCGCGCGCGCCTCGAGTACCACCCGCTGGGGGTGATCGGCGCCATCCTGCCCTGGAATTACCCGTTCCAGAACATCATGAACCCGCTCATCCCCGCGCTGATGGCCGGCAACGGGTTCGTGGTGAAGCCCTCCGAGTGGGTGGCGTGGTCGGCCCGGCGCTTCGTGCAGCTGGTCCGCGACGCGCTGGTGGCCGAGGGCCAGTCGCCCGAGCTGGTGCAGGTGGTGCAGGGCTACGGCGAGACCGGGCAGGCCCTCATCGAGGGCGGGATCGACTCGCTGGTGTTCATCGGCTCGGTGAAGAACGGGCAGGCGGTGCTCGAGGCGGCGGCGCGGTCGATCACGCCGGTGGTGCTCGAGCTGGGCGGCAAGGACCCGTTCATCGTGTGCGACGACGCCGATCTCGAGCAGGCGGCCCACGCCGCCATGGCGGGCTGCTTCATCTCGGCCGGCCAGAACTGCGTGGCGGCCGAGCGCCTGCTGGTGTTCGACGGGGTCTACGACCGCTTCGAGCGCATGGTGGGCGAGCTGGTGGGGGCGCTGCGCCAGGGCGGGCCCCGCGGCGCAAGCCCGGTCGACGTGGGGGCCATGGTCACGCCCATGCAGCTGGAGATCGTGGAGCGGCTGGTGCAGCGGGCGGTCGAGCAGGGCGCCCGGGTGGTGACCGGCGGGCGCCGGGTGCTCGACGAGCAGGGCGATTTCTATGCCCCCACCGTGCTGGCCGACGTGACCCCCGACATGGACATCATGAAGGAGGAGACGTTCGGGCCGGTGATGCTGCTGGCCCGGGTCCGCGACGATCACCACGCGGTGCAGATCGCCAACGGCACCGGCTTCGGGCTGTCGTCGTCGGTGTTCAGCCGCGACCGGGCCCGCGCCCGCCGGATCGCCGATCGCCTGCAGGCGGGCATGACCGCGATCAACGAGTTCGGCGGCATGACCTACATGGCCCAGGCGCTGACCTTCGGGGGCGTGAAGGCATCGGGCTTCGGGCGGATCAACGGCCGCGAGGGCCTGCGGGCGTGCTGCAACGTGAAGGCGGTGCTCGACGACCGCCTGCCCATGAACTTCACCAACCGCCTGTTCCCCGTGGCCCCGGCCGACTTCGACCTCATCAAGGGCGCCGTCCGGCTGGTCTACGGCCACGGGCTGCGCAAGCGCCTGCGGGGGTTGTCGGACCTCGCCCGCGGCCTGCGGAGGGGCTCGTGAGCGGCGACGCGTTCGACTACGTGGTGGTGGGCGGCGGCTCTTCGGGCTGCATCGTGGCCGCGCGGCTGTCCGAGGACCCGGACGTTCGGGTGCTGATGCTGGAGGCGGGCCCCCGCGCCGAGGACCACCCCGAGACGCTCTCGGCCGACGGCTACAAGCACGCGTTCATCAACGACGAGGTGTTCTGGGAGCGCTTCACCGCGCCCCAGGCCCACGCGGGCGGCCAGCGGATCTTCGCGGGCACCGGCACCGTGCTGGGCGGCAGCGGCTCGGTCAACGGCATGGTCTACACGCGCGGCGACGTGCGCGACTACGACCAGTGGCCGGCCGGCTGGCGGTGGGACGACGTGCGCCCGCACTTCGAGCGGATCGAGGCCGTGCTGCGGCCCCAGCCGCGCCCGCCCACCCGCTGGACGGAGGCGTGCATCTCGGCCGCGGTCACCTGCGGCTTCCGGCGCAGCGCCGATCTCGACGACGGCCAGCTCGGCGACGTGGTGGGCTACGAGTCGATGACCTTCGAGGGCGACCGGCGGCGCAGCTCCTACGTGGCGTTCCTGAAGGACGCCGGCCCGCGCGACAACCTGGTGGTGCACGCCCGGGCGTTCGTGCACCGGCTCGTGTTCGACGAGCACCGCCGCGCGGTGGCGGTGGAGTACGAGCACGAGGGCCAGCGGCGGCGCGCGACGGTGCGCCGCGAGGTGGTGATGTGCGCGGGGGCGCTGGAGACCCCCAAGCTGCTGATGCTCTCCGGCGTGGGGCCCGAGCACATCCTGCGCACCCTGGGGCTTTCGCGGGTGCTCGAGCGCGAGCAGGTGGGCAAGCGCCTGCACGACCACCCCAACGTGCCGCTGTTCTTCGGGTCGCGGCAGGCGGTCGACTGCAACTACCCGCAGCTCTATAGCTTCCACCGCACGCTCGCCGCCGCCGATCTGCCCCCGGGCCAGAGCGACACCTGCTACGTGTTCTGGCCCGCGCGCTCGGCCATGAAGCAGGCGGTGCAGCGGGTGCTGCCCGGGCAGGTGCTGCCGGCCGAGCTGTACCGCGAGTCGACCAAGCAGGCCGTGCGCCGCGGCGTGGGCCTGGCCTTCCGCTCGCGGCTGGTGCAGCGGCTGGTCGACTACCTCTACGGGATCGTCGTGATCCTGGGCAAGCCGACCAGCCGGGGCAGCCTGCGGCTGGCGTCGCTCGACCCGCGGGCCCAGGCCATCATCGACCCCAACTACTTCGCCGAAGAACGCGACATGGCCACCATGGTGGCGGGCGTGCACAAGGCCCGGCAGCTGGCCCGCAGCGGGGCGCTGCGGGCGTGGGGCACCCGCGAGCTGATGCCCGGCCCGCTGGTGCGCAGCGACGCGGCGATCGCCCGCTGGGTGGGGAAGAACGCGATCACCACCTATCACTTCGCGGGCACGTGCGGCATGGGCGAGGACGAGGAGGCGGTCTGTGACCCCCGGCTGCGCATGCGCGGGGTCCAGAACGTGCGCATCGCGGACGCCTCGGCCATTCCCTTCACCCCGGTCTCGGCCCTCAACGCGCCCAGCATGCTGGTGGGCTGGCGGGCGGCCGAGTTCATCCGCGAAGAAGCCCGCGAGCGCACCGAGCTGGCCAGCTGAGGACCCGCTGAGGGCCAGCCGGCCCGC
>JGI12210J13797_11302205_pt1 | contig 10275 bp, 9 predicted proteins | sample ElkSlonscriptome_3_FD_13797 | JGI IMG/M metagenome (IMG submission 13797) | reverse complement strand
GAGGTGATCGCTGAAATGGCGCAGCTTGGAGTGTTCGGCGTGTGCATCGACGAGAAGTACGGCGGGCTCGGTCTCGGCAAGCTTGCCATGTCGGTAGTTTCGGAAGAGCTTTCGCGCGGGTGGATCTGTGCGGGGTCCCTGGGTACGCGTTCGGAAATCGCGGGCGAGCTGATCGGCGAGAACGGGACCGAGGCGCAGAAGGCGCACTGGCTGCCGCGCATCGCCGACGGGTCGGTTCTGCCGACTGCGGTCTTTACCGAGCCCGACACCGGCTCCGACCTTGCGAGCGTGCGTACCCGCGCGCGGCGGCAGGCGGACGGGACCTGGCGGGTCGACGGGGCGAAGACATGGATCACCCACGCCGCGCGCGCTGATCTCATGACCCTGATCGTCCGAACCGACCCGGACGCGCCCGGCTACAGGGGGCTGTCGATGTTCCTTGCTGCCAAGACCCGCGGCAACGATGCCGACCCGTTTCCCGATTCCGGCATCGATGGCAGCGAGATCGAGGTGCTCGGCTATCGCGGCATGAAGGAATACGCGCTCGGTTTCGATGGTTTCGAGATCGCCGGGGACGGCCTCCTCGGCGGGGCGGAAGGGCAGGGCTTCAAGCAGCTCATGCGGACGTTTGAGGGCGCGCGCATCCAGACCGCTGCGCGCGCGGTGGGCGTCGCATGGAACGCCTTCGACCTCGCGCTCGATTACGCCATGGGCCGAAGGCAGTTCGGCGAGCCGCTCACTGCTTTCCCGCGTGTCGCCGACAAGCTCGCGATGATGGCCGTGGAAACCGTGATGAGCCGCGAACTCACCTATTTCGCTGCCCGGGCAAAGGACCGGGGCGCACGCTGCGACATCGAGGCGGGCATGGCAAAGCTGCTTGCCGCACGCACCGCATGGGCTGCGGCCGACAATGCGGTGCAAATCCATGGCGGCAATGGCTACGCGCTCGAATACCCGATCAGCCGGGTGCTGTGCGATGCGCGCATTCTCAACATCTTCGAAGGCGCGGCCGAAATCCAGGCGCAGGTGATCGCGCGCGGGCTTCTGTCTGCGCAGGCCGAGCTGCCTGCAAGGGAGGAGATCCGCGAAAGGGCCTGACGGGGCGGATCGCTCGCACTCTTGTTGACGGTGGGGGTGAGGGCTTTATGGACGCGGGTCATGGATTCCGGTCTCGCACAGCGCTCTCCACCACGGCTCGCCGACCTGCTGGACGAAGGCCCGACCGCGCTCTTTCTCGATTTCGACGGCACATTGGTCGAAATCGCTCCGGGTCCCGATGCAATCGCGCCGCGCGCTGGGCTGGCCGAAGCGCTTCAGGCGCTCGCCGGGCAGCTCGAGGGCAGGCTCGCGGTGATCAGCGGGCGCGCGATCGCCGATATCGAACGGCATGTCGGCGCGCTCGGCATTGCTGCGGCGGGATCGCACGGGACCGACATCCGCACCGCGAAGGGCGAAGCGCTGGGTGATGGACCGGCGGGCCTGCCCGACGACATCGCTCACGCGCTGCGCGGTTTCGCCGAGCGCGAAGGCCTTGCCTACGAAGCCAAGCCCCATGGCGGTGCGCTGCATTACCGCTCCGCGCCGGAGCGCGGCGAGGATGCGCATGCCTTCGCGCGCAATCTTGCCGAGCAGCATGGCTGGCAGGTGCAGGGCGGCAAGGACGTGGTGGAACTGGTCGCGCGCGGGGCGAGCAAGGGCGGCGCGGTCGAGCTGTTCATGGCCAGCGGCCCGTTCGCGGCTGCGCGGCCCTTCTTCATCGGCGACGACCTCACCGACGAGGCCGGTTTCGAAGCGTGCGAGGCGTTTGGCGGGGCCGGCATCATCGTCGGCGACCGGGAACCGACCGCGGCGCGCTACCGCCTTGAGGGCGTCGCAGAAGTCCACGCATGGCTTGGCCTGTAAGAGGGAAGCGGTGACAATGCACGAACCCAGTCTCGAGCTCTGGCCGATCGGCAATTGCCAGGTCTCCGGCCTCATCGACGAGACCGGCGCGCTCGTCTGGGGCTGCGTGCCGCGCGTCGACGGCGACCCGATCTTCTGCTCGCTGCTCGACGGCAAGGAGCGGGACGAAGGCATCTGGCGCTTCGAACTCGAAGGCCAATGTTCGGCCCGGCAGGAATATATCCGCAACACGCCGCATCTCATCACGACGCTCGAATCGAAGACCGGCGACGCGATCGAGATCCTCGATTTCTGTCCGCGCTACGAACGCTCGGGCCGGATGTATCGCCCCATCGCCTGGGTTCGCATTGTGCGGCCGGTCAAGGGCAATCCGCGCGTGCGCGTCGTGCTGCGGCCGATGCGCGATTACGGCGCGAAGCTCGCCGAAACGACCAACGGCACCAATCATGTCCGCTATTTCGTCGGTGACCAGGCGCTGCGCCTGTCGACCGATGCGCCGGTCGGATACATTCTCGAAGGGCGCACCTTTCGGATCGAGGAGGACACGCATTTCTTCCTTGGCCCGGACGAACCGTTCGGCGGGAACCTGCGCGAAGACGTGCGCGCGATGGAGCAGCGCAGCCGCAAATACTGGCAGCGCTGGACCCGCATGCTCGCCATCCCCCTTGAATGGCAGGAGGAGGTGATCCGCTGCGCGATCACTCTGAAGCTGTGCCAGCACGAGGAAACCGGCGCGATCGTCGCTGCCCTCACCACATCGATCCCCGAAGCCCCGCATTCGGAGCGTAACTGGGATTACCGTTACTGCTGGATCCGCGATTCCTATTACACGGTGCAGGCGCTGAACCGGCTTGGCGCATTGGACGTGATGGAGAAATATCTGCGCTACCTGCGCAATATCGTCGATGCCTCGCGCGGGGGGCAGATCCAGCCACTGTATTCGGTAATGGGCGAAAGCGCTCTTCAGGAAGCGACGGCGGAGGATCTCGCGGGCTATCGCGGCATGGGTCCGGTGCGCCGCGGCAACGCCGCCTACACCCAGGTCCAGCACGATTGTTACGGCCAGATCGTCCTGCCGATCTCGCAGGGTTTCTTCGACGCCCGCCTGCTGCGCCCCGCGACGGAGCACGATTTCGAAAACCTCGAACAGGTCGGCAAGATGGCATGGGCGATGCACGACCAGCCCGATGCCGGCCTGTGGGAATTCCGCACGCGGACGGAAGTGCACACCTATTCCGCCGTCATGTGCTGGGCAGCCTGCGACCGGCTCGCCAATGTCGCAGCGCATCTTGGCAAGGAGGACCGCGTCCGGATCTGGCGCGAGCGGGCTGAAAGCATCCGCCACACCATCGAGGAGCGCGCCTGGAAGGACAACGGCGAGAGCCAGTTCGGCGCGAGCCATTACGGTGCGAGCTTCGAGAGCGACTATCTCGATGCGAGTCTGCTCCAGATGGTCGAGCTGCGCTTCCTTTCGCCCGAGAACGAGCGGTTCCAGCAGACCTTCGCCGCGATCGAGCAGCATCTGCGCCGCGGCGACCACATGCTGCGCTACGACGCCGAGGACGATTTCGGCTCGCCCGAAACCGCGTTCAACGTCTGCACCTTCTGGCTCATCGAGGCTCTCGATATTGCGGGACGGAGGGAGGAAGCGCGCACGCTGTTCACCACCATGCTCTGCCACATGACGAAATCGGGGTTGCTGAGCGAGGACATCGACTACGAGACTCACGAGTTGTGGGGGAACTTCCCGCAGACCTACTCGCTGGTAGGAGTGATCAATTGTGCGGGGCTTCTTTCGAAACCCTGGAGCGAGGTGAGGTGAGCGCGGAAGGACAACGACTGGTCGTCATATCCAACCGCGTTGCGGTGCCGAAAGCACGCGGGGCCGCCGGAGCGCAGGGCGGGCTCGCCGGGGCGCTCAATTCCGCACTTCAGGAGCGCGGGGGCGTCTGGTTCGGCTGGTCCGGCGAGGTCGATGACGATCCGGGTGAAGCCGTCCACATTCACGAGGAGGGCGGCGTGAAGACCGCCACGATCGACCTCACCCACCGCGAACTCGACGAATATTACAACGGCTACGCCAACGAGACGCTCTGGCCGCTGTTTCATTATCGGATCGACCTCGCCCGTTTCGAACAGCGCACGGGTGAAGGCTACGAGCGCGTGAACGAACGCTTTGCCGATTGCGCGACCCCGCTGATCGAAGAGGGGGACCTCGTCTGGGTGCACGATTACCACCTGATCCCGCTGGGCCACCGGCTGCGCCAGCACGGCGTATCGAACCGGATAGGCTTCTTTCTCCACACGCCCTGGCCGCCGACGCGCCTGCTCACCTCGCTGCCCTATCATGAGCGGTTGGTGCGCACGATGCTGGCCTATGACCTGATCGGCTTCCAGACCCGCGAATGGCTGTCGAGCTTTGTCCATTACTGCGAGACGGAGCTCGGTGCGACCTTCGACAAGGAGACGGGCAAGATCCGCTTCGAAGGGCGCGAAGTGATCGCCCGGGCCTATCCGATCGGCATCGACTGGGATCATTTCCAGACGCAGGGCGAGACCGGCGAGGCGCGCCAGGCGGAACAGCGCCTGCTCGCCTCGACCCGGCACCGCACCGGCATGATCGGGGTCGACCGGCTCGACTATTCGAAGGGCCTGCCCGAGCGCATCGACGGCATCGGGCGATTTTTCGACCAGAACCCCGATCGCACCCGCGACCTCGTCTTCATCCAGGTCGCCCCTCCCAGCCGCGAGGACGTCAAGAGCTACCAGCAGATCCGCCAGGTGCTCGAACAGAAGACCGGGCAGATCAACGGGGCGAGGAGCGAGGTCGACATCGTGCCGATCCGCTACGTCAATCGCGGCTACAGCCATGCCGAGCTGTACGGATTTTTCCGCGCGGCCAAGATCGGTCTCGTCACCCCCTTGCGCGACGGGATGAACCTTGTCGCCAAGGAATATGTCGCGGCGCAGGACCCGGACGATCCGGGCGTGCTGATTCTGTCCGAATTCGCCGGTTCCGCCTTGCAGCTTGGTTGCGAGGGCAAGGATGGCGTTTCGCAGGGCGCGGTGCTGGTCAATCCGCACAGCCCCGATGCAGTGGCAAGCGCGATCGCAAGGGCGCTCGACATGCCGAAGGAAGAGCGCAGGAATCGCTATGAGGCGATGATAGGGACCGTGCGCGACGACAACGTGCAAGCCTGGACCGCCGATTTCTGCGACGATCTCGCCGACGGTTGAAAAAGGTCGTCAGGTGCGGCGCGGCGCGGGAAGATAGCGCTGCCAGTAGGTCGCGCTTTCCGGAAAATCGTTCTCGCCCGCGATATCCCTCCACGCTTCGGGGACCGCGAAGGTCGCCGAATTGCGTTCGAGCGCTTTCTCGATCCGGGAGACGAGCGTTTCGGGCGCGAATGGCTTGCGAACGAAATCCTGTGCGCCGGCCCGCAATGCGATGTCTTCGTCGAGACCACGTTGCCTGTCGGGCCGCATCGCGGTCATCATGACCACCGGAAGATCGTAGAACAGCGGCGAGGCGCGCAGTTTGCCGAGCAGCGCAAGTCCCGGCAGACCGGGCATGTCCTGGTCGAGCAGGAGGATATCGGGACGGCGCGCGTGAACGCCCTCCCAGGCTGCCTCGGCACTGGCGACATTATGACTGGGATGGCCCGCAGCAGCGAAGGCGTCCGACAGGATCTCCGCGATCAGTTCGTCGTCATCGGCGATGAGGATGTGGGCCAAGTTCGAGCCTATGCAGGGTGGACGTTGCGCGGGGGCGACCTGTCTATCGAAAATGCCGTCAAGCCAGGATTGGTCGCCGCATGAGGACCAGCCCCTAGGGGTTTTCCGCGAGCCTTGTGTGGCGGATCAGCCTGTGCATTCGAGCGCGCCGAGCGACGCGGGCGGCTTGCCGCGCCCGCGCGCGCCTGTCACCTTGCTCCGGAAATGATTCGTGACCTCCCGCACAATTCTCCCGACGACCCATTCCTCCAGACCGAGGGCATCCATAACCTGCGCGACTATGGCGGCTACGCGGCCGCCGATGGCGCGCGGGTGAAGCGCGGGCTGCTGTACCGATCGGGCCAGCACCTTGAGGCATCCGACAGCGATCTCGAGACGATCCAGGGCCTGGGCATCCGCACCGTGATCGACCTTCGCGGCACGTCGGAGCGCTCCCGCTTTCCCTGCCGCCGCCATTCGCAGTTCGGTGCGGATGTCATCGCCCATGAGGGGGAAACCACCAATTCCCCTCCACACGAAGGAGGGGGCGGCGCGGTCGCAATGAGCGCCGACACGGCGCGCGAGCGTATGCTGGCGGTCTATACGCGCATGCCGGTAAACCCCGCGATGATCGACATCTTCTCCCGCTATTTCGATGCGCTCGCGACCCGCGACGGGGCGAGCCTCGTCCACTGCTTCGCCGGAAAGGACCGCACCGGCGTCGCGGCGAGCCTGCTGCTTCATGTCCTCGGCGCGCACCGGGACGACGTTGTCGGCGAATATCTGCGCACGAATGACGCGCCGACCCGCGAGGTGCTCGAACGCCAGTCGCTCCCTCGCATGGAGAAGCACTATGCCAGCATCGATCCGCAGGCGATGGCCAACCTGATGGGCGTGCTGCCCGACTACATCGACACCTATTTCCGGGAGGTGGAGCGGATTTCCGGATCGCTCGACACCTATCTTTCCCTGACGCTCGGCGTGGGTCCCAAGAAAAAGGCGCTGCTGCGCGAACGCCTGTTGGCCTGACGGGCCGCCTGCGTGACAAATCGGGGCCGCGCGCCCATATCCCTGCCGACAGCAATCGAAGAGACGACGACCATGGCTACCCACCGCACCAAGATGCTCATCATAGGCTCCGGCCCGGCCGGATACAGCGCCGCGATCTACGCCGCGCGCGCCATGCTGGAACCGATCGTGGTGCAGGGGCTCCAGCCCGGCGGCCAGCTCACGATCACCACCGATGTCGAGAACTATCCCGGCTATCGCGAGGTCATCCAGGGCCCGTGGCTGATGGAGGAGATGAAGGCGCAGGCCGAACATGTCGGCACGCGCATGATGTGGGACACGATCGTCTCGGTCGATCTCGAAAACGGCCCCCCGTTCCGCGCGATCGGCGATTCGGGCGATGAATATATCGGCGACACGCTCGTCATCTGCACCGGCGCGCAGGCAAAATGGCTCGGCGTTCCGGGCGAACAGGAGCTAAGTGGCAAGGGCGTTTCCGCCTGCGCGACCTGCGACGGGTTCTTCTATCGCGGCAGGAAGGTCGCGGTGATCGGCGGCGGCAACACCGCCGTCGAGGAAGCGCTTTACCTTACCAATCATTCGGACGACGTGACCCTGATCCATCGCCGCGAGGATCTGCGCGCGGAGAAGATCCTGCAGGACCGCTTCTTCAAGCACCCCAAGACGAGCGTTCTCTGGAACAAGGTGGTCAAGAGCTTCGAGGCGGGCGAGAACGGCACGCTCGATCACCTCGTGCTTGAGGATACTGTGACGGGCGAGACCTCGACGTTCGAAACCGACGGGGCTTTCGTCGCGATCGGCCATGCGCCGGCGACCGAGCTTTTCAAGGGCAAGCTGCCGATGGACGAAAGCGGCTATCTCGACGTCGAGCCGGGAACGCCCAAGACCGCGATCCCCGGCGTCTTCGCGGCGGGCGACGTGACCGATCACGTCTATCGCCAGGCGGTGACCGCGGCGGGCATGGGCTGCATGGCCGCGCTCGATGGTGAGCGTTTCCTGGCGACGCTCGAGGCGGCGAGGAACGAGGACATGGCTGCCGAAGCGGCGGAATAGGCTCCAGCGGCGCGCTCTCGTTCGTTCAGCCGCCCGTCTGGTCCGCCAGGCCGAAGACCACGATTGCCGCATTCACGATCAGCCAGGCGAGCACGAGGCTCGACAGCGCGAACAGCGCAAAGCGGATCGCGACCTTGTTCACTGTCGCCTGGACCAGGCTGTGCACGACGCGCAGGAGCACATAGGCCCAGGCGAGCGTGACGTTCAGCCCCACGCCGTGCCCGACATAGGCAAGCACGATCGAGACTGCGTAGAACAGCGTCGGTGCTTCGTGCAGGTGGTTGTAATTATGCGCCTTCCACTGCACTTCGCGCGGCAGCAGCCGGTCGAGCGTGACATCCGGATCGCGCGCGAGGCTGTCGGGATCGACCTTCGCTTCCTTCATCGCGGGCAGGCGGGTGGCGTACATCCACGCCCACATCATCATCGTCCAAAGCATGAGCGCAACCGCCGGTTGCAGGATCGCCATGCCCGAAAGGATGATCTGGTCGCGCATTGCATCCGCTCCCTAGATGGCGGTGGGATCGGCGAAGGCGGTCGCCATTACCGCGCGCACGGCCAGAACGATCAGCGCTATGCTGGAGACGAAGAACAGGCCGAAGCGCACCGGAATCGTGTTGACGAGTATTTGCCAGAGCGAGTGGAGCACCCTGAGGCCCACGTAACTCCACGCCAGCAACACGTCGAGCGCGGCCGGCCCCGTCACGGCGAGGATCAGCACGGTCGCGTAGAACAGGGTCGGCTGTTCATGCAGGTGGGTGTGATTGTGCGCCGGCCAGTTCGCCTTGTCGGGGATCACTCCTTCAAGATCACCGCCGCGAACGCCCTGCTTCTGCGGAAGCGTGGACTTGTCCTCGATCTTCGCGATCGCACCGAAACGCGACGGGATGATCCACAGCATGACAATGAGCGTCCACACCACCAGCACGGCGGCGGGCGCGAGTATCTGGGCCTGCACAAGTGATCCCCTGTTGATCCGTGATACCCCGAGACCTGCGCAAGGGGCCAGGAATTGTCAATTGCAACCGATCGGGCTGCCCTATCTCGCGGCCAGCACGTGGAGCTGGAAATAGCCGAGCTTGCCGCGTGTCTGCCGATGCGTCAGCCCGTGCGAGGCGGCACTCCGCCGGGCCGCTTCGGGCAGGGTGGTGCGGGTCTGGACATGGAACTTGGCGAGCCACGCGTGAAGTCCATGCTGCAAGGGGCCGGGCAGGCCCGACAGGTCGCCGAAATCGACCACGTGAAGCTCGCCTCCCGGCGCCAGATGGGAGGCGGCGTGGTCCAGAGCGCCCTCCCAGTCCGGGATCATCGAGAGCGAATAGGACAGGACGATCCGCTCGAAACCGCCGATGGTCCGATCGAACAGCGCATCGGGCGAGAAGGCACAGGCATCGCCCTGTCCAAGCCGTGCGTTTGGCCCCAGCGCCTTGCGCGCGTTCTTCAGCATCTCCTCCGAAATATCGAGCCCGTAGAGTTGCACGCCCGGCCATTTCGCCGCGATCCTGGCAAGGTTGCGCCCGGTTCCACAGGCGACTTCGAGCACACGCATACCCGGCCGCGCCGCCAGCCCCTCGATCAGCGTGTCGCGCCCGAAAAGGTAGTATTTGCGCGTCAGGTCATAGATGTGGCGCTGGCCCTTGTAGACGCTGTCCATCAGCGCCGCGTGGCCGGTGCCCTGCGCCCCTGCCATCAGGCGAGCTCGTAAAGGTGCACGCCGCCATAGATCGAGGAGCGGTCGCGGCGGGTGAGGTCGGCCGATTGTTCCTCGAGATAGCGCCATCTCGACAGGATTTCCCGGTCGAGGCGGCCGGGTAACAGGCTCGGCTCGGCGGCGGTGCGAAACAGGACGCGCGCGCCCGGGCGGCTCGCGCGGGTGATCCGGCTCCACAGATCGTCGAGCTGCGCGTTGTTCATCCAGTCCTGGGCGTCGAGCAGCACGAAGCGGTCGAGGCTTGCCTCGGCCCGCTCGCCGATCCAGTGAACCATGTTCGCATTGATCACGTCGATCCGGCCCACTCGTTCGCGCATCATCTCCCAATTGGCGCGCTGGAGATAAGGCGGCAACGGCGCGCTTTCCGAACGGTCATAGCCCCGCGCGAAGGCCTGCCACGCGAAGTAATTGTCCTTGATCTCGAAATCGCAGGCGAGCTTTTCGAGCCGCCGGCGCAGGACCTCGGCCATGCGTTCATCGCCCGCGAGATGCTCGAACTGGGCGGGGGGAATGCCGAGGCCGAACAGCGAAGCGGGCTGGCTGGTGAGCCAGCGAATGAACTTCCTGTCGAACACAGGGGCCAGCTCACGCTCGAACACTTCGCGCTGCTCCTCGAGCGTCTGCGCCTCGAGCACTTTTGACAGGTCGATCTTGTAGAGCCTGGCAAAGAGGTGGGCGAGGCCGATGAAATTGCCCAGCAGCCCCTTGCGATAGAGCCCGCGGGTGAAATAGCTGATCCGCCGCCGCCCGCGAATGTCGCGCTTTTCCCAGTATTTGCGCGATTCCCCATCGAGATGCGGGGCTATCATCGTACGGTAGACTTCGCTGTTCTCCTTGTGGTCGGCATGGGCGAAGAAGCGGTGGAA
>JGI12210J13797_10763798_pt1 | contig 10275 bp, 8 predicted proteins | sample ElkSlonscriptome_3_FD_13797 | JGI IMG/M metagenome (IMG submission 13797) | reverse complement strand
GCCCTTGCCTGGCCTCGCCGCTGTTCCTCATCGCCAACGTTGCCGCATCCGGCGACTTGATCACACAGCCGCGTGCGCGATTGGTGTCCTCGGCCTCATACCAGATCTTCTTCTGCGCGCCCAGCGTCTTGCCGTTCAGCCGGTCGCCATTGACCGAAGTGAGCCGCTGCGGTTCGTCGTTGCCGCGCAGCGCGATCGTGCAGACGTCGCCGGGTTCGTGAAAGCTTGCGAGCTTGCCGACGTCGAAAGAACGGCCGGCGTCGACCGAACTCAGACCGCACACCTGCCGCCCTTCGGTGACGGCCGAGACTTCGCGGTCCAGATCGGCGCGGAACACGTTGAGGTAGCCTTCGTCCTGCGCCGAGAGACAGCGGCGCTCTCGCCGTCAATCAGCGCCACAAGGATCGCGGCGCGCGAGGGCCACGCATCGACGGTGCGCTTGAAGGCTTTCCGGCAGACCCGTGTTATCCGCGTCAGCGCCCGTGCGGAGTTGCTCAGAGGTTTTTTAGCCGACGCCATCACCGGCATCATTCCGTGAGCGGCCCGGAATCGGCTGGCTCCAGGTCCTGCTCGCTTCTCGCCCAATCGATGAAGCGGCGCTCCAGGCCCGCGACGGTAGCCGGCAGACCGTGCTTGGACCCGGGGCCGGCCAGCCATTGATCGAGCCCGACGCCTTCCTTCAGCGACCGCGCGATTTCGTTGAGAATGCGCGCATCGCGGCTCTGCGCGATCAGGAAATCCAGCAGGCCGCGAGTCTGGGCATAGAACACGCGCGCCTCGGGAGAAGCCAGCGAATCGGAGCTTGTCCGGATAACCAGCGCGTGCCGCGCCAGCGCAACGCCGACGAAATGGCGGTGACTCGCCGCGCGATTGGCTACAACAGGGCAAAATCCGGCCCGCTGTAGGTCTCAACCGGGTTCGAATAGCGCATTGGCGCGGTTCTGGATACTCCTTGATTTCGAGGGGGAAGGGCGCTCTATATTTTTTTTCGCGCATTGATACGTTCCGGCATCGCTTTGCGCTTACTTGGGAAACAAGAGGGTTTAATCATGAAAGCGGTACGCCCAGCAGCGGAGCGGCAAGGAGCGATGTACATGTGGCCATCAACACGAATCCGCGATCGATTCCGAGCGGCTTTCCTTTTCGCGATCGTTCTCGCAGCACCCATCGCGTACGGTCAGTTCCGTGCTGGAGACACCTGGGGCGTTGTTCGTGGAGACAACAGTCCTGGTTTTGCGTATTCCACTTTCATCGAGACTCCGAGCGGTCGCTGGCTGGCCGCCGGGCCGAGTGGCGCGCTGATGTTCAGCGACAACCAGGGCGCGGCATGGCACTACGACGTAATCACCGACGATACGGGAAGGCCCCTGTTCGGCAACATCAGCGACATGGTGGTCCACAACGGTCAAATCGTAGCGACGTTGGTCAGTTTCGAATCGTCAGTGGGCCAGACCGGTCAGGGTGGCCCGCCGCTGCCGTTCATCGGACGAACGCAGCTCCTGACGAGCGACAACAATGGTGACAGCTGGGCGGTGGCCGACTTTCCGGTCCCCAACGCGGTCTTTGGAGGGCCGCTGACCGGCGTGGCGTTTCCGGGTGTTTTTCTCCCGCACCTGTTCGTGACGCCGGGCGGCGAGTTGCTGGCCTATGGAACAACGGCGCAGTCTTCGGGTGCCTATGCACTGTTCCTGGGCGGCGTCGTGTTCCGTAAGACAGGCACCATCTGGGAACAGAAAGCCTTCGAGCTCGGCGTCCTGCAATCGATGTCGATCGGTGGATCCGGCGAATTGATCGCCTCCGGATTCAGGACGCTGCTCGAGAGCGACGATGGCATTTTCTGGCGCGGGCACTCCATGGCCGACGCGGATTTCAGCCTCAACGGCGTGCCGCTGGACCCGGGAGAGAAGGAGTTGCTCAATGGAAGCGACATCACCTTCATCAATGGCCAGTACGTCATGCAGACGCAGGAGTTCAGGCGCTCCCGCAACAACCCGAACATCGTGGTTGCGGCCAACCAGCGGTCGGTGATCTACCAGAGCCCGGATCCGTTCGCTCCGTCCCGCTCCTGGACCGGCACCCAGGTCAACCGAGTCTGGCCGAAATGGCTCAATATGGGGGCTCGCCTTCTGAGTGTGGTCGACGCGGCGTGGTCGTCATCCAACGGCGTGAACTGGAGCAATGTAGATTCCTCGGTCATGCCCCTGTCGCTGAGTGTCGGCCGCTTCGGTACACAGGGCGTCGTGGCCATCGGCAGCGGTGACGAAGTCTGGACGAGCAACGACGCAGGACAGACCTGGAGCAAGATTCTCGACCAGGATCCGGGGGCAGACGTTTTCATCCGCGGCAAAGTGAACGACGTGCTTCTTGCGGTCGGGCAAGGCGCGGGTACCGCCAGGGATTCGCTGTACCGTAGCGTCGACAACGGCCAGACATGGGTCGAAGCTCTCCGGCTCGACGATGTGAGCGCCTTTGGCGAAATCGGTGTTCCTGCGGTGTCGGATGGCCGGCTGTACGTGAACGCCGGGTACTCGGACCGCATTATTGTCAGTGAAGACACCGGTCTCAGCTGGGAAGAGATTCTGATTCCAACGGTCAGCATGCAGGGGCTACGGAACGTCACGATCGGCGATGCAGGCCGGCTGATCGTGCCGCAGTCCACCTTCAGTCCCAATATCCACGTCAGCGACGACGGAGGCCTTTCCTGGGACACTCGTCCCTCTCCGTTGGCGTTCGAAGACAACGTCAAGCGCGGGCTGCATGTCGGCGGCGGCCGCATCGTCTATCTCCTGAATCGAGGCTCGCCGTCCAGCAATCCGCGATTGCTCGTCAGTGATGACAACGGCAGCAGCTGGCAGATCGAGGACCCCTTCCAGGAGATCGAGGAGCTGGACTCTGTGGTCAACAATCCGGACGAGCGCGTTATCAACTTGAAAAGGATTGTTCAGACGTCCACCGGCAGCCTGATCATCGTCGGCGATTCCGGAGAGTTGCTGGTAAGTCGCGATCGAGGTCTGAGTTGGCAGGTCAAGCTCTTTCTGGAGCGACTGGAAGAGGGTTTTCTCGACTGGACGATCTCCGAGGTCTTCGAATCGGAGGGTCGGATCATTGCAATCGCCAACCGCAACTCGCCCAGCTCCAGTGCCTTCAGAGTCAATTACGCGTATATCAGCGAAGACGACGGCGATTCCTGGCGTCCCGTCGAGATCCCGACCAGCGAGAGCCGTGTTTCGTTTCAGAGCGGCATTGTCGGTGCTGATGGGCGAATGGTCATCACCGGCAACAACGGTGCCGTCTATATCTCCGAACCCGTCCTATCGGAAGTCCAGGGGTTCAGGGTTCGAGAGGCGGAGACACTGACGATCGAGGTTCCGCGGCCCCCGACGGCCGGCGACGCCACTGTCGCCTATCGGCTGCTTTCGGGTTCGGCCGTCGCCGACTCCGACTTCGTGTCCGCTGCGGGCGAGCTGAACTGGACTCCGGACGACACCGCCGCGAAGCAGATCATCGTAGAGACGATTGATGATCCCTTCAATGAAGGGGACGAGTCGTTCCGGGTCCAGTTCGATTCATTCGGTGAATTGATCTATACCTGGACCTACGAGGTGACGATTTCCGATGATGAGTTAACCTTCGCCTTGCCGACCAATACCGACATCGAAGTCGACGGGGCGGTTCGCACCAGCGAAGACGGTACCAGCGTTCAATTCGGCGTAGCCCTGTCTCGCAATCCCAGTGAAGACGTGGTCCTTGAGTTGAGCATGGATACCGAAGGGGAAATCGTTTTTTCACCTCCGACACTGACCTACACGTCCGAAGACTGGAAACGGGTTCAGCCCGTCACCGTCACCGGCCTCGACGACGGCCAGCTTGACGGCAACCGTACGGTCCGGCTGGTCTTCAACACCCTGAGCGCCGGGCCCGAGTACGACAATCTTGATCCCGGCGTTGCCTATGTCATCAACGAAGACAACGAAGACCCCCTGGTGATCTTCATCAACGGGTTCGAGGCTCTGCAATAGTGTCTGCCGGTTGGCATGGGCCATGGGCTGGAGCGCTCGGCACGCAACACTGCTCGAAACGTTTCGAGCGAGACAGGCGCCGTGGCGCAGGACGACGGCTACCTAATCTGGATCAACGGCGAGCTGGTGCCGGAGCATGCGGCGTCGGTGTTCGACTCCGGCTTCGTGCTCGGTGACAGGGTTCGAAGCGAGATCCGAAATCTATTCGACCAGGCGTCCACGTCGAACCCAAGTTGCTCGACGGATCTTCGACGCCGTCACATTCGAGAGATTCCAGATTCGCCTGTTCAGCCGCTTGGAACGAAGAAAATATGCGATGCAAAGACCCCCGATCGACGCCGTGGTGACATGCGACGGCCCGGCGCCACGTTGAGGAGAAATGCGGCACCCTGGAATGACGTGTAGACAGCGTGCGCCGCAGCCTTGATCAGGCCTCGGCCGGCTCGGCGGCTGATCGGGATCGCGACGGCCTCGATCAACAACAGCGTCCTTACTCAAAGTCGTTCAGGAATACGCGATCCAGAGACACGATCATGTCCAGTACATCGAATGCAGCGTCAATCTGGATCCGGGGCCGGACCAGGCCGGACGGTTGCTCGGTGACGTCGACGCCGGTGATCTTGAGCGCCGTTTCGATTTGACTGACACTGGCGGTGGGATCCGCAGACTTCAACAACGCGAAAGCGCCCGCTACGTGGGGCGTCGCCATAGACGTGCCGCTGATCGAGCGGGCGCGCCCGGGCGGCGTGTCATCGATGGTCGGCTCGGCGGAGTTGATGTCCACTCCGGGTGCCAGCAGATCGACCATGAACGCAGAGTTGGAGAACCCTGCAACCATGTCACCATCGGTCGTCGCACCGACCGTCACCGCCGGCCCGATGCATCCCGGCGCGCCGACAGCACTGTTGTTTCCGGAATTTCCCGATGCAATCGTGGTGGCCGCACCTGCGGTCCGGTGTTGTGCGATCAGCGTGAATCGCACATCGTCATTGCAATAGTCGGAGTTCGACCCGCCACCCAGGCTCATATTGATCGACGCGATATTGAAATCGGCGCGATTGGTGTATAGCCAATCCAGCGCAGCCAGCTGGTCGGAATTGTACGACAAGGTGCACGGTGAGCTCAGGTTGAAGGTTCCACACAGATCCGTGAATCGCGAAAAGACATTGGCCGCGATGATATCGGCCTCCGGCGCGACGCCGATCAGCAAATCGCCGCTGGCCGGATCCGCAAACTCCGCGCCTGCCGCGATACCGGCGACATGCGTGCCGTGGCCGCATCCGGAAACCGGCGTATCGACGGTGTCGCCCGAGTACGCACAGTCATCCCCGGCGTCCGGTGTCGTCGTGTCTTCTTCCACACCACCCGGGCAGAAGCTCGTCGATTGTCCCGCTGCATTGGTCGAGAAACACAGCGACTCGATGATTCGACCGGCGAACATCGGATGTTCATGATCGACGCCGGTATCGAGAATGACGACCGTGGTTCCGGCCCCCGTGATGCTTTGGCTGTGCAGCGCGGCAGCGCCAATCAGCGGAATGGTGTTGTTGCTGTTCGGCGGATCGACGCGGTCGAGATCGACCGAAGCCACGGCCGGATCGGCGAGCAGGGCATCGATCTGTTCGGCAGTCAGCTGCATCGAGACCACAGGAAGATTGCGATAGCTTCGCCGCAGCCGGCTGCCCTGCGACGTCGGACTGCGCAACTCCGACGCCGACACGCCCAGAGCCCGCTCGAGGACCGACAACTGCCACGCGATCCGCGCATCGGTCGAATCGCCTAGCGGTTCATCAATGCCACCGTCGTGGTTCTCCGGAAGATTGAAGGTGACGAGCACCGGCAGCTGGTCAAAGACGCCTCGCGCCTCGTCCAGAGAATTCGGGTATTGGGCAAGAGCCGATGCACCCAGCAGCAGTGAACTGACAAACAAGAAAAAGAAACGTACAGACCGCATGGGATACCCCTTTGGATGAGAACCGCGTGAAGCGATAACAAGGCAATTCCGTGAACTCAGCATGAGCCGCCGGGCCGCGTACGGCCTGAAGACACCTTTTGTGCCTAAGTATAGTTAACCTAAACAACAATTGCCACGACGGGTGGCCTGACGGGGCGGCGCGACGTAGGAAATTTCCCTCGGAAATGCGAGCAGCTTTCCGGTTGCGCCGGGTACGGGGGTCTATTGGTCCGACGGCAAGCCTTTCACATCAATTTTCCTGCCCCAGGCAAAACTCTGCATCTCCGCCATTCCCTATGAAATTGGCGATTTCCCGGAATTGGTCGACTGGTCAGGGCGCAGCGTGATTGAAGGCACGCGCGGCAGCATTCCGCACAACCTGCCATCGATCCCGGACCGGCTGAAAATCGACCGCGACAACTCCATCGGGATTGATCAATCGAACCCGGCAACATCGATTTCACAGCGTCATCGGGTCAGTCGACATGATGCGGGATCTTGCCAGTAGCTTCGGCCGAACCCTCCTGAAAAGGTCAAACTGCAGCAGCGGCACTACGGCACGAATTCCAAGAGGTGGGCGTCCACGCTATTTGTCTATATCCCCGTATCTCTCAAGTGGACGCAGGGCTAATTAAACGAAGCATTGAGAAGAGGTTGAACTATGCTTTGTATAGCCCTGAAGAAAATATCGCGCAATTCTCAAATAAGACGACGGATCCCAAGCAGACCAATCATGAATACAAGGGCGAGTACACCTACCCACGACGCGCTCGGCACCGGCCGCATATCCGCTAGTGGCGAGAAGATCAGCAATACCTCATCTGAATTATTTGTACGATTCAGATCTTCGGCAGGCCCGAATGGGCTGGTACCCCACTGAGCGATTTGGCTTGCCACCATTGTCTCGCGTATCGTGAATCCATATGTGCAAGTGACGAATTCTTCAGGGGGGATATTCACGGTGATTTGAAATCCAAAAAAATTGCCGGGGGTGGGTTGACCAACGGGAGAGACCCCACATGGGCCTGTGTTGACCCCGGTGAAGCCAAGCGGTGGGTAGCTAAGCCCGACACCATTATCGGTTGGACCCCAGCCGATGAACGCAGGGCTATCATCGGGGCCATTGTTGGTGATTTTAAGAATTGCAATACCCGCGGAACCGGGCAACATCACACCACCAGGCTCAATTTCAACATCCAGAGCAAGATCGGCCGCCGGGGTATCGGCTTGAAGCATCGAGATCCAAGTGAATAAAAATAGAAGCACGCCTAGCCGGTTCATGGCAATTCTAAAATGCAGCTTCATGCCGAAACACCACTGGTTTCCCTTGCGGGTCTGATGCATCTCCGGATCGCGATTATTCTCGGCATTTTTCGTTGAGCCCGGCGCTGAAATGATGCTGGGATCTTCAATGCTGCCCTCTGTGAGCATCAGATCGTGTTCTGCCAGGTAGCTGTTGATTTCGTCGTAAAGCTTTTTCGTCTCGCGCCGAGCCTTGTGCCTCTTGTTCTGGTATTCAGCCTCGGCAACGCTCATTTGATCCGTGGGTTTACTCGCAGTTGACCGATGGCGTTTTATCGCTAAAAAAGGAAGATTTTCAGAGGTTCCTTAATCAATACTGAAATGTTGCAGCTCAACCGGTGTCAGTCCTGGGCCGGCAAATACATCGTCGATCAATGCGATGAAATCTGATCCAGTAAAGGAAGCACAGGCGACGGTAAGTTTGGCTGAGCTGATGCCGGTCGTGTTCAGAGGTGTTGTTACCTGAGCACTATAGCTGGAGGCGTTAATAATGGTAAAAGTCGGATTGGTAACAGAGGCAGAGCCCGCACAGCTGGCCATTGTGTAGGTTGTCATTAGGGCTCGACATTCAACGGTAGAGCCCACTGCTGCGGCTAACTGGAACTGCGCGCCGTAGGCATACCCGGTATCCTCAGAAGGTACAAAACAGTCACTTTCAATGGACAATACAAAATTGCCGGAAGCGTCGAACGCGTTGACGGAAGCTGCGCCAGCGCCGCTGCGCTGGCCGCTGGTAACGTGGCTAAAGCTGTCGCCGGTCACCATAGCCCACCCCGCGAGATCGTCATTAAAGCCGCAGTTGGCCACTTCATTGCCGCTTTCGCCGGCGCAATCGGCCATTGCGCTGGCACTCAACAGGAAGACCAAACTTGCAGTAGCCATTGAGGATTTATTCATCAGAATTCCTTGGAGAGTTGCCTACAGTTGGTTCGATATTACCAGCATTCGCCACTGCGCACATTAAGGAACCTCTGAACAACTCTGTACGGGCGCGACGGCGCCTTTGCGGTAGCCTCCGGCCTGGTTTGGATGAGCGCGGTCTGGTGGTTTCAGATGAGCGATCTCTAACAAGTCGGAGGCCCCTCAAAGGCCGGTCCCAAAATGGTTTTTGCCGGAAAAGCCGCATCTCGCGCGCGGCGAGTCTCGGCCGTAGTCATGGCTGCTGCCGCTCCCATTGTCGTGACAATAGTTGTCGTGACAATAGCCCCGCGCGATCTGCGGCTTTTCCGACTGAAACGCGCTCCTCGCAGAGCTATTCAGAGGTTCCTTAAATCAGTTTACGTCCGATAAATTGGCCTGACGATCTGGTCTCTCCTCCCGATTCAGCTGTTCTTCCCGAAGCTATCAGAAGCAGGCAGACAGTCAGGACATGGAAAGTGTTGGGTACCAGCGTAACCCCCGTGCAGATGCTGCTTTGCCAGATCGTCGAGCGTCACTATCCGATGTTTTTCGAGCATCCGGCTACCGTGACGGGACGACGCACGTGATCTTCCAACCACTGGAATTCGAAAAGTTGGGCGTTTTACTTCTTATGCTCCGCCGCCATCAGCCCCAAGAGTTACGCGGTGAGCAGCACGACCATTCCAATTCTGATTCGATGATTCATTCCTGCCTCCCGTGATCGACCTCGGCGATCGCCCTGCACGTTCAGGAAAGGTGATACCAATCTCCCCACAACAGCCGGCCCGACAGCTTGCGTATCATCGGGTCGGTCGTTCGCCGAGGAAGCGAGATGTCAGAACCCCGCAAGCAACTCATCGCCGAGTGCGTCGATGTCGAGCGCCTGTACGACGAAATGGTCGTACAATTGGCGCCGAAGATGTCCGACGACGTTCACCGAACGCTGGCCGGAGCTGACTCGGCGGCTCGACCCGAAACCGCGGTGCGTGAAGTCGCGGGGCCGTCAGGGTCGGGGCGGTGAAACCGGGTGCGCGTCCTCGATACGCAGCCCGGATCGACCGGATCAGGTTGCGGGATGGCGTCACCTGGGCCCGCTGCGACGGTCCGGCCGACGGACCGCCGGTGCTGCTTATCCACGGCGCCACCGTTCCGAACTGGGGGTTCGACGGACTTGCCGGCGTACTGAACCGGGCCGGCTTCCGGACCTATCGATTCGATCTCTACGGCCACGGCCGATCGGCTCGCCCGGATCTCCGCTACGACCATGAACTATTCGTGCGCCAGGCCGAGGGCGTTCTGGACTACTACGGGCTCTCTACAGAACGGAACTCGATCCTCGGCTATTCGATGGGCGGAGCGATCGCGGCCACCCTGGCCGGACGCGGAGCGGCCGCCCGGCTAGTGCTCACCGCCCCCATGCTCGATTTCAGCACCATGAACCCGTTCGGTCGGGTGCTGCGAACGCCGTTGCTGGGCGAGTCGTTCATGGCGCTGATCGGTCGACCGGGCCTGATGCGCCGGCGACGCCTGGGGTTCGGCGCGATCGACCGGCCCGACCTGGCACGACGTTTCCACGCTCAGACCACACGCCCCGGGTTCTGGCGGGCTATGCTGCGGATCGAGCGGGACGGTGCGCTCGGCGATCAACGCGACGCCTACCGCAGGGCCGCGCGGTGCGGCGTCGCCACGCTTATCGTCAGCGGTACCGACGACCCGATCATTCCGACCGACGACATCGACACCATCGACAGGCTGATGCCGGCGGCGCAGCGCGTCGATCTCCAAGGCTTGACCCACAACCTGATGGTGGTCGACCCCGGGCGGGTCGGCCGCCACGTCGTTGAGTTTCTCCAACCGGCCGAATCGACGCGCGGCCCGGCGAGCGAGGACGACTAGGCGCCGATGGAGAGTTAAACCGACTGAAACGCGCTCCTCGCAGACGTTTTCAAAGGGACCCTAGTGTACGCCGTCGTTAATCCTGCAACATTCAGAGTGTGATTGAGTCGACAGTGCAAGACGCGTCCTGCAGTGAATGGCACGCCCTATACAAGGGGCACAATGCCGCCATGTCGACTCAGACGCACGCCCGAAGGGCGAGCC
>JGI12210J13797_10038308_pt1 | contig 10280 bp, 10 predicted proteins | sample ElkSlonscriptome_3_FD_13797 | JGI IMG/M metagenome (IMG submission 13797) | reverse complement strand
CCCCTTCGGCGCCGGTTACGATGTTGAACATCCAGTGGACGCCGTAACAGAGGTAAACGTAGGCGACGCCCGCGGGTCCCCACATGGGCCGGTTGCGGTCCGTCGGACCGAAGCGCGCGTGGGACGCGGTATCACGCGCTCCGCCATAGGCCTCGACCTCGACGATCCGCAGAGTGACTTCCCCGCGCTGCACAAAGCGGCCGACGAGCTGCGGCGCTACCCGGTCCACCCGATCCTCGAGGACGGATACTGGGAGCAGGGCGGACGGGTCAGTCGTCGACGGCACCGTCCGCGGCCGCCCCGTCGGACAACCCCAACATCTGCTCGAGCTCCCTCAGCTCCGCGAACACCGATCCGGCAGAATCCGCTGGCAGCGCGTCGAGCGCCGACGCCCACCCTTCAGCAGCCGCCGACCACGCGGCCGGCGAATTCTCTTTCGACTCGAGCCGGGCCAGACGATCCCGAACGTCCGTGAGCACACCTTCCACTACCGACCACCGCTCATCCTCCCGGGTGAGCACTTGGCGGATCTCGCTCAGAAGCCGGGCCTCGCGGTCGTCCCACCACGCTTCGAGGGTCGCCCGCAGCTCTCCGGCGTCCACGAGGGCGGCGTCCTCCCGCACGGCCAGCGCGCGCTCCACCGCCTGAGGCCGATCGGAAACCCTAGATGTGCCGCGGCTTCGACGCATTGCGTCGACGGCCCGTCGGACGTCCTGCACCGGAATGCGCATCTCCCAGTCCGCGGTCAAAAACCGACCGGGGAAGGCCCCCTCCTCGATCCGGCGGATCAGGTCGCTCACGGGCACGCCGAGCAGCGCGGACACCTCTTCGAGCGCGTAGCTATCCCCGGCCACGAGCGCCTCTCCGATGCGCGTCCAGCTTCGCCTCCACTTCGCCGCGGTGCGCCTGCAGGTAGGCGACGACGTCGTCGTCTTCGACCCGAAGGTCGGCCAGGGTATCCCGGTACAAAGACATGCTCATGGGATCGTGCCCAGCGCGCTCCAGCGTCACCCGGACGCATGCTGCGCCGAACCAGCGCTCTCGTTCCGTCCGCGGCGCCACGCCGGACCCTCTCAGGCCGACGCTTCCGACCCGCCGCCGCCGGGACCTCGACGTCGCCGGCGCCGCCGCTTGCCGCCGCGGCCCGAGGACCCGCCACCGCCCAGGGCATCGGGCACGACGTGCATCTTCCGGTACAGACCCTCGCCTTCGGACACCGTCCGAACGCCCGGGATCTTCATGATGGTCTGGTGCACGGCCCGCCGGTCTCCGGGCAACATGGGGTGAATCGTCAGGGTCTTGCCTAGATCTCGGGCCCGGACCGCCAGCTCGAGCCCAACCTCCACCAAGGTTCGGTCCAGCTCTTCGTCGACCGCCGCCCGCAGCTCGTCGAGCGTCGGCATCGGCGCGTCGGCCGGGGGCTTCGCGGCGGCGGGCTCGGAGGCGCCTTTGCCCCGCCGCTCTCGCCGCGGGACCGCGGGAACTTCGACCGTCACGTGTTTGCGGTCATCGGGGAACCGATTGACCACCTTGTTGAGGATGAACTGCAGCGCCGGAATCGGCGGCGGCCTCGACTTACCCAAAACCTCGGCGAGCCGAGCGCTACCCTCGGGATCATCGAGGACGACCACGATCTGGTCGTCTTCGTCCCGCACGGTCACTTTCGCCTCGACGCCCATTCGCTCGAGGATCGCCCGGGCGACCTCATCGGCCCGGGCGGCCTTCTCCGGCGCGGGTCCGGTCCGAGGCGGCTTCCGCGGGCTCCGGTCATCCTCTTCGTCGGTCGACCCTTCGTCGGGCGCCGCGTTGCCGACTCGAATCTTCACGGGGCGGGCGCCGAGGCCGAACACGCCCTCCGACCCTTCGTCCACCACCGTGTAGTCCAGATCGCTTTCGGCGACGCCGGTCGCCTCACTCGCTTTTTTGACCGCGAGCTCTTCGGTCTCGCCCTCGAATACGCTGTTGTCTGCCACGCGCGCCTCCCGACGGCGACGCCGTGGACCCGAGGAGCGGGTGACTCAGGCGTTCGCCGCGACGGGTTCCGCCTTCGGCGGATCCCCAATCGAGCGATTGATAAAGTGCTGCTGGAGTATGGTCAACACGGTGTTGACGAGGATGTAGAAGCTCAGCCCCGCCGGCAGCCACGCCATCATCGAACCGAACATCAGCGGCATGAAGTACTGCAGGATCTTCTGCTGCGCCGGGTCCATGGTGGTGGGCAGCATGCGCTGCTGCAGAAACATCACGCCGGTCAGCGTTACCGGCAAGATCCAGTACGGGTCTCGCGTCGTGAGGTCCTCAATCCAGAGGAAACCTTCCTGGTAGAGGTCCACGGAGACCCACAGCGAGCGGTACAGCGCGAACCAGATGGGCATCTGAATCAAGATGGGCAGGCAGCCGCTGGCCGGGTTCACGTTGTGCTTGCGATACAGCTTCAGCAGCTCCTCGCTCTGCCGCTGCCGATCTTCGCCGTGCTTCTCGCGGATCGCGTCCATCTGCGGCCGCAGGGCCGACATCGCCCGCATGGATTTGCCCTGTCGCTGATTCAGCGGGAACAGGACCAGCTTCACCAGCACCGTCAGACCCACGATGGCGAGACCCCACGAGGCCGTCAGCCCGTGGAACTGCCGCAGGATCCAGAGCAGGAGCGTGCAGAGCGGGGCCAGGTTCATACCCAGGATGGTGTAGTCGATGGCCGACTCGAGATCGGCGTTCGCCAGCGTGAGCAGCGCCTCCTTCTTCACGCCCATGTAGGCCGTGAACTTGTGGCGCTGCTCTTCACCGGGCTGCAGGGTCACCAGCGGCAGCCGCGCCTGAGCCCGCACGATCTCGCCCTGAGCGTCGAGGCGGCACCCGACCGAGGACCCGTCCCGCAGCACCAGCGCCGATACGAAGTACTGGCGATCGGCCGCCACCCACTGCGCCCCGCTCTCCCAAGTTTCGGCCTCCTCCTTCAGGGAGGACCAGTGCTCCCGCTTGACCGACTCATCGACGTAGCAGAGCCCCTGCAGATGATCCGCCGGCGGGAGCAGGCTGGAGAAGAAGCCGCCCTCGCGCTCCAGCGCTTCGGGCCGGGCTTCGGCGGCTCCCAAACCGACGCGGTGACTCTGCGGCTGCCCCGACTCGTTTCGAATCGTCAGCGCCGACTCCACCAGGAACGAGTCCGGACGAATGACCCACTCTCGCTCGATGACCATTCCGCTGGGGGTCCGATGCCGAAACCGCGCGCTGGACGGCGTCCGTTCGACGATCTCGTAGACCGGCAGGGTCTCCACCTCGAACGTGGTGCCCTCCAAGAACTCGAGCCCGCCCATCTGCTGGAAGCGCGCGCGCTCCGGCGGCACGCCGTGGACCGACTCCGCGAGGCGGATCTTGTCGTCCGTCGCACGATTGTCGCCGCTGCGCTCGTTGAAGTCGGGGAGCACGAAGCTGTCCACCGCCCCGCCGAGGTTCGTGAGCGTGAGCTGCCACTGCAGCCGGTCGTCGCCGCTGGGTACTTCGCCCGAGAACTCGATGCGCTCCGGCTCCACCTGCGGCCGCCGGACCGGCCGCTCGGCCCGGCCGTCCGCGGACGCCCCGGCCCCGATGCCTTCACCGTCGGTCCGGGTCGCCGTGCGCGTGCCGGCCACCTCTTCGCCCGCTCCGCTCGCGGCCGTGGTCGACGTATCCGCGGCGCCGGCCCGGTCGCCGCCCGGAGGCGGCGCCTTCGGAGGAAACAGGATCCCCCAAAGCCCGAGGATGGCCAGACAGATCGCCGCCGCTAGCAGCAGCCTCCGGTTGTCGTCGTCGCCGTTCATTGCCTCACTCGTTCACCATCAAGGGGGATCGAAGCCGCCGGGGTGCCAGGGATGGCACTTTCCGAGCCGAGCCAACCCGCGGCCGAGGCCCCGGACGGGTCCGTGCTTCTTCACCGACTCTGCCATGTACTCGCTGCACGAAGGTTCGAACCGACACCGAACGCCGATGAAGGTCAGCAGAGGCGAGACCAGCCACTGGTACGAGCGCACCAGAAGGATCAACCCTCCGCTGAAGATTCTAGCGATCCCGGCGCCCACTTCGCGCCTCCCTTTGGATCGTTCGCCCGGCGGCCCGGACCAGCGGGGCCGTCAACTCGTCCCGAACCGCGTCCCGCCCCGCCGCCCCCAGGAGCGCCGCGCCGGGTTTTGCCATGACCAGGACGTCGACGGCGGGCAGCGCGAGCTGACGAAAGACCTCTCGAACGCAGCGCTTGATCCGATTGCGAACCACCGCGGTCCCGACCTTTCGGCTGACCGCGAGACCCAGGCGGGGCGCACCGCCTTCCGAGCGACGCAGCGCCAGCCTAAAGCTCGCCGTCTCGAGCCGCACGGCAGCCCGGCGCATACGCGCAAAATCCCGGCGTGAGAGCAGCCGACCCGACTTTGGGAATCCGAACGGGGAACGAGGGCTCGGAGCGACCTCCGAGCGGCGGAGGGTCACTTCTTGTAGACGGACGGCGAGAGCCGCTTGCGGCCCTTGGAACGCCGCGCGGCCAAGACCTTCCGACCATTTGCGGTCTTCATGCGCTGACGGAAGCCGTGCTTCTTCAGACGCCGTCGGTTCGAAGGCTGGAACGTGCGCTTCACTGGTAGGGCTCCTTCCCGAGGGCGGAAGGGATCACCGCAGCCGGCCGGCTCTGTCAAGTCCTCCTGGAGTTCGACCTCGATGCGATGATCCGTTCGTTCGCGATCGAGCCGGTTGCGATCGTTTTATCTCCTCGGCTAGCGTCCGCAACCCGCGTCCGAGGGCGCGAAGGATTCGAATGCACTGGCCGGGACTGAAGCGAGCCCTCGAGGGCCGGCTCAACGATCAAGCCTTCGCGACCTGGATTCAGCCGATGATCGTCCTGCAGGACGACGCCCGGTCCCTCGTGCTCGGTCTACCCGACATCTTCGGACTCGACTGGGTGACCAACCACTATCGCGACATCCTCGAAGACGAGCTTCGACGCCTGGACCCCAACGTCGCGCTCGAGCTCCGGGTGGAAGCAGTCGCCGAAGGCGAGGACGACGAAGAGGACGAAGACGGCCGCGAGAGCGCGCCCGCCATGGAGCTCCAACCATCGGGCCCGAACGGACCGGCGGTGCTCCCCGGGCCCGCCAAGCAAAACGGCGAGCCCCGGCTGTCGCAGCAGCGCTACACCTTCGCCAACTTCATCACGGGACCCTCCAATCAGCTGGCGGCCGCCGCCGCCCACTCCGTGTCCGAAAGCCCTGGCTGCGCCTACAACCCGCTCTTCGTCTTCGGTAAGGCCGGCCTCGGGAAGACCCACCTCATTCACGCGGTCGGACACGAGATCCTGCGCAAGAACCCGAAAGCCAAGGTCCAGTACCAAACCACCGAGCAGTTCGTGAACGACGTGGTGAACGGCATCCAGACCAAGCGGATGGCGGACATCCGTCGGATCTACCGAGCCTGCGACGTGCTCCTCATCGACGACATCCAGTTCATCGCCGGCAAGGAGGCCTGCCAGGACGAGTTCTTTCACACGTTCAACACCCTGCACGCCGCCCGCAAGCAGGTCGTAGTCACCAGCGACAAGCTGCCCCACGAGATCCGAGACCTCGAAGAGCGCATCCGCAGCCGCTTTCAGTGGGGCCTCATCGTCGACCTGCAGCCCCCCGAGCTCGAGACCCGCTTGGCCATCGTGCGCAAAAAAGCGGAAGTCGACGGGATCGCGCTGCCGGACGACGTCGCGATGTTCATCGCTCAGTCCGTGCGGTCGAACGTCCGCGAGTTGGAGGGCTGCCTCATCCGGGTGAGCGCCCACGCCACCCTGAGCGAGCACGCCCTCACCGTCGAGCTGGCCAAGAGCGTCCTCAAGGACGTGCTGCCCAGCCGCAACCGCCTGACGTGCGACGGCATCCTCAAGGCCACGGCGCAGCACTTCGACGTCAAGATTCCAGACCTCAAGTCGTCGAAGCGCGCGCGGGCCATCGCCCTGCCGCGTCAGATCGCGATGTACCTCTGCCGCAAGCTCACGAACGCGTCTTACCCCGAGATCGGTCGCGCCCTCGGAGGCCGAGACCACACCACGGCCATCAACGCGTTCAAGCGCGTCTCGGAGCGCCTGGACGACCCCGAGGTCCGGCGGCACGTCGAAGAGATCGAGCAGCTGCTTCAGGAATGACGCCTTCCTCCACCGCCACCCCACCGGGAGTCCCCAGCCTTGATCACAGTACACAACCCCTTGTGTTTTCTATGCGCGAGGACCACAATTTGTTGTGGAGATGATCGTCGTCACCCTGTGGAGCGGCGGCGACCGGCCTCCGTCCCCAGTCCGCGCACCGGTCGACCAACAGGTCCTGTGGAGAAGACAACGCTTGTCCCGTCGCACACTTAGCCTGCAATCCCCAGAATCCACAGGCCCTACGATCACGACTAGTTATAGATCTAAGAAGATCATGAACCGACCGAGGAAAGCAGAGTAGAACATGGAAATCACCATCTCCGTGGCGGAGCTCGGCAAGGCTCTGCAGCGCGTCCAGGGCATCGTCGAGAAGAAGACCTCGATGCCCATCTTGGGCAACGCCCTCCTCCGCTCGAGCGGTCAGGACCGCATCTCGGTGTCGGCCACCGACCTCGAGATCGGCATCACCGGCGAGTACCGAGCCGAGGTGCACACCGAAGGCGCCATGACCCTGGCGGCTCGCGCGCTCTACGACATCGTCCGTCAGCTCCCCGGCGACGACGTCGTGCTGAAGCAGGCGCCGAATCAGTACGTCGAGATCAGCTGCGGCAAGGTGAAGTACCGCGTCGTCGGCTTGCCGGCCGACAGCTACCCGACGCTGCCGACGTTCGACGAGGTGCCCTTCTTCAGCGTCGACCCCAAGAGCTTCCGGGAGATGATCGACAAGACGCTGTACGCGGTGTCGACCGATGAGACCCGGTACAACCTCACGGGCGTCTACTGCGAGCCCACCGACGGGCAGGGCCTTCGAATGGTCGCGACCGACGGCCACCGCCTGGCCCTGGTCGAGCGCTCGACCGAAGAGGCCCCGACCATGAGCGAAGGCGTCATCATCCCGCGCAAGGGGCTGCAGGAGCTGAAGAAGCTCCTCGAGGACGGCGACCAGCCCGCCCGTCTCGGCTTCGTCGAGAACTCGGCGGTCTTCGAAAAGGGGGACGTGCTCCTGACCATGCGGCTGATCGACGGCCGCTTCCCCGACTACCAGCAGGTCATCCCGAGCTCGCACACCCGCCGGGTGAAGATTCCGAAAGACCCGCTGGTCAAGGCGCTCCGGCGTACGTCCCTGCTGGCGCCCGACAAGGCGCAGGGGGTCCGGTTCGACCTGCAGGCCGGTCAGCTCTCGCTGTCCGCGAACAACCCGGATCTCGGTGAAGCGAAGGAGGATCTCGACGTCGAGTTCGACGGCGACGCTCTCAAGATCGGCTTCAACTTCCGCTACCTCCTCGACGTCTTGGCGAGCATCCCCGAGCCCGACATCGAGCTCGATCTCACCGACGAGCTGAGCCCGGGCGTCGTTCGCGGCGCCGGAACCGAAGACTATCGGGCCGTCGTGATGCCGATGCGCATCTGACGGGTCCCATGCGTCTGCACCGCGCGTCGCTTCGCGACTTTCGCAATATCGGCGCGGCCGACGTGGAGTTTCCGACCCAGTTCGTGGCCTTCGTCGGTCCGAACGGACAGGGCAAGACGAACACCCTCGAGGCGCTCTACTTCCTCTTTGCGCTCCGGCCCCTGCGCAACGTGCCCCGGCGAGCGCTGTTGCGCGAAGGGTCGGAGCGCGCGCAGCTCTCGGCGGCGCTCACCCGCCGCAGCACCGGACTTCGGCACGATCTTTCGGTGGACCTCGGCCCGCGGTCCCGGACGCTCCTGCGGGATGACAAGAAGGTCGACACGCGGTCCTACGTCGGTACGGCCGTCGCCGTCGCCTTCACCCCCGACGATCTCTCCTTGGGCAAAGGCAGCCCCGAGCGCCGACGCCGGTTCCTGGACCGGGCGCTGCTGAACGCGTACCCGGCTCATCTCGACCGAGCCCTCCGCTATCAGCGCGCTCTCAAGGAGCGAAACCGCCTGCTGTCCGAGGGCGCGTCCAACCCCGAGCTCGACGCGTACGACGAAGTCTTGGCCGGCCTCGGGGCTTCGGTCTCGTGCGCTCGGGCGCGGCTCGTCGACGAGCTGCGGCCCCGGGTCGAAGCGCAGTTCTCTCAGATCGCTCGGCCGGCCCCACCGCTCACCGTCCGGTACGCACCTTCCCTCGGCGACGCTCTGAACCCCGAGTCCGAGCCCGAGACCCGGACCGCCTACCTCGCGCGGCTCTACGAGCGGCGACCCCGGGACCGTCGCCGCGGCTCTACGTCCATCGGACCCCATCTGGACGAGCTCGATCTCGAGCTCGACGGACAGCCGGTCCGAGAGCGCGCGTCGCAGGGGCAGTTTCGCGCCTTGGCGCTGGCGCTCGAGCTGGCCGAGCTCACCCACCTCGCCGAAGTGTGGGGCGAGCCTCCGCTGCTGCTACTGGACGACATGTCGTCGGAGCTGGATCGCGGGCGGTCTCGGCAGCTCTTCGACACGGTGACTCACCTCGACGGGCAAGTTGTGTTGACGAGCACCGATGAGCCCGAGGACCTACGGCGCACGTTGGACCTCGGCGAAGCGCTCACGGTTCTTCGGGTCGACCGCGGGGCCCTCACGGCCGCTGCCTCGGAAACTCTGCCGGGCTGCACTAGCCCGTGAGGGCGGCCGCGGGAGGAGGAGCCGACTCGAGGTGCGGCCATCTCCGCCCATTCGTGGCGATTGTTGGTGCCATGGGCTTCGACCGCCGATTGGTCTTGACCGCGAGGTCAACCGTCCTCAGCGTCCGCGTCCATGTCTTCCGGGCACCGGCGGGTCTCCGATAAGCTTCGGCACATCGAGGCGACGCTCGACGGCGGGAGCGAAGTCTCCGCCGGCCGCGCCGACGCGCTGACCTGGTCGACCTTTCGGTTCCTTCCTCGGGCGCTGCCCGAGGTGAACCTCGGGGACATCGATCTCCGCGGTGAGCTGTGCGGGAAGAGCATCGGGGCGCCCCTGATGATCTCGCCCATGACCGGCGGCATCGAGCGAGGCGGCGACCTGAACCGGCGGATGGCGGCCGCCGCCGAGGCCTTTCGGTTGCCCTTCGGGGTCGGCTCCCAGCGCGTGGCCCTGGAGGTCGACGCCCGCGCGAAGGACTTCAAGGTCCGAGACGTCGCGCCGACGACTTTGCTGTTCGCGAACCTGGGCGCCATTCAGCTGACGAAAGGCTACGACGCCGACGACGCCCTTCGAGCCGTCGAGATGATCGAAGCCGACGCGCTCTACCTGCACCTCAACGCCATGCAGGAGGTCGTTCAGGACGGGGGCGACGTCGCGTGGCGCGGGGTGCTGCCAGCCATCGAGCGGGTGTGCAGCGCGTTCGCGCAGAAGGCGCCCCACGTCCCCGTCTTCGCCCGGGAGGTCGGCTTTGGCCTGGCGGGCGACGAAGCCCAAGCCCTCATCGACGCCGGCGTTCGAGGCCTCGACTGCGCCGGCGCCGGTGGCACCAGCTGGACGCTGGTCGAGGGCCGGGTGAGCGAAGACCCGCACCACCGCGCGCTGGGCGAGGTCTTCGCAGCCTGGGGCCTCACGACCCCCGAGACCATCCTCGAAGTCCGAAGGGTGGCTCCCGATGTGCCCTTGGTCGCGTCGGGAGGGGTCCGGTCCGGCCTCCAGGCTGCCGTGGCCGTGGCGCTCGGCGCCACGGTAGCCGGCATGGCCTCCCCGGTCCTGCGCGCCGCCGCGGAGAGCGAAGCGGCGGTGCACGCCTTCCTCGAGACGGTGCTGGCGGAGATGCGCGCCGTCCTGTTCGGCGTCGGCGCCCGGGACCTCGAGTCCTTTCGAGCCTCGCCCCGCCTGTTCCCGAGCGCCCACGGCCTGACGCTCCCCTCGGACCGCGCGGGCGTGAGCGGGTGAGACGGGGCCCCGCTATGCAAGCTAAGTTGACAAGGTGCCGGTTGACCTCCTCGCAGGCCCGAATTAGGAGCGGGTCCCTGCGATGACGTTCACCGGGTTCGACGCCGCCGACTTCGACGCGTTCCTGCCGAAGAAGCAGGGTTCGAACGCGTACACCCTGGAGCGACGGCGGGCGAAAGAGAAGCTCGTGGCCGTGGCCCGGGCGCTGACCACCGCGCACCCCGAGGCAGTCGAAGGGCTCGATCTCGAGACCACCGAAGACGCGCCCTCGGTTCAGAACGGTCGCAAGGTTCGGGCGCTCTCCGCGTACTTCGTACGACCCACG
>JGI12210J13797_10233347_pt1 | contig 10281 bp, 7 predicted proteins | sample ElkSlonscriptome_3_FD_13797 | JGI IMG/M metagenome (IMG submission 13797) | reverse complement strand
CGAGCTCGCTGACGAGCTCGTCGATCGCGTCGGGGTCGCCCGAGGCGACCGTCGATCCCGGACCATTGTCGACCGCGAGCGCGAGCCGCTTGCCGTAGGGGGCGAGGCGTGAGCGCAGCTCTTCGGCCGGCAACGACACCGCCGCCATCGCCCCGCTGCCCGCGAGCTTGGTGATCACACGGCTGCGGAGCGCGACGACCTTGGCCGCGTCCTCGAGCGAGAGGGCTCCCGAGACACACGCTGCGGCGATCTCCCCTTGGCTGTGGCCGATGACGGCGTCGGGCGTCAGGCCTCGGTCACGCCAGACCGCCGCGAGCGAGACCATCATCGCCCACAAGGCCGGCTGGACCACGTCGACGCGCTGGAGCGACGCGGCCCCGGGTTGTTCGCGCAAGACCGCGAGCAGCGACCAGTCGGTGTGGGGGTCGAGGGCCCGATCGCAAGCCTCGATCTGCGCGCGGAACACCTCGGAGTCGTCGAGCAGCTCTCGCGCCATCGCCGGCCACTGCGAGCCCTGACCGGGGAACACGAACACCAGCCGACCCTGGGCCTCGACCTTGGCTTCGACCTTGCGCGGATGGGCCTCGCCCCGGGCGAGGGCGTCGAGGGCGTCGAGGGCGTCCGCGCGACCCTCGGCGAACGCGAGCGCCCGGTGCTCGAACAACGAGCGGGTCGTCGCGAGCGAGCGCGCGACGTCGAGCAGGCGCGGAGCCGGATCCTGGCTCAGCATGCGGTGGAGCCGGCGAGCCTGGCCGCGCAGGGCCGCCGAGCTCCGGGCCGAGAGCAGCAGCGGGAGCTCGCCGGTCGCCGCAGCCTCGGCGGACGGTGCTTGCTCGGTCGCCGCGCCTTCGGCCGGCGCCTCGGCCAAGATCACGTGGGCGTTGGTGCCCGAGATGCCGAACGAGGAGACCGCGGCGCGGCGCGGTCGCTCGGGATCGTGGGGCCAGGACACTGGATCTCGCAGCACACGGACCGCGTCGTCGGACCAGTCGATGTGCGGGGAAGGGGTCTCGCAGTGGAGCGACCGGGGCATGCGCTGGTGGTCGAGGGCGAGGACCAGCTTCATGATGCCGGCGACCCCTGCCGCCGCCTGGGTGTGGCCGATGTTCGACTTGATCGAGCCGAGCCACAGCGGGCGCTCGGCGTCGTGGAGGCGACCGTAGGTCGAGATCAGGGCGTGGGCCTCGATCGGATCGCCGAGCTTGGTGCCTGTCCCGTGGGCTTCGACCAAGTCGACCTCGGACGCCTCGAGCTTGGCGTCGGCCAGGGCCGCCTCGATCACGCGCCGCTGGGACGGCCCGTTGGGCGCCGTGAGGCCCTGGCTGCGTCCGTCTTGGTTGATCGCCGAGCCGAGGATCAGCCCGAGCACGCGGTGGCCCTTGGCGCGGGCGTCCGACAGACGCTCGAGCACCAGCATGCCGGCGCCCTCGGACCAGCCGGCCCCGTCGGCCGCGGCGGAGAAGGCCTTGCAGCGCCCGTCGGGAGACAGGGTCTTGAGCCGCGAGAAATTGATGATCGGCTCGGGGGTCGAGAACAGCGTCGCGCCGCCGCTGAGGGCCAGCTCGCACTCGCCGCGGCGCAGGGCCTGGCAGGCGAGGTGGAGGGTGACCAACGAGGTGCTGCACGCCGTATCGATCGTGACCGCGGGCCCCTGCAGCCCGAGGGTGTAGGCGATGCGCCCCGAGGCGACGCTATAGAGGTTGCCGAGCGTGCCGTAGCCGTCCTGGGCCCGGTCGGCCCGGGGCAGCAGGAGGGCGAAGTCGTCGTAGCAGACCCCGACGAAGACCCCCGTGCGGGTCTCGTAGAGGGAGTCGGGGAGCATCCGAGCGTGCTCGAGCGCCTCCCAGCTGAGCTCGAGCAAGACCCGCTGCTGGGGGTCGATGGCCGCGGCTTCGCGCGGGCTGATGCCAAAGAAGTTGGCGTCGAACTGGCCGGGATGGGCGAGGAAGCCACCGCCGCGGGTGTAGGTCGTGCCGACCTGGTTGGGATCGGGATCGTAGAGCCGCTCGAGGGGCCAGTCGCGATCTTTGGGCAAGGGGGTGATCGCGTCGACGCCCTCGTCGAGCATGGTCCACAGCTCGGCCGGTGTCTCGACGCCGCCCGGCAGCCGGCAGGACATCCCGACGATGGCGATGGCTTCGTGCGCGCGCTCCTCGACCTCCTGGAGACGCTGCTTGGTCTGGCGCAGCATCACGGTCGCTCGCTCGAGGTAGGCACGAAGCTTCTGTTCACTCACGAAGCCATCCCTCCCTGGTCGCCGTCGACATCTCCGACACTGTATCGCCATTGCCTAGCGAAGGGAGCGCGGGGGATCCGCGTACGCGCGCTCGCGCGCCGAGCCGAATCGCTCATGGTCCGCGTCGACTCGTCGAGCTGTGTCCCCAGTCCCCGGATTGGACGATCCCGGCCGCGAACAGCGCTGAGCGCTTGACGAACGCCGTGACTGCGCAACCATGGGATGGTGCGAGGAGCTGTCATCCTTGGCCTCGCTGTCTGCGCGTGGGCCTGCACCGACACGGAGGGCGAGCGATCGGGCACGCCCGATCCTCGAGCGGCGTCCGCTCGAGCGGGGCCGACCAAGCTCGAGGGTCCGTCGACCCCGAGCTCGCCCCGACCAGGCGCGGCCCCGATCACGGCGCCCGAGCCCTCAGCGGCGACCGAGGCCGGCGCCGACGCAGGCCCCCCCGCCCAGCCAGGGGATGCAGGGGAGACGGGGACCACCGGCGGCGCGCCCGAGTCCGCGACCGAGTCCGACGAAGCCCTGGTCCCCGATGCGCCCGCGCCCGGGACCGCCGAGGCCGACGCCGAGCTCCTCGCCTTGCTCGACGAGTCGACCCTGACCCAAGAGGAGTTCGACCGCGCTTTCGGTCGCGGAGCTCCGAGCGCCGTCGCGCCGCCCGGCGAGCGACCCGAGGTCCGTCTCGGGCCCGGGTCGGGCGCCGCCACCGAGCCCCTCGCCAAGCTCGTCGAGCGCGAGCAGGCCAAGCTCGTCACCTGCCTCGGCATGGCCCTGAGCAAGGACGCGAGCGCGACTGGATCGTTGACCTTGCGGGCGACCCTCGACGCCAAGGGCGAGGTCAGCGAGCTCAGCGCCACGGCGCGCAGCATCGGCGGGGCCAGCGAGGTCGGCGAGTCGCTCGTCGGCTGCCTCAGCTCCGTGGTCGAGCGCTGGCGCCTGCCCGCCAGCGCCGGCGAGCGCGTCGACATCCCTTTGCGCCTCTCGACCGCGCCCGATCTGTGATTTGATCTCCTCACCATGGACCACCTCAGCCCCGCCCAAGTCGAGCAGCTTCAGGCCAAGCTCCGCGCCGAAGCCAGCGCGCTGCAGGCCAGCTTGGCCGGCCAGGCCGACGCGCTCGCGGCCGCCGAGGCCCCCGACCCCCGGGACATCGAGGACGCCGCCGCCGAGGAGGCCGGGAGCTTTCGCGCCGCCCAGCTGCGCGAGCGCGAGCGCGCCCGGCTCGCCGAGGTCGAGGCCGCGCTCGCAAGGATCGACGACGGGGACTATGGCGTCTGCGAAGACACCGGCGAGGACATCCCCTTCCGCCGGCTCGAGCTCGAGCCGACCGCGCGCCTGACCGTCGAGGCCCAAGAGCAGCGCGAGGGCGAGGCCGGCGTCGACGATCCCCACGCCAACGAACCGGTAGGCTACTGATGATGACCACGCGACGGCTGTACTCGTCCCTGCGCACGCTCACGGGCGCCGCGCTCGTGTTGGCGGCGACCCCCGCCTGTGAGCGCCTCGCGCCGCCGCCTGCTCACGAGCAGCAGGCCGACGAGGCCCCGGCGCCCGCCGAGGACGCGAGCAACCCGGCCGCGCCCGAACCCCAGCCCGATCCCAAGACCCGGTCCAAGCCCGTCGCCAAGATCGAGCCCGGCGAGCTGTTCGAGCACGGCCACCGCTACCCCGCGCCCCCGCGCCTGGTTGCGATCGGCGATGTCCACGGTGACCTCGGCGCGACCAAGCGAGCGCTGCGCCTGGCCGGAGCGATCGACGAGCGCGACGCGTGGGTCGGCGGTGAGCTCGTCGTGGTCCAGACCGGCGACCAGCTCGACCGCGGCGACGACGAGCAGGCGATCCTGGAGCTCCTCGCCCGCCTCCAGCACGAGGCCCACGACGCCGGCGGTGCCCTCCACCTGCTCAACGGCAACCACGAGTTCATGAACGCGCTCGGCGACTTTCGCTACGTCACGCCGGGCGGGTTCGCCGACTTCGCCGATGCGCCCGGCGTCGACACCGACGCGCCCGAGCTCGCCCGTGTGCTCGCCAAGGCGCCCAAGTCGGCCCACGCCCGGGCGGCCGCGTTCTTGCCCGGGCGCCCGTGGGCCCGCGAGCTCGCCAAGCGCAACACCATCGTCGTCGTCGGCGACAGCGTGTTCGTCCACGGCGGGGTGTTGCCGGCGTGGGCCGACCAGATCGATGAGGTCAACGCGGACGCCCGGGCGTTCCTCGACGGCGAGCGCAGCGAGCCGCCCAAGGCGATCGTCGATCCCGACGGCCCCGTGTGGTCGCGCCACTACTCCAACGCGCCCGATGCCAGCGACTGCGCCCTGCTCGACGAGGCCCTGGCCAAGATCGGCGCACAGCGGATGGTCGTCGGGCACACCGTCCACACCGAGGGCGTCAGCTCGGCCTGCGAGGGCAAGGTCTGGATGATCGACGTGGGCATGGCGGCCCACTACGGCGGCCCCACGCAGGTGCTCGAGATCCGCGGCGACGAGGTCGACGTCCTCTCGGGCTAGCCTTGGTCGATCTCACAGGTGCAGCCAGACCAGGCGGGGGCCCGAGACCGCCGCGGCCTCGGCGAGGGTCTCGCGCCAGCTGTCGCCGTCACCGACGCGCGTCATCCAGCAGCGCAGCCCCGCCGCCTCCAAGCTCGCGACCGCGACCTTGGGCGCCAGGCGAGGCGTGACGATCCGCTGGGTCATCTCGCTGGACCCGTTGTCGGCGACCACGATCAGCAGCTCATCATGGTGATCGAGCGCGTCGAGGATCCCCAGCCACTCCGAGTGGGGCAAGTTGGTGTCGCCGACGACCGCGACCGCGAGGCTGCGCCGACCCTCGGCGCCGACCCGGGCCCGCGACCAGCCCGCGGCGATCGGCACCGCGCCGCCCATGTGCATCTTGACGTCGGCCTGGTGGTCGGCGAGGGCCAAGACCCCGGTCACGCCGGGATCGACGGTGATGAAGACCTCGGCCGCGAGGCCCCGCAGCGCCGCGAACAGCTGGCGGCGGGGATCGTGGTCGGGAAAGCCCGAGGCCGGCTGGGCCTGGTCGTGGGCGAGGCGCTCGGCTTCGAGCTGGGCCGCGAGTCCGTCGAGCAAGGGCCCGGGATCGACGCGTGGCGGGCGGTGCTCGCTCCGCTCGGTCGGCGAGTCCGGGGCCAGCGGCGCGAGCAGGCGGTCGAGGGTCGCGTCGTCGAGGCGCCCGATCGGCCGTGGGTCGCCGAGCTCGCGCCGACCGATGACCCGGGCGCCCAGGCCCGCGCGATGGACGAGAGCCGCGAGCTCGCGCTCGAGCGTCGGCGTGCACTCCTCGAGCACGGCCAAGGTCGCGCAGCGCCGCGCGAGGGCCAAGAGCGAGGCCTCGGGCAGGGGATGCTCGGTCAGCACGCGCAGATGGGGGAGCCCGTGGGCGCGAGCCCGGGCCGCCGCGCTCGCGCCGAGGTGGGCGGCGATGACCACGGCGGTCTCGAGCTCTCCGTCGAGCTCGAGCGCCGCCGACCCGCGCCAGCTGGCCTCGACCCACGGTCCGAGCCGGGCGAGGACCGAGGCGCGCTGGCGAAGGTGAAATTCGTAGGTTCGGGCGCTGGTCGCGAGGGCGAAGCCGCGGCGAGGCCACGCGGCGTAGGGGGACGCAGGGGGGGAGGCCGCGCCGGGGGCTCGCTCGCCAGCTTCGCGCGCGCCGAAGCAGCGGGCCTCCCCGCGCACGACGACGAGCATCCCGGCCCCCGCCGAGATCGCGCACGCGTCGGCGATGCAGGGCCCCAGCTCGGTCCCCGCGCTCGGCCCGAGGACCAGCAGCTGGGGGCTCGACGCGTACAGCCAGCGGTTGTCCTGGGCGCTCTGGCTCGACCCCGGCTTGGCGTCGGCGCCCTCGACGAGCAGCAGCGGCGCCGCGAGGCCGTGAACGACGCCCATCACGTGGAGCGCGTCGCTGGCCACGTTGACCCCGACGTGCTTCATCATCGCCGCTGCCCCGCGCCCGCCCATCGCCGCGCCGAAGGCCTGGGACAGGGCGACGTTCTCGTTGATCGCCCAGCGAAACTCGATCCCGTGCGCGGGCCCGTGCGCGTCGAGGTACATCGCCAGCGTCGTGGTCGGCGATCCCGGAAACGCGGTCACGAACTCGACGCCGCCCGTGGCGAGGGCCGCGGCGAACGACGCAGGGGTCTCGTGGCTCCGGCTCACCCCCCGACTGTGCCACGCGCCAAGCCTGAGAGCTGCCTCACCACCATGGCAGGCAGACCCGCTGACGGCGGTGGTAGCGTCCCCGCGAGGCAACCAGCGTGAGCGCGAACATCAAGCAAATCTTCGAAAAGATGCCCAGCCACTTCATCAAGGGCAAGGTCAGCAAGGCCACGGTCTATTACTTCTCGATCGGCAGCGACAAGTACACCGTCAAGATCGACGCTGACTCGGTATCCGTCGAGCCCGGCAAGACCGTCGAAAACGCCGACGTGATTCTCAAGACCACGCCCGAGCTGTTTGAGAAGATGGTCATTAAGGGCAAGGCGCCGGGCCCGATCGACATCGCCCGCGGCAAGATCAAGACCAACGATCCCGCCGGTCTCCAGAAATTGCGCGAGCTGTTCGACTTCAAGGGCCTGTAATCGGCCCGGCGCGGGCTGACATCGCCGCGGGCCTCGCGTAATGTGTCGCCCGATCATGCGTGCTCCCCGCTCGACCAGGATCCTGACCTTGTTCACCACCGCCGCCATGCTCAGTGGCTGCGGGCTCATCGAGCGCATCCGCGGCGGCGATGACGACGAGGCCAGCGACGGTGAGACCGGCGGCGAACAGGCGGCCGAGGGCGGCGAGGCGGCCGAGGGCGGCGAGGACGGCGACGGCGCCGAAGATGGCGAGGTCGCGCGGCCGATGCCGACCGGCCTCGACCGCTTCAAGCACTGGGCCCCGCGCCACGCCTTCATCCGCGAGTCGGCCACGGTCGCGTCGGCGATCTCCGAGCAGGAGCTGATCGTCGCGACCTCCGACGCCCACGTCGGCGTCAGCACCGACGGTGGCAGCAGCTGGCAGTGGACCAAGGCCCCCGACGACGTCCGCGACGTCGGCGGCTACCCCGGCGGCCCCTACTTCCTGCTTCACGAAGACGAGCTGTCGATGTCCGACGACGGCATGCTCTGGCGCCGGCTCCCGCGCCTGAGCGAGGACTCGCTGACCGATCTCGTCGCCGCCGAGATCGGCCTGATCGCGATCGGCAAGAAGGGCGGCTACACCTTCACGGCCAAGGACGGCACCGGCGGCGTCGGCGGGGAGTTCCCCGACAAGTTCAAGGCCAAGTACCTGACCGAGCTCAACGGCGCGGTCTTGGCCGTGTCGGGCAAGAAGGGCTACGGCACGACCGACGGCCTGACCTGGACCGAGCTCGAGCAGCTGCCCCCGCTCGGCGACGGCAAGACCTTCTTGACCAGCGCCGGCAAGTGCAGCCTCGGCAAGGTCGGCAAGCGCAAGGGCGTGACCTGCTCGGTCAGCGGCACCGCCTACGGCATCGGCGACGAGTTCATCGTCGAGAGCAAGGGCGTCGTCTCCCTGACCCGCGACGGCGGCGAGACCTGGACCGCCGCGAGCTTGCCCTTCAAGTCAGCCAACGCCGTGTTCGGGACCGAGGGCGGGCCCTACTACGCCGTCGGCAACAGCGGCGCCGTCGCGATCTCGAAAGATGGCGAGACCTGGGTCGACCAAAAGTGGGAAGAGAGCGCCAACTTGCTGGCCGGCGCCGCCGACGGTGACAAGGTCGTGATCGGCGGAGCCAAGGGCACGATCATCTACTCGACCGACGGCGGGACCAGCTGGGACTACGCCCAGCCGCCGGTGTCGAAGAGCTTCGACTGGGTCGGGGTCATGGGCGCGAGCTTCGTCGCGACCGACGGCCGGGCTTTCGTCGCCAGCGAAAACCTCAGCGAGTGGTACGAGGCCGACGCCTTCGAGACCCCGAGCACCTCCGGCGCCTGCGACGAGGGGCCCAACGACGGCGAAGTCTGCAAGTACGACGCCGACGTGACCACGCCCGAGGACCTGCCCGATGTCCGCAGCGTGACCTTCACCGGCGACGTCGGCCTCGCCCTCGGCGAGCACGCCCTCGTCGCCGTGACCAACGACGGCGGCGCGACCTGGACCGCGACTCACGGCAATGATCTCGGCCGCAACGGACTGAGCGAATTCGACGTCTCGGGCGACAACGTGATCGTCAGCGACGGGTCCAAGATCTTCAGCTCGGCCGACGCAGGCGCGACCTGGGTCGAGGCTGAGCTGCTGCGCAACTATCGGATCAACGACGTCCACGTCAGCGACGCCGGCGTGTGGCTGGCCGCGGTCAAGGACGACATCATCGCCGCCAAGGTCAGCCAGGACACGTGGGTCCCGGCGGGCACCGAGCAGCTCAAGGGCGACTGGCGGCAGCTGTTCGAGATCGAGACCATCCTCTACGCGGCCGGGTCCAAGGGCCAGCTGCTGCGCAGCGAGGACGCGGGGATCTGGACCGAGGTCCTGACCGGGCGCAAGGAGCAGGTCATTGCGATGGCTGGCTCGGGCCAGGAGGTGTGGTTGCTGACGGAGGCCTCGCGGCGCTCGAACAACCGGCTGTTTCATAGCAGCGACGGCGGGCTGACCTTCACGCACATGCAAGAGACGGTCAGCGGGAGCAATCGGAGTGATCTGCAGGTCACGGCCGAGGGCTTGATCTGGGCGGACTTGATCTCGCAGGACAAGGGCGAGAGCTGGCGGCCGGCGTTCGAGAGCTACTTTCCGGGGTTGATCGACGTCGCGGATGGGTCGGGGATGAAGATTACCAACCTGGTCTCGAAGTATGGGCCCGATCGGATGTATGTCGTGACCGGGGAGGGCGAGGACGACTGGGTTCGGATCGACTCGGCCTACAACGAGGGCGGCGTGCTCGAGTGTGCCGAGTCGAGTGGGTGCTGGATGTTGGCCGGCGGGGCCCTGTATCGGCCGCTGGGGCGCTAGGAGCCTGGGGCGCCAGGAGCCCGGCGCCCTACTCGGGCACCCGGGTGTGGAGCTTGTCGATCGCGTGGACCGGCGCGTCGTCGTTGCCCATCAAATGCGAGATCGCCGAGTAGACCAGGCGCTGCTTGGCGACCAGGGTCTTGCCCGCGAACGCGGTCGAGGTCACGTCGATACTAAAGTGCCCCGGCGTCCCGAGGGAGACCTCGATGGTGGCGTCGGGCAGCTTGGCGGCGATGGCCTCGTGGACCTGCTTGGCGATCTCCTCGCTCATGCCCCGATCATGCCCGAGCCGCCGGTCAAAAGCGACCGGCGAGCCCGAGCGCGGCCCCGCGTCGCAGCGGCGTGACGAGCGGAACGAGCTCGACGCGGGCCTCGGCCCCGTCCTGCGGCAGCGGTGGGACCGAGCGCCGACGCCAGCCGCCGGTGCGCTGGTACCGGCTGGCGTAGCGGGCCCCGAGCACGAACATGATCGGCGTGGCGATGGCCGCGGCCCCGCCGACGGCGACCATCGTCGCGCCGGCTGCGGTGTCGCCGGTCTCGAGCACGAAGATGCCAGCGGGGACGAAGCCGAGCGCGGCGAGCAGCGCGAACGAAGCGCCGATCTTGAGGCCCGCGCCCTGCGGCGTGCCGATCACGCGGTTGCCGGTCTCCCATCGTCGGTAGGCCCGGCGGCGCTGGATGCCGAGGTAGAGGCCGCCGCCGGCAAACGCGAGCACGCCGACGGTGGGAACGACGGTCGCGGGCACCAGCCAGCTCGCCGGGACGCGATTGCGCAGGCCGACGAACAGCCCCGCGCCGACGCCGAGCGCGACCAGCCCGATGCTCGTGCCGCTGAGCACGAGCATCGAGGTCCCGTCGTTGGGCGCCATGCCCGGGTCGGGGAAGGTCAGCGGCGCGCCGGAGGGCCGGGCCTCGGGGTCGGGGTCGGTCTCGGGCGGGGGCACGGCGAACTCGACGTCCGACTCGGGCGGCGGTGTCGCGGGGCTGAGGCTGGGTCCCTCGGGCGAGGGCTCGGGCGGCGTGAAGGTCGGCGGGGGCGGCTCGAGCTTGGGTGGGGGCGGGTCGATCGCTGGCGCG
>JGI12210J13797_10763164_pt1 | contig 10285 bp, 8 predicted proteins | sample ElkSlonscriptome_3_FD_13797 | JGI IMG/M metagenome (IMG submission 13797) | reverse complement strand
TGGCGGATTAGCCTTGCCAGGTAGGCCTCGTGGCTATGGACGGGAACGCCGCACATGGGGATGTCGTCGCCCAAGTGCTTGCCGCGCTTGGTCAGCGCGATGTCCAGCGCCGCCGCCGCCGCGACCGCGTCATCGAAGAACAACTCGTAGAAATCGCCCATGCGATAGAACAACAGGCTTTCGGGGTATTGCCGCTTGATGTCCAGATACTGGGCCATCATCGGCGTGACCTGCCGGTTCTTCTCGCCCGCGTCGGAGGCATTGGGGGGCTGCCCGGTTTGCGTTGGTTCCGGTTGATCCAAAGTCGGCATGCTATTTGGTTTGTGGTGGTTTCGGTGACCTTAGCATGAGCGTGTCGCTTGGGGCTATGAATCCGCCGCGCGTCACGGCAATATGGGGCCAATCTATCAATCGAGGGACATCGTGACGGAAAAAGCGCAAACTTCAATCGCCGACCGCGAGGTCATTGGCCTGTTCTCCGACCAAGACAGCTTTGAGGCTGCAATCGCTGCGCTCCTGGGGCAAGGCTTCGAGCGCACCGACCTGAGCGTTCTTTCGTCGCACGAGTCCATCGACGCGGCGGGAACGCCCGGCAAGCCCTGGCGGGATGTGATGACGGCGATGGTGGGCGAAGTCAAATACGAGGTCCCGCTGGTGGCCGCGGGCGGTGTATTTCTCGCCGGTGGACCGGTAGCGGCGGTCATCGCCGGGATCATCGGCGCGACCGTGGGCGGCGTCGCCATCAAAGAGGTTCTGGAGGAAGTCGCCGCCAAGCCCCACACCGAGGACTTCGCCCGTTCGCTGGATGCCGGCGGCGTTATCTTGTGGGTACGGGTCGCCGATAGTGACCAGGAGACGGCCGCCAAAGACATTTTGCAGCAGAATGGTGGTTTCAATATTCACGTCCACGAACGTTCGGCTGCAAGCTGACCGGCCGGGCATGAAATTCGTTCAAGACTGATACTCATAAAAGATCGGGGGAAGAGACTATGTCAGGAGTACTTAGCGGCCTTCGCATCGTGGAGGGCTCCGCATTCGTTGCGTTACCACTCGGCGGCATGACCCTGGCCCAACTCGGCGCCGACGTCATTCGCTTCGATCCCATCGGCGGCGGCCTCGACTACGGGCGGTGGCCGGTGACCCTCGATGGCAAGAAGAGTCTGTTTTGGTCCGGCTTCAACAAGGGCAAGCGGTCCATCGCCGTCGATTTCCGCAATCCGCGCGGTCAGGAGATCCTGACCCAGCTGATCTGCGAGCCGGGTGAGAACAACGGCCTGTTCATCACCAATTTTCCCGCGCGCGGCTGGCTCGATTACGAAACCCTCAAAAGCAAGCGGGATGACCTGATCATGGTCAATCTTACGGGTCGGCGCGACGGCGGCTCCGAGGTGGATTACACCGTCAATCCGCAAGTGGGTTTTCCCATGGTGACGGGTCCCACATCGTGGCCGCGACCGGTAAACCACTTGTTGCCGGCGTGGGATTGCATTGCCGGACAGATGTGCTTGGTGGGCCTGCTGGCCGCCGAACGCCACCGCCGGCGGACCGGCGAGGGGCAGTTGGTGACCATGGCACTGAAGGACGTGGCGACCGCCATGCTCGGCAACCTCGGAAAAATCGCCGAGGTTATGGTCAACGACGCCGACCGCCCCAAGGACGGTAACTACCTCTACGGTGCCTACGGCCGCGACTTCGGGACGCTGGACGGCAAACGGCTCATGGTGGTGGCATTGACCAACGGGCAATGGTCGAGCCTGCGCAAGGCCACTGGTCTCGGCGAGCAATTGGACGCGCTCGGCGAGCGCCTGGGTCTCGATCTCAGTACGGAAGGCAATCGCTACCGCGCCCGCCGGCAGATCTCGAAGATTCTCGAACCCTGGTTCGAGGCGCGCATGATGGCCGAGATCAGCGAACTCTTTAAAGCCAACAAGGTTACGTGGTCACCGTATCAAAGTGCCCGTCATGCGATCGAGCACGATGTGGACCTGTCGACGCAAAATCCGATGTTCTCGATGGTTCATGATCCCGGAATCGGCGACTACCTGATGCCGGGAACGCCGATGGATTTCAGCCGGATCGAGCGGATGCCGGCCACACGCCCTCCGCTCCTCGGCGAGCACACCGATGAAATCCTGCTCGATGAACTAGGCCTGAGCGAGAAGGAAGTAGGAGACCTTCACGACTCCGGCATTGTCGCAGGACCCAACAAAGACGACTAAAAACGTTCATCCGCGCGTGTTCATGACCGCCCGGTGCGCCCGGGCGGACTCCGCGCCAAAGCAGCAGAAGATAACCCTCTCGGGCACCGAGTGGCTCGACAGGTACTGTTGTACAGTATTGACCGCAATGTGAGCGGCGCGATCGACGGGGAACGCGAATATTCCGGTGCTGATAGCGGGAAAGGCAATGCTTTGGAGGTCATGCGCCGTGGCGATTTCCAGCGACCGGGCATAGCACGCGGCAAGTAGTCCCTCTTCATTCCGGTCGCCGCCCCGCCACACCGGCCCGACTGTATGGATTACGTGTCTGGCCGGTAATCCATAACCCTGCGTAATCTTAGCCTCGCCGGTGGGGCAGCCGCCGAGTGTTCGGCACTCCGCCAGGAGTTCCGGCCCGGCAGCCCGGTGGATGGCGCCATCCACACCGCCGCCACCCAAAAGCGACTCGTTGGCAGCATTGACGATGGCATCCACTTGGAGCTTGGTAATGTCGCCTTCGACGATCTCCAGACGCCCGGTCACCGCATGTCCTCCTGGCCCTAACCGCTATCTTTGTCCTTTGCTGCACGTTCCATTCCCTCGCGTACGAGATCGAACGCCTCTTGTGTTTCACCCCAACGCTTGACCTTGACCCATTTGCCTTCTTCCAGATCCTTATAGTGGGCGAAGAAATGCTCAAGTTGATCTCGCAAGACTTTGGGAAGCTCGCGGTAGGACGAAATGCTGGCATAGTAAGGATGCAACTCGTCCACCGGCACACAGAGAATCTTCTCGTCGATGCCGCTTTCGTCCTCCATGATCAGGACGCCGATGGGACGGGACCGAATGATCACGCCCGGTGACACCGGAAATTGGGCAAGCACCGCGGCGTCCACGGGATCGCCGTCGTCCGACAGCGTGTGGGGGAGAAAGCCGTAGTTGCAAGGATAGTACATGGCGGTATGGAGAAACCGATCCACGTACATGGCACCGGATTCCTTGTCCAACTCGTACTTCACCGGATTGCCGCCCATGGGAATCTCGATAAGTACGTTGAGATCGTAGGGCGGGTTCTGCCCGACCGGTACCTGCAATATGTCCATTTCCCAACTTTCTATCTGAGATTGATGATCCATTCCGCAGACGATATAGACCCGATCTACGCCACAAAGCCAGAGTTGTGGTAGCGGACCCAGCTCCGGGGCCCTGAAACTACCTGAAAGAAAGTCCCTTTTCCCGAGCGCACCTCCTACATGGCGCCTGAGATATCGATTTCGCACTTGTCGGCCATGCCGAGCAGGATGGTTTGATCAAACACCCAGAGGGGTTGGGGGGGGGCCAAACGAAAAAGTCGATATCAACCCCATGCACAGTAGATTTTCAGCGGCAAAGCTTGCTACACAGGTTGTTCGGTCGCCTCTAACGCGTCCTCGCGGACCTACCCGTTAAACCGTCCGCGGCAAAGGCTTGAAGTCCGGCTGACTGACAACTCCAGCGTCTCCGGCTGGGTAGAAATAGATCCTGTCGCCATCCTCGTTTTCCATCTCCCGGTAGGTCGCATCCCAGTAAATCTTGCCGTGGAATTTGGTGTCGCAGATATAAAGCGTGCCGGTTCTGTTGCAGTTGAACCGCTGAAGCTGGAACTTGCCGGTGACATCGGTAATGCCGTGCCACTGGCGAAGCAGCACTGCCGTCTTACCCGCCGCCACATCAAGGTTATGAAACGAGACCGAATGCAGGTTGAGACCGCCTTGGGTGTTCTCAACGTGGATGACCGGCTTGCCGTTGGGGATGTCGCCCCACTCCCACCGCGACGAGATGATGGACGTGTTCGGCGAGTTCCTGATGGCGATCTGGCAGCAATCGTTGCCATTACCGCCGGCCTCGAGTGAGCAGCGAAACATGGAAAACTCACCGCTGGCATAGACGTCGACAACATACTCGCGACGTCTGCCGGCGTACTGCAACCAACATTTGTCCATCGCAACGCTGGTGTTGGTTTGCGCCGCCAAATACAAGAACGCCCCGCTCATGCCGCCGCACTGGCACTGGGAGATGAACAGGTTCGACGTGTAGCCACGTTTCCGGTTGTGGTCGGACTGGATGCAGCGAAACCCCTTGTAGAAATAGCAGTTGTCGATGGAAACCTGATTGGTGGCTCCGCCGATGGTATTCCTGCCAAAATCGATTGCCACCGCGCCCGGGTTCGAGGTCTTGGTTTTCCACTCGAACCACAAGTCGCGGATTTCGAGCAGCCGCTGGGTGTTGTCGGGAAATTGCCGTCCGTCGGCGGTAAAGCGAAAGAACCCTTTGTTGGTCGCCTTCTGATACAGCCGTCCGCCGCCGAGGATGTGCGCCATAACGATACTGGAGCTGAATGTCAGAGTATCGGTGAGGAGGTAACCGCCCCGGGTCGGCGGTAACTCAAGCGTGCCGCCGGGCGCACGGGTAATCGATCTGGACTCGGCGCCCATAATCGCGGCCTGCGACAACGCGGCGATCGCCCTTTCGAACGCGGCTTGATCGGATGTGGCACCATCGCCGACGGCGCCGAAGTCAATGACATTGGCGTGCATGGGATTGGCATTCGCGCGCCGATACTTCTTGCTCCCCGATGGCGCGTTGGGGGCGAACAGGTGTCCGCCATCGTCCGGTGCCGGATCGTCAACGACGATAAACACGCCGCCGCCGCGGGTACTTCCATCATGATATCCGTCCACCCAAATCCGCTGTCCAACGTGAAGCGATGCAGCGTTCAACTCTTTCAAGGCGGCGACGGAGGTAACGGAAGCCGCCCAATCTCCGCGTCCATCGCTCGCGGTAACGACCTCAACCCCATCCGCGTGGCGAGGCGCGCGCTTTGCCATGGCTTGGTGATTGGCCGCATGAGCCGACTTTGGCGCCAGCGCGACAGTGGACGCTCCACTTGAGGCGAACAACGCCGCGCCGGCCATCCCCAAGAAGCGCCGACGATCGTTCCGGATGCTTTTCATCGTGTTCTTACCCTCCGCTATCCGAGACCACAAAAGTTTGCAAAACAACGGTAAGCGCTGCGAATTACCCGCGCCCGTAGCGCGCTCTTCATCACCGGTAATACATATTGTCCATTTGCCAACGCGTCATGGAATTGCAGAGCATCGACACGTAATTTTGGCCGTGCTAACAAGTTATTCGACCGGTGATTAACATTAGCAGGTTGAGTGTCGTGGTGGATTTTGCTACCGCAAGCTCATGCACACAGGTCTCGGGGTAATTTTATACGCTTCTTGAAAATAGAGATCGGAAGGGGAAACATCATGACCCGTTTGAAATGGCTCGTAGTGAGCGTATTCACTGTCTTCTTGATTGGCGCCGCGGCGCCTGCGTCGGCCGAAACGGACGCGGAGCGTGCGCAAAAGCAAATCGACGCCATGCAATTGACCAGTATTAAAATGACCTACACGCACGCGCGCGACGCGATGTTCGGCATCCTCCGGGCGGTAGACGCATATAGTATGGAGCGGGCAAACAAGGACGAACAAGGAATGCGGGTCGCGGCGGCGGCACTCCTCATGTCATTGGCCGAATCGCGGTTCTGGATGGTGCACCTCGATAAACAAGTTACGGCAAGTCAATTTGGCGAGAAGCTCGACAAAGACGTTGCCGACCTGACGGCCCTTATTACCAACGCTTTCAACGAAATCGCGGACGAACTCTTCGCCAACGATCTGGATGCCATCAACAAAGCAATGGATGAATCAGGCAATGCCTTCAACATTCTTGCCCGCAGCAACCAGAACCTGATGACATCGCTGTGGCCACAGCTTTCTGGGGACAAATAGCGAGTCGGTCGCGTGCGCAGCCTTCTTGGCTAAAGCACGCAAAGTAGCGCCACTCGATCGGGTGTGGGCGAGGAGGCAAGGAAATGATCCTTGCCTCCTCATTTCGTTGACCGATCTCTTTACATGGATATCAGAGATCGATTTTTCTCGCAGCGACCAGTTCGTTGTTGTTGTAGCCAGCCAGCCGCATCGCCAGCGCACCGCCCGGAAGGGTCACGTCGATGCTGTGATTGCCGTCATTGATGTCCACGGTTTCCAGCGGCCTGCCATCGATATAGATATCGAGACGAGACAGGCCGGCGGTGGTCGCATTGAGCGTCAAATCCGAGCCGTCCACGGTCGCGGACGCGCTCAACCGCCGTACCGCCATACCTTTAAGGATGGTCCCGGCCTTGGCGATCAAATCGGCGTTTCCGTTCAACAAATCGTTCTTCGTCACATCGTGATTAGAGTCCGGCGCAACTCCCAGATCCTCCAGTGGCGTCCCGGACTGCGCGCCGACCCGCATGGTCCGGCGGATCGCAACCCGCATGCCGGCGCCGTTCGGAAGCACCTCATAAGGGGTTTCGGCATCTGTCGGCGCGGGACGCTCCAAAAGGAGCTTGAGCAGTTGGTGGGTCCAGACGTTGGCACCGCCGGCGCCCGTGTTTCCATCGACGCCGAGCATGTGGCCGATGCCATGATCCTTGAACCCGGCGGCAAAAATGTCGGTCGCGCTGTAACACCGGGCGTCGGTCACCAGCACCACCGGTCCATGATACTTCTGTCCCCTGTTGTTGGCGAATTCGTGCGGCGTAATGGGAAATCCACGTGAGTAGACCGCGCCGGTTTCGACGGCATCGCGGATGGAGTCGAACCAGGGTCCGAGATCGATTCCCACTGCGTTGGTCTTGTGCCGGTCGCAAATCCGCGCGTTCAACGGCGTGTTGATAAACTGTGTCGGCTCGGGCGTGATTTCGCCGGGCGTCAGCACCTGCAGAAGACCCTCGCTGGCGTAAATATGGCCGCCGCCGTTGCCACGGACATCAACGATCAGCCCGTTTTGGGGGAGCAGCTCGGCCAGGCGAATGAATTCGTCGATGAAGGCGTCTGGTTCGTCCACATTGAACGTGAAAATCCGGATGTAGCCGAATTCGCCCGATGGGGTTGTCACGCTCTGCGCGCGAAACGTGCCCGACATGGTCGTGGCCAGCGACTGGCCGGCGCCAGCCTTTCGGGTGGATATCTTTTTCGGCTTTTTCTCGGCAGCGACGGCCTTGGGCGCGAACAGCATCTTCTTCGCGCGCTGGATGATATCGGCCTCGATATCGATGCCCAGCGACGCGGCGTTGCGGGTCACCGCATCGGCGTCCACCCCACCCGTGTCCGGCAGCGAGGGCGTGACGATCCATTCCTGCTTGAGTTCGTGTTCGACGCCATCGAGGTCGATGTAGCCGATGATCACCCACATCGCATCGGGCGGCAGCGCCCGTCGCAAGGCGCGCAAAGTCAAACCGTCGACGCCGCGGGCATGCCGGGCCGCAAGGTTGCTGCCGGCGTGCTGATGCGCCGACACCTCGATGGCGCGCCGGATGGGCACGCCATTCCAAGTCGTAATTTCCACACCATGTTTGAAATGCCTGTGCGAGAACCCCTGCACGAAATGCGTCGCGATATAATGCGGCTCGCCGCCGTCGAAATACTCTTCGATATCGAACGGCAGGAACGCCACCTTGTCGGCGAAGGGCGCCGGCAGCATGTAGTTGGTGTGGAGATCGCGCACCGAGGTGAACACTTCGATCATATCGCGATGAAATTTGTACTCGCTGTCCATGGTCGCCGATGTGGATTGATTGAGCCGATGTTCGATCAGCCGCAATTTCTGCAAAGGGTCGACCCCGTGCATGGCCTCCTTCAGCGGCAAGTGGACGAAATTGTCCCTCATCAGCACCAGGGCCTGCTCCACCAGCCGTTTGCGTCCAGCGAGCCCCAGGGTGCCGGCGGTCTCTAGAAATGCCGGCAATTCCGCCGCCGCCGCCATATGAGAGCGCACCGCGGTGTGGGCCGATTTTAGGAACTTCAGGCTTTGCGCTGGCGCCAACTTCGGTTGTCGCGCCTTTTTGGTGTTTTTTGATTGTGACTTCTTTCCGCGGTTCGCGGTTTTCTTCTTCGCCATGATCTACGCCTCCCAAGTGTTAGATCATCCGCAGTCCCGCCTCCCTTTATCGATCAAGGTTAGCACAGCAGACCATCGGGGCCGCAACGAGAATTTCACTTGACCCCGAGGCCCAGCTCCGCCTGGATCGGCGCTCCGGCACAGTCTACCTGTCCGTTGGTTCGACTATGGGTCCGGGGAGCGAGCATCAATCGGATTTTCGGAAGGATGGCGCACCCGACAGGATTCGAACCTGTGACCTCTGCCTTCGGAGAACGTTAAGGGCAACTTGCTCATCCTTCCTTATCTTGTATAACGTGTTGATTCAGAACATTGTTTTCCAATTACTGTTGGACTATCATGTCTTCATATTTCCCTGAATTTGCTTCCTGGTGGTGACCAGGTGGTGACCAAGATTGGATGGTTGAGGGATGGCGCAACAGCATGCGACTGCCAAATTAACGAAGCGGACTGTCGATGCTTTGGCTGCCGGCGAGAGAAGGCAGATTGTTTGGGATCGTGACCTCAAAGGTTTCGGCGTGAGGATCGAAACGACAGGCGCAAAGACATTCGTTGTTCGATATCGAGCTGGAGGCGGAAGACGAGCCCCGAGACGTCAGATAAACATCGGTCGGCTTGGAGCCGTTACTGTCGGACAAGCACGGAGCAATGCGAAGTGCGTCCTTGGCCAAGTAGCACAGGGGGAAGATCCCGCGAAACAGCGCGCTTTGGCGCGGCGTGCGATGACCGTAAAGGAGTTGTGCGAACTTTATCTCGAACAGGGGGTTCATACGAAGAAGGAGTCGACACTTAAGACGGATCGAGGCCGCATCAATAGACATATCATTCCGCTGCTAGGCAATCGTCAAATCACGAACGTTAGTGGCGCGGATATCGAAAAATTCATGCGCGATGTGGCGGACGGTAAAACTGCCATAACGACCAAGACCAAGCCTCGGGGAAAGGCTGTTGTAAAAGGTGGCAGAGGAACGGCCGCTAGAACGGTTGGTTTGTTAAGCGCCATTCTTACATTTGCAGTTAAGCGAAATCTGTTGCCCGACAATCCCGCTCGTGGAGTTGAGCGATACCCTGACAACAAGCGCGAAACCTATCTTTCCCTGGAAGACTTTCGAATGCTGGGTGCGGTCCTCTCCGAACTAGAGAGTGAAGGCGAAAATCCCACAGGCATTGACTGTCTGCGTCTTCTTGCGATGACTGGTGCTAGGAAGGGTGAGGTCGTCCGTCTTCAATGGGACGAAGTGGATTTCGGCACAGGTTGCTTGCGTCTTCGCGATAGCAAGACCGGTCCAAAGATAATTCCTCTCGGCAAGACCGCATTGGATTTGATCGCAGGCCAGCCGAAGTTGTGTAGTTCGCTTTGGGTGTTCCCGTCTCTCAAGACTGAAGGCAACACGCCTTTTGTTGGCATTGAAAAAATCTGGAAGAAAGTTCGCCTGAAAATGGAGATGCCAACGGTCCGTATTCATGACCTGCGGCATTCGTTTGCATCTGTGGGTGTCTCAGAGGGTGCCTCACTCCCCATTATTGGTGCAATTCTAGGACACAAAGAAGTGAGTACAACGCAGCGCTATGCTCACCTGGCAGACAATCCAGTGCGCACAGCCACTGATCTGATTTCTGAACGGATTGGAAGCGCTTTGGCCGGCAGAATCAGCAGTGAATCGCCCGCTGTGACAAACGGAGGGACAGGCATACAAGGGTTGGCCTCGCACAATATCGAAGCTCTGATAAAGGGGCTGCAGGGTCTACTCCAAGCAAGCCATCCGTGAGTTCGTGTTCGAAATCAGCCTGCTGCGAAACCTCCGGTCTCAAACCAGAAGCGGCCGTTGCTTTCCTTGCTCCAAATGGTCGCTATGCGGAGATACCGTTGAAAAAGGCGTGTGGATCTTCCGCTTGGCAGCGCGTTCGAGCGGCATCGATCGGCCCTGTCAGCCGATCTGCGTCGCCAAGGGGATGAGTTTCGCCAGTTTGCGGAGGTTCTAGGCAGTTGCGGCGAGGTGGAATTCGTCTTTCGCTCCATTCGGTCCGCGCAGGCGCAGGCGATCTAGCCGCAGGATGCGCTTGAGGTGCGCGAACAGCATCTCGACCTTCTTCCTCGCATAGCTCGACGC
>JGI12210J13797_10402994_pt1 | contig 10285 bp, 3 predicted proteins | sample ElkSlonscriptome_3_FD_13797 | JGI IMG/M metagenome (IMG submission 13797) | reverse complement strand
CAATAGAATATCCCCACAGGCCGGCATTGCTGTTGATAATCAGTGCGTAGTTTTTACCAATTTCCACATCGTGAATTGACAGACGAGTGGGATTCTCCTTAAAAAACTCATCGGCCGGAACGAATTCGAAGAAGATACCGCTATTCAACAACATTAGCAGTCCTTCGGCTGATTGTGAATCCTGATAGGCGATGAAGCCTTCGGAAGCGGGATAAGTTTCAATACTATCAATGGGCTGACCGATAGATTCCAGCATTTTCTGTCGGTAGGGCCGGTAATTCACTCCCCCGTGAACGAACACCGAGAAGTTAGGAAAGATGTCTTTGATAGGCTTTCCGGTTCGCTCAATTAGCCAGTCGAAGTACATCTGCACCCAGGGCGGAATACCCGAAATGAGTGTCATATTCTGATTAATGGTTTCATCAACAATGCGCCCCAATTTAGTTTCCCAGTCTTCAATACAGTTGGTCTCGTAAGTAGGCATCTGGTTGGTACGTAAGTACTGCGGCACATGATGATTGACTAATCCTGATAATCGTCCCAGCGGAATACCGCCTTTTTCTTCTAAGGTAGGGCTACCCGACAAGAAGATTAATTTACCATCAAGAAATGCTGAGTTACCGGTATCGTGTACGTAACTCAGCAACGCGTTGCGGGCGGAATTGATATGATTGGGAATAGAGTCCTTCGTAATGGGAATATACTTCGCCCCCGAGGTGGTACCGGAGGTCTTAGCCAAATAAGCTGGTTTACCGGGCCAAAGCACATCCGATTTCCCACCAACGATCCGGTTGATATAAGGTTTTAGATCTTCGTAATCGCGAATGGGTACCGCCTGCTTGAATTCCGCGTAAGTAGTTACTTCATCTAGGTGATGGTCTTTGCCAAAAGTTGTGGATTTTACTCCCTGTAACAGGTTTTGCAGCACTTCATCCTGCGATTTTTCCGGAGTCAGGCTCCACTGCTGCTGCTGCCGGGCTACCCAGGCCGCGAGTGGTTTGCTCAATAAAGATCGTATGCCCATTCTAAAAAGTTTGGCGACAAAATTAAGGATTACCCTGACACGAACGCCCTTTTCGTAAGTTATTCACTTGTTTTTCTTTACTTGAATGGTTTCTACCCAGTGTTTAGCTTTTTTATCGGTGAAGTGCTCAATCTGATGGCGGCAGCTAAAGCCGCAGGCAATAATCTGGGTAGTGTCATCGGTATTTTTTACGGCAGGGAATAAAACGGATGAACCAATTTTTTCAGAAAGCTCATAGTGCTCCTGTTCGTAACCGAAAGAACCGGCCATACCACAGCAGCCAGAATCTATTTCGCTTACGCGCTGATCAGGCACACTTTCTAGAAGGGTTTTCATGGCTTGGGTACCGTACAAAGCTTTTTGGTGGCAATGGCCGTGAATTAATAGTTCCGGTGCAGTGGTACTAAATTCTACATTGATCCGCCTGGCTGCCTGTTCACGAAACAGAAACTGATCAATCATTTGAACTCCCTTATGCAATCGTAGAGCTAGCGCTTCGTCATCAATCAAATCAGGTAGGTCATCGTTCAGCGCAGAGGCGCAGCTTGGTTCGCACACCACCACCGGGATGTCATTTATCATATAAGCATCCAGATTTTGCGCGGTCTTCAAACCTTGCTGTTTGGCTTCTCGCAGAAACCCGTGGGAGATTTTAGGTCGTTGGCAGCAACCGGCTTCCGCCAGCAATACTTCGTAACCGCAAGCAGTAAGTAGTTCGTAAGCAGCAATGCCAACCTGAGGTTCATGGTAGTTGAGATAGGTATCCGCAAAAAGTGCTACCTGGGGAGAGCCTGATTTAGGTGGTGGGGCATTTTTAGCATACCACTGGGCAAAAGTCTCGGAGGCCAATTCCGGTAATGTTCTTCTTGGATCAAAACCAGCGATAGTTTCCAGCCTGGATCGAAACCACGAACTCCGTTGTACCCTGTTTACCAATCGGGCTGGCCAACCACTAAACTTCTGAGCTACATCGGAAGATAGGCGAATCATATTATCCCGCAAGGAAGCTCCGTGCTTATCGTAGTACTGCTGGCTAACTTCACTTTTCAACTTAGCCATATCCACATTACTAGGGCACTCTGATTTACAGGCTTTACACGAAAGGCACAAATCAAGGGTTTCACGCAGCCGCTCACTAGTAATTCCTTCTTCGTCTAGCTGACCGGACATGGCTAATCGCAACGCATTGGCTCGCCCTCGGGTAGAATGCTCCTCATCGCGAGTCGCTTTGAAACTAGGACACATGGTTCCACCCAGAATTTTCCGGCACTCTCCCACCCCGGTACACATATGCACCGAGTTCACAAAACTTTCGTCTTCGCGGTACTGATACTCGGTAGGAAAGGATTTATCGGTATACCGCTCTCCGTAGCGAAGATTTTCGGTAATGGGCTGAGCATCCACGATCTTCCCCGGATTCATCCGGTTCTCAGGATCAAACAACTGTTTCACCTCCCGAAAGGCCTGATAGAGCTTAGGTCCGAAAAACTTTTCATTGTAAGCACTTCTTACTAACCCATCGCCGTGTTCGCCGCTCCACGAACCACCGTAGTACTGCACTAGCTCAAAGGTTTCATCGGCAATCCGCTGGAAGCGCTCAATATCTTCTTTCAACCGTAAATCCAGAATGGGCCGCACGTGGATAACCCCCACACTGGCGTGAGCGTACATGGCTACCTCGGTCTGGTGTTTCTTGCAAATCTTTAGTACCCGGTCAATATATTCCGGTAGTACCGGGCTCGGGATTCCAGCATCTTCAATAAACGGAAGTGGCTTTTTGTTGCCTTTGATGCCGAGCATCAGTCCGAGTCCTTTCTTCCGGATCAGCCAGACATCATCGTAATCTTTCCCCTCGGGGAAGAGTGGATAGGCGTAGCCCATACCAAGTTGCTTCAGTTCTTCAATCATTCGCTGCGGTCGCTCCAGCACTTCCTGGGCATCGTCGCCGTAAAACTCTACAATCAGAATGGCCGCCGGATGACCTTTAATAAAGTGGCAGCTTCGCTGAGTAGTCAGGTTGCTCCGGCTTAGCTCTACCACAGTGCTGTCTAGTATTTCTACCGCAGCGGGAGTATACTGCAACATAGGTTCTACCGCTTGAATAGCTTCCAGTACCGTTGCAAAGTGTACCACACATACTGACTTAAAGGTAGGCAGCAGCTCAAGATTAAGTTTGAGCACTAAGGTAGTAGCCAGCGTTCCTTCACTGCCGCAAATTAGCTTGCTGAGGTTCCAGTGATCAGTACGGATAAACTCATCGAGATTGTAGCCGCCTACCCGGCGCATCACTTTAGGAAAGCGCAGTTCTATTTCCTCTTGGTTACTTTTAATGATTTCCCGGAATTGCTGATAAATTTCGCCTTCCCGATTATGCAGAGCTATCCTCTCTTGATAACTCTCAGGGCTAAGCTCCTTCAAAGACAGCTCCGTTCCGTCGGCCAATAGCACTTGGGCTTCCAGTACGTGATCCACCGTTTTGCCGTACAAGATACTTTTGGTACCCGAAGAATTGTTACCGACCATGCCGCCCACATTAGCCCGACTAGAGGTGGCCGGGTCGGGGGCAAAATGGAGGCGATAGGGTTTAAGATACTCATTCAGTACATCACGCACCACCCCGGGCTGCACTCGTACCCACCGCTCTTCTTCGTTCACTTCCAGAATCTGGTTCATGTATTTGGAGAAGTCCAGCACCAGCGAATTTCCGGTAGTCTGCCCCGCCAAGCTGGTGCCCCCACCCCGGGGTAGAATAGTGAGTTTATATTTCCCAGCTTGCCGCAAAGCAACTTTTACATCTTCAGTATTTTTAGGAAGCACTACTACCTTCGGGCGAATCTGATACACGCTGGCATCCGTTGCGTACAGGCCCAGGCTATATTCATCGGTCAGTACATCACCCTGAACTTCAGCCCTAAGCTTGCTGATTAATTCATTAGACGCTACGGTTTCGGTCATCGGATAATTTCTTTCAACGCTCCTAGCAGTACGTTGACGTGATTGGGAGTACTGCTATTGCCCATCAGGCCGATGCGCCAAATCTTACCGGCGAAATCGCCTAGGCCTCCGCCTACTTCAATATTGTAGTCATCCAGTAAGCGCTTACGGGTGGCCGCATCGTCTAAACCTTCGGGGAGCTTTACGGCGTTGAGCATGGGTAGCCGGTAGGGCTCATCCACCAGAAAGGTAAAACCTAGTTCTTCCAATCCTTCCCGCAGCAGCAAGTGATTTTTATGGTGTCGTTCAAAGCGTCGTTCTAATCCTTCTTCCACCACCAACCGTAGGGCTTCTCGCATGGCAAACATAGCTGATACCGGTGCGGTATGGTGGTAAGCACGCTTCGCTCCCTGCCAGTAGTTCTTTACCATCGTTAAGTCTAGAAACCAGCTTTGCACCTTGGTTTTTCGTTTATCTAGTGCCGCCACCGCCCGGTCGCTGAAGGAAACCGGTGATAGGCCGGGAGGAGCACTCAAGCATTTCTGAGAGCCGGAATAAATAGCATCAATACCCCAGTCGTCTACTTTCAGTTGGGTGCCGCAGTAAGAAGTAACCGAGTCCACTACGAACAGCGCCCCGGCTTCGTGGGTCATTTGGCTAATTTCTTCTAACGGTTGCAGTACTCCGGTAGAAGTTTCGGCGTGTACGATGGCCACCAGTTTAGGATTACAGGTTTTTAGCGCGTCTTTCACCTGCTGAGGATCAATGGGCTGTCCCCAGGGAGCATCTACCCGGATTAGTTTAGCGCCGCATCGCTCTACGATGTCGGACATTCGGTGACCAAAAACTCCGTGCACACAGATCAAAGCTTCATCGCCGGGTTCCAGTAGATTCACCAGGCAGGTTTCCATGCCGGCACTGCCGGGAGCCGAAACCACAAAGGTGAGATCATTCTGGGTCTGAAAAGTAGCCTGAGTCATCGCTTTAATCTCATCCATCACTGTCAGAAACTCGGGGTCAAGGTGGCCGATCAGGGGAGTAGACATCGCTTTGAGTACGCGAGGGTGAGCATCGCTAGGTCCTGGCCCCATTAAAATTCGTTGGCTGGTATTTAATTCAGGATAGGTATTCATAGAAGTTGATAATTGACAGTAGAAAATGGATAATGTTGAAGTGCTACTAAGTTATAAAAGTTTAGGTACAGTTCATGATAGAAAGTTGACAGCTAGCCACCCCAGTAGACCGACCAAAGATACGTAGTAAGCGGTGGGGAAAATGGTTTTCCGCAGTACGTTTCCTTCCTGCCCCAATAAACCAACGGTGGCTGAAGCAGCGACTACATTGTGAATGGCAATCATGTTCCCAGCGGCCGCTCCAACGGCTTGCAAGGCTACAATCAAAGCGGAAGGCAGGGCCAGGCTGGTTGCCACGCCGAACTGAAATAAGCTAAACATCAGATTACTGACGGTATTGCTACCGGCAATAAAGGCTCCCAAAGCCCCAATGGAAGGGGCAAACAGCGGCCAAACCTCACCTACATTTTGGGCTACCCACTCGGCCATAGCAATAGGCATACTCATTAAACCGGAAGTATTAATCCCGCTGTTGATATACACCCGCACCATCGGAATGGTGAAAATCAGTACGAATCCGGCCCCTAAAATAAGCTGACTAGATTCGGCAATAGCCACCCGAAAAGCGTGCCCTCGCATTCGGTGCATAAAGTAGGTGGTGACCGCTACTAAAATCAGAATCGTACCCGGAAGATACAAGGGAGTGCTGCTGGCATTGATACCGCTGCCCAAGATGTCGTTCCAGGGAATTTTTATTGACGTCAGCCAGCTTTTGATCGGGAGCTGCGGCAAGCGTGAAATAACCAGCAGTGCCGCTACAAGTAAGTAAGGCAGCCAAGCGTTCGCCAAACTCATTGAACCGGATGTGATATCCTCCGGACGAATTTTCAGTTTACCCATCCAGTGTTTTGGCCACTCCGCCTCCGGCGGAAAGTCCCAGGCTTTTTCAGGTATAAGAAAGCCCCGACGAGCTGCAAAAGTTACCACGGCCAAACCAATCAGTGCTCCTAGCAGCGAAGGAAACTCCGGCCCCAGCAGTACCCCCGTGAGCAAGTAAGGAACAGTAAACGCTAACCCTCCAAACAAAGCAAACGGATAAATAGCCAGACCTTCTCGCCAAGACTTGTTCTTGCCGAAAAACCGCGTCATCATCACACACATAAAAAGTGGCATCACCGTACCCACCACGGCGTGAAGTCCGGCAGCCCGTATAGTAACCATTTGAATATATTCTGGGAGAGTAAACCCCAGGTCGGCCAGTTGCGCTTCCACCTGAGGTCCCGCGAGTCCACCCGTTATTCCAATTAGTACCGGGGTGCCTACCGCTCCAAAAGTAACCGGGGTACTTTGTACCATCATGCCTAACATTACCGCTCCCAAAGCCGGAAAGCCCAGAGCTAGTAGCAGAGGAGCCGTTATGGCGGCGGGAGTACCAAACCCGGCGGCCCCTTCGATAAATGCACCGAACAACCAGACAATAATGACTACCTGCACCCGACGGTCGGGGCTAATATCCAGGAAGCCATTCCGGATCACGGCGATTGCCCCGGAGTACTTGAGAGTGTTAAGGAGAAGAATGGCTCCGAAAATGATATAGAGAATATCAAAGGTAATGAATAACCCCTGAATGGTGGAGGCGACGATAGTCAGTCCAGACATATCCCACCCAAAAAAAGCGATGATAACGGTTATGAGAAGCACGAGGGGCATGGTTCTCTGAGCGGGCCAGCGCCACATGATGAGCAGTACGGCAGCTACAATGATCGGAAGTACCGCTAAGAAAGCTTGGGCTAAGAGAGACATGATTAGGCTGGATGTAGAGCCACTAAAGTACAATTTCCTACCAAAAAACAGAAACCAGATTAGCGATTGTCAGCAACTGCACCTGAAAACTACTTGCAAACACATTCGTGAGGATACTATGATTCTACCTAAGGGTTAAATTCAACTAATGATGATGAAGACTACACCCACTAATAGTCGCAACCTTTCCTGCTGTCTATCCCTTGAGAATATCGTACAACTCTTTTTCTTTCAGAGGCTTAACTTCTTAATATTCAGGCAACTTACATTTACTAAAAACATTTCCACAGATTCGTAGTGCGCTACTAAGTAGCCCTTGGCCATCGTCAGCGATTTGGTTTTCTCTGATTCATCGTGGTGAGTATAAAAATTGATAACGGTAATGTTCGAGGAAGCGACCAGCGCCCGATCGAGTACTACCGTCCGGTTAGGTTTCGTAAGCAGGGGTCGTTGAATAAGTAATGGCTGGTGAGGTTGATACCAGTCTCTTACTTCAGACTTATTAATAAATGAGGTGGCTTGATCCTGTAGTGTTTTTCGTTCTTGATCCGTTAACCCTCGCTCAAAGGCGATTTTTTCTAGTTGGCGGTTCAACTGATTGGCGGATGGTAACTGAATGAGAAGTTGTTGCAGCAGAGCCACATTGCTTACGGTGCCTACTTTTGTCACAAAAAACCCTCGGGAAAGTGGGCGAACCCGCAACCGGTCTCTCCACCGTACTGAGGAATAGTCGGATAGGCCGATAACCGATGGGTCAGGTTGAGAGGAAGAAGTACCGGACGGAAACGAACCGGCTTCGTATAGCTGCCCCATTTCATCCCAGCCGGCCAACGAATCCGACTGCTCCAAGTCAGGTAGTACGACACGAAGCAGATTTGCGATGCCGTTCAGGGGAAAAACTCCATTCCGCTTGGGAACCGGGCGGGCAAATGCATATAATCCTTCTTCAGCTCGAGTAAAGGCTACGTATAGCAAATTCAGATGATCCATATGGATCCGGATCTTCTCTTCGTAGTAATCTTCGGTGAATACCGTCTGCGTTAACTGTGAAGTATATTTCATGGGAACCAGCCCAGCGTTGGCTAGAGTAGGATCTTGAGGATAGGTCCACAGGATATTGGTACTGAATGGTTGATGGTCGAGCGACCAGTCGCAAAATGGCAGGATTACAATTTTAAATTGCAAGCCTTTAGCCTTATGGATGGTCATTACCCGCATAGCATCCGTTACTTCAGAAACCTGCGCTGAGCTGTTAGCTCCCCGTTCGTCCCACCAGACTAAAAATGATCGCAGATCGCCCTGCTCAGTCAACGAATACTGAAGCACAGCATCCTGAAATGCTTGCAGGTAGGCTTTTTCGGAATTCTGTCCCAGTTCGTAGATTAATACTAAGTTTTCTACCAGCTCGTAGATTGGAAGTTTGTTGAGATACGTTTGGTACAGTTCAAAATCGGGGGGCAGTTGTTGGAAGAAGTTACTTAGGTCTTCTTTATCATTTTGTTTACTGAATAGAGCGTGTAATGTATCCGAATGTAATTCCGGGGAAGTTAAGCGATGATACTTGTACAGAATGCTACTGCGGACAATTGCATCGTTGGTGTTATCCAAAAAACGCATCAACTCTACCAACAGGCTAACGGTGAGCGAAGAAGCCAGCATCAGCGATTCGGACGAAACCACCTCATAGTTAAAATCTGACTGGGCCTTCCCCTCGTGCTTGTACTGCATAAATGTATCAACAACGGCCTGTCCGTCCCGCTTGTTCCGTACCAGAAAGGCAATATCCCGGGCTGCGTATCCTTCAGCTTGCAGGGACTCAACCATGCCGGGCAAGTGGGTGCAAACATGCGTCCGCCAATGGATAGGCTCGCCCGTTTCATCTAGGCACTGTGCATCTTCTAGTAGCTTAATTTTTACGTGCCCGTGCCAATCGTCTGATGGGTGGTAGGTTGCTGGGAGTTTTTGGTCTACATCTAGATACGCCGCCTGCAGTACCGATGCCTGCTGAAGTAACTGCTCTCGAAGGGGTTCATCGGCAACGTCGGCCATCAACTCATTAGTGATGTACAGAAACAGCTCCTGGGCAGCCGCCTGGAACAAAGCGTTATTAAACTCCAAAACATGCTGGCGACTCCGGAAATTATGATTAAGCTCTCGTATCTCAGTACGCCACTCCTGAACATCCTGCTGAATTTTATGCAGTAATAGTTGCCAGTCCCCTCCTCGCCAGCGGTAGATGGATTGTTTAACGTCACCAACGACCAAATTTCTATTACCCGAATCCAAACTGTTCTCTACCAATGGCCGGAAGTTCATCCATTGTAGCCCGGAAGTATCCTGAAATTCATCAATCAGAAAATGCTGATAGTAGCTACCGATTTTTTCGTAGATAAATGGGGTATCGTCCTTGCCGATAATATCCTTGAGAAAGGTCGGAGCGTCCGAAATCAGCATTACATCGTTCTCCCGCTTATACTGATCCAATTGCTCTTCCAAGTGATTGAGTATCCCGTAGGTGTACATAAACCGCTGCATCTGCACGGCTGAATGATACAAAGGGCCGGCTTCATTATAAAAGTCCAACGCTTCGATTAGGTAAGGATGAAGCTCGGCAGCTACCGAAAGTAGGTGATCTCGTTGGGGATCGGTCTTCTTGGCCCAGCTTTCTAAGTTTTCCTGAGCTAACAGCACTCGTTTGGTAGGAGTAAACTGTGTGCCATCGGCAATCTTAGTAAGATAGCCTACTACCCCGCTCTTTCCGTAGCTAAAGTCATTCACGTCTAACTGGTGCTGCTCCAATACGTTTAGTGTCGCTTTCCCAAGGTCCGCCATTCGCGTTTCGAAGGCCTGTTGTAGCTCCCTCAATTGCTGGAGCAGACTTTCGGCTGACTGGGGAGTAACCGTAGCCGATGACGACAGTGCCATCTCCCGGTAGTTTTCCTTAAATAACTCCTGGGCAAGTTGTTTTATCTCTTTCCGGAAGTCCCAGCTACTGCCGGATTCAATCTTTTCTTCGGCAAAGCGGGTAAGCCAGCGACGAATGCTACTGTATTGTTTCTCCCCTACTTTTTCCAGCAGCTGATCAATTACTTCATCCAGCACCCGGTTAAGGTCCAGTTCAACAGTGAAGCCGGCCTGAAGTCCCATTTCTCGGGCAAATCCCCGCACCACTTTTTGGAAGAACGCATCAATCGTCATCACCGAAAAGTAAGAATAGCCGTGCAGCAAGCGCTGAAGGCACTGTCCCGCCTGCCGGGACAACTCAGCTTCCGATAGCGTGAGTTCTTGGGCGAGTTTAGTGCGTATCGGACTACTTTCCGCTTTAGCTACCTGATGAAGGTACTGCAATACCCGGCCCTTCATTTCCTGGGTGGCTTTATTGGTAAACGTAACCGCCAAAATAGTTCGGTACGCATTTGGCTGGCGCAGGGCCAACTTTAGGTACTCCAAC
>JGI12210J13797_11226021_pt1 | contig 10286 bp, 8 predicted proteins | sample ElkSlonscriptome_3_FD_13797 | JGI IMG/M metagenome (IMG submission 13797) | reverse complement strand
GAATGAGTATCAGAAGTACTATTTCAGATATGTATAAACAGACAAAAGCAGCAAATATGAAAAAGATACTATCCATTCTTGTGCTGGCTATCTTTCTAAATGCCTGTGAGAAATTTGATGTACAAGTGTGCCCACCAGCTTCAACTAGCTCTACAACCAATCTTATCACAAGTGAAAAGGCTGTTCAGGTTTCAGACGTAGTCTGCAAGTCGTTGAACGCAAATGAACTGATTGGTATACAAGTGAGCATTAGAGATAGTCTGAACGAAGACTGGAGCATTTCCTTAGGGTCTATTGATTTAAAACAATCCAGGAACATGGAGAACTACCATGTGCTTCGGGTGGGAAGCGTAACCAAGATCTTTACTGCTACCTTAATTCTAAAGCTCATAGAGGAAGGTTATCTGCAGATTGATCAGAAAATATCCGACTTTTATCCTGATCAGGAAAATGTACGTCATGTTACTGTTCGAGACTTGCTTAACCATTCTAGTGGGATTGTCGATATTTTTACGATTCCCAGCGTGTTTATCTCAGCGTCAAACTTTCCGGATAAACGTTGGAATCCGAACAGTTTAGCAGCGGTATGTATGGGAAAAAAACTTGACTTTGCCCCTAGCTCAAAACACGATTACTCAAACACGAATTATATTCTACTGGGCTTAATTGCTGAGAAAGCAGCGGGAAAAAAGATCGATCAGCTATTTGTTGAGTACATCACTGCCCCCTTAAATCTTGCCAGCACCTATCTAGTGCCTTACATGGATACCCCATCAGAGCTTGTCAATGGATATGTGCATCACTTTGCATTATCGCTCACTGAATGGTATAAAGTTACGCCAAATAATACCGCCTGGTCAACCTTGGCGTATACAGCCGGAGCTATGACCTCCAATGCTGGCGATTTGTCGGCATTTACCCATCATTTGTTCAAAGGAGATATTATTACTTCGGAAAGCCTGGTGTTGATGACTACTTTTAGTGGCGATAAGGGGTTGGGATTGTTTGAAATAGCTGTCAACAATAAAACTTACTGGGGGCACGAAGGAGAGATTACCGGTTTTGAAGCTATTACCGTTTATAATCCTGATAGTAAAATCACTATTTCAATTTGTTGCAATACTACTCCTTTTGATATTTATAGCTTACTAAATGAAATTGATGCGGTATTATAATGTAATGAATCAATGCCTGGCAGTGCTGGTTGGTGTATTGCTGACAGTTTCGGCCCATAGTCAATCGTCAAAGAAGGAGGACGACACCGGAAATGCGAACAACGCCGTGTACGCTTCATTGGGTGGCCCGAGCATTTACCTTTCAGCCATCTATGAGCGTCATATGCTCATAAAACCAAATTATAGTTTAGGAGTGAAGGGTGGGGTAGGCTCAAGTTTCTCGGCGGTATTATTTCCTGAAGAACTGAGTTTCCCTATTGGGATATTTTTTCTGTACGGCTCAAAAAAAGGCCATCTGGATATGAGCCTGAGTGCAGTTCCATATATACTACAACAATACGATAATGTGAGGGAAAGGAGCTATAAAGAGGCCCGGTTGTTATACGTGCCCTCCCTTGCTTACCGTTACCAAAAGCGGACGGGGGGCTTTATCGGTAGAGCGGGGATCAGTTCGGTGATCAACCGAAACCGGGTATCCACTACCTGGACCCCCTGGATCGATCTCAGTCTGGGGTGGGCATTTTGACCGATGCTTTACAATTCAGCGATGATTCAGATCATCGTTGCCAATGACCCCACTCATTGTGCTCCGATTTAGCAAACCCTACCTTTGAGTTTTCATTCACTTAACCACAACAGTCATGAAACGATCAGCCGTAATTTTGATTGGCGTAGTAGCTATCATTGCTTTTATAGCTCCGCTCAAAACGATGGCCCAATCTCGCTGGGGCCTTGATCTTAGAGGATCAGTGGCATTTCCTACTCAAAGCTTCGGAGAAGCCGACCTGAGCACCGGATTTGGCGTTGAACCTACCCTAACCTACCGGTTTTTGCCGCACTTAGGCGTATACGCCGGTTGGGGGTGGCATCAATTCAATACCGATGATATGGTAGTTGGCAACGACATGGATGTAGAAGAGACGGGCTATACCTTTGGGTTACAGTTTGTTCACCCTATTGAAGGAACTTCGCTCTCGTACTTTGTTCGCGCCGGTGGCATTCACAACCACATTGAAGTAGAAAATGATGAGGGCGACATTATGGCCGACTCAGGACACGGATTTGGTTGGCAGGCTGAGGTGGGTATTTCCGTTCCCATGAACGACTACTGGAGCCTGATGCCCGGAGTGCGCTACCGGGCACTATCGCGCGATCTTGAAATAGAGAATGTGAGTACCGAGGTAGATTTAAACTACCTGTCAGTAGGAGTGAGCCTCGCTCGTACGTTAGGGAATTAAGCCAGTGTAGCATGATTAGGCTGGATGTACATCATACATACAGCCTTTTCTTTTGCTATTTTCCGCAAAAAATAGAAAAAATGCGAACGATCTTAATCATCTTCCTAGCTATCCACGGAATCATTCACCTGTTCGGGTTACTAAAAGCATTTAACCTGGCAGAATTTGATGCCATAGCGCAGCCGATTTCCAAACCATTCGGCGTACTATGGCTGCTGGTTTTTGTGTTATTTTCAGCTACCCTCATCTCATTTTGGGCTAAATACGACTACTGGTGGATCATTGGAATTGTAGCCGTTCTACTCTCTCAATTCCTGCTTATTGTCTACTGGCAGGACGCCAAGTTTGGCACCATCCCTAATATAATCATTCTGGTTTCAATAATTGTGGCCTATTCATCCTGGAGTTTCTCCAGGAAAGTGCATGATGAAACCGCTCAAATGTTCGCTAATTCACCCACCTCTCAAAAAAGCGTGATTTCAGAGTCCATGATTTCGGATTTACCGGACATCGTTCAAAAGTGGCTTATCAACTGCGGAATGGTCGGAAAGGAGCCTATTCAGAACGTCTACTTGGTACAAGCGGCGCAGATGGCTACGAAGCCCGAACAGAAGAACTGGACCCAAGCTCGGGCCGAACAATACTTTACCATTAATCCCCCGGCTTTCAACTGGTCGGTAAGAATGAATATGAGCCCACTAATCAACCTGGTGGGCCGGGACAAATTTGAGGGCGGAAAAGGCGCAATGACAATTAAATTGCTTTCCGTCGTTCCGGTAGTTGATGCCCAAGGTGGTGAAAAAATGGATCAGGCCACCCTACAGCGCTATTTGGGTGAAATTGTTTGGTTTCCTTCCGCCGCACTAAGTCCCTACATCACCTGGGAGGCCGTAGGTGACAGTGCGGCCCGGGCTACCATGACTTACAACGGAACCCAAGGTTCGGGCGTGTTCTACTTTGACGAACAGGGCTTGTTCAAAAAGTTCGTTGCTATGCGCTACAAAGATGCCTCTGATGCCGAACCTACCCGGTGGACGGTGAGGGCTACGAAAACCGCAGCGCGAAATGGGTTAAGGGTACCAGTAGCATCCGAGGTAAGTTGGCAACTGGATGACGGCGATTGGACCTGGCTCAGGTTAGAAATAAAGAATATAGCGTATAACGTACGGTAGCAACTGCTACTTGACCGGTACTTCAACTTGGCCATCAACTACAGTTCAGTAAGCTAAAAGAAATGAAAGGATGAGACTAATAAGAATCCTCGCGATCTGTCCGCTTCTTTTGGCTAGTTTTCTAGTACAAGCCCAGCAGGATTCTGCGGCCTATAAGACCAAATACACTCCGTTACCCTTCATTGCTTATTCCCCGGATACCCGGTTGATGTTTGGCGGATTAGTCCTTAGACAGTTTAAACCCAGTCGGGCCGGCAGTGAGACCCGTCCTTCTAACATCCAATTGACGGCCACCTATACGCTTAATCGACAACTGAGCATCCGATCCGACTACACGATTCTTTTTCCCCAAGAGCGCTGGATCTGGAAAGGAGGTATCAGTTTTAAAAAGTGGCCGCAAAACTACTGGGGAGTGGGGCCAGATACGCAGGAGGAAGATAAAGTAGGGGTGAATTATCAAAGTATTAAACTGAGTCAACGCTTCTTAAGGAAGTTTGCAAAGAATAGCTACATCGGGCCCCAATTGAACTTCACCCACATGTACGATATGCGTTTCGAGAGTTCGGATGAAAAGCCCATACCTCCCCCTACCGTGACCGGCTCGGAAGGAAGCACTAATTTTGGTATAGGAGTAATTTTTAATTGGGATCAACGGGATAACATTCTAACTCCCACCAAGAACCATTTCGTAGAACTTTCAGCCTTAGTGTACTCAACCCTTTGGCAGAGTGATTTTAGCTTTACCAGTTATCAAATTGATGCAAGAAAATACTACAGTCTTCAGGTGGCAGGGAAAGGAGTATTAGCATTTCAAACCAAAATGCAATTTACCACAGGCAGTGTTCCTTTTGAAGAGCTGGGATTGATTGGCGGTGAAAATATTATGCGGGGATATCTGCTAGGTCGCTTTCGGGATAAGCATAGCATCCAGGCTCAAACCGAATATCGTAGGCTTATTTTTGGACGATTTGGAGCCGTAGCGTTTGCTGCTCTGGGCAACGTAATGCCCAACCTCAAAGCATTAGAAATAACTAATACCAAGTGGACGGTAGGGGCTGGGCTGCGCTATAATATTAACCCTGCTGACCCAGCCTACATCCGGGTGGATTACGGATTTGGAAAAGATATCAGTGGTTTTTATATCACCTTTGGCGAAGCGTTCTGACAAAACTGACTCAAGGAAAAGTATGATAGCGTACGAAACCAACAAAAAAGCAAATGCAAGCAATTAAATATGTTTTCGTAACCTTATTACTGTTAGTTATCTTCGTTGCTACGTTGGTGTTCACTACCTGGCAGGGAGTTTGGCATTCTCCGATTACCCAATCCGGCAACCCAGCGGATTTCATGGAGGCCGTCAAGGAGAAAATCCGTACGGACTTCGTGGGAAACCTGAGCCTGGCGTTACTGGAAAACGGTGAAGTGGTCGATGAGTACTTCTACTCCGTAAGAAAGCCCGTTAGTCGGCATACCGTTTTCCAGGTGGCCTCTATGAGCAAGTGGATTTCGGCCTGGGGCGTATTGAACCTCGTTGAAGACGGCAAGTTAGCATTAGATACCCCAGTCAGTAACTATCTGACCCGCTGGCAATTGCCCCCAAGCAAATTTAATAATCAAGGCGTGACCGTCCGGCGATTGCTGAGTCACACCGCGGGTTTAACCGACGGACTAGGCTATACCGGATTCCCACCGGGAACACCTCCTCCAACCCTGGAAGAATCACTCACTCATACGGAAGATGCGATTCCCCAAGCCAGTGGAAAAGTCATTGTAGGACAGCAGCCCGGTCGCCGGTGGCAATACTCAGGGGGAGGATATACCATACTTCAACTACTGGTGGAGGAGGTGAGCGGACAAACGTTCAATTCCTATATGGATTCGGCCATCTTCACTCCCCTCGGTATGAACCAATCCACCTATATTTGGGAGGACTCATTAGGCGGGGATTTGGCTGATTTTTATGATACTGATTCGTCAATTGCCCCGCACTATCGCTACACTTCGTTGGCCGCAGCATCGCTCTACACCACCCTGGCTGATTTGGCATTTTTCTTTGGGGCTCATCTGGAAGGAGTTCATAATGAACCCGTTGGGCGGGGAGTTCTTAAATCGGAAACGATAGCCATGATGCGAAAACCCACGGGAAAAGTGATGGGCATCGGGATATGGGGGCTGGGTACCGTGCTTTATGCGGATAACAACGAAGGCGACTTTATTATTGGGCACGACGGGGGAAACGGGCCAGCCATTAATACTGCTTTCCGGTTAGACCCAACAAAAGGAAATGGCATTATCGTGCTAGAAACCGGAAGCACGTCATTAGCCACCAAAATTGGCAGCGAATGGGTATTCTGGAAAACCGGAAATATGGACGTGCTGATGTTTCAGAGACAAACCAAGAAAATGATTATTATGTCGATAATCGGTGGAGTGGCAATCATCACGGTCATGATCATTTACGCTAAACGAAAAAATCGTAAAGTATCCAACTATGCATAAACACAAAATCTGCCTCTTGCTACTTATCTGTCTTTATCCTGGACTCTTACCCGCCCAGAATACGGTAAAGCCAAAAGTCCTGATCATCACTACCGGAGGTACCATTGCCAGTGTTACGGATTCTTCGTCTATCGAGGGACCAGAACTAATCCGGGCAGTTCCTCAACTCCTGAAGTACGCGGACATTGAGGTGGAAGAGTTTAGTAACATTGGCTCTTCCAGGATGACTCCGGATTTGTGGCTGAAGTTAGTGCAACGGATTGGTATTTTGCTGGAGGAGTCACCCGACACAAAATGCATTGTCATTACGCATGGTACCGACACAATGGAAGAAACCGCGTTCTTTCTGAACCTTACCCACACCAGGAATACCCCGATTGTGTTGGTAGGCTCGATGCGAACATCGGACGAAATCTCAGCTGATGGCCCGGCTAACCTGCTGAATGCCGTCAGAGTTGGAATCTCGGAGGAAGCCCGGGACAAGGGAGTGATGGTGGTGATGAACGATAACATCAGTGCGGCTCGGGATTTGCGAAAGGCGCATAACCGGAGAGTGGATGCCTTCCAAGCTACGGATCGCGGATACCTGGGGTTCGTAGATCCGGGAAAAGTCACTTTCTATCAGTCTCCTAGTAAGTCTCATACGGTAAACAGCGAATTCAATGTGTACGCACTGGATAGTTTGCCCCCTGTGGATATTGTGCAAGACTTTGCCGGATTTGATCCTGATATTTTAGACTATTTCATCAACCGGCCTAATCAAGGACTGGTGGTAAGTTCATTCGCGGGGGGCCGGGTAAGTAAGGGGGTAGCTCCGATCATCAAGTTGCCCGTGGAGCACAAGCCCATCGTGGTTTCCTCCAGCATTAAAGGTGGACGCATTATGGGGTCAAACCCTCCCGGTACCCCCATTATTGTGGCCAATGATCTGTCCGCTAACAAAGCTAGGATTTTGTTGATGTTAGCCCTCACCAAGACTACGGACATAGCGCAGATTCAAACCTACTTTCATCGCTATTAGGGTGAGATAACCAAGGTTAATGTCCCTAAAGTTGAAGGCTGGTTAGTATCAGCAGAGCCAGTAATGCAGATCATAGTTCGTACCGATGAAGCTATCTATCTTGGAGTTTTTAACCACGTAACCCTATTTTCTATTTGTCTAACTGGCTGTAGGTAAAGTTACCTAAGGCTATTCAAAATACCCCGGTTATGATTTCAATGCAGCAGGTTATGAAAAGAGATGTAAAACCCAGGTCATTTTCGCTTTCCCTCTTTTTGGTGGTGGTCATCCTTCTATCCTGGCCATTCCAAATAGCCTATCCATTTTTGGGTGAGGAGTATAAACCCCTACTGCTGGTATCCATGATCATGGTGGCCGTGGGGACGTATATCTGTGGGAAATGGATTTTTAAAGACGGGTTTACGAATGCCGGATGGAGTTGGGGAAAACCCAAATACTATCTTTATGTCTTTCTTTTGGCTTTGTTTCTATGGTTGTTTCCCAGTGTTATTGAACGATCATTGGGCTGGTATGTAACCGATGGAGTAGGGTTCAGTACATTGTTTTCATCCTTTTTCATCAGCTTCATCATTACTATCATCCCTGCTTTAAGCGAAGAATTTACCTGGCGAGGTTATCTACTGCCCCGGCTCATGAGAAAATACCATGAACGCAAGGCATTGTTAATCCATGGACTGATCACTTGGGTATGGCATCTGCCTTTCGTCGTAGTAATAGGCTGGGAGGTGGGCGGCAATCCGTGGGTATCCGTTCCACTCGTGCTAGCAGTGAGTTTCATTCCTACCATTATGCATGCGGTGGTATTTGCCTTTATCTGGATGAGAACGGGTAGTCTGGCTGTCTCTACTATATATCATGTTTCTTTTGATGAAGTACGCGATACTTTAGGGGAGGAGGTAGGTCTGGGCTCGTTTGGTCAAAACTGGCAAATGCTGGTCTTAACCTTACTGGGGGTTTTACTTCTGGTGAAAGCACCTTGGAAAAAACTATTACCACGTCAGGTTCAAATTATACCTAGCACGCGATGACAAAGAGGGAGTTTGTAAAACTGGCGATGGCCTCCGGTCTATCTATGACAATAGCCAGAGAAGGCTACAGTGGAGCTGGAAACTCGCTAACATTCGGAACAATCAAAACCAACGAAAGCATGAAAGCTCAAAATTTTCAGTCGGCGTTTATCGAAATTATCAAGGATGCCACCCGGGCTCCGTCAGGTCATAACACCCAACCCTGGAAATTTCAGGTAAATGGAAGTCAGATTATTCTCACTCCTGATTACAGCAGGCGCTTAACAATTGTTGATCCGGATGACCATGCACTGTTTATTAGTTTGGGCTGTGCCCTGGAAAATCTGTCACTTTCAGCCAAGGCACATGGCTTTACTCCAACGGTTACCATGAACTTCCAAAATGGTCAGGACGAGATAGACTGCGATTTGAAAAAGTCGGATATTGAACCGAAAGACCCACTCTACGAAGCAATATATACCCGGCAGTGCACCCGAAATAAATATGACCCTACCCCCATTGATCAATATATATTGGATCAAATGGTTGCCGGGGCGACCAGCGATGCAGTAGAAGTCATCTTATTCACTGATAGGCAACAGATAAAAGCATTGGAGCCTTTTATCATTGAAGGGAGTAATCTTCAGTTTGAGAATGAACAATTTGTGGATGAGTTGGTAAGTTGGATTCGGTTCAACAAAAAAAAGGCGGAAGCAAATGGCGATGGACTTTGGGCATCATCAACTGGTTCTCCCAACGTGCCCAAGTTCATCGGTCGTATGGCAGTAAAGAACTTTACATCGGCCAAAAGTGAAGCTAAACGATGGAAAAACCTCATTGAAAAAACCGCTGGTTTTGCGCTGTTTGTAGCCAAAGAAAATACCAAAACAAATTGGGTACAACTCGGACGAAGTTTTCAGCGCTTCGGACTTAAAGCCACCCAATTGGGCATAAACCATGCGCACGTTAATATGCCCTGCGAGGAAATGACCGTGAGAAAAAAAATGGCGGCTCATCTGAACCTGGACTCCGCGCAGCCACTGCTGCTCATCCGGTTCGGTTACTCCGAAAAAATGCCCTACTCCTTTAGACGTCCGGTGGAAGAAGTGCTCGCCTGAAATTAAAAAACCAAGAGCTATGAAAACGAATCGATCAACTCATGTACAGCATGAAAATTGAATGGAAACCTGTTTTCTGATCCCTATCCTTTTGGATCATCAGAAGCACTGCTTATTGCTCTGTGGTACAATAGCCGGGGACCAGCACTACCATGAAGTCGCTTCCGATGGTCACTATAAGTTATGATATGCTGAAGGGCTTTCTCAAGCTATCCAACGGGATTCCGCCTTCTGTCACCTTATGGCGCGTTTTTGGAACGACAGGATGCTTCGGCATTAGAAAGCTGTCTTCGGTAGTATGGGCAGGATGTAGTAGCTGAGTTGACTGATAAGCATATTAGTCTGGATGGTAAACAGATGCCAGGTACTGGAAATGATTCTCAGGGCAATCTGCACGTGGTAAGTGCCTGGCTCAACGGGGCGGGACTTACGCTAGGCCAGCAGGTGGTGGATAGTAAGAGCCATTGAGGCGCGGCAATGAAAAAACCGCGATTCCTGAACTGCCAGAGCAACTGTATGTTGGCGGTAGTCTAGTGAGTATTGATGTGATGGGATGTAGCCCACGCTGAGAAGATTATTGATGAGCAGGCTGACTACTTGTTAGCTCTGAAAGCCAACAACGGCTTTTGGTATGAGACGGTCAGTGACCGCTTAGACTGAGCACTGGAAGGCTGTCTGAGCGATGATTGGCATACTAAAGTAGATTTTGGGCATGGCAGGCTCAAGCGGCGTAGTTGTTATATTAGTGATCAGTTACAATGGATTGATGGGGCTACCGAGTGGAGAGAACTGAACCGTATAGCCATAGTTAAAAGTGAGAAAGAAAGTAAAGGTAAGATAACCTTACAGCGACGTTATTATCTATGCAGTGTGACTAATGCTACTGCTCAACAGGTGTTAGATTGGTCTTGTAATCACTGGGGGGTTGAGAACAACCTGCATTGGGTGCTGGATGTAGCATTCGGTGAAGACCCGTTTAAAGTAAGTACGGGGTGTGGACCGATCAAGTTGGCGACGGTATGCAAACTAGCTATGCGAATTATCCAAGAATACAAG
>JGI12210J13797_11221919_pt1 | contig 10286 bp, 9 predicted proteins | sample ElkSlonscriptome_3_FD_13797 | JGI IMG/M metagenome (IMG submission 13797) | reverse complement strand
GGGGTGTAGTTATTCGATTCGACTACCGTTCCTTGAAGTAGGGAACGAGCTGTTGGGCGTGGCCTTGGATGATCTGGGCGACTTGTTCCGGGGGCGTGTCTGGATTCCGCGAGCGATGAGCCTCAAAAATCGCCGCGATCAGCGATACTTCGATGTCCACCAGCTTCGATGATTTCTGCAATAGATCATTGGAAATCTGCAAGGCGCGCCGCTCTGTCTCTTTATACTGCTCAAACGCAGCCTCTTCCGGTGTATTAGCCATGACGAAAGGACATCCGATATCAGTTGGACGTCAATGCGCGATTGAGATCCGGACTTTTGAAAAATTGGGGACATGCGGGTTTGATCGTCTCCCTGTCCCTGTTTAGGTTTTTTCACTATGCCGATTTCTACACCTGTTTCCCGGATTGTCACTCATCCTGGTAGTGCCCATAAAGATGATCTTCTGGCCTGTGCCTTGCTGGTCGCCTCGCAGGGAGCGGCCATCGAGCGCCGTGAGCCTGTTCCTGAAGATCTTGAGGATTCCTCGACTGCGGTCGTTGACGTCGGCGGTCGATATGAGCCGGAGAAAAACAATTTCGACCATCACCAGTTTCCGAAAGATGATCCGCCGACTTGCTCGCTATCACTAGTGCTCCGAGCGATGGATCGCTACGACGCAGCCAAGCAATTTTGCTCGTGGCTGGAGCCTGCCGAGTGGTTCGATTGCCGGGGTCCGAATGCCACCGCGAAGCACTTGGGGGTGCCCAGAGAGGCGATTCATCAATTGAATTCGCCAATAGATGTCACCTTGCTTCGCCGGTTTGCGAGTCTCGAGCGAATCGATCCGGGTGATACGATCTATGAAGTTCTCAGGATGATCGGGCAGGACCTCATTGAGTATATTGACGGACTGTTGGAAAAAATCGCATACATCGACGAGCACTCCGAGTTGTGGTCTCTGCTGATCGAAGGTGAGAGGAAGTCTGTTTTATTCCTCCCGCGTCTCGATCCGCTGCCCCCCGAACCGTCCGCAGGTCTTGATCTTTATGTTTCTCGGAAAGGTTTGGAAGAGAAAGTCGTAGGACTGGTTTATCCTGACCGGCGGAATACGGGGTATGGGCTCTCCCGATACAACGACAAGGAGTGCTTGGATTTTACCCGGCTGCAGGATGAAGCGGATGTTCACTTCGCGCACGCCCGAGGATTTGTTGCGAAAACAATTGCGACGGATATTGATCGACTCCGTGAGCTCATCGATCAAGCGCGCGTGAAGGATGACTGAGTCCGGCAGCGCAAACGCATTTCTCCTCGTAGGCGAGCGTCGCGGGCGGGTCCGCGACCTGCCAGGATTTCAGAAAGGAGGGCGGCACCACGAGCCTGCGGATCACTTTGAGGCGGCGGACGCTTTTATTCGACGAATCGGAGAGGATCTGGTGAAGGCGGATTTGGACGAGCTCTATCGCGACTTCCGGGAGTATCTCGGGTTGCGGCGCAAGGAGATTCGGTATCAGACGTCAGAGGGTCATGGGGTCGTCGAGATCCCATGCCTGACCGCTGAGATCCTTTTGAGCCAAGACGAGCAGGAGGCCAAGCGCTATGTATTGCGGACTCAGGTTCGACCGGTCTCGGATGAATCTGACCTTCTCCGTTCAGAGATTCTCAAGGTTCTCGAAGGCCGCGTTTCTCAGGTTATTTATGCCCTTCAGGATTCGGTTGATGTTGAGGCGACGATTGACCGGATCGAGGAAAACGAGAGCCTTCGCCCTTTTCTTGACTACCGGCCGGACGGGTCGGAACTAACCCTTCGCCCTTCGGAGAGCGGGGTCACCATGCACCTTACCGAAGAGCGGGCGATTTTCAGCATGGGACCGGGTGGCGACCTCGCAGGCCTGTTGAAAGGTGCCTTCGCACTCTGGCCTCAGATCCGAGGAGAGGAAGGTTTATTGAAATAACTAGTTCTTTTCCTCTTCCTCAGAAGCTTCCAGAGATTCCGGTTCTTCACCCTCGCTATCCTCGCCTTCGTCGGTCTCATCCGGCAGGGGCGTAAACTCGTCCCTGATTTTATCGAGGTCCTTGGTCAGTTGGCCGTAATCATTCCGGAGTTTTGTATAACTCTTCTCTACCTTCTGATGTTGGCGTTGGGCGCGGCGGGCCGATTCCAGCTCCTCTAAGGCGGTTTCCCGGTGGTTGCTGAGAATCTCCTCCAGCATGTCTTGGAATTTTTTCACGAATGCCTTCAGGTATTCGAGACCAGCTTGGCGAGGGTAGTCGACAAGGGTGGTTACCATGTGGTCCTTGAGATAGTCGCAGAGAAATTGACGTGCATCCGACCCGAGACGATTTTCCTTTTGCTCGGGGGAAAGGTTCTTGGATGGGTTTTCGAGATTCCCGAAGATTGACTTGTTGACGCGCTTGCGAGACCGCAGAAGAACGTAGTCCCAAAAGGTGCGAGTCGCAGGGATCTGCTCAGGTGGGATCTTGACCGCCACTTCCGGGAGAGGAGAGCTGTTTGCGGAGGCATCGAGCTCGGCGATAAGCTGTTCCTTGAGGTCAATGTTGAGGGCGTCCAGTGCCCGGATCTCTTCCGATGAAAATTTAGCACCCGCGTTGGGCTCGGAGAGAAGGTTCCGCATTCTCTGGCGGCTTTCTTCCATCATTGCGGTGGATTCTTTCTCAAAGAGGGGTTCCACCCGGTCTTTCTCAAGTTGAATCAGACTTTCATCGGACTCAAACCAAGCGTCAATCACATCGTTTACCCGTGAGTTGAGGCGAGACAAATAGCGCTCGGAGTCGCCTTTTAGGACGCTCTCGTGCTCATCGATTGACTCGGCGAAGGATTCGTTCCAGTCGATCTCCCGGAGGATGTCGACCGCCGAGACTTTCTTCTCAGCCGCTTTGACCTGGTCATCTACCTTTTTCTTCAGAACACGAAATTGCTCCGCGCCGTAGGCTCCCAGGTGGCGGTCCAGCCCTCCCTGCATTCGGTCGACTCGGCGAAGGGTGTCGACTTTGAATTCGTGCACATAGCCGCTGCCGTTGAGGTAATCTTCAAGGTCGTCATTGAGGGCTTGAAAGCGTTCGTGGCCGGGCCCGCCGTCACTGTCTTCTACGGGTAGGCTCTCGCCGCTGAGAACTTTCTGTGCGGAGTGGAGGAGATCGATCGGGTAAACTTGCAGGCGGCCTTCCTCGAAAGCGTTGCGGATGGTGGTGTTGATCGCGAGTGAGCGGAAGGCGTCGACGATCTTATCCGGGTCGGTGCTTTCAAGGCTGGGGCGGAGTCTTCCGTCCGGCTCGAGGTCTTTCTTGGAGTGGTCGATATTGACGACGAGAAAGATTCGGCTGAAATTCTCGAGAAGTTCGTTGAACTCATCAAAGACGGGTTCGAGGAAGAGGTTGTCTGCCTTCACCACGAAGAGGGCGCAGGCGGCACGGTCCCGGAAGTCCTTGGTCATCCGGTCATACCCGAATTTCATTTTGGCGTAGAGGCCGGGGGTGTCGACGAGGACGGCGGCTCCCTGGTCGAGCTCGGTGGTCGTCAGGCCGATATCGACTTGGCGGATGGCTTGCTTGAAGTGGGTCTCTGGGATGAATGTTTCGCCCTGATCCTCTGTTTTTTTGATGGCTTCGGCGAGATCCTTGTGCGCGTCGCGGACGACTTGCTGGAGGGTTGCGTTATCCGGGTAGGAGGTCTTTGACCCGTCGAAGCGGGAGAGCGAATACTGCTTGGTCTCGGCGTGGCGGACGTGGACGAGACAGGGGTAGGCTGGCAGGCTGGAAACCTCGCTCACGTAGGTGCCGCTGATGGCGTTCATCAGGGTCGACTTTCCACTTTTGAGAGGGCCGAAGATCAAGAGGTAGGCTTCCTCGTTCTCGGTCTGTTCGAGGATTTTCTGGATTTCCTCGCTATCGGTGTTCAGGCCTTTGACGAGGTCGCCGAGGTCGAAAGGCTCTGCTGCCTTGTGCATCTCGGGGAGGACGGTGTCGACGGTCTTCTGAAAGGGTTTGAGGGTTTCAGTAAGGGAGGTACAAAAATCGCGGATTTGTGTTTTCATGTATTGAAATGGGTTGGGTGATTAACGATTGCAGGTGGTTTTTCCTATGTAGCAGACTGAGAGCCAATCCTGCTTCAATCGAGAAAACCTGAGAAAATTTCTAGAGTTCAGCTCGTCGGTTATTGCAAGAGCCATGATTGGATGGAGTCAACGACTTGATGACGCTCGGAATCGGTCAGCTCCGGGAAGATTGGGAGGCTCACGCAATCACCGGCGACTTCTGCGGCATTCGGGCAGGTGCTTTGCGGCAGATGAGAAAAACACTCCTGCTGGCTGAGCGGGAGCGGGTAGTAGATCTCGGTGCCGATGCCATCTTTCTGCAAGTGTGCGCGGAAATCCTCGCGACGTCCCTCGCCGGGAATTCGGACGGTGAATTGATTCCAGGTCACCTCGTTGTGGGCGAAGACGAGGGGCGTGATGATGCGAGCGGCTTCTTTCGGCGGGTCCATCTCGTTTTCGTCTGGGGACCAGACTCCGTCCAGATCGGCCAAAGAATTTAGGTAAAAGGCGGCGTTGGCCCTCCGGTTTTCGTTGTAGCTGGCGAGGTGGGGGAGTTTTACACGCAGGAGGGCAGCTTGGAGCGTGTCCATGCGGAAATTTCCACCGATCGCCGGGTGATAGTATTTGGGCTCCATGCCGTGGACGCGCATGATTTTCGCCCGGGAAAATTCCCCGGCATCTTTCGCGAGAACCAGGCCGCCGTCTCCGAAGGCACCGAGGTTCTTGGTCGGGAAGAAGCTGATGGCACCGTAGTCGCCGATGGTTCCAGTCTGCTGACCGCGATGCTTGGCTCCTATGGATTGGGCGCAGTCCTCGATCACCATCAAGTGATGCGCCTGCGCGATTTTCATGATCGCGCTCATGTCGGCAGACTGGCCGAAGAGGTGGACGGGGAGGATCGCTCGTGTCTTGTCGGTAATCGCCTCTTCTACGGCCTCTGGAAGAAGGTTGTAGGAAAATGGGCAAATATCGACAAAAACGGGTTGGGCACCAGTGCGGGCGACACATCCGGCGGTCGAGAAGAAGGTGAAATCCGGTAGAATGACCTCGTCACCAGGCCCGACTCCGGCGGCCATGAGGGCGAGTAGGATGGCATCTGTCCCGGAGCTTACGGCGAGGGACGCGTCGGCTTCGAGGAGTTGAGCCGCCTCGTGCTCGAGATGGGTGATTTCATCTCCCATGACAAATCGACCCGACCGCAGAACCCGCTCCGAGACGGAGAGAAGCTCATCCATGAGAGCATTGTTTTGCCGGGTGAGATCAAAGAGTGGGACAGCCATTTATTAGGATAGCGAAGGTTGGTAGATGTCGTGAAGTCGAACAAGGCCGAGAAGTTTGCCGCTCTCTGAGTCGACCACGGGGAGGACGGAGATCTGCGAGGAGCGGGCCTCCATGAGTTCGGCAGCCGTTTGGAGATCCATCTCAGGTCGGGCGCAGATAGGGTCGGGGGTCATGCCCTCGCTGACTGTCTTACTGAGCAGATTCTCGTCGCCCTCGAGCCCCCTGCGGAGGTCTCCATCGGTGAAGATCCCGAGCAAACGGCCGTCGCCGTCGACAACGCAGGCCGCGCCAAGCGGCTTACGGGTCATCTCGAAAAGAACTTCTTTGACGGTGGATTCAGGGCCTACTGTGGCGACTGCATCCATGCGGTGGAGGACGGATTCCACCGTTAAGTTCAGCGCTTTTCCAAGCTGACCGGAGGGATGGAGGTTCAGGAAATCCTTACGGGTGAAACCACGGGCCTCGACCAAGGCACCCGCCAGAGCGTCCCCGATCGCGAGGGCAAGGATCGCGCTGGAGGTGGGGGCGACACCCAGTGGATCGGCCTCCTTCTCGACCGAGGCGTCGAGCACGACATCGACCCACGAGGCCATGGGAGAATCTTTATTCCCAAGAATCGCGATGATCGGGGAGTCCGTTCGGCGCATGGCATCCTTGAGGCGAAGAATTTCCTCGGTCGCACCGGATTTCGAAATGGCGATGACAGGATCGCCAGCCGCAAAAAGGCCGAGATCGCCGTGAACCGCTTCGGCTGCGTGAAGAAACACAGCGGGAGTTCCCGTGCTGCGAAGCGTGGCGGCGATCTTCTGCCCGATGTGTCCGGATTTGCCAATCCCGATCACAACTACTTTTCCAAGGGAGCTGACAATGAGGTCGACCGCCTTCTCAAACTCCTTGCCGAGGCGCTCGGCCCCCTGGGAAATTGCCCGGGCCTCCATCTCCATGATTTTTCGACCCGTGTTGAGCGATGATGCGATTTCAGGCATGGGGGAGAGGATCACAGTTCTCGGATTCGGGATCAAGGAGGAGTTGGTCTTCAATCGGTGTAATTTGATCCAGATACTCCCGCAAAATGAGAGTGGCCGCTGCGGAGTCCAGCTGCCCGGATTTTCGCTTTTGACGCGCCTTTTTTAAGTTCCAGTGCTCGCCCGCCTCTTGAGAAGAGTTTCGCTCATCCACGAGGTGGATGGGCAGGCCGAAGCGCGTTGCAAGCCGATCACGAAAGCCTTCGATGACCTGCGCCATCTCTCCCGAAGAACCATCCGGTCGAGTGGGGTGACCCAGGACGATTTCCTGCACGTTTTTCGCGGTGATCAACCGTCCAATCTCCTCCAACCGCGAATCTTCGTCTCCGCCTACGGCAGCTGGGAGGGGAACAGGGACGCGAATGTCGTCCGCATGGGCGAGTCCGATCCGCTTGGTCCCGTAGTCGACCCCGAGCCATGATTCTCGAACCGCCATTAGAGAAATGCTTCGCCTCCCTCCTGCGCTTCGATTTTCTTAACGAGTTTCTTGACGTCCTGGGCCCGATCTTTCGGGCAGATCAGGGTGGCGTCCTTCGTGTGGATAACCATGAGACCCTCAACGCCAATGAGTCCGACCAAATGCCCCTCGTCGCTGCGAATGAGATTTCCTGTCGAATCTTCCGTCACAACGGTTCCCTGGATCACATTCTGGCTCTCGTCGGGTTCGGAGTGCCTCTCGATGGCGGGCCAAGAGCCAACGTCATCCCAGTCGAAGCTGGATTGGATCATGACGACATTTTTAGCCTTTTCCATCACCGCATAGTCGATCGAAATCTTTTCGAGTTGGGGATACTCCCGGGGGAGGATGGTCGAGAGATCCTCGCCATCGGCGAGGGCCTTGCGGATGTTGCCAAAGGAAGAAGCGAGAGGAGCGCAGTGAGTCGCAATGGCGTCGAGAATGGTGCTCGGGCGCCAGACAAAGATACCTCCGTTCCAAAAATATTCACCGGTTGCGACATATTCCTCGGCCGTTTCCAGTGACGGTTTTTCGACGAATCGCCGGACCTCCTGCACCGCTCCGGCTGGCCCCCCTCTGGCGTGGATGTAACCGTATCCAGTGGATGGGAAGGTCGGTTTGATTCCAATTGTGGCAATGGATGGATTTTCCTCGGCGGCGGCGAACGCTTTTTGCAGGTCCGCCTGAAATGATGCGTGGTCGTGGATGACGTGATCGGCGGGGAGCATCGCAAAGGAGTGGTCTCCGTGTTTTTGCTGCACGAGCAAGGCGGCAAGAGCCACGGCCGGAGCGGTGTCGCGGCCCACGGGCTCGGCGACGACCTGCGAGGCCGGGATATCGGGGCAGATTTCCCGGACGGCCTCGACCTGCTCGGAGTTGGTGATGACCCAGACATCTTCAGCTGAAATCAATCCTTTGAGCCGATCAATGGTTTGTTGAAGCATCGGTGATTCTCCAACAATCGGCAAAAGATGTTTAGGGCGGCGAAGGCGGCTTTGCGGCCAAAACCGCTCACCTCGTCCTCCTGCCATTATGACCGCTGATCGTTTCTCACTCATCGCGCCATCATTGGGAGTGCGGGCAGGGATTGGAATCCTTTTTCGGTCAAAGGCATGGGTTTTCGTTAATTTGTTCGGCGGGGGATTTTTTGGAGGTGCTCGTAAATCACCTTCGCAAACTGGGGACCGATCCCTTCGGTCTTGCTTAGATCGTCCAGCTCGGCATCCCGGAGATTCTGGATCGATCCGAAGGACTCGAGAAGGAGAGTGCGGCGTTTCGGACCGAGCCCGGGAATATCGTCGAGAATCGATTCTTTGATCCTCTTGGAACGAAGGTCGGCGTTGAAGGTATTGGCGAATCGATGCGCCTCGTCACGGGCGCGCTGGAGCAGGCGGATACCGGGATCGTGCAGAGGCAGACGAAGGGGAGGTCGTTCCGTAGCAAAGATGATCGTTTCCTCTTTTTTCGCTAAACCGATGAGCGGAGGTGGGGGAAGATCGAGGATGAGAAAAGCCCGCAGAGCTGCCGAGACCTGCCCCTTCCCACCATCGATGACAACAAGATCGGGCATCGGTCTTCCCTGCTCAGCCATCTTTCGGTAACGCCGACCCACCACCTCTTCCATTGCTCGAAAGTCATCGTTGCCGTCGAACGAGCGGATCTTGAATCTCCGGTAGTTTTTCTTATCCGGTCTGCCATTCTCGAAGCGGACCATCGAGGCTACGGTAAAGCTGCCGGAGATGTGGCTGATATCGAAGCACTCCAAGGTGTGGGGTGGGGTCTCCAGATCAAGAGCCTCCGCGAGTCGTCCAATTCCCTCCTCTGCCAAGTTGTGTTCGGGGACCGAGCGGGTGAATTTCCGGGTCTGTTTGATCGTCTTCTTGAGGGCAAGAAGAGTGTCCCGCAAAACGGCGGCTTCTTCGAACTTTTGCTCCTTGGCCTTCTCGCGCATCTCCGCGCTGATCTCTTTAAGCCATTCCCTGCTCCGTCCTTCGAGAAAGGTGCAGGCTTTTCGAACGCGGTCGTGGTAGTCCTCAACCGTGATCTCGTTCATATGACCATAAATCTCGGAGCGGGCGTCGTCGTAGAGTCGTATCTTTCCATCCGGCAACTTGAGAGGTGAGGTGTCCGCGAGAAGAATGCCAAATCTCTGTCGCATCTCGGCAAGGGTTTTTCGGAGGGGTCCGGCGTGAGCGAAGGGACCAAAATAGAGGGATCCATCCTGGGTTCGGTTTCGTGACAGTCGAAACTTAGGAATCTCGCTGAGCACATCGACCCGGATGAGAAGGAATTTCTTATCGTCGGTAAAATCGGTGTTGTATCGAGGGCGGTACTCTTTGATCAGCCGGCCCTCCAGCAGGATCGCCTCGGCCTCCGACCGCACTTCGATGGTTTCGAGGTCCCGGACAAGCGTAACCATCGTTCGGATCTTGGGCTGGTCAATCTGCTGCCGTCGACTCGGCTGGAAATAGGTCGATACGCGCTTCCGAAGATCTTTGGCCTTCCCGACGTAGATCACCTCGCCCAGACGGTCCTTCATCAGGTAGACGCCGGGGGTGTGCGGCAATTCTTGAAGGATTTTTTTGAGTTTACCTGTTTCTGAAGTTCGCAATTCTCGGTTACGGTGGTAATGTTGTTGGCTTGTTAGTGCAACTCTTCCCCTAATATTGTTTATGAGCCAGAATTTTTCAGTCGCAGTCGTCAACGTCGGAGACGAGCTTCTCCTCGGGATTCGCGAAAACTCCCACCTCGGCTATATCGGGCAGCTGGTCTCGTCGAGGGGAGGGGATTTGGTCCATGCTCACGTCGTTCGCGACGATGTCGATGAGATTGCGCGGTCGATTTCTGCGGCAATGGACACGGCTGATATTGTCTTTGTCACCGGAGGGTTGGGCCCCACTGCCGATGACTTGACGAAAGAAGCGATGGCGAAGGTTCTGGATTCGAACCTGATCCACGATTCTTCGGTGGAGCGGGAAATCAGAGAAAAGTTTCAGTCTCTCGGCCGGATCATGTCGGATAATAATTTGAGACAGTGCCTGCGTCCGCCTGAGGCAGAGGTGATCCCAAATCATTGGGGAACGGCACCCGGGCTGCGGATACACCGCGAGGAATGCTTTGTTTATTTACTCCCCGGCCCAACTTCGGAGCTTAGACCTATGTTGGAGGAAAAAGTCCTCCCGGAGTTGGAAAAGAAGGGATGCCTTTGTGATCAATCCTCCTGGTTGCAGCTGAGGACGGCTGGGTTGGGCGAGTCGACCGTAGAGACGCGACTCGCGCCGATCATGGAGAGCCGGCCCAACGTGCAGTTTGCCTTCTGTGCCCATGCGGGAATTGTTGATGTGCGACTCTCGCCCGTGGGACCGGAGACGGGAGTTGCGGCGGTCAACCAAGTTGGGGAAGAGTGTCGATTGATGCTGGGGGACAATTTTTTTGGGTTCGGAGATGATTCGTTGGCGAAGATTTTGATCCTTCAACTTCGCTGTTGGG
>JGI12210J13797_10633855_pt1 | contig 10288 bp, 5 predicted proteins | sample ElkSlonscriptome_3_FD_13797 | JGI IMG/M metagenome (IMG submission 13797) | reverse complement strand
GTTCTTCACCGGGATGGGAATGTTCCGCCGCCATAGGCATTCGGTTAACTCCTTCTGTCAAATCCACAACTTTCATCTCCGGATTCCCAGAACGAATGCGCTCCCACCAGGCATTCTCAAAAGGAACCTGGATGCGGGCATACGCCTCTGCATCCGCTAAATTTTGTAGCTGTTGGGGTTTAGGTTCATAGGTGGCTGGACTCGCACCAGGCGGTAACATGACGGTGACATTGACATATTCACCACCAATCCGTTCGACAAAATATTTTTGCGGTGGAATACTCACAACCACATCAAGCCGGTTTTCTGAGACGTTAGAGTCAGAAGATTGGGCGGATTCGGTTGTTTCATTCGTTTGAGTTTGTCCACAGCCGACTAAAGACACGATTCCTAAAGCCAGGATTGTTGTAACTAGGCAGCGATAATTTGGCATGATCACTAATTCTCCAAAACGTTGACGTGAGCAAGTAGAAAGTCAAGCCGTCACGACAAACATGACCGCTCCCGACCAATCGGTGCGAAATCCTGATGGGGTTATCGCTATGCCCAGAGCCACTTTCCTTTTCCAGGACAGCACGGCAAGAGTAACCCCTTTAGATTATCATAATGATAATCATTACCAAAATCTTCTATTAATGCTGTCGCTGGTTTACCTGGAGCCGAGACTTCTGGCGTGAAATCTTTCGTGTTTAGTGTCAGCAAACGATTGACATGACCGACTACCGCAGCAGCTAAGATTGGAGCATCGAGAGTCTTTCACATTGGAGCTGACCTTGACTAACATCAACGCCTATGCTCATAAATGAAAGATTCGACTTCCTGGGAAACACCATCCTGGATGAAAGCTTCTCTCCTCCTCTCATGCTTTACCACTGGGGTAAATTAATCATTAACTGTTCTGCGGCTTGCCGATTCAATGGCTTAGAGAAAAAGTATCCCTGACCATATTCACATCGCCGCCCTCTCAGTTGGGCTAACTGCATAGTCGTTTCTATCCCTTCTGCTACAACATCCATACCTAAATTGTGAGCCAAGGTTACAATCGCTTGCACAATCTCCCCATTTTCCCCAGCATCCCCCATGCGACTGACAAAGGAACGGTCAATTTTTAAGGCATCAATGGGAAACTGATGTAAGCGACTTAACGACGAATACCCGGTGCCAAAATCATCAATGTACAACTCAATATTCAATGCCTTCAATCGCTCCAATAAAGCCGACGCCGAATCGGAATGTTCCATAATCCCGCTTTCGGTAATTTCCAACTTGAGAGTGCTGGGATTGACATCTGTCTCTTGAATAATTTGGTCAATTTGCTCAATTAAATCCGCTTGGGAAAACTGTTTCCCCGACAAATTAACGCTCATGGTTAACGGGGGATAGTGGCTAAACTGTCGTTGCCATTGGCGTAGCTGATAGCAGGATGTTCGCAACACCCACTGACCAATGGGAATAATTAAACCCGTTTCCTCAGCTAACGGAATAAACGCGCCCGGTGAAATCATTCCCTGTTCTGGATGCTGCCAACGCACCAGCGCTTCAAACCCGGTAATCTTACCTGTCGCCAGGGAAATAATTGGTTGGTAATAAACCTCAAGTTCTTGGCGTTCAATTGCCCATCGCAGTTCGGTTTCCAAGCGTAACTGAGCAAGGGCGCGACCGGACATGGCGGTGTCAAACATGACATAACAAGCGGTTCCCTGAAGCTTTGCCCGATGCATGGCGGTATCGGCATCTCGGAGCAAGTCTTCCGCTCGGTTATACCCCATACCACTCAGGGCAATCCCGATACTGGCTGTGGCAAACACCTCATACCCATCTAAGTTAAATGAAGATTCCAACGTTTGGTGAATCGATTTGGCGATATCTTTGGCTGCTCCCGTATTGGGAATATCATCGAGTAGAATCGTAAATTCGTCTCCCCCTAACCGAGCTAAGGTATCGCTGGGGCGTAAGCACCCTTGTAATCGGTCGGCAATTGCACTCAGCAGTCGATCGCCAACCAGATGCCCTAAACTATCATTGATCACCTTAAAACGGTCTAAATCCAAGACAATCACCGCACATAAATAGTCCCAGCGTTGCCCTGCCCGTCGCAACGCATACTCGAGCCTATCCATGAATAATGCCCGATTCGGTAATCCGGTCAATACATCGTGGAAAGCATCGTGGAGTAACTGTTCCTCCATGCGTTTGCGATCGCTAATATCCACCACCTGACTAATATAGTGCAGGGGTTGACCTTGAGAGTCTCTAACTAACACAACCTTCAAAATAGCATTGACAATTCTGCCAGATTCTGATATAAAACGCCGTTCAGTTTGCAAATGGGAGAGTTCTCCCCGCCGCAACGATTGATGTTGGGTATCGTCGAGTGTCCGTTCAGTCGGGTGGATAATTTCTGTCAACGTGAGAGCCAACAGTTCCTGAGCCGTATACCCCAAGGCGTCACACAATGCCTGATTAACCTTGAGGAATTGACCCTCAAGGGAAGTCATTGCCATGCCAATGGGAGCAAGTTCAAAGGTGAGGCGAAACTGCTCCTCACTTTTGAGTAAAGCCGCCTCAGCTTGTTTGCGTTTGGTCGTATCGGTAGCAATTCCATCCATACGAATGGCAGTACCTCTGTGATCGTAAATTAGGCGGGCGCGATCGCGCAGCCAACGCACTTCGCCATCCGGTCGTACAACCCTATATTCTATATCTTTACTCCCCTGGTGCATCAGCGTTTGAGATGCTATTTCCACCCGTTGGCGATCATCAGGATGAACGACTAACTCCCAAAGACTGGGACAATCCACAAAGTCGGATACGGGGCGACCATAAACTCGTTCTGTCGCCGGATTCAGGTAAATAAACTGTTGAGTCTTCAGGGACGCTGACCAGACCACATCGTCTAGAGACCTGAGAATACTCTCCAGCTTTTCCTCACTCTGTCGCAGGGCTTCCTCTGCCTGCTTCCGTTTAGTAATATCGGTTTGAATCCCGACAAAGTGGGTTAAATAGCCATCCCCATCAAAGACGGGCGAAACATAGAGTTCATTCCAGAAAAGGCTGCCATCTTTACGATAGTTCTGTAAAATGACATGGCACTCTCGTTGCTCTTGAATCGCTGTCGCTAACTTAGTCACCCCGGCTTGATTATAATCAGGTTCTTGCCAGAAACGACAGTTGTGTCCAATCACCTCCTCTGCGGTATAACCCGTCATTGACTCGAAGGCAGGGTTAACATAAATAACTGGGTTATCCGGTTGATTAGGATCAGTAATAATCACCCCATTATTACTCGCCGCGATCGCTCGCTGCATCAGATAGAGATTCGCCTCTGACTGCTGATGTCCAATCGCCAAGGCTAAAACATTGGCAACCGCTTGGAGAAAGTGAATCTCATCTTCACTAAAACGGCGCTGGCTGGTGGTATGCGCCCCCAACACTCCAAAGGGTTGCTCTTGACCCGGAATCACCACACTCACACCACTGACTACGCGATGATTGTAGAGCAGAGGGGGTCCACTAAAGCGAGTATCAATCGGTAGATCTTCAACCACGACAGGTTCTTGAGATATCAGATTATAACCCGCTTGGGAATTCCTGTTGGCACCGACTAAAGCATACCCAACTAATCCTGGCGACCAACCCACACCCGCTTTTAGTAAAAACACATTACCATTGGGTAGGAGTTCTAACACTTTGCAATACTCAACCTCTAAGGTTTGAGCAATCGTACTTACCGCTTCGTCCATCAGGGTATTTAAATCCAGTCCCGAAAGCGCCCGTTGGCTCAATTTAGCGATAGTTGCTTGCTGACGCGCCCGTACTCTCAGTTCTCGGTCTGGCTGTTCTGGATGGGTAACCTCTCGAATAACCAGTTGGGTTGCTCTTTGACCTTGATAAATGGCGGGTAAACGGGCAATTTCCACATCAATGATCTGACCGTCTAACTGCACAACTTGTTCGGTAACAAATTTTGTGGGTAATGTTAGGGTGTGAGGTGGATTCGTCCTTCGTTTGTGATCAGAGAATTTCTCTGTATGCTCAGAACCAACAACTCGGTGATCTTCCCTATCTCTCTGATTTCCCTGATCCTTAGGGTTAAACTCTGACCAAGGTTTACCGATAAGTTGACTTTTACTAATGGCTCCCAGTAGTTTGACACCTTTAGGATTGATATAAACCAGTGTACCCTGACTTTCGAGGGCGATCGCGTCGGGAGACTGTTCAACCAACCTCCGATAGCAAGCTTCACTGTCTTTGAGAACGGCTTCTGTTTGCTGATATTGGGTAATTTGCTGATAGGTATCGCTGATATCATGGAATACACTCAAAATAGTTTTTTCCTGATTTAAGGTCAACAGCTGCATCGATACCGTTACCAACAAGGGCGTGCCATTAATTGTATGAACACGAACTTGATCATTCTGGACAACACCCTTTTGGTCTAATGTGGCTAACAGTTTTTGCCAGTCGGCAGGATTTTCATAAAAATCGGGCATTGAGTTACCGACTAACTCTGAGGTAGCGACGCCAAACATTACGTTAGCGTGGGAATTTCCGTAGACAATTGTGCCATCAGAGACTCGGGCGATCGCCACAGGTACAGGGAAGGCTTGGGTAATTGCCCGAAATTGTTCTTCTTGCTGTTGCAGTTCGGCTTTAGTGTTTAGACAGTCTGCTATCTCTTGCTTCAGTTCATCCGACTGGGCGATCGTGCCGCCTTGATCGTATAATTTGCAGGTATGATAGTCTTCCCAGTTAGGGTATGAAGGGGACAAAATGTCTAGCTTCTTTACCTTGGCAACAAACGGTAACCATTGCCATAAGCCGATAAGCAACAGTCCAAATCCCACCAGATATGCCAGCGTCATTGGAATCAGCGTATCAATTGGATTCGAGTTTAGGGTGGTCAACCCAAGAGTACGGTTAACTAAATCCATAAACCCATCCAGACAAATTAAGCCGTAACCCGCCAGCATATAAAACCAGCCCGGTTGTCGTTCAATCTGTGATTTTGAGCCGATCCACCACAAATAACCAAGAATAGGCATCATTAGGGACACCCTGAGGCTCCCGATTACAATTTCCCTCATAATTTATTTAGGGCAAGTGTGAGTCATCAACAAAAGGAACAGTCTATTTTGGAAGATCCAAACGTTTGTCAGATGTTTTCTTAAAAACGAAATAATACCAAACATCCACTTTAAGCTGGCTACGAGTAGAACTCCCTGGTGTCAGATTAAGTTTGGCTCGATGCATCTGCCCTGATATTTCTTCGCCAGAGTGGTATATTCAGTAATTTTTCAGCAACATCTGCTTATTGACACCAACTTGGGGATAATAAGGAACAGTAGATTGATGACGACAACTACGTCGCCGTCTATTTGTATCTTAGAACACTAACTTCGTCTTAATAGTTGACAAAATTGTCATACCATGCATTAAAAAAGCGAGTATTCTAGTCTGATTTGCCCAATCCAGTACCAGCGCCCATAGGATGACTCGACTGACTCTAGCCCTGTAGTCTCTTGTCCCTTCAAAGACGTTCAGCCAATCTCAACTTGGCAGAACGAGCGCGGGGATTTTCATCCCGTTCCGTGGGTTGTGGAGTTATGGGTTTTTTGGTAAGCACCCGCAATATTGGTGAATCCCGCAAGTGGTGTTTAACCAGACGGTCTTCCAAGCTGTGAAAACTAATAATACCAATTCTGCCGCCTGGTTTTAACCAAGTTGGCGCACAATTGAGAAATTTTTCTAGGGAGGATAATTCTTGGTTCACGGCAATGCGAAGAGCTTGAAAGGTGCGAGTGGCAGGGTGAATCCTACCATAGCGGTATTTTTTGGGAACTGATCGCGCGATCGCCTCGGCTAATTGGGTGGTGGTTTCAAAGGGGCGACGTTCCACAATTGCCCGGGCAATCCGCCGGGATAAGCGTTCTTCACCATACTCATAAATCATGTTTGCCAGTTGGGTTTCATCCCAGTGATTGATAATCTGGGCGGCGGTTAAGGATTGGCGTTGATCCATCCGCATATCTAGAGGGGCTTGATGGCGAAAACTAAAGCCGCGATCGGGAATATCCAGTTGGGCGGAACTAACGCCTAAATCAGCAACAATGCCATCAAATAACGAGTCCGGCGGTTGATAGTCCACAAAATTCCCCCGCCAAAATTGGATGCTCACGCCATAGGGTGCTAACCTGGCTTTAGCCGCTGCGATCGCCTGGGCATCTTGGTCAATAGCGGTGACACGGACATCTGGGACAGCAGATAGAATTAACTCACTATGTCCACCTCCACCCACCGTCGCATCCAAATAATGCCCACCTGGACGAATCGCCAATCCAGCGATTAACTCCTGACTTAAGACTGAACGATGAAAAAACTGCGCTGCTTGCGCCTCAAACTCCATATAATTAAAGGGATGCAACAAAAGTAAACATAAGCGAAGCGATCAGCGATGAGCAATAACGGTTGTCAATCCGTAGGGTTGGTCAATTCAATCCCAAGGTGGACACAAATCAATAGACAATAGGGATATTCAGAAAAAGATTCGTGCTAATCGCGCTCTCTGGGACAGGGTGTTATTGTACCCTTACCCTAGACCATTACCTGAATGTCTATGTTAAAGCGTCATCGCTAAAAATTGGGTAAACCAAATACATCACTATGGCACAACTCGAAACCAGAACCGACCCAATGGTTCTCAACTTGGGTCCTCACCATCCGTCCATGCACGGCGTTCTCCGCTTAATCGTCACTTTAGACGGGGAGGATGTGATCGATTGCGAACCGGTTATCGGCTACCTGCATCGCGGTATGGAGAAAATAGCTGAGAACCGCACGAATATTATGTATGTCCCCTATGTGAGTCGGTGGGACTATGCAGCGGGCATGTTTAACGAAGCGATTACCGTTAACGCCCCGGAAAAATTAGCGGATATTGAGGTACCCAAACGCGCCAGCTATATCCGCGTGATTATGCTGGAGTTGAATCGCATCGCCAATCACCTGCTGTGGTTAGGACCCTTTCTGGCTGATGTAGGGGCGCAAACGCCTTTCTTCTACATCTTCCGGGAACGGGAATTAATTTACGACTTGTGGGAAGCCGCCAGCGGACAACGCCTGATTAATAATAATTACTTCCGTATTGGTGGAGTAGCGGTTGATATTCCTTATGGGTGGGTTGACAAATGTGAAGACTTTTGCGATTACTTCGCCCCTAAAGTCGATGAATACGAACGCCTAATTACCAACAACCCCATCTTCCGCCGTCGTGTTGAAGGGGTGGGTACGATTACCCGCGAAGAAGCGATTAACTGGGGACTATCCGGTCCGATGTTACGGGGATCTGGCGTGAAGTGGGACTTGCGCAAAGTTGACCACTATGAATGTTACGACGACTTTGATTGGGATATCCATTGGGAAACCGCTGGGGATTGTCTCGCCCGATATTTAATTCGGATTCGGGAAATGCGGGAATCCCTGAAAATTATTCGTCAGGCATTAAAAGGATTACCGGGTGGTCCTTACGAAAATCTCGAAGCCAAACGCATGGCTGAAGGAAAGAAATCTAAGTGGAATGATTTTGATTATCAGTTTAGTGGTAAGAGAATTCCGCCAACCTTTAAGATTCCCCAGGGTGAACACTATGTTCGCTTGGAAAGTGGCAAGGGAGAATTGGGAATTTTCATTATCGGAGATGATAATATCTTTCCTTGGCGTTGGAAGATTCGTCCACCGGATTTCAATAATTTGCAAATTGTTCCCCATATTTTGCGGGGAGTGAAAGTGGCAGATATTATGGCGATTCTTGGTAGTGTTGACGTAATCATGGGTTCAGTAGACCGCTGATTAAGTTATAGATACTGGGAGGAAGTGGCACGTTGCTGGATGTGCCACTTTTTTTGGCGATATTTAGGGCTGGCTGCACAAAGCCAAAATTATTAGCTATCAATACTTTGAGCTTCATTCAACCCTAAGTACTCCCTACGACTCTTGCTTGTGAACCCGATTCACCGGAAACTAGAAAAGTTGTGCCAAAACTCGTCCAGTTGAGGGGGAGAAAATTGTGACGTTTACTTCAATTCATGCTTGTCGAAAAAGCATCCGCCAAAGGATGGAAAAATGCCGCAGGGGTACGTTAGTTCTCATCGAAGGGATTGACGAGACCAGATTTTACCGACAAGCGCATCCGGATTTTAGTCCCGTGGGTTGGCATTTGGGTCATATTGCGTTTACGGAAGCGTACTGGATTCTAGAACGTTATGCTGGCTTAAAACCCCTGTTCCCAGAGTATCATCGGCTTTTTGCGGCGGATGGTTTACCCAAGTGCGATCGCCAAAAATTACCGTCCTTGGCAGAAATTCAAGATTATCTGGATATCGTCAGAACTCAAGTCTTTGACTATCTGGAAATTGCCCCCCTGGATCACCAAGAACGCTTATGGCGATGGTTACTTCAGCACGAGAGTCAACATACTGAAACCATTGCCTTTATCTTGCAATTACACCGCCTATCGGCTCATGGTAATACCTTGTGCCAAACTGGACGCACGCCTAGGTCATTCGTTCTGACTGAATCCTTTGCACCTCAAGGAGATAAGACGCCGGATAAAGGACAGATGATTGAAATTCCGGCGGGTGAGTTTGAGATGGGAAGCGATGAGATTGATGCAATGGATAACGAACGCCCATGCGATCGCGTTTTTTTAGATACCTACTGGATCGATCGCTACCCGGTTACCTGTCAACAGTATCGGGCTTTTATTGAAGCGGGGGGATATCAAAATCATAACTGGTGGTCTATAGAAGGATGGAAATGGTTGCAGGATAATCCTGTCGCCTATCCCCTCTATTGGTCCGATGAACCCTTTTGGGATAATCATCCGGTTTATGGGGTGAGTTGGTATGAAGCCGAAGCTTATGCTAATTTTGTCGGCAAGCGATTACCCAGTGAAGCTGAATGGGAAAAGGCGGCGAGTTGGGATGTACAAAAGGGATGTCGTCACATCTATCCCTGGGGTGATACGGAACCCACATCCTATTCTTGTAACTACGATAATACGGTAGGACACACCACGCCAGTTGACGCCTATCCCCAGGGAAAAAGTGCATCAGGTTGCTACGACTTGTTGGGGAATGTTTGGGAATGGACAGCTAGTTGGTTTGATGGATACAAAGGGTTTGTCAGTTATCCTTATCGCGGCTATTCTCAAGCCTATTTTGATGGCGAACATCGAGTTTTGCGCGGTGGTAGTTGGACAACTCGTCCGTGGGCGATGCGGTGTAGTTTCCGTAATTGGTATTATCCCAGTGTGCGTCAGATTTTGGCTGGGTTTCGCTGTGCGACGGATGGATAATTAGTTAGGACTTACGCAAAGCCTCTATGTGTAGTGGCGTGGCACACCTTATTTGGTGGATTAGAATTGTAGGGGCGCAAGGCTTGCGCCCGGTTTAAACGTCAAATCTATTCCACAATTTTAGCTGTGCCACGTCAGTAGGGTGTGTTAGCGTAGCGTAACGCACCTTTGTCTCGATATGTGGTGTAGCTGCGGAAGTCCTGATTAGCGACAGATGATCAGGGCGGGTTTTGAATTGACGTTATCATCAATAGCGAAACGTAATTCCCTAAACCCGCCCCTACAGACGCGATGCGCGAAACGTCTTTAACCCTAAAATCTATTGTTTATCTTTATAAACTTTTAACCTATTAACGACTTCTACTATTAATTACAGCCGCAAACAGCAGATAAAGCACACCAAAGGCAATGGCAACTTCTTCAGCCCATTTCGAGCCATAGATTCTATACCAGTTATCGAAACTTCGTAAAATACGAAGGATTACCTCTATGCCCCAATCCAGAAGTTGAAACCCAATATAAATTAATGCAGCTACTCCTAATGCTTGGATAAAAGCATTCTTGAATAAATCATTCATGACATTTTTTTATTTAGCCTTAAGCAAGATCCCCGACTTCTTGGAGAAGTCGGGGATCTGTCTGTATACTGCACTGTATGCGATCGCCTAACTTTATTTGGTATCTTTGGCTACAGTTTTCTCCGTCGATTCCGGAAAGGCAGGTTAAACTTAATAGAAAAAGCTGCTGAAGGGAGGTTATAAAAATGGATGAAGTTGTCAAAAAAATTGCCGCATTGGGATTACCTGGGGTGATTCTGGTGGTGACGATGGCGGCGACAGGATTGACAGGGGCGGCGGCGATCACGGCGGCTTTAGCTTTTCTGGGGGGTCCGGCGGGAATGTTAGGCGGAATTGCGGTTTTGGGATTGACGGG
>JGI12210J13797_10352974_pt1 | contig 10288 bp, 8 predicted proteins | sample ElkSlonscriptome_3_FD_13797 | JGI IMG/M metagenome (IMG submission 13797) | reverse complement strand
GCCGTCCCCGTCGAGGTCGCCTTCGGCCGATACCTCGAAGCCGTCGGGGCCCGGGTCGGGTCCCCCTCGCTTGGGTCCTTTGTAGGGGCCGCCACGTACGTACTGGTACTGGTAGTATTGAGGCTGGGTCAGGGCGAACTTGAGACACTTCCAACCCGTCGTGCTGTCTCCGGCCTGGTAGTCCGAGCCGGGGCTCGTGCTGGGCTGGTACTTCCGTCCCAGGGGCACCGTCGCGGGCACGGCCTTCGCGCTCTGGCAGAGCTCGTGGGTGGTCTCCGTGCCCTCGGGGTCGACCACCTCCCGCTCGTAGGCGGCCACAGCCCCGCGGGAGATGGCACCGACGGTGTTCTTGGCCTCGGAGGTCTTCGATGAGGCGAGGTAGCGACGCACGCCGAAGATGCCGAGGGCCGGCACGATCCCCGGCAGGTTGAGCATCTCGAAGTGAGCGATGACGCGGTCGCCCTTCCGCTCCGCCCCGATCGCCATCACGCCGGTCATGCGCTGGTCGCCCTCGAGGCGGAAAGCTTCGAGCTCGAGGCCGGTCTCGTCCTCGAGCTCGTCGATGCGTTCCTCGACCTCGGGCATGCGATCTTCTGCGGCGTCGAGCCCGAGCTTGCCCACCCTTCCGGCGTCGAGCCAGGTGAGGAACCACGGCTTGCGCTTCAGCGCGCTGATGCTTTTCTCGTGCGCGGTTTCGTCGGCGAGCGTGTCCTTGCCCTCGAAGACCGCCTCCACGAATCGGTCGGCCAGACCACCCGCGGTGACGAGCATCCGGCCGTCCTCGATGCGCACCCGAACCGGGGGGAAGCCCTTGTCCTCCGCCTCGTCGATCGGGTCGGCGTCGAAGCCGTCATCCTCCTCGTCGACATCGTAGATCTTCTCGAAGGGCGCCTGCTCGAAGACCTTCTCTCGAAGCGCCTCGAGGACCTCCTTGGCGTCGTCCTCGTCGCCCACCGTGGCGACGATCGCGAAGGCCGCATCTTCGATCATCTCCTTCGGCTCGTCGTCGGGATCGAAGGCGAAGCCGTCCTCGACCGCGACGGCGAAAACCACCTGGTCGCCCAGCGCGTCCATCAGCTCGGGCAGGTCGAAGCCGGCCACGTCCTCGAGCTCGTCGAGCACTTTCTCCAGCTTCTCCGCGGTGCGCTCATCGCCCTTCTCGGCGTACTCGAGGAGCAGCTTCTGAAAGTCCTTGCCCGCCATCGCGGGGACGGCCGTGGCGTTGTAGTAGACGGTCTCGCGCGGGAGCCGCCGCGGCAGCTCGATGGCCGGCATGTCTTCCGGCAGGGCTTCGAGCTCTGCGGCCGAAAGGTCCACGGCGATGTCCATCAGCAGCCCGCTCGGCACGATGTCGATGGACCCGGTGAGGGCGCCGGCGTCCTCGAGCACGTCTTTCACGCCCTTGCTCCCGTCCTCGGCCAGCTCTTCGATGGCGTCGCCGCTCATCCATACGATGCCATGACCGGATCCGGCCTCCGCCTGTTTCCAGGCGTCGGTCGTGGCGAGCGCGTCTTGGTCGCCCGCGAGCACGGCGCCGACGTCCTCCACCATCTTCTCGTCGCCGACCACGAGCGTCTTGGCGTCGGGGAACCACACGAGGATGTCGTCCTCGTCCTCCTCGAACTCCATCGAGGCAAAGGGCTCGTCGGCGTCCTCCCCTTTCTCGAGCAGGTAGCGGGTTCCGCCCGCCACCTCGCCGTCGTCTTCGAACCGGTCGCTACCGAGCAATGCTTCGACGGGTCCGGCGTCGGTGAAGGAGAGCAGCAGCGTAGCCTCTCCTTCGTCCTTGCCCAGATCGCGGGCCGCGAAGGCCGACCCCACCAGACTGCCGACCAAAGCCTCAGCGTCATCTCCGTCGAGGTCGAAGCCTTCTTCGAGGGCCTCCTTGGCCTTGTCGACGCCGACCTCGTGATCGATCTTCGACAGGTCGAGCCAAGCGATGTCGCGGGCCGCCTTCACCGTGTCGTGCAGGCTCGTCATCTCGACGAAGAGCTCCACGTCGCCCGGCACGCTCGCGCTCAGCTTGGACGAGGGCCCCGTGAACCAAACGAAGTAGGCGGCGGCCCCGCCCACGGCCGTGAGCACGAGCACCACCAGCCCTGCGATGAGACCCTTGGACGACCCCTTCTTCCCCTCCACCGACGACATGGCGGGACGGTACCACTACTGCCGCGGGTCGGCAGGGGGGGCTCAGGCTACGTGCTGGTGGGGCGCGGCGGGGAATCCCGATTGCGCCGGCGGCGGGTAGGAGGCCGGCAGCTGACCGGGCACGGCGGCCGCGGGAAGCGCGCCGCCCTTGGCTTGCTCGTAGGTCGAGGCGACGGCACGCGCCCCCTGGAGGTTGTTCTTCATCGGTCCGAAGAAGCCCATGAAGTCCTTGGGGATCTCGGCTTTCAGGGCCACCGGGCCGCGGTCGCCCTGGCCGGCGACCTTCAGCTTCTTCTTGAGCAGGCCCGTCACCTTGGCCTCCTGCACCTGGCCCCAGGCCACGGCGTCGATGGCGTGAAGGCGCGGCCCGCCGAGGAGGCCCGCGCGGTGCTCGCAGATGACGATGCGCTGGTTGGTGGCGAGCACCAGATGCATCCGCCGGATGAGGCCCATGGCCCAGAAGGGCCGGTAGCGCGTAACGGTCTGGCCTTGGAGCTGCTCGCCGGGCTGCATGATCCCCCGGGCGAGGGTCTGGACGTGGAGATCGGTAAAGAACATCGAAGCGATCCTTCTCGTGGTCGGTCATCGCGGGCGGCGGAATGCCGCGCCGTCATGACCAGCTGAAACGAGAGGACCGGTGATTGGTCACGCGACCCTTCACACTCTTTTTCGCGCGCCGCTCAGAAGAGGTCTTGGAGCGCGTCGAGGAAGCCGGGGCCGTCGTGGTAGCGGAGCACCAGCCGGCCGATGCGTACATCATCGCCGTTGCCGAGCGGGACGAAGGAGCGTGGCTGCACCACGACCGAGTTGACGAAGGTCCCGTTCAGGCTGCGAAGGTCGGTGACCGTCACCGGCCGCGTCTTCGTGAAGGCGGCGTGCAGGGAGGAGAGGCTGTAGTCGGGGATGACCACGTCGGCGTCGTGGCTGTGGCCCACGGCGACGAAGCGCTCGTCGACCGACTGCTCGCCGGGCCGGAGCGGCCAGACGCGGTCGAGCAGGCTCTGAACCGGGATGGCTTCGCCCTTGATCTCCTCCATCGCGTGGGTGCGGCGCCGCCGGCCGGGCTTGTCCTCGAGCTGGCCCACCATGCCCGCCCCCACGAGGACGGGGCCGGCGTAGCGACGGAACTCCTCCACACCCATCTCGGTCATACGCTCGGCATACTCACGCATGTAGCGGGGGGGGCGCTTCGGCCGCCGGGAGTTCTGCGCGGACGAGCGAAGACGAAACACCATGACCCTCGGAACGGCCTGCGGGCCAAGAGCTTGAGCGTCCGTCGCAGCGTCGCCAGGACCGCTCACCCGGAGGCTGTTAGGGTGCACGACGTGACTCTGCTCAAAATCGCCCAGATCGGAGAGCCCGTCCTCCGCCAGGTCGCTGAGCCCGTACCTCCCGAAGAGGTGAAGAGCGAGGCCATCCAGACCTTCATCGACGACCTCATCGCGACCATGCGCGATGCAAGTGGAGCTGGCCTGGCCGCCAACCAGGTCTTCCGGCCCATTCGGATCTGCGCCATCGAAGTCGGGGACAACCCCCGCTACCCCTACAAGCCCCGGGTCCCCCTCACGGTGCTGGTCAACCCGGTGGTGACCCCGCTCACCGAGGAGACATTCGACAATTACGAGGGCTGCCTGTCGGTGCCCAATCTGCGTGGCGTCGTGCCGCGCTACCCCCACGCGCGCGTCACCGGCCTCGACCGCCGCGGCGAGGCCATCGACATGGAGGTCAAAGGGATCACCGCGGGCACCTTCCAGCACGAGCTCGACCACCTCGACGGCAAGCTCTTCGTCGACCGGGTCGTAGACCGCGCCAGCTTCTGCACCTGGGATGCCTTCTCGCGCTACCACCAGGCCGCCTTCGCCGAGCGGGCAGCCGCCATCGTCGGGCGTTGGGGGAGCTGATGCCGCGGCTCTACTGGGACTTCTTCGGTCCCCGCGCCGAGGGAACGGCCAAGCACTTCGAAAAGCACCTCCGCGAGTTCTTCACGCGCGAGAAGCTGTCGCTGGAGACGAGCGGCGTCGAAGAGCATGCGCGCTTCAAGTGGAGTGCCTTCTGCGATGTCGACGAGGCGACTGCGCCGCCCGTCCGCGCCGCCCTGCGTCCCCAGCGCGAGGACCCCCCGAGCGAGGCCTGACCCCCAGCCCGAGGGCTCAGGGGATGGAGATGTCTCGCACGCGGTGGAACGCCTGAGGGTCTCCGCCGTTGCCGTCCGCGACGTAGACGTGGTTTGCGGTCGCGTCGACGGCGATGCCCTCCATGCCGTAGAATCGCGCCATGGGGCCCGCGCCATCGGCGAAGCCCTGGGTGCCATCGCCAGCCAGGGTGACCACGGTGTCGCCTGCGATGTCGATGCGCCGCACGGACGCATTGCCCCGATCGGCGACGTAGATGCGATCCTGCGCGTCGACGTCGACGTCCGCGGGAAGGTCGAACCGGGCCTGGGCTAGCGTGCCGTCGACCCAACCCGGGGAGCCGGTGCCGGTCACGGTGGTCACCACGCCCGCGCTGGTGATGCGTCGGATGGCGTGGTTGCCCACGTCGGCGACCACGATGTCACCGTTAGACATGACGGCGGCGCCGATGGGGAACTCGAAGCGGGCCGCGGGTCCGGTCCCGTCGGCAAACCCGGGGCACATCGAGATCCCCGCCAGCACGTTGAGCATGGGCGGGTTGGGGTTCGTGAGCTCGCGCATGTAGTGACGGTCTACGTCGAACAGCGTCATGGTCGTGCTGAGCGGCGCCAGACCGCGGGAGCGCCCGTCGTTCTCGAAGATGAGCACCGGCGCCGGGGCGGCGAGATTGTCGATTCGGAAGACGGCGCCCTGGCCGTTCTGGTTGAGCGTGTTGCGGTCGGTCTGAACCCAAAGGTTTCCGCTCGGACCCCACGCCATCCCGAAGGGTCGGTTGAAGCTGCCGGCCCCGGTGAAGACCGTGGTGACCACCCCCGCGGTGGTGACCCGGCGCAGCCGATTGGGATCGTACTCCGCGACGATGAGATCTCCAGTACCGGCCTCGATGGCCACGCTCACCGGGTTGTTGAACGTGGCCGCCGCACCGGTGCCGTCGGTCCCGCCCGCGGTGCTCGAGCCCGCGAGCGTACTCACGGTGACGCCAGCAAGATGGTTGGGGCTCGGCGCCGGCGCTGCAGACTCCACGAAGGGCGTGCAGTTGCTGCCGCCGCCCATGCCACCGGAGCCGGTCATACCGCCCATGCCACCCATGCCACCCATGCCGCCGGAGCCGGCCATGCCACCGGAGCCGGTCATACCGCCCATGCCACCCATGCCGCCGGAGCCGGCCATGCCGCCGGAGCCAGCCATGCCGCCGGAGCCAGCCATGCCGCCGGAGCCGGCCATGCCGCCGGAGCCAGCCATGCCGCCGCTAGACGAGCTGCTACTTGTGCTGCTCGGGCTGGCTCCACCGGTGCCCGTGGTGGAGGTACTGTCGCCACTGCTGCCGCATGCAGCGACGAGCAGGCCGGCGCTCATTAGGGAAAGAATCCAGAGCCGGTTCATCCGATCAGATTACCGACTTGGCCGCGACAGGGAAAGCACTCGCCCAGAGTGCGCGTCACTATTCCAATTCGAATCGGTGGCGAAACGACACGCTCAGTAGAGAATTCCGTCGACCGCCTGCTCCTTTTCGGGGACCTCGGTTTCGCCCAACATCTGCCGAAGATCGATCTCTATCACGCGGCAGAGAGCGTTCATCGGGACGTCGTTCATGCTGCGCTCGAAGGGGTCTTCGCTCGAGTCGCCGATGCCCTCCATGGTGGTGAAGACCCAGCTCACCAGAGCGCTAGCGAGCACCATCGGAATGATGGGCGTCCAGGTCTGCACCGCCGAGGTGGCGGCGTCGACGTGGTCGGCGAAGACGTCGAGCAGACCGAACGGGACGAGTACGTTGAAGACCCGCACGAAGATCCGGCTGTACTCGGCATACTGGCGGGGGAAGGGCGTGGCCTTGATGCGCTCGCACTTACCCTGAAGCGTGTACAGCTCCTCGATCACCTCCATCATCGCGATCTGATGGAAGAGGTCGAGCCGCGCATCCCCGACGAGGCGCGCGAGGATGCGGCCCTGCTTGGTGAGCATGTGGGTCGCGGCGTTGGCGACCTGCTTGGTGCCGGCGAGCTCCTCCTCGTCGAGGAAGGGCGTCAGCTCCGCGTCCCAATCGTTCCGCATCGACTCGGCGTGGCGCTCCAGCCGGCGTCGGGTCGTGGAGGCCGGCTTGTGAAAGAAGCGTGAGGTCTTGCGAAGCTGCAACCGCAGCGCGTTGATCCATGCGAGCTGGCGGTAGATCAAGTCGCGCCGTAGCTCCTTGGCCTCGTCCGAGTCATCACGCGGGGAGATGTAGGTCATCACATGAGTGGCCCAGGTTCGGCTCGAGTTGACGATGCCGCCCCAGATCTTTCGGCCCTCCCAGAAGCGCTCGTAGGCCGCGTTGTTCTTGAAGCCCACGTAGAACGCGACGGCCGTACCGATGGTCGCGATGGGGAGAAACGGTACCCGCAAGAACTGCCACTGCAGCACCGCGTAGAGTCCAAATACGGCCATGGCCCAGGCCATCGCTGGCAGACCGATACGCAGCGCGTAGATGATGAGTAACCGGTAGGAGAAGCGTCGCTGGAGAAGCACGGCGCGAGCCTTCCACGAACGGCATCCTCCGTCTGCCTCGATGCCCTCTCCACCGAGGCTCCGCCCACACTTCACGCCCCCTGCACGAGCGGCCCATGTGCGCCTGGCACGATCGGCGGGTGGAAATCACACCCACGCGGGGGGCGTTGTGGCCTCATCGCACACGAACGCGGCTCCACGTCGAGCCGCACGGGAGAGTTGTATGCGCAGGTTGATGGCGATCGGGATCATCTGGGCCGGGTGCGCGCTCGCATGGATGATCCTCGGGGGCACGCTGACCCACCGAGGCGGCGAGCTTGATGGGTCCTTGCACGAGGAAGTTCAGCTCTTGTGGGGCCCGCCCATGATGCAGCTGCCGCCGATGGGCCACGTGGTCGTGCCCACGGTGGACGAGCCGGCTACGGAAGAGCCGGCCTCAGATGAGGCGGTCCCCACCGTCGCGCCGGCGGAGCGGAGCGCCCGCGTCGACGATGTCGCCGCGCCAGCAGAGGTGGTTCCGGCGGCGCCCGACGACGCTTTGACCGACACCCATCTCGGCTCGGTCGCGCCGCTCCGAGGGTCCGACATCGATGTGGACCTAGACTTCGAGCACCGCCGCAAGGGCCTGCTCTGGTTCCCCACCTACGCGGTCGACTTCCGCGCGACCTACCGCTTCGCGAACCCCGACGCCACCCCCCGCGACGTGCGCGTCCGCTTCCCCCTCGCGGCAGGCCACGCGGTCTACGACGCCTTCGAGGTTCGCGACGGCGACGGCGAGGTCGTGGACGCGTCGGTCGAGGCCGGCCACGCCGTGTGGACCTCGAGCTACGCCCCCGAGCAGGAGCGCAGCTTCACGGTGAGCTACCGCTCGCGCGGCACCAAGTCGTGGGCCTACGGCGCGGCGAATGGAGCCCAGAAAATCCGCGACTTCGAGCTGCGCCTCGCGGTCGACGACCCGGACATCGACTTCCCCGCCGGCAGCATCTCCCCGAGCGAGCACCAGACGCAGGACGGTCGGTGGTCGGGCAAGTGGCAATTCGGTAGCCTCGTCACGAGCGCCCCCATTGGCCTCGAGCTTCCGCAGCGCCTCAACCCGGGCCCCCTGGTGGCCAAGATCACCTTCTTCGCTCCGGTGAGCCTGCTCTTCTTCTTCTTCGTGGTCGCGGTGCTGGCCGCGGCGCGGCGCCAGAGCCTGCACCCGATGCACTACTTCCTGCTCGGCTGCGCCTTCTTCGCCTTCCACCTGCTGTTCGCCTACACGGTCGACCACGTGGAGGTCGGCACGGCCTTCGGCCTCTCGGCCCTCGTGAGCACGGTCCTCGTCGTATCCTACGCCCGGCTGTTCACCGGCTGGCGCTTCGCTCTGGTGGAGATCGGCATCAGCCAGCTCCTCTACCTGGTGCTCTTCTCGTTCACGTTCTTCTTCGAAGGCTTCACGGGCTTGGCCGTTGCCATCGGCGCCATCGCGACGCTCTTCGTGATCATGCAGATCACCGGCCGCATCGACTGGAATGATACCTTCTTCAACCGCCCCAAGCCCCCCGCGCCCCCCCGCGGCGGCTACACGGCGCCGACACCCTACTACGGACCCGCGCCAGCCTACGCCCCCCCGGTCAGAGAGCCAGCCGCGCCATGAGATGCCTTGCCGTGAGCCGGCCGAGCGCCAGCGTCAGCTTCCGTGGCTCGGGGGCCCAGCCACCCAGTCGCTCTGGAGGAAGTTGGGGAAACTCCCGCTGGTGTTCTGTCGGATCACGGCTTCGTTCACGCTGTCGCGGCCAGTGACCGGTGCCGGGGTGAAGTTGATGCCCGGAGGCAGCGTGGCGTCGGAGGTGGTGCTCGTACCATCCCAGATCACCGCATCGTAGGCGTTGGGCGCGCTCGCCTGGGTGCACGGGCCGTCGCATAGCCACACCGAGCCTTCGTCGGTGAAGATGTACGACTGCGAGTTGGTGAGGTTGATCGAAAGCGCGGGCGCCGTGGGCAAGCTGCCGTTCAGCTCCACGAGATAGAGCACCTCGTTGGGCTGTAGCACGAAGGACGGTAGGTCTTCGCAGTCGGTCGTGGCCCCTTCGTCGATGCAGATGGTGATCGGATCGATGTCGATCGCGATGTTGCACGTGTTGCGGATGCTCACGAAGTCGGGAGCACCGGTGCTCGCCTCGTCGATGAGGATGTCTTCCACGCTGCAGGCGCAGTCGAGGTCGTAGCCCGCCATGCCGGAGTTATCGCCTTGGCAACTCGAGGGGCAGCAGCCGTCCGTGGTGGCGCCCGAGCAGGCGGTGACGGGGCTGCCGCCCCCGCAGGTGCCCATCGAGCACAGCTCGCCCACGGTGCACGCGTCGAGGTCGTCGCACACCTGACCGTCCGCGACGGCGACGGTGCCACACGTGCCCGTCAGCGCGTCGCAGGTGCCGAGATCGCACCCGTTGGTAAGGAACGAGCAATCCTTGGGGCCGCCGCCGCCGCACACGCCGCTGCTGCAGGTGTTCCCGTCGCTGCAGAGGTCGTTGGTGTCGATGCAGGTGGCGCCGTCGTTGCCGGGGACGGGCTCGCACATACCGTTTTGCGGGTTGCACTCCGAGTTGAAGCACTCGCTGGGGACGGGGGCGAAGAAGCAATCCTTCGGTGTTCCGACGCACAACCCATTGTTGCATTCGCCGCCGGTCTGGCAGAGGTCCCCCGGGCTGCATGCCCCCCCGTTGGGGATGGCCTCGGTGCTGCAGGACTTCGAAGTTTCATCGCAGGTGATGGTGTTGCACTCGGGCGCGGTCATGCCGCAGTCGTTCGGTGGTCCCCCCGTGCACACGCCGGCTTGGCAGGTGTCGTCCACGGTACAGAACAAGTCATCGTCGCACACGGTGCCGTCGACGTCGGGCACCACCACGCAGCTTCCGACGGGCCCTGGGAAGGTGCCATCGTTGCAAACCGAGACGAAGCAGTCCGGGGTATTGATCGCGCTGCAGTCTTCACCGCAGAGGTTGTCGGCGCCCCCTTCACCCTCACCCCCGGCGGCGTCCCCGCCTTGACCGGCCCCGCCGGCGCTGGAGGAGGAGGACGTGGAGTCCTGGTCGTCGTCGTTGTCGGCGGTGCCGGCGCTACACCCAGCCCAGGCGAGCGCCGAGCCAAGGAGCCCAAGCGTGAAGAAACCCTTAATTCGCATACTTCACCTTACATCGGGCTCTGCGCTGGCGCCCGGATCTCTCCAGAGCCGGGGCCTAGGACACGCCTAAGCCGTTGGGGTCGCCGCTTCGGTGCCGTCCAGGCTACCGGCTGGCGGAGCGTCGCACCCGTCACCGCGGCGATTCGGTCCTCTGCCTCGCCGACAGGGAACCGCTGAGCTGGACACGCGTCGTCGCGTTGGCCTGCCCTCTACCGAGGGTCGGAATCATCGCCGTTCGCGTCACATTCGCGCGACGCATCGGCGTCTCACGGATGTGCTCCGACAGGACTTTCTGACCCGCCAGCTCTCGGCGCTGTTCGCAGCACTTCAGCGAGCTACCGCACGGCTCGAAGACGAAGACGTC
>JGI12210J13797_10283280_pt1 | contig 10289 bp, 7 predicted proteins | sample ElkSlonscriptome_3_FD_13797 | JGI IMG/M metagenome (IMG submission 13797) | reverse complement strand
ACCCGCTCGGCGCAAGCGATCCACTTGGGTCCAGAACCTGATCTCCCGGGGAACAGCGCCGAGCTGGGGTGGATGTAGAAGCGACCGCCGCGCGCGCCGAGATACTCGCGCTGCTCGTCCTTGAAGCCGATATTGCTGAGTAGGCCGGTTAACAGCGCGCGATGCACCTCCTCGAAGGTGCCCTCGGTGTTGTTCTCCTTGTGTCCCAACTCGTGCATCTGCTCGCGCAGCTGAATCTGGATGTCGCGCCACTCCTGCACCCGGTTCCAGGACAGGAAATGCTGCTGGCATTGCTTCTGGAACTTTTTGCGCGACAGCGCCTTGCGCTCCTGCTCCAGAAAGGCCCAGAGGTTCAACAGGGTGAGAAAGTCGGAGTCCTCGTGCTGGAAAGTGGCGTGGATCTCGTCGGCCGCCTGCTGCTTGTCCATAGGCCGCTCGCGGGGGTCCTGCACGCTGAGCGCAGACGCGATGATCAGCACCTCGCGCAGGCAGTGGTGCTCGCCAGCGGCCAGCAGCATGCGGCCGATGCGCGGGTCCACCGGCAGCCGCGCGAGCTGCCGGCCGAGCGGCGTGAGCCCGCCGTCGGCGTCGATGGCGGCCAGTTCCTCCAGCGTGCGATAGCCGTCGGAGATCAGCTTGGCGTCCGGCGGATCGAGGAACGGAAAGGTCTCGATGGCGCCGAAGCCGAGCAGCTTCATCTGCAGGATCACCGACGCCAGGTTGGTACGGCGGATCTCGGGTTCGGTGAACTCGCCGCGGGCGTCGAAGTTGTCCTGATCATAGAGCCGGATGCAGATGCCGGACGCGATGCGCCCGCAGCGGCCCTTGCGCTGATTGGCGGAGGCCTGGCTGATGCGCTCCACCGGCAGGCGCTGCACCTTGCTGCGGTGGCTGTAGCGACTGATGCGGGCAAAGCCGGGGTCGATCACATAGTGGATGCCGGGCACTGTCAGCGAGGTCTCGGCGACGTTGGTCGCCAGCACCACGCGGCGGGTGCCATGGGGCTTGAACACGCGTGCCTGCTCCGCCGGGCCCTGGCGCGCGAACAGCGGCAGGATCTCGGTCGACGGCGGATGATGCTTGCGCAGCGTCTCCGCCGTCTCGCGGATCTCGCGCTCGCCGGATAGGAATACCAGCACGTCGCCGCGTCCGGCACGGGCCAATTCGTCGACGGCGCCGGAGATGGCTGACTGCATTGCGTCGTCGCGCTCGCCGGCCGATTCCTCGTCCGGTGGGCGATAGCGGACCTCGACCGGGTAGGTGCGACCGGAGATCTCGATGATCGGGGCGTCGCCGAAATGTCCGCCGAAGTGTCGAGCAAAGCGCTGCGGATCGATGGTGGCGGATGTGACGATCAGTTTCAGGTCCGGTCGTCTGGGCAGCAGCTGCTTCAGCCAGCCGAGCAGGAAATCGATATTGAGGCTGCGCTCGTGGGCCTCGTCGATGATCAGCGTGTCGTAGTCGTTTAGATACCGGTCTTGCTGGATCTCCGCCAGCAGCATGCCGTCGGTCATCAGCTTGACCGCGGTGCCCGGCTGCACGCGATCATGGAAGCGCACTTTGTAGCCTACCGTGGTGCCCATTTCCGTGCCGAGTTCCTGAGACACCCGACTCGCCAGGCTGCGCGCGGCAATGCGCCGCGGCTGGGTGTGGCCGATGCGCCCGAAGATGCCCCGACCCAGCCCCAGGCTTGTGTCCAGGCAGATCTTCGGCAACTGGGTGGACTTACCGGAGCCGGTCTCGCCGCAGAGCACGACCACTTGATGATCGCGGATCAGCGCGGCCACCTCGTCGCGGCGCTCGCTGACCGGCAGCTCCGGCGGATAGTCGATGCGCGGGATGCCGGCGCGGCGCTGGACGACGATCGCCTCCGACGCAGCGACAGCCTGCCGCAGTCGGCTGAGCTCCCGATCCACGGGTGCTCCCTGTTGCAGGCGTCGCTGCATGGCGCGCCAACGACCCCGAATCCTGCGTCGATCGGCAAGCAGGCAGCCGCCGACATCGGGAGTACCCAGGCTGAGGTCACTGGTCAAAGGTCATCCTCTGGGCAAATGTGAATTGACGTTTTCAATTTAACATGGCTGGATGTTGGCAAACGACGGGGATCATGAGGCGGCTCGGACATCCGGGGGCATGAACGCCAGGAGCAGTCAGCCTTGGCACTTGCACGCACCAGGCGTCAGAATTGACGATCGGCCACGAGACCGATTGCGGAACGGCGCAACTCCAGGCTCGCTTTGTGCAACAACCGACGCCCACTTGGCTCGATACTCAAGAACAGCGACTGAAGGGACACGCCCTTGGCAGTCGCCGGGTCTTGCCCTGCGGTCTTCGGTCCGCGATCAAGCCCCAAAACCAAGGCAGGACCATGACAACGACGCGACTCGACAAGATCGTCCCACGGGGCTTGTTGCTCCCCATACTCTTTGCCGCCGCGCTCTTCGCCACCGGCGCGAACGCCTCACGCGCTATTGAGAATCCCCTCATACCGCCGAACACGGCGAGCCCTCAGGGTACATTGTCGAGCTTTATGTCCGCCCTCGAGGAGGCCTACCAAATCGCCGGCGAATCGCGGCCGTCGCGGGATACACTGGACGCGCTCGAACGGGCGAGGCGCTGCCTGAACCTCTCCGAGCTAGCCCCGGACCTCGGCGCGGATGCGGGGATCGAGGCGGCGGTGATGTTGAAGGAGGTGCTCGACCGCATCGCACTGCCACCGTTGGAACAGGTGCCGGACCTCGAAGACGTGGACCGATCGCGGCAGGACGCCGGTGTACTGCGACTGCTGGACATGCTAAAGCAGGGCACCACGGACATGCCTGCCGAGCAATTGGCACAGCGGCGCATCGAGCGCTGGACCATCCCGGACACCGACATCGCCCTCGCCTTGGTCACCGAAGGTCCACGCAAGGGGGAATTCCTGTTCACGCCGCAGACCGTTGCGCGTGTGCCAGACTTCTACCAGCGGGTCCAGCACCTACCCTATCGGTCAGGTGCCACGCCGAACATTTACGATGCCTATATCCTCACCCCTGGACGCGGCCTGCAATTGGAATGGGACGAAGGTCTCCCGGCCTGGAGCGAGCAGATCTTCGCTGGGCAGACCGTTTGGCAGTGGTTACTGGCACTGATCGCATTGGCGCTGCTCGTGGCGCTGATCCGTGCCGCATTGGTGCTGGGCGCTCGACTGGACCGGCACGGGCATGCAGCCACGCCGGACAGCAACTCGACGCCCGCCCGCGCCCGCCCGCACATCCTGATCGGCACGCTGATCAGCGTCTTGGCCTCGGCGGGCATGATCGTCGCCGCGGACTGGTTCGTCGACGACGTGGTCAACATCACCGGCCAGCCGCTGGTGATCATCAAGCACATTCTCATCTTTGCGAAATACGGCTTCTTGTCCTGGCTCGCGGGACTGGCCCTGACCCAGACCGCCGAGTTGATTGTGCGCGCCCGCAAGTTGCGGCCGAAGGGGCCACAGAGCCAGCTGCTCCGCCTCGGCAGTCGGCTGATTGCGCTGATCGTCATCCCAGGCATTCTGGTCTACGCCGCGCATCAGGTGGGCCTGCCTGCCTATTCCGTCATCACCGGTCTCGGCGTCGGCGGCCTCGCGGTGGCATTGGCCGCACGCGAGACGCTGGCAAACCTGTTCGGCTCGCTAATGATCATGTTCGACCGGCCCTACCGAATCGGCGACTGGATCAAACTCGGCGACAACGAGGGTACGGTAGAGGATATCGGCTTCCGCAGCACCCGCATCCGGACCTTCTACGATTCGCTGCTATCCATCCCCAACTCGGAATCGGTGTCGATGCCCATTGACAACATGGGCATGCGCAGCTACCGGCGTGTCTACACGACCATTGGCATCCGCTACGACACGCCGCCAGAAAGGATCGAGGCTTTTCTGGAGGGCATCAAGCGCATCATCCAGGCCAATCCGATGACGCGTAAGGATTATTTTCATGTTGTGCTGAATAACTTCGGCCCCTCCAGCCTCGAGATTATGCTGTACTTCTTTCTGCAGGTGCCAGACTGGTCAGCGGAACTGGTGGAGCGGCAGCGGGTGTTCCTGGAGGTCTCGCGGTTGGCCGATGCCCTGGATGTGGAGTTCGCCTTCCCCACCCAAACCTTGCAGATCGAAAGCCTACCGGGGCAGCCGGTTTCACCGCCGACAGGAGCGGGCAGCGCCGATGAGCTTCGCCACATCGCCGCGGCATTCGGCAAGGATGGCGCCGAGGCGCGACCGCGAGGCTCGAAGATCTTCATCGCGCCCAACGAGGAGGTCGGGCGCTAGGGGGCCTGACGCCGCATGATCGATGAGCTCACCGCCATGAACCCACAGTACCAGCGCAACCCGCCAACCTCATGCAACTGATCCGCTTCGCGACTCCCGACGGCCGCACCCTGTGCGGCACCCCGATCGACGACAACACCGCGACCGTGCTGCCGTCGGACGCCCTCGGCGACCGAACACCAACCGGTGAGATCGCGCAAATCGATCACCTGCTGGCGCCGGTCGAGCCCCCCAACATCTTCTGCATCGGGCTGAACTACCGCGCCCATGCCGCCGAGACCGGCGCGCCGATCCCGGACAAGCCGGTCGTTTTCATGAAACCGACCACCACCGTCGTCGGCCCCGGCGACCCGATTATGCTGCCCGCGGCCTGCGAATTCGGCCCGGAGGTCGACTACGAGGCCGAGTTGGCCGTCGTAATCGGACGCACTGCCCGGAATGTCGGCGTCGATCAGGCGCTGGACCATGTGCTGGGCTATACCTGCGCCTGCGACGTCTCGGCCCGACGCTGGCAAAAACAGGGCGGCGGCGGTCAGTGGATCAGGGGCAAGAGCTTCGACAGCTTCTGTCCGCTGGGGCCGGTGCTGGTCACCGCGGATGAGATCCGCGACCCGCAGACCTTGACGCTCGGCTGCGCCATCAACGGCCAGACCATGCAACAGGGCTCGACCTCGGACATGATCTTCAGCGTTGCGGAACTGATCGCGTTTCTGAGCCGCGACACCACCCTCCTCCCTGGCACCCTGATCCTGAGTGGCACCCCGCCCGGCGTCGGCTTCGCGCGCAAGCCTCCGGTCTTCCTAGCGGACGGCGACCGCGTCGAGGTCAACATTAAGGGCATCGGCACACTAGCGAATCCGGTGTTAGACGCGCGCCAACGAGGTGCCGGCGCCTGAGCTGACACCGACCATGACTCACCGGTCTGAGCCGCAGCCTCGCTCGATCGCGTGAGGCCGCCGGATGCTGTCAGTCCTTCGCGTGCGGCCCGATACGTACGGCGAGCAGATCGCAGACATCGTGGCGCAACAATGAGCGAGACGTGGAACCGAACAGGTTGCTGAGCCAATTGTGGTCGCGGGCGCCGACCACGATCAGATCGACGCCCAGATCCTTGGCCACGTGCTCGATGCTGCGCCCAGTGGGCCCGAACTCAACGACTCGGTCTTCTGGGGCGACGCCGAGACGCTCGCCGAGGATATCAAGTTCCTTCACCGCGACGTCGATCAATTCCTGCTCCATCTGGAACTCCTCGGGAAGCACCGGCTCGGCGACGAAGGCACCGCCGGCGTACTCGGTACCCGGCGGCACGTACTCCACCACGTTCACAAGGGTCAGCCGCGCGCCGAATGCATCACGCACGGCTAGTGCACGCTCGGTGACCACGTCCGACTCCGGTGCGAAATCCACCGCCAGTAGCAAGTGCCGATAAACCTGTTGAGTCATGCCCGCCTCCGTCAGCGTTTGAAAATGCCAAAAAAATTACGCAACCGGCCTGTACGGCGGCCCTTGGCCTTCGGCGCTCGGCACGCCTAAAGTGACGCACAGGCTATCCCCCCGACGCCAAGCCCTTGTCAGTCTGGGCTAAAAGTATAGGCGCCGAAAGGCCAAATGACCGGCGGCGATTGTCGGTGTAGCATGCCTGGCCGAACAGCACGCCCCAAGACCTCACACCCAGCCAACGAGCACGCAATGCGACGCCACGATAGCCCCCTGTCACTGGAAAACCACGACGCTTATGCTGCCTGGCGCGAGGCAAAACTTGCACGCTACCCGTCCGCGATCGAGCAACTGATCGTCGAAGTCAACGATCCGCGCCGGCTGAGCGATGCCGAATACGGGGCCGTACTGGAGCGCTGCGAGCGCGCCAACATGGCCATTTACGTCGGCCGCACCGGCGATGATCCGGATAAGGACATTCCACGACTGCTCGGCGAGCGGTTCGGCCTGCATCGGCTCGACCACAATCCCGGCGCCGACGACGACGCCATCACCGCGGTCAAGATCCAGACCGACGCCCTGCACCGCGGCTATATCCCCTACACCGATCGCCCCATCGCGTGGCATACCGACGGCTACTACAACGCCCCGAAGCGCCAGATCAACGCCTTCATCCTGCACTGCGTGCATGCAGCCGCAGAAGGCGGAGACAACGGGTTGATCGACCCTGAAATGGTCTACCTGCGCCTGCGCGACCGCGATCCGGCGCATATTCGCGCATTGATGGAGGCCGAGGCCATGTCCATACCGCCGAACGTCGTCGATGGTGCCGAGCTGCGTCCGGTCAGCACCGGACCGGTGTTCAGCCAGGGCGCACGAGGTCGCCTACACATGCGCTACACCGATCGGCGTCGCAACATCGACTGGTACGATGACTCCGCCACCACGGCCGCCGTCACTGCCTTGCGCGAGGTGCTAGAGGCCGAGGACATGCCGGTCTTTCGTGCGCGTCTGCAACCCGGTTGGGGAGTCATCTGCAACAATGTCCTGCACAGCCGTACCCGCTTTACTAACGGCGACCGCGACAGCAAGCGTCTGTTCTACCGCGCCCGCTACTACGACCGCATCGAGGGCACCTGACGCCGTTTCACATCGATCTGGCCGCTGGTGGCATCGCCCCAGCATCCTACCTTCGGATCAGCCTCGAGCGGCGCCGTCAGCGTCACGCGGGCGGCAAAGTGAAACAGGCGTGGCGGCTCAACCCTTCCCGTCCATCGATCACGCACGATCAAACTCGCAACAGGTGACGCCATGGTTTTCGACCTGCCCGGGCTAGCGGCCCATCTCGACATTACCCTACCCGAAGCGGATTCGGCCATCAGCACACCGCCCCTCAAGATCCTTGGCGTCAACACGCTGGAACTCGCCGCGGCAACGGATCTGTGTTTCGCCGAACACAGCGGTCAGGCAGATCAGGTCGCGGCCAGCGGCGCTGGCGCCGTGCTGGTGTCGGAGCAGTTCCCAGCAATTGCCGGCCCGATGCTGATCCGATTGCCGGAGCCACGCAAAAGCTTCTTCAGCATCGCCGAATGCTTTGTTGCGGCGGCTGCTCCACCGGGCGTCCATGCCAGCGCGCAGGTCGACGCGACGGCACGCCTGGATAGCGATGTCGCCATCGGCGCCTGCAGCGTGATCGACGCGAACGTGCACATCGGCGCGCGCTGCGTGATCGGCACTGGTTGTTGGCTAGGACCTGGAGTGCGCATCGACGACGATTGTCGGCTCGAGGCCAACGTGATGATCCATGCAGGCAGCCTCATCGGCGCTCGCTGCGTGATCCACAGCGGCGCCGTCATCGGCAGCGATGGCTTCGGTTTTCTTTGGGACGGACAGCGGCATCGCAAGGTTCCGCAACTTGGGCGGGTTGTCATTGAGGACGATGTCGACATCGGCTGCAACTGCTGTGTCGACCGCGCCACCCTCGGCGAGACCCGCATTCGCCGCGGTGTCCGGATCGACAATCTGGTTCAGGTGGCCCATAACACCGACATCGGCGAACACGCGATCCTGATCAGCCAATCCGGCGTTGCCGGCAGCAGCACGCTAGGCACCGGCGCGGTCATCGCTGGACAGGTGGCCGTGTCGGATCATGTCAAGGTCGGCGCCGGTGCCCGCGTGGGCGGCCAGTCGGGGGTCACCAAGGATGTCCCCGCCGGTGCCGCCGTGTTCGGCACCCCGGCACGCCCAATGAAGGACACGCTACGAGAACTCGCGGCACTGTCTCAACTGCCGGAACTGCTCAAGCACGTTAAGCGCCAACAGCGGGAAATCGACGCGCTGCAGGAGCGCCTGCGGCCGCTGACAGGCCCGGAGAGCGGCTGACGGCGACCGACTGGCGCGGCTGTCGGCCTTCTTCCCGGCCAGGTTGACGCATTCGCCGGCGCTAACCACCAGCGCCTCACCCAGCCGGCCGCCTTCGCGATCTGGCCGGTCGATTGCGCGGATTTTAGGCCGTCACCACTCTCTTGCGACGCGCCGAGTGCATCGACGTCAACTTGGAACACAACCCCAACACCAGCGAGCTGCCCATGCGACGCATTAACATCAGCCACGTCACCGAGTACCTGTTCCCCACTCCGGTCTCGCTGCAGCCGCACCGGCTGCTGCTGCGACCGCGGGAGAACCACAATGTCCGCATCGAGTCGTCGGTACTGGAGATCAGTCCAGCCCACACGTTGCAATGGAAGCGCGATGTGCTCGACAACTCGGTGGCACTGGTGAGCTTCAGCCAGCCGTCGGCACAGCTGCGCGTCTCCAGCAGCGTGGTGATCCAGCATTACGAGGAGAACCCGTTCGATTTCCTGGTCGATGACTACGCGGTCATGCACCCGTTCCAATATGCCAAGGAGGAACAGGCCGAACTTGCGCCGTTTGAGCAGTCGGTCTACCCATCGACGCAGGATCGCGACGCGGTACGCGCCTGGCTCGACGGCCTCGCGCTGCTGCAGCCGATGCAGACGTTCGCGTTACTCGATCGCATGAACCGCGAGATTGCCGGCCGATGTGTCTACCAAATGCGGGAGGAACCCGGCGTTCAGTCGCCGGCGCTGACCTTGTCGAACAACAGTGGCTCGTGCCGAGACTTCGCGGCTCTGTTCATGGAAGGCTGTCGCTTTCTCGGTCTGGCGAGCCGTTTCGTCAGCGGCTATTTGTTTGCGCCGGCCACCGAGGCCGGCAACGCCTCGACGCATGCTTGGGCGGAGGCCTACCTGCCCGGTGCGGGCTGGAAGGGATTCGACCCGACCAGTGGCGAGGTCACGGGAAACCGCCATATCGCTGTCGCCGTGGCACGCCACCCGGAGGCCGTACCACCGGTGGCCGGGAGTTTTGTCGGGCCAGTTGGCGAGCAACCGGTCTTGAACGTCGCGGTGCAGGTCAATGCATTGCCCATCTAAGCGGTCTGCTGGCGCAGGCGAAGGGTGATCACTGTTGCCTTAAACCTGCGGTTCGAAACGCTTGGCGTCGGTGCCACGCAGCCCGAACTGCAACAGGCGCAATGGCATGACGACGGCCCTCAGGCGAACACGATGGTCTTGTTGCCGTGCACCAGCACTCGGTCTTCCAGGTGATAACGCAGGCCGCGGGCGAGCACCGTCTTCTCCACGTCCTTGCCCAGACGCACCATGTCCTCGACGGTGTTGTGGTGGTTCACACGCACCACGTCCTGCTCGATGATCGGACCGGCGTCGAGTTCGCTGGTGACGTAATGGCAGGTGGCGCCGATTAGTTTCACGCCGCGCTCGGAGGCCTGGTGGTAGGGCTTGGCGCCGACGAATGAGGGCAAAAAGCTGTGATGGATATTGATGATGGCCCCCGGATAGCGTTGGCAGAGGTCCGGCGGCAGAATCTGCATATAGCGGGATAGCACCACGGCATCCGCCCGCGCGTCCTCGATGGCCTTACTCACGGCCGCGAAGTGCGGCGTCTTGTCGTCCGCGTGCACCGGCAGGTAGTGATAAGGTATCCCGTGCCACGCCACGTACGCGCGCAGGTCTTCGTGGTTGGACAGCACACAGGGGATGTCGAAGTCCAGCTCACCGCTGCGCCACCGGTAGAGCAGATCCGACAGGCAATGCGCCTGCTTGCTGGCCATCAGCACGACCCGCTTGTTGACGCCGGTATCTGCCAGGTACCACTTCATCGCGAACCGTTCGGCGATGGGATTGAACAGCTCGCGAAACCCCGGCAAACCGAACGGCAAGGAGCTTGCCCGCACCACGTAGCGCATAAAGAACCACTGGCTGGCAGGGTCCGTATAGTGATGCGCCTCCGTGATCCAACCCTGATGGTTGGCGATAAAATCACTGACGGCGGCGACGATGCCGACCTGGTCCGGACAGGAAATGACGAGACGATACGATCTTTCCATTTGAGCGCTGTAATTTTTCTTTAAGGGAAAGTTAATTGCATTTCAGGAATGCAACAAGGTTCCCAAGTTTCGTGTTAGCACCGTCTCCGAGCGATGTCCGTCCGGATTCGGTGAGTCTCGCAGCAT
>JGI12210J13797_10383313_pt1 | contig 10290 bp, 20 predicted proteins | sample ElkSlonscriptome_3_FD_13797 | JGI IMG/M metagenome (IMG submission 13797) | reverse complement strand
GGAAAAAAGATAGGGATGACTAGCGTCTTCGATGAAGAAGGTCGTAATGTTGCTTGTACAGTAATTGAAGCTGGACCTTGTGTGGTAACCCATGTAAAGAATGAAGAGTCCGATGGGTATAGTGCAGTACAATTAGGGTTTGGGGATCGTAAAGAGAAAAATACTTCTTCAGCTATGAAGGGGCACTTTAAGCGAGCAAAAGCTACGCCAAAAGCTAAACTAGTTGAGTTTAGAGACTTCCGAGTTGAGTTTGAAGACAAGGTGACTCTTGGTGGCTCAATTACAGTGGATGACGTATTTACCGAAGGCGATTTTGTTGATGCTATTGGGAAATCTAAAGGAAAGGGTTTTCAAGGAGTAGTAAAGCGTCACAACTTCGCTGGAGTAGGAGATGCTACTCACGGTCAGCACAACCGACAAAGAGCTCCTGGGTCAATTGGTGCTTGCTCTTTTCCTTCCCGAGTATTCAAAGGAATGAAGATGGCAGGACGAACTGGTGGAGGCCGAGTGAAGTTACTTAACTTACGAGTACTCAAAATTATTCCTGAAAAGAATCTTGTGTTAGTTAGTGGTTCAGTGCCAGGAGCAAGAAATTCAACCGTTGTTTTAGAGAAATAATCATAAAGAAGTAATTCCAACATGGAAATTGCCGTAAAAAATATTCAAGGAGAAGATACCGGACGCTCGGTTACTCTAGAAGATAGCATCTTTGGCGTAGACCCTAATGACCATGCTATTTATCTGGATGTAAAGCAGTATATGGCAAATCAGCGCCAAGGTACACACAAAGCAAAGGAACGAGCAGAAATTGCTGGATCTACGCGAAAGATAAAGCGTCAAAAAGGAACTGGTACTGCTCGGGCGGGTAGCATTAAGTCGCCAATATTCCGAGGAGGAGGGCGAGTTTTCGGTCCACGACCACGCGACTACAGTTTTAAGCTAAACAAAAAAGTGAAGCAACTAGCCCGTAAGTCAGCTCTTACTTACAAAGCGAAAGACAATCAAATTACGGTTTTAGAGGCATTCAACTTTGAGGCACCTAAAACTAAAAATTACTTAGGGTTACTCTCTACCCTTTCACTTCAGGATGGGAAATCTCTAATGGTGCTAGACACTCCAGACAAAAACATTACTTTATCGGCTCGTAACTTACCTAATACTAAAGTGGTTACTGCCAGTCAGCTAAATACTTACGAAATTTTAGATGCTAGCCATTTGATAATGAGCGAGGAGGCAGTCAATGTCTTGAAAGAAATGTATGATAAAAAGGCTAACAACAATTAGATATGAATATTCTTAGAAAGCCTTTAGTAACCGAGAAAATATCGGAGCAGAACGAACAAGGAAAATACGGTTTTGTCGTAGATCGGCGAGCCAACAAATTGCAGATTCGGGATGCGGTTGAAAAGATGTATGGTGTAACGGTAGACAGGGTTTGGACCATGAACTATCAAGGAAAAGCCAAAAGCAGGTATACTAAATCTGGAGTTATATCCGGAAAGTCTCCCAACTTTAAAAAAGCTATTATAAAAGTAGCTGATGGAGATATTATTGATTTTTACAGTAACGTTTAATAGTGAGGTAGTATGGCAGTTAAAAAACTCAGGCCGATAACCCCAGGACAACGACATAGAATAGCCCCGGACTTTTCTGAAATTACTACTAACAAGCCCGAAAGGTCGCTAGTAGTAACCCTGAAAAGGTCAGGTGGGCGTAATAATCAAGGTCGGATGACCACCCGAAATATTGGTGGTGGGCACAAACGAAAGCTGCGCCTGATTGATTTCAAGCGTCAAAAGGTAGATGTTCCTGCTACAGTGAAAACTATTGAGTATGACCCGAATCGTTCGGCGTTCATTTCGCTACTTGAGTATCAGGATGGCGAGAAGGCTTATATAATTGCACCATCAGGACTGAAAGTTGGTCAACAAGTTATATCGGGTTCTTCAGCGGCCCCAGAAGTAGGAAACTGCCTTCCTCTATCTTCTATCCCATTAGGTACAGTAGTACATAATATTGAGTTGACTCCTGGTAAAGGTGGTCAAATGGCTCGAGGAGCGGGAGCATATGCCCAGTTATTAGCTCGTGAAGGTAAGTACGTAACTGTGAAGTTGCCTTCTGGCGAGATGCGAATGATTCTTTCCGCTTGCGTGGCTACAGTTGGATCAGTATCAAACACCGACCATATGAACGTGACCCATGGTAAAGCGGGTCGCCGACGTTGGCTAGGCCGTCGGCCTAGAACCAGAGGTGTTGCTATGAACCCGGTTGATCACCCAATGGGAGGTGGTGAAGGAAGAGCTTCAGGCGGGCACCCTCGTTCGCGAAATGGTGTGATCGCCAAGGGGTACAAAACTCGTCGGCCTAAGAAGTACTCGAATCGTCTAATTGTTAGTAGAAAGAAAAAGAAATAAATGGCACGTTCATTAAAAAAAGGACCCTACATAGATTTTCGCCTTGAAAAGAAGGTGGAAGCAATGAGTCAGTCCAATAAGAAGTCAGTAATTAAGACTTGGTCTCGCCGTTCTATGATTTCTCCTGATTTTGTAGGGCAAACCTTTGCTGTGCATAATGGGAATAAATTTATTCCGGTATATATCACTGAGAATATGGTGGGTCATAAGTTAGGTGAATTTGCTCCAACGCGTAATTTCCGCGGGCATATTTCTAAAAAAGATAAAGGCAGACGATAATTATGGAAGCGGTAGCAAAATTACGTAATGAACCTACTTCGGCTCGCAAAATGCGTTTGGTAGCCGACATGATTCGCGGCAGAAATGTATATGAGGCTCTTAATATCCTCAAATTTGAATCCAAAAGTGGGGCGGTTAAGTTTGAGAAGTTATTGGTTTCGGCCATTGCTAATTGGCAAGAGTTGAATGAAGATGAGCGATCAGATGAAGCCAATTTATATGTAAAAGAAGTTCGGGTAGATGGTGCTCGCATATTGAAGCGTTTACGTCCGGCTCCTCAGGGGCGAGCTCACCGCATTCGTAAGCGTTCTAATCATGTTACGCTAATAATAGATAGTAATGCTGTTGAACAAGAAACTCAATCTGAAGATTAGATTTTATTATGGGACAGAAGATTAACCCAATTGCTTTACGACTAGGCATTATTAAAGGCTGGGATTCTAACTGGTATGGTGGAAAAGATTTTTCCGACAAGCTGGTAGAAGACCATGAGATACGCAAATATATTGATGCTCGCTTATCCCGAGGTGGAGTTTCCAAAGTGATCATTGAGCGTACACTTAAACGTATTACATTGACAATTCATACGGCTCGCCCGGGAGTTGTAATCGGTAAGGGTGGACAGGAAGTTGATAAGCTAAAAGAAGAGCTAAAGAAACTTACCGGTAAAGATATTCAGATTAACATTTACGAAATAAAACGCCCTGAACTAGATGCCAAGCTTATTGGTGACTCAATTGCTCAACAGCTTCAGGCGAGAATATCGTATCGTCGGGCTATGAAGCAAGCGCTAGCTTCCGCTCTGCGTGTAGGGGCTGAAGGAATAAAAATCAAAGTCTCTGGTCGGCTAGGTGGTGCTGAAATGGCACGAACTGAACAATATAAAGAAGGGCGTATTCCTCTTCATACTTTGCGGGCTGATATTGACTACGCAATTTCTGAAGCTAATACAATCTACGGAAAAATAGGTATCAAGGTCTGGGTTTTCCGGGGTGAAGTATTCGGGAAACGCGATTTGTCTCCTAATGTAGGTAACCAAAGTGGAAACACTGGTGGTAGTGGAGGACGTGGAGATCGTCGTAGAGAAGGTGGGCGAGGCCGAAGAAGAAACCGATAAGATAACTAGCTATGTTACAGCCGAAAAGAACAAAATTTAGAAAGAAGCAAAAAGGCCGGGTTAAAGGATTAGCTCAGCGAGGACATACCGTTGCTTTTGGTAGCTTCGGATTAAAAACGCTTGAGCCAGCCTGGATTACCAGTCGGCAGATTGAATCAGCACGTATTGCCATGACTCGCTATATGAAGCGGGAAGGTCAAGTATGGATTCGAATTTTCCCCGATAAACCCGTGACTAAAAAACCGGCTGAAGTGCGGATGGGTAAAGGAAAGGGAGCACCCGAATATTGGGTGGCTACTGTGAAACCGGGTCGAATCATGTTTGAAGTATCGGGGGTATCTACTGAAATAGCTAAGGAAGCATTGCGGTTAGCTGCCCAAAAACTTCCGGTAAGCACTAAATTTGTTGTTCGTAAAGATTACGTAGGAAAGTAATATGAAAAACGAAGAAATCAGGTCCATGTCTACAGACGAATTGATGGAGACACTAAAGTCTGAGCAAGATAATCTAACTAGACTACGATTTGCTCACGCTATTTCGCCGATCGAGAATCCAACGAAAATTAGAGTTTCTCGTAAAACCATCGCTCGTATTAAAACTGCACTACGAGCTCAAGAACTGGCTAATAACTAAGAGATTATGGAGCAGAAAGAACGCAATCTACGTAAAGAACGTATTGGGCAAGTTCTCAGTAACAAAATGGAGAAATCAATTACCATTTCTGTTGAAAGGAAGGTAAAGCACCCAACCTACGGTAAGTTTATACGAAAAACCACCAAGTTTTTAGCCCACGATGAAAATAACGACTGTGGTATTGGTGATACAGTCCGTATTATGGAAACCCGTCCGCTAAGTAAAAACAAGCGGTGGCGTTTAGTGGAAATTATTGAAAGAGCTAAGTAATTATGATACAGCAAGAGTCCAGGCTAAACGTAGCGGATAATAGCGGAGCGAAAGAAGTGCTTTGTATCCGTGTGCTAGGTGGAACCAAACGTCGCTATGCTTCGGTTGGTGATAAGATAGTAGTAACTGTAAAGTCGGCTATTTCTTCTAGCAGTTTGAAGAAGGGTACAGTTTCTAAGGCAGTAATTGTTCGCACCAAAAAGGAAGTACGTCGGAAAGATGGCTCCTATATCCGTTTTGAGGAAAACGCTGCGGTGCTGCTTACGGCTAATGATGAACCACGAGGAACTCGGATATTTGGGCCAGTAGCTCGCGAATTACGCGAGAAGCAGTTTATGAAAATTGTTTCACTAGCTCCTGAAGTACTATAAACTATGGCTAAGCTTAAGAAAAAGAAACTTAAAATCAAATCTGGAGATACTGTAAAGGTAGTTTCAGGTAATGATAAAGGTAAAACCGGAAAAGTTACATCGGTGCTTGTTACCGAGGATAAACTGTTGGTTGAAGATGTTAACGTAGTTACTAAACACGTTAAGCCTTCTGCTCAAAATCCTGAAGGTGGACGTAATAAGCAAGAGGCACCTATACACATTAGTAATGTAATGCTAGTCAACCCTGCCACTGGAGAACCTACTAAGGTAGGCAGAAGGAAAGATGATAAGGGCAAGATTCAGCGATACAGCAAAGCAACTGGAGAGTTAATTTAATTATGGCAACTACCGAAATATATATTCCGCGCTTAAAGCAAAAATTTCAAGAGGAGATTACTCCTCAGTTAAAAGAGCGATTTGAGTATTCTTCAGTAATGCAAGTTCCTCGTCTAGCGAAGATCGCAGTTAATAAAGGAATTGGCGATGCGGTAGCTGATAAGAAGCTAGTAGATGTGGGAGTAGAAGAGTTAACAATGATTACTGGTCAAAAAGCAGTTTCAACTATTGCTAAGAAGTCAGTATCTAACTTTAAACTACGTGAGTTCATGCCAATTGGGGCAAAAGTAACATTACGGGGCAATCGCATGTACGAATTTTTAGATCGCCTTATGTCAGTAGCTTTGCCTCGGGTGCGCGATTTTCGCGGTATAAACGATAAAGGCTTTGATGGGAGAGGTAATTATACATTAGGGGTAAAAGAACAAATTATATTTCCAGAAATTAGTATTGATAAAGTAAATCGAATTTCTGGAATGGATATTACGTTTGTTACTACGGCACAAACCGATGAAGAAGCCTATGAGCTTTTAAAAGCATTCGGAATGCCATTTGCAAACCGAAACGCATCTTAAATTATGGCAAGAAAATCAGTTATCGCTCGAGAAAGAAAACGCCAACGCTTAGTTGAAAAGTACGCTGAAAAGCGAGCTGAGTTAAAGGCGCAAGGTGATTATGAAGCTTTAGATAAGCTACCCAGAAATGCTTCGCCGGTTCGATTACACAATCGTTGTAAATTAACCGGACGTCCTAAAGGATACATGCGGAAGTTCGGAATTTCGCGGGTTACCTTCCGTGAATTAGCTTCCAATGGAAAAATTCCAGGCATCACTAAAGCAAGCTGGTAAAAAATAGCAATATATTTTTTGCAAAGGGAAGAAAATCTTACCTTTGCAATCCGTTTTTCAAAGCGGCAAAGAAAAACAGTATGATAACAGATCCAATAGCTGATTACTTAACCCGACTCAGGAACGCCATTAAAGCGAACCATCGAGTTGTTGAAATACCTGCCTCTAACTTGAAGAAAGAAATTACTCAGGTTTTGCATAGTAAAGGGTATATTCAAAATTATAAGTTTGAAGAAAGTGTAAACTATCAGGGGGTAATTAAGATTGCTCTTAAGTATAACCCTATGAAGAAAACCCCTGCAATCACTCATTTGGAGCGAGTAAGTAAGCCTGGTTTGCGAAAGTATGCCAAAGCTGATGAGCTACCTCGGGTGCTAAACGGATTAGGAATTGCCATTCTTTCTACTTCTAACGGAGTGCTTTCTGATAAAGAAGCTCGGCAGCAAAACGTAGGTGGAGAAGTTATTTGCTACGTATATTAATAGTATAGTATGTCTCGTATAGGAAATCAACCAGTAAATATTCCCGAAGGAGTTTCTGTAAGCCGGGAAAGCAGTTGGGTGAAAGTGAAAGGACCCAAAGGAGAATTATCTCAAAAGGTAGATAATGATTTTGATGTGAAGATCGAAGATGGCGAGATAGTGCTATCTCGACCTACTGAACAGAAAAGACATAAAGCTTTACATGGCCTATATCGCTCCTTAGTGGCCAATATGGTAGAAGGAGTAAGTCAGGGATTTAAAAGGGAACTTGAACTGGTTGGGGTTGGTTATCGAGCCAATGTCCAGGGAGATATTTTGGAGCTTAACTTAGGCTATTCTCATAATATATTCTTACAGATACCTGAAGGAATAAGTATCAAAGCTGAAACTGCCAAAGGAAAGAATCCTGTAGTGACTCTGGAAGGTTTTGATAAGCAGTTAATAGGGCAAGTTGCCGCTAAAATCAAGTCTCTACGTCCGGTTGAACCTTACAAAGGAAAGGGTATCCGATTTGTAGGTGAAATTGTTAGAAGAAAAGCAGGTAAGACTGCGGCTAAATAATAGAAGATTATGCCAGTTCGTAAGAATAGTAATCGTCGGAGCCGAATCAAGAAAAGCATCCGTCGTAAAATACAAGGGACTAGTGAGCGACCTCGCTTGTCAGTTTACAAAAGTAATAAGAATATTTACGCTCAGATTATTGATGACAGCGAAGGCAAAACCTTGACCAGCGCCTCATCAACTGAACTAGGTAGTTTCAATAATCCTTCTGTTGAAGTATCTAATAACGTTGGAAAAAAGCTAGCTGAAAAAGCAGTGGCTAACGGGTTAGAATCAGTAGTATTTGATAGGAACGGATATATTTACCACGGAAAGGTTAAAGCATTGGCAGAAGGCGCTCGTGAGGGTGGCCTAAAATTTTAACGAATGGCACAGAATGTACGGTCAGTAAAGGCCAGCGAATTAGATTTAAAAGAAAAAGTTGTTGCTATTAAGCGTGTAGCTAAAGTGGTGAAAGGTGGGCGGCGGTTCAGCTTTTCTGCTATTGTAGTAGTAGGTAACGGCGATGGAATTGTTGGATATGGTTTAGGTAAAGCCAATGAGGTGACCGATGCTATCACTAAAGGGGTAGACGATGCGAAAAAGAACTTATTGAAAGTTCCAGTTTTGAAGGGTACCATTCCTCATGAGAATATTGGTAAATATGGTGGTGGATTCGTATTGCTAAAACCTGCCTCGCCTGGAACAGGAGTAATTGCTGGAGGAGCCATGCGTGCTGTCCTGGAAAGTGCTGGAGTGCATGATGTTTTGGCAAAATCTAAAGGGTCGTCTAACCCTCATAATGTGGTTAAAGCTACTTTTGATGCATTAGCTACTATGCGAGATGCTTACGCAGTGGCTGAACAAAGAGGAATTGAATTAGAAAAAGTATTTAACGGCTAGATTAATGGCTAAGATTCAGATTACCCAAGTTCGTAGTGCGATTAATAGACCTAAGCGTCAGAAGCTGACACTTAAAGCCTTAGGATTAGGAAAGTTGCACCGAACAGTAGAAGTTGAAGCAAATCCTCAGATTGAGGGAATGGTTAGAAGAGTAGATCATCTCGTAACTGTAAAAGAAGTTTAGTATGGATCTTAGTAATTTAAAACCTGCTGAAGGATCAGTTAAGAATAAAAAACGACTCGGAAGGGGTGCTGGCTCCGGTTGGGGCGGTACCGCTGGACGAGGACATAAAGGGGCGAAATCTCGCTCAGGCTATAAAATAAAGGCTGGCTTTGAAGGTGGTCAGATGCCACTACAGCGACGGGTTCCTAAGTTCGGTTTCAGATCGCCTAACAAGGTGGTTTACCATGTGGTAAATGTAGGCCAGTTACAGGGAGTTGCAGATAAAATAGGTAAGTCCGAACTTTCTTTCCACGATTTTGTATCAGTAGGATTGGTTGGGAAAAAAGATCTGATTAAGATATTAGGCGATGGAGAAATATCAACATCAGTGAAAGTAGAAGCTCACGCTTTTTCAAAATCAGCTCAAGAAGCTATTGAAAAAGCAGGTGGAGAGATGATTAAACTGTAAGCGTATATGAAGAAGTTCATTACCACCGTTAAGAACATATTTTCTATTGAGGAGCTGCGTAATCGTATCTTAAATACGATTGGCTTTCTTATAATATTTCGCCTTGGCTCATTTGTAGTACTGCCTGGGGTAGATCCCAATTTGCTAGAGCAAGGAGCTGATAGTGGTATTTTTGGACTTCTAAACACATTTTTAGGCGGTGCATTTAGCCGTGCTTCTATTTTCGGGTTAGGCATTATGCCCTATATCTCGGCCTCAATTGTTATACAGCTATTGACAGTAGCGGTGCCGTATTTCCAGAAGATGCAAAAAGAAGGAGACTCGGGGCGAAAGAAGATGAACCAGATTACCCGAGTTCTTACCATTCTTATCACATTAGGTCAGTCAGTAGGTTACTTAGCATATGCGGTGCCTGATGAAGCGATTATGATTGATCAGACTCTGTTCACCATTACCGCTATGGTTCTGTTATCAGCTGGTACAATTTTCTGTATGTGGTTGGGTGAGAAGATTACGGACAAAGGTATCGGCAACGGTATTTCCATGCTGATCATGATTGGTATCATTTCTCGTTTCCCTGGATCTATTGTTGCTGAATTTTTGGCGAAGGGTATGAGTGGTGCTTTGCTATTTGTTATAGAAATTGTGGCGCTGTTCTTTGTAGTAATGGCCTCTGTAGTCTTGACTCAAGCGATCCGGCGGGTTCCGGTTCAATACGCTAAGCAGGTAGTAGGGAATAAGGTATATGGTGGGCAACGACAGTACATTCCTATGCGAGTAAATGCTTCAGGAGTAATGCCTATTATCTTTGCTCAGTCTCTTATGTTTTTACCTGGCTTACTAGCCGGAATCTGGGCTGACCAAAGTGATATTGCAGCTACAATTGGACGAACATTTGCAGATATTTCTTCCTGGCAATACAATTTAGTTTTTGGTATACTAATAATATTATTTACTTTTTTCTATACCGCGATTACAATAAACTCTACTCAGATTTCTGATGACTTGAAGCGAAACGGGGGATTTGTGCCAGGAGTGAAACCTGGCAAGCCCACGGCAGATTTTCTGGATACTATATTATCTCGGATCACACTGCCTGGCTCAGTTTTTCTATCCATCATTGCCATTATGCCAGCAATTGCTATGGTGGCGGGAGTAACTACTGATTTCTCTTATTTTTATGGAGGAACCTCCTTATTGATTATGGTAGGAGTAATATTAGATACACTACAACAAATAGAAAGCTACTTATTAATGCGCCACTATGAAGGGTTAATGAAATCTGGTAGAGTGAAGGGGCGATCGCAAAATACAGCAGTAGCTTAGTAACATAACCTATGGCAAAACAGGCATCAATAGAACAAGATGGAACCATTGTAGAAGCACTTTCTAATGCAATGTTTCGAGTAGAATTAGAGAATGGACACGAAGTGATTGCTCATATATCGGGCAAGATGAGAATGAA
>JGI12210J13797_10116761_pt1 | contig 10290 bp, 6 predicted proteins | sample ElkSlonscriptome_3_FD_13797 | JGI IMG/M metagenome (IMG submission 13797) | reverse complement strand
CCTCAGACATCCACCTGATTCCGGGCGAGGATTCCCTCCAAAGTCGATTCCGTGTCGACGGCATTTTGGAAGACTACCGGTCGTACGCATCGAGCCTTCAAGCCGCAATGGTCAGTCGGATCAAAGTACTCGCGGGACTCAACATCGCGGAGAAACGTCAGCCCCAGGATGGCCGTTTTACCACCACGGTCGGCGAGTCGAATCAGCGAACCGATGTGCGGGTGGCAACCATTCCGACGCGGCACGGCGAACGCGTCACGCTGCGGCTGTTGACGCCCCGAAAGGACGCGCCGTCGCTGTCCGAGTTGGGGATGAGTGACGTCGACCATCAGTTGTTCGGCCGAGCAATGGCGTGTTCCAACGGATTAGTCTTGTTGACGGGTCCGACCGGTTGCGGCAAGTCCACCACCCTGTATACCGCCATCGCTCAGCTGTTGCGGTTGCGGGGCGGAAATATCATCACGGTGGAGGACCCGATCGAATACGAAATTCCGGGAACGACTCAGGTGGAAGTCGATCCGGCCGAGAAAGTCAGTTTCGCTCGGGCCCTGCGCAGTATCCTTCGCCACGATCCAGACATCATCATGCTGGGTGAGATTCGCGATGCGGAAACGGCTGAATTGGCGATGAAGGCGTCACTGACCGGGCACCTCGTTTTCAGCACATTGCACACCAACACCGCCGCGGGTGCGGTGACGCGGCTGTTGGATTTGGGCGTCGAACCGTTTTTGATTGCCGCGACGCTCCGTTTAGCCGTGGCACAACGACTGGTGCGTCGGTTGTGCCCGCGGTGCCGGGTGGAGTCACCTCTGGACGAATCGGACGCCGCCTCTCTGGCAGACCCGTCGCTGCTGGGCAGTCGAGCGTTCCAATCAGCGGGCTGCGTTTACTGCGCCGGCAAAGGATTCCTGGGGCGGACCGCGTTGTTTGAAATGTTGCCAGCCAGCAGCGAGTTGTCGCGTTTGATTCACCGCCAGGCGACCGAGCAGGATCTGATCGAACAGATGCAGCAATCCGGACGTCCACTACTGGAGCAGGACGGGATAAGGAACGTCTTGGACGGAACAACCACTGCACGCCAGGTCATGCAAGCCGTGACGGTGTGGTGACCCAATGATGAATTTCTCTTATCTCATCCAGACTCCCGGCGGCACCCTGGAAAGAGGACAGGTCACCGGGTCGGGGCTGTCAGAAGTGCGGCAGAGGCTAGCGCGTGACGGCCGAAAATTGGTTCACCTGCAACCCGTCGCCACCAAAGCCACGCCGGTTTCTCTCCGGTGGAGTCACCTGTTCGGCCAGGCAAACCGATCGCTTCGTGCCGCCGACGCCGAACTGACGCTCCAACAGCTAGCCGTCATGATCGAAAGCGGGCTCGAACTCACTGCGTCGCTACAAGAGTTGTGCCGACACAGCCCCAATCGGCGTCAGCGGAAGGTTTGCGAAGAGCTTTTCAAATCGGTCGACCGCGGCCTGTCGTTCGAAGAAGCGTTGCGGCAAAGCCAAGCGTTCCCGCCCGTGGTTAGCCAACTCGTGCGGATCGGTGAAGCGACCGGGGAGCTGGCGGTCATGTTGCAGCGAGCCGCCGGATTCATCCAGCGTCGCCGCCAGGCCAAACAGGCACTCCTTTCGGCACTCGCGTATCCGTCTCTGGTCGCGGTGGCGTCGCTGGGTGTCGCCGTTTACCTGATCGGCTGGGCGATCCCCAAACTGTCTACTTTTCTCGACGCAATGGGTCGCGATCTGCCAGCGATGACGCAATCGTTGTTGGATCTGTCCGCGTTCGCTCAGCAGTACGGACCTGCTCTGCTCGGGACCGCGCTGGCATGTTCGGTCGGGGGTGTTGCTTGCTACCGCTATTCTCCGTTTCGACGTCGGATCGACCGGATGGTCTTGCAGATCCCGATCGTCGGCCGGCTAATCCAGACGACCGAAACGGAACAGCTCGCCCGGTCACTGACGCTGATGCTGCAAAGTGGCGTGTTCCTGCCCGAGGCCCTTCGCGCCACGGAAACGTTGCACAGCAACCGCCACCTTTCCTCGCAGCTTCAACTCGCTCGTGAAAAGCTGACCCGCGGCAACGATCTGGCAGGATGCATGGCCGGCCGTGGGTACGCGCCGCTGCTGGCTAGCATGGTCGCCGTGGGCGAACGGACGGGTGACCTCCCGCGAGTACTCCAGCACGTTGCGGACTACTACGCGGAGCAGTTGGAAACGCAGCTCAAACAATTCAGCAGGATGATTGAACCGGCGATCATCGTGGTTGCCGGCGGCGTGGTTGCCTATGTGTACATCGCTTTCTTTATGGCACTGTTGAGTGCCGGGGGGAACTTCCAATGATCCGTCGACGCGTTCACACTTGCACCCGCCACTTGATCAGTTCGACGCTCTGGCGTGTTGCCACCGTAGCGGTTTGCTTGATCGGCGTCGTTCCGACTTGTGTCAGTCGAGCAACCGCGGAGGACACAGCGGATTCCGTTCCAGTGGACGCGGCGCTCTCGGCCGATCCGACCGCACCGGGGGAGGCACTCGCTCGCCTGCTGACATCAGCCGCCGGAGCGGCACCGGACGAAGCCGCCGAATCAGTGCCGGTTGCTGATGCGCCCTCTCCACGCGACCTCCGATTGAAAGGCCTCGTGATCCGTGACGCAGATCACGGCACCGCTCTCCTGTCGATCAACGGCGGACGGAGCTATGTGGTTTCGCTTCACCGACGGTCCTTGGAGACGGCACCCTATCGGATCACGGTCGGTGACGTCGAATTCACCGTAGTGGACTTTGATCACTCGTCAGTGACACTACAGGACAGCCAGACCGGGCGTCGCTACTTCGTACGATAGATAGCGGCGTCCCGACCGATCAAGGTCATCGGCCGGAGCGTTTCTACGACGGCAGGCATTGCCGCGAGCTGACAACTCTCAGCTCTGCTCTTCTTCCGGAGCCGACTCAAGGTAGAAAACGAACCAGTTGGGGCGGTACCAACTTCGTTCGACCAGTTTGGTGAGTTCGGAGTTCACGTTGTAATCGATTGGCACTAACTCGGGCACGACTTCGGACATTCCGTCGCCTTGTCCGAATAGTCTTGGGCCTCGGAACGTACTGATACGAACCAAGTGCTCCCCGACAATCGCCCCGTCGGTCGTGCTCGAGTAACGAAGCTTGAATTGCCCGTTTTTATCGGTCCTCGCGACGGACCTCCGTCCCGTCTTCGGTTCGAAGCTGACGGTCGCCCCGGACAAAGGGCGACCGTCGAGAAACACTCGACCTTCGACCAGTGCGATTTGCGGGCCTCCTTGATTGCAGCCGGCGATGCCGACAAGTCCGATGGCGACTAGCAGCAAACCGGCTCGGCCAAGGCGTTTCATCGTCGGAACTTGCTCGAGAGGACATACCGTAAAATCAGGCGATCGAAAAATGATCGGCCACCTGATTGACGGTGTCAACTCCCCCGTGTCGCAGCGAGATCCGTGGCGCGGATTCGCCTCCAGTCCTCTGAACTGGACGACGTTTTTGGCTATCGCTTCTTCTTTTCGGGGATCGGATCGAGTTCAAACACAAACTCGTTCGGGCCCCAAGTCGGCTCGACAGTCCGTTTCAGCTCGGTTTGGCTGTTGTACTTCGTCGGCACCAACTCTGGCTTAAGCGGCGTCAGGCCTTCCCCAGGTCCCATCAGCCTTTGTGGCTCATAGGTGGAGATTCGTACGACGTGCTCGCCGACGACGGCACCCTCTCTCGTGCTGGAGTATTGCAATGTAAATTTGCCTTCGGCATCTGTTCTGCCGGCGGACGACCGTCCGCGGCTCGGCTCGAAGGTAACCATCGCCTCGGGCAGAGGTTCGCCATCGAGCAGCACGACCCCCTCGACCTTACTCATCTCTGGACCGCCATCACTACAACCAGTCAACGAAAAACAGGCGACGGCAACGATTCCAACAACGAATTTTAGACTTGCTCGCATCATTTCAGTAATCATTCAACTAGGCATTATGAACATGGATGGTACGCGAATCGGCGTCCATAAAAAATTGGTTCGGCGCGCGTCCCGACGGAGCTCTTGCGATACCGCCAGGACGTACAGCCGGAACGGCGTGTAGAGTCAGATTGCCGCTGTTGTCAGCGGGCGATCTGCGTAGCCGTTCAACGCGACGTTGGCACGCCAACGAATGAAACAGTTGGGTGCCAACGTCGAGAAGCAAATTGGAACGGAGAAGCGATCAGTCGAAGGTGACCGGGTTGCTGTCGTTCTTCGCATGCAAGCGTTGCCATGCCCCGCGTGCTTGATTATTCGGGTTCAAGTTGTTCGCCGGATTCGGCCAGTTCGGGTTCACACTCGATTCGATGTGCTCATTGATGAACTGAACGCTGCCGTCAGCGAAAGCGAACTGTGCACCGCCGGGGTGACTGCTGCCGAAGGCGCTTTGACCTTCGTCCCACCAACGGCTTTCACCCGGGTCGTAATAGTTCATCGGCCGGCCGGCGGTCCGCAAGACAGTGAAGGTTCGCCAGTAATCATTGTTACCCGAGTTTCGACCGGTGCTGCAAATATCGCCAAACCACCAGAACGGTCCGCCGACCTCGCCACCGTAGAAGTGCGGGATGTTGCGGATCGAAATTCCAGCGTCACTTCCGCTGGGATAAACCCCAGCACGCCACTGGACTTCCCCGATCATGATCGTATTGGAGAGCCCGTCGGTGAAATCTTTGAAGCCAAAGCCTTTCTCGTGAACCAACGACCCTTCCGATTCCTGGATCGCACATTGGCTGGGCACGTACCGCATGATGCCGGCTGAGCCGAGATAGCTGGACGTGGCCATGGGCGGCAGCGCGAAGTCGTCGTGGATCGTCGGCTGGGGCGAGCTTGGGCAAATTGCGGTCGGAATGACCGTCTGAATGATCGCCGCGTTCTGTGAATCGTTCGGAGAGGCAGTGAAATCAATGTTGTCGAAGATCGTTTCCTGCTCCATGAATGGCAGCAAGGCGACGCCCCACGACCACCCACCGGTGGCATTTCCGTTCGTGGTGTGGGCCGTCATACCCGCCGGAAGCTTTTTGTTGGTGTCGTGATAATTGTGCATTGCCAGCCCAAACTGCTTCAGGTTGTTCTGACAAGACATACGGCGGGCGGCTTCACGGGCCGTTTGCACGGCCGGCAGAAGCAAACTGACCAAGACGCCGATGATAGCAATGACCACCAGCAACTCGACCAGCGTAAAAGCGGAACGAAGACGAATTTTCATCAGGACAACTCCCAAGAAAAGAAACGGGATACAAGAATCGAAAAGAGGAGGAAACAGAAAACGAACCGAAGTCGCGGCACAAACGAATAGACGCTCGGAAGATGAAAAACGAATAGCAACCGAGGCCTAGGAACGCGTTCGCGACGGATGTCAATCCGCAAAACCCTGCATTCGACCTTTTCTCATGGTAGAGGTCATAACGCCCAGCGGACATGAAATAATGCAAGTATTGCAGTGATTAAAAACCGTAATCACTGACAAGGGGGAGGAAGCTACCGCTAGTGGATTGGCTCAGCCACTCCATTCGGGTGTTGTCGCGGCAATGTAGGTAGTTTGCGGCAACTTCAACTGTTTTCATCGAGCGCCGTTGTACGCTAGAACTCCGTACTTCGCCTTTGTGCAACGGCAGCTCTTCTCGTCCCTAAAGTTCCGGCACACGCTGCGAACCGGTGCCGGTGCGTCGGACGAACTGCCCCTTCACGGTCGTGCACGCCTCGACCGGCCGCACGCATCGAAGGAAAGCCTTTCGGAAACGATTTCGACGATTGAGTCGCTCCGCCGCCGCTGAACGAATAGCGGGGAGATGCGAAGCAGCGAGGGCGAGTGACAATGCCGAAAGTATTTCGAAACGGTCCTGTGGAAAACGCCTTATTCGGCAGTGGCGTCTGCGACGTTCTTGGCCTCGAGTACGACATAGACGGCGTCGCGGGGGAACGTCAAACGGCCGTCTTGCAGTTCAAACTGGGCGACCGAATAGCCATTGATGTCGAGGACCGTCGCCCGTTCGAGAAGCGGGTTATCGACGCGGATGCTTACCTGACTGTTGACGATCCGAAACGGTGGCTCGCCGATCCGCTGGATCTGTTCCCCCTGAATCGTCTTCGCGCCATCGCCTTTGCCTAACTGGAAAGCCGCTGGCTCGGTGCGGAAACCGGTTAGACGATTGGCGGTCACCACTTGCACGAGGACCTTCCGTGAATCGGCGATCGGTCGGTCGTCCAGGCAAACGACGTTCACGGTGGCATAGTCGTTTTTACTTTCGATCACCGTGTCGGCTAGCTCGAAGCGGCCGCCGGCCTGGCGAAGAAAGCCCGTGACGCCCTGTGCCTTCGGCGCGTTCATGGTGCAAATCCGTTGGCGGTAATCCCACATCAATTCACCCGTGGCGCTTTCGATCGTGCCGGCGGCTGGGTCAAAATACTTTTCGAGGTTCTCGACAGCAATCGCTTTCGGTTCCTCCGCCACTTCGGTCATGACTGGACCGACCAGGAACGCGGCTCGATTGACTTGGCCCGGCTCGCCTTCCCAACCGGGTTGCAGTTCGTCCAGTTCCCGTTGATCCCCGTGCGCTTCGTTGTCAGTAATACCGGGAGGCTGGCGTGAGAAAATTTGCTCGAGCGACCGTACTTCTCGAACGACCGGGTCGGCCTGCTGCAGATACCCTTGGCGAAACAAGAGCGCGTTGGCGGGAAAACCCGCCATCATCGCGGGGTAGCAGTGATTCCATTTGTGGGTCGAAAATTGGTCACCGACTTGCCAGAACGATTTCAGCGGGTTGGTTTCGTAGCGGGGCGTTTGGCAGGAAAACCATGCGACGGCATCGACGCCGCCCAAACTCTGGTACGCGGCGACGAGGAACGGCCCCTCGCTTTGGTACCGGTTCGGGTTTTTCCACGCCGTCTCGGTCACGATGAACGGGTGTCCCTCGGTTTGCCGCCAGTTTGTGCACATTTCAAACGGCTTGGACAGCACCGATTCGTTCACCAGATAGTGACCCGGGTCGATGCGGTAATTGCTGTTGGTGCCGAGGTGCTGGTAATCCGATCCGACATATTCGTTCTCCGCGTCGATGTCCAAGGCATGGTAGGAGTACCGCTCGAGCGCTTTCAGCTTTGCATCGTTCGCCGTACGCCAATTGGTGGCATTGAGGAGTTGCTTGCAGCCGAGCTCGTTACGCAAGAAGTCACCCATTTCGCCGTAAAAGTCTCGTTGAAACTTCGCCAAAAACTCGCTCGTGTCTCGCTGCCTCTTGGCAAACGCTCCGTCTGTGTCGGTCGTCAGATCATAGATTTTCAAGACGGCCAAACGTCCTTGGTCGGGTGCGTCCAGCGGGTCGTTGCCTTTGAATCCCTCGCCCCAAGCATCCCAAGCGGCTTGGACCGAACCGTAGCGGTCCTTGAGCCAGTCGCTGAAATGGTTCGCCAGCATCAACCGGTGCGGCTCGGTCATTTGCTGCGACGTCCAAAAGAACAGCGAATCCTCGTTGTGCACCTGCAACACCGCCACGGTCGGGTCATCCTTGATCGCCAGGCCGGTGTAAGGATTCGTTTTCGTATAGAGCAGCCGGACCCAATGTCGGTAAGCGTCTTGGAGTTTGGGATCTACAAAAAGCAGCCCCTCCATATCGACTTCGCCACCTGGAAGGCCCCAGCTGGCCGGGGCATCGAAGTGGGCGTAGAAGGGAGAGATCGTGACGTAGATGCCGTTGTCCTTGGCGGCACGAATGAAGCGAAACATGCCGTCGATCAGTTCCTCGTCGACGTCTCGGATGCTCGAACCCTCTTCTTTCTCACAGATCGTGACATGTAATCGAGCCATGTTGACGCCGAGTTTTGCTAGCCACCGGGCGTGCTCGTCCATCTGCTCCGGCGTAAAGCGGTACGCGTCGGTGCCGACCATCCAGAACCGGATCGGTTCCCCGCTGCCTCGAACAAAGCTGTTGCCGTCCTCGCTGAGGCGAATGAAACCGGATTGCCCGGATTGATCCTCGTTCAGGCGTCTCAAGTCGAGTAATGCTTCGTCACTGAAGTCGTCCGCTGGCAGTGAGAAAGCCCAGGAGTTCGACTCGTCCAGCGGCGTTTCGGCTCGCGTGGTCGTCGAAACAAAGCTGACGGCTGCGATCAAAAATGAGAAAAGAAGAGCGGGTTTCATCGGTCCGGTAGCTCAACAGCATGAGGGATAAATGGGGGAGTACCCCGAGCAGAGAAGTTCGCCGGCAATTCGGCGCGGTGGACCCATTGTAGATGAGAATCTCAGCGGGCTGTTTTCTCTTTGGTCAGCTGACCTTGAGCTGATTGCAAGAACTGCATCGCGTCCATCGGCGTCAGCGAATTGATATCCATTGACGCGATTTGATCGATCAACGGGTGATCGGCGTAGCCGAATAGCGTCAACTGGTAGGTATCACCGGTGCGGCTGGTCGACGCCGAAGCGGGTGGCGGGATGGTCGGCCGGTCCAATCCGTCGCGGTGATCCGCCTCCAGTTGGGCCAAGATCTCTTTGGCCCGTTCGTTCACTTGCGGTGGAATTCCTGCCAGGCGGGCGACCTGAATGCCGTAGCTCTTGTCGGCACTGCCGGTAACGATCCGATGAAGGAAAACGACTTCGTCGTCCCACTCTTTGACCGCGACGTTCAGATTGCAGACGCGTGGCAGCGTTTCCTCCAATGTCGCCAATTCGTGGTAGTGCGTCGCGAACAGGGTCCGGCAGCCGACCTGTTCGTGCAGATGTTCGGTGATCGCCCAGGCGAGTGATAGCCCGTCGTAGGTGCTGGTGCCCCGGCCGATTTCGTCCAAAATCACCAAGCTGCGTGACGTCGCCGTGTTGAGAATGCGAGCCGTCTCGACCATTTCCACCATGAACGTACTCTGGCCGCGACTGAGTTCGTCGCTGGCTCCGACGCGGGCGAAGATGCGGTCGGCGACGCCGATTTCGGCAGACTCTGCTGGTACGAAGCTGCCGGTTTGCGCCAGCAGCGTGATCAAGGCGACCTGCCGGATGTAGGTGCTCTTTCCAGCCATGTTCGGACCGGTAATCAGCAGGATCATGCCCGTTTCGGGCGAGTGGACACAGTCGTTCGGCACGAACTGGCCTTGGGGCATCGAAACGTCCAGGACCGGGTGCCGGCCACCCTCGATGCGCAACACGCTGTCATCGGTCAACTGTGGCCGCGTCCAGTGGTGCTGAGCGGCGACTTCGGCGAGCGCCGCGGTCACGTCCAGCCGAGCCATCGCGGCAGCGATATCTTGAAGTACGCCCAGGTGCTGATGTGCCAGTTGCCGCAAACGTTGAAACAGCCACTGTTCCCGCTGAGACGCTTTCTCGTCGGCGGCTAAGACTTTTTCCTCGTACTCCTTCAGATCCGCAGTGATGAACCGTTCACAGTTCTTCAACGTTTGTTTTCGAATGAATTCGTCTGGCACCTTTTCTCGGTGGACGTTGGTGACCTCGAGGTAGTAGCCGAAAACTTTGTTGAAACCCACCTTCAAGTTCGGGATACCGGTCGCTTCGATCTGAGCCCGCTGGTAGTCGGCGATCCACTGTTTGCCTCCGTGAGCCAATTCGCGGAGGGAGTCGAGTTCCTGATCAAATCCTTCGCGGATGAAATTGCCTTCACCGGCTGAAAGGGGACACTCATCGACCAGCGCCGCCTGGAGTTCATCACGCAATTCCGGACAGAGCTGGATCTGCTTTTCCAAGCCGGTGATCAGCGGCGCGCGGCGATCGACCAACCGCGTTTTCAGTTCGGGCAGACGGCCGAGTGTGACGGCGATTTGGCGAAGGTCCCGCGGCCCACTGCGTTGGGTCGCCAGCCGCGCCAGCAGCCGGCTGAGGTCGTGGGTTTGCGACAACGCCGTGCGGACGTCGCCTCGCAGGGAGTGGTCGTCGACAAATTCCGCGACCGCCTCGGCCCGCCGCTCGATCGCCGGGATGTCGACCAGCGGTGCCGCCAAGTCGTCACTGAGCAATCGGGAGCCCATGGGGGTAACCGCGCGATCGACGACGCCCAGCAGCGCCCCATCGCGGCTGCCCGAACGCATCGTTCGGTTGATCTCCAGACTCCGCCGAGTCGCCGCGTCGATCTGTAGGACAGGCGTGCGGTGGTGGCAACTGAGCGTGCGGAAGTGGTCCAAGTCGGTCCGCTGAGTCTCCTTCAGATAGGCCAACACGGCACCTGCGGCCTGGACCGCTGGGACTGAAGTGTCGTCAAACCCCAGGCCTTCCAGGGAGCGGACGGCCAGCTGTTTGTGCAGTGCTTTTTCGGCGTCTTGGCGGG
>JGI12210J13797_10240336_pt1 | contig 10294 bp, 9 predicted proteins | sample ElkSlonscriptome_3_FD_13797 | JGI IMG/M metagenome (IMG submission 13797) | reverse complement strand
CACTGCTGCACTAGTACCCGTGGGTGCTCGGGTGCAGCGTCTCCGGGTAGGCGTCGGTGCGCTCGATGCCGGTGTCGATCTGTCCGTCCGCTTGGAGTTCGAACCAACGGTATCCCGGTGTGAGTGGGTCGAGAGCGAAGCCGTCGCTCCTGGGTAGGAACTGGATGCAGGTGGACGGCGTCGACAGCCAGGCGAAATCGTCCTGGTGTGCGTGGAAGGCCTGATGTACGTGGCCACAGACGACCCCGCGAATATTGTGATGTCGACCGGCGCTGGCGAGTAGTTCAGCACCATTGTCGACCCCCATGGTGTCGATCCAACGGCTGCCGACGGGTGCCGGATGATGGTGCAGAAGGATGAGCTGAGGGCGTTCGGGATGGTCGCGTACGTGGCGCTCCAGGTCCGCGAAGATGGTCGGCTCGATGTGTCCGCCCGCCTCGAAGGGTAGGGTCGAGTCCAGCAAAACGAGGTCCCAGCCGCCTACCGATTGGACGCGGAAGCCGGCAATGGCACCCGCATCCAGGTAGCCGGCCAGTAGATCGACCCGGTCGTGGTTGCCCGGTATACAGAAGTAGATCACGCCGAGCTGGTTCAGCCGTTCGCGCAACAAGCGATAGCCTTCCAAACTCTCGTCTTGAATCAGATCACCTGTGAGCACAAGGGCATCCGGTGGCCAGTGCAGCCGCTGCGCGAGCGCAATCACGGACTCGAACGTAAGAAGGGTGCGCTGACCGAGCAGGCGCCCGTCGGGGTCCGCATACAGGTGCAGATCGGAGAATTGCAAGATGCGGACAGGCCGTATTCTGCCGCCGGCAGTGTCTGGTCCGCCCAATCGTTGGGTGCCGGTCTCGGCCATGGCAGATCATCGGGGTAGGTCTCGCGCCGAAAGCGCAGGTGCCCTCGCTTTTAGCAATTATCCCGGGGGACGGCAAGTCGTTGGCCGCGGACGCGTCTGATCGTCTGCGAAGGAGTCGGCTTCGGTATGACGTTAAATGAATTACGCTATGTGGTCGCGGTCGCGCGTGCGCGACACTTCGGTCGTGCCGCCGATGCCTGTTTTGTCAGTCAGCCGACGCTCAGCGTGGCCATCAAGAAGTTGGAACAGGAACTCGGCGTGAGCCTGTTCGAGCGCGGCAGCGGAGAGGTTTCCGTGACCGCGATCGGCGAGCGCATCGTCGCGCAGGCACAGCGCGTGTTGGAAGAGGCCCAGTGCGTGCAGCAACTCGCGCGGAATGACCGCGATCCCCTGGTCGGCGCGTTGCGGCTTGGCGCTATCTATACCATCGGTCCCTATTTGCTACCGCACTTGGTGCCGATGCTGATGCGGCGAGCCCCAGAGATGCGGCTCGTGATCGAGGAAAACTTTACCTCGGTGCTCGTCGAACGCCTCAAGCGCGCCGACCTGGATCTGGTCATCCTCTCGCTGCCGTTCGACGAGCCCGGTATCAATACGCTGTCGCTGTACGACGAGGACTTCGTGCTACTGTTGCCCGCGGCGCATCCTTGGGCTGCCCGTGGCGAAATCGACGCCGACTCCCTCGCTGGGGAGAACGTGCTGCTGCTCGGTGCTGGGCACTGTTTTCGCGAGCAGGTCATCAAGGCGTGCCCGCAATGCCTGCAAGGCAGCGCCGCCCCCGGCGATCTGCAGCGCAACCTCGACGGCGGATCGCTCGAGACCATCCGCTGCATGGTTGCAAGCAATGTCGGCATCACCATCCTGCCCTGCAGCGCGGCGCTGGAGGACCGATTCGGCGGCGGGTTGGTGTGTCATCGGCCGTTCGCCGGATCCGCGCCGACGCGGCGTGTCGCGCTGGCTTGGCGCAAGTCGTTTCCGCGGGTCGAGGCCGTGCACGCGGTTGCCGACGCCATCCGCGCGTCGCGGCTGCGTTGTCTGTCCTACCTGGAGCCCTCCGCATCGGTGACTTCGGAAGACGCGACGGCTCCGGCGACGCCCGGGCGATAAAACCAGTCTATCATCCCTATTGGAACAAACAATTGCCGCCCCACATAGGCGGGAGTATTGTCTATTCTGATAGATTAAAAAACCACCCCAACCGAGAGGATCCGAACATGGACCTGAAAGGCAGCAAGACAGAGGGCAATTTGAAAGAAGCCTTCGCCGGTGAGTCCCAGGCCAATCGTCGTTACCTATATTTTGCGTCCAAGGCCGACGTCGAGGGCTACAACGACGTTGCCGCCGTGTTCCGCTCCACCGCCGAGGGAGAGACCGGCCACGCCCATGGTCATCTAGAATACCTTGAGCAGGTGGGCGATCCCGCCACCGGCCTGCCCATCGGACCAACCGGCGACAACCTCAAGTCGGCAATCGCTGGTGAGACCCACGAATACACCGACATGTACCCGGGCATGGCCAAGTCTGCCCGGGACGAAGGTTTCGACGAAATCGCCGACTGGTTCGAGACCCTTGCCAAGGCCGAGCGCTCGCACGCAAACCGCTTCCAAAAGGCATTCGACAATCTCGACGCTTAGGCGATCGCGGGAGCGATTGCCGCGAAGTTGACAGAAAGCGCCTCAACGCGGCAGCAGGGAAGGGCGCAGGTTTGCAATCCGCGAGCGGTAAACACAGGGGCGCCCAGCGCCCCCTTTTTTTGTGTCGACCGATTTCGTGTTAACTGTCGTCGATCCGGGGGTGTATGTTATTCCGGAGCATTGCATCGGTTCGCCGCCGGAACCTCCATCTATGTCCATGCCAGTCTGGGCTTTCACCGATCCAGGTCCTGATCTAGGTCCCGGTACAGCGGACCCGGACAACATCGTCTTTTTACCTTTTTCGGTGTTGACGACGCGGAGCGTCCGCACCTGACGGTCGATGTGGTCTGGACCACTGGGCGGATCAATGAGCTCGACATCGGCCGCAAGCTGCGTGTCCTAGAGGTCTGCTTCTGGCGCGACGGCTACTTGCTGCCCTTCGTCTTGCACGATCATTTTGATAGACGCCAACGGCTGCTCATCCGTCGTATCGGTAAAGTCCCATGGATACAGGCGCCGCAGAAAAAAATTGAGGAAGGCAGAATCAAGAATGCACATTATACGAGCTGGCGTTAAGGTGACAGCGGTCCTGGGCATCGCTTTCATTACCGTTCTGCTCATGGCGGCGATACTCTATATTTTGCACGTCGTGCACCTAAACGAGGACCAGAGTGCCGCTATTCGACAAGCTGCTAATGGATCCTCATCGAACGCGGGTGCGTTAGAAACCGTGGCACGCTCGGGGCAACGTTCAAAGCCCCCATCTCAGGCCTCAGAAATCGAACGCTCAATGTCAGTTTCCGAAACTGTCATTGCACGATCCGATTCTCTGATTTCAGAACTCACGCCTGCCATTTCCACGCCTAGCCATTCAGAGATATCGCATCCTAGGCCTAAGCACGATTCCACCTCTGAAGCTGAGGCACGTACCCCGCTTGCGGCAGCGTCAGCACCGCAGCCAACGACGGTGTTGTCGCCGCCTCCGAACAGGTCATCCGAGGCGACGTCCGACACTAACCTGTCATCTCAGACGGTACCTGCGCCCGCAGACCCGCGATACTATACGGTCAAGCAAGGTGATACGTTGTACAGCATTGCTCGGCAGGTCTATGGCGAAGGTAGGTACTGGAAAGCTATCTATGACGCGAACAAGAGTCTGATCAAGGACCCTGTGAAGCTGAAGTTGGCGTGGAAGCTTGAATTACCGCCACCTGAGAAAGTCATACCAGAAAACGAATACTGAGGAGCGGCCTTTTCTCTCCGCTTTAGCGAAGGCGTGGGGTCTTTCCTTTTGCCAATCGCGCTTTTAGGAGATTATCGGTGCCAGTTCACAGCATCCGCGAGCAGCGCATGTATGCCCGCGTCCGCTTCTACGAATCGGTCCGTTCGAATCCCGTTCTGCGCCCGGACCAGAGCTGGTATCTGCTGGCCGAGGATCTGGGGGAGGGCGGGCTGATGCTGTTGTCGCCGGAAAGATTCGCGGTCGATTTACCGTTGCTGATGGACATCGAGCCGGATCAGGTGTCGGAGCCTATCCACTGTATCGGCCGGGTGGTTTGGGCGGCGCGGGCCGACAACCAGGAGGGTTATCGGCTCGGCATCGAGTTCCTCGAGATGAGCGACGCTGCGCGCGGGCGGTTGCGGCAACTCGTGGCGGATCGGACCGAGCCCGGCAACAACGACTTTCCCTGTCGTGAGTGGCCGTTCGATCGATAGATTCGGTCCTTGTCAAACGACGACTGCGGAATCGGCTATCGGCTTCTGCGTTGGGCGAAACAGGACGCGAAAACACCATTCTTACCAACCGATAACCAATCAACACCGGTTGGTTGTTGTTCTTAGGCATCGCCGCGCTGGCCGTCAATCAACGACTGGGAAACTGACCGCGATGGCGCTCGCGAAGGTTGCGGCGCTGGTCACCGCCGCGATCAGCGGGTGATTAGTGCGGCGGTAGATCCAACCGCTGAACAGGCCAAAGATGATAAACAGGGCCAGAATGGCGGGGATGATGATGACCAGGAAGAACAGCTCGTTCAGGTTTAGCGCCACCGCTAGCATCAGCGAGACCACGAACAGCACCTTAGTCAGCGCATAGGCGCCGCGGGCGCCGCCGCGTGTCAGCCATTCGTCGGCGGCAAACCAGAACAAGGTGCCGATGAACAGCACCAGCACTGTGCCGATGCGATCGGCGCCGGGCACATATGCAGCGACAAAACGGTTTGTCGGCAGCATTACCGCGATGGTCTCGTAGGCGGCGACGACCAACAGTGCGAGCATAAAGGCACCGGGAGAGACGCCACGCCAGATCGCCACGGGTCTTTGGCCGGCGAACCAGAGTCCCGCGAGCGTCAGCAACCCGTACAGCCCGAAGTGCAGGGCGATGTAGTCGCCGATGACGATGGGTAAGAAATCGCTTGGCAGCGGCCACAGGATAAGCGGTGTCAGCAGCGCAGGGGCGATAGCCAGGGGCAGCAATCGGTGCCAACGCAGCCCGGCCCCGAGCGGTTCGGGTGCGAGGCGCGGCAGAAGTTCGCTGAGCGGCCAGGCCAGGAGCACAACGCCGGCAAAGAACAAGCCGAGCCAGGGACCACGGGAATCGACCATTTTGGTGTCAGGGCGCGAGCCCGTGCCGCTGTCGGTGCCAGCGTTAGAAGGAGCAGCACCGGAATCAGCGCCAGCACCGGCGCGGCCGTAGACCTCGTTCAGCCAGTCCATTGCGGCATGGAGTGACGTCGCGCTGTAAAGCACCCCAATATGCTCGACGCCCTCCGAGACAACCATGCGTCGGGCGTTGCCGGCGGCCATGTCGCCGTAGGTCGTGGCGAGTTCGATATCCGCTGGCTCAACGTCAGCAACCATCGCCACTGCCTCGCGGCCTTGGTCCCGAATCATCGCCGGCTCGTACTCGCCGTAGACGAACAGCAGATTGCGCTGACCCTCTGCTCCGAGCTCACGCGATAGGTACGGTGAGACGGCGACGGCGGCATCGACATCCGGGTCGATGTCCGCATAGCGCACCAGGATGTCGCCGGCCATCGAATGGCCCAGCGTCGCCAGCCGACCGTCGCTCGCGGGCAGGGCTCGCGCGAAGCGGGCGACACGTCCAAAGGCATCGAGTAGTGCCTCGGCACGCTCTGGTTCGCCGATTGTGCCGGCGAGCGGGGTCGGGTTCCGGCCGTGGCCGGGGAAGTCGAAGACCACCGCGACATAACCATTGCGCGCCAGGGTCACCGCGAACGGGTGCATCAGTTGCCGAGATCCGGCGAAACCATGGCCGATCAAGACGGCCGGCGCGGGTTGCGCATCGCGGGGCTCGAAGACACTCACGGGAATGCCGTCGACCTCGGTATGAACAATTGAGAGTCCCCGCTCAGCGCCGAAGAGCATCGAAAGCGCAACAACGATGGCGCCAAGGGCCATCAATGCTGCGAGTTGCTGAAATCGGGTCAAGCGCCCATTGAGCACGGCACGCGGTCCTCTTGTGTGTCGATCAATGCCTCGTTGTGGTTCCCTAAAAGCCCTCGGTGGACGTGAACAGGCCCACGCGCAGGTCTTTGGCGGTATAGATCTCGCGGCCGTCGACGTCCATCACGCCATCGCCGATGCCGAGCACCAGCTTGCGCGAGATGACCCGTTTCATGTCGATGCGGTAGGTGACCGTCTTTGCCGTCGGCAGGACCTGACCAGAGAACTTGACCTCGCCGACGCCAAGCGCGCGGCCGTGGCCCGGGTTGCCGATCCAGGCCAGAAAGAAGCCGACGATCTGCCACATCGCATCCAGGCCCAGGCAGCCCGGCATGACCGGGTCGCCGGGAAAGTGGCAGTCGAAGAACCACAGGTCCGGATGGATGTCGAGCTCGGCGATGATCTCGCCCTTGCCGTTGCTGCCGCCGTGATCGGCGATGCGCACGACCCGGTCCATCATCAGCATGTTCGGGATCGGCAGCTGCGCGTTGCCGGGTCCGAACATCTCGCCATGGCCGCAAGCGAGTAGTTGCTCGCGATCGAAGGAGGCTTCTTTGGTCATTGTTTGGTTGAGTTTCCGTGCAGAGGATCGGGCGTTGCGGACAGCGCCGTAAAGCGCGTGGTCGCGGGATCGCGGGATAGAGTAGGGCGGTTAGGGCGCCAGTTTGCGCTCTAAGTACGGCACGATCTCGTCGATCGGGATCAGTTGCATCTCGGCATCGCGCCGGCCCTTGTACTCGACCTTACCGTCGTCGAGATGTTTGTCGCCAATCACGACGCGGTGCGGAATGCCGATCAATTCCATGTCCGCGAACATGAAGCCGGGGCGGGCATCGCGGTCATCCAACAGCACCTCGATGCCGACCGCACGCAGTTGTTCGTAGAGATCCTCGGCGGCCTCGCGGACGCGGAAGGACTTGCCGAGTTTCATCGGCAGCAGGGCCACCTGGAACGGAGCGATGGCCTCGGGCCAGCAGATGCCGCGATCGTCGTGATGCTGCTCGATGGTGGCGGCGACCACGCGCGAGACACCGATGCCGTAGCAGCCCATGGCCATGGTCACGGCCTTTCCGGACTCGTCCAAGACGACCGCCTTCAGCGCGTCGCTGTACTTGCGTCCGAGCTGAAAGACGTGGCCCACCTCGATGCCGCGGGCGATGGTGATTTGGCCGCGGCCATCGGGGCTCGGGTCGCCGTCAACGACGTTGCGCAGGTCTGCAACCTCGGGTTCCGGTAGATCGCGGCCCCAGTTCAGACCGAACCAGTGCTTGCCGTCCTGGTTGGCGCCGGCGCTGAAATCCGTGGTGACCGAGGCGGCACGGTCGACCACCATCGGTATCGCTAAACTCTTCGGTCCCAGCGAGCCCGGTCCGGCGCCGATGGCAGTACGGATCTCGTCCTCGGCGGCCATGCGCAACGGGCTCGCGACCTGAGCCAGCTTTTCTGCCTTGACGGCGTTCAGTTCGTGGTCGCCACGCACCAGCAGCGCGATAAGGCCGCGTTCCTCGCCCGTCTCGGGGTCCGCGGCGGCGACCACCAGGGTCTTGACCGTGCGCTCGATGGGCTGCCCGAACTGTTCGACCAAGGCGGCGATGGTCTTTGCGTCCGGGGTGTCGACCAGGCGCGCTTCTTCGGTTGGCGCCGCGGGTGCGCCGACCGGGGCTAGCGCTTCGGCCAACTCGACATTGGCTGCGTAGTCGCTGCCAGTGGAGAAGGCGATGGCATCCTCGCCGGAGTCGGCCAAGACATGAAACTCATGGGAGGCGTTGCCGCCAATGCTTCCGGTGTCCGCCTGCACAGCGCGAAAATCGAGCCCACAACGGCGAAAGATGCGGCTGTAGGTGTTGTACATGAGCTGATAGGTCTGCGCCAGCGAGGCGTCGTCCGCGTGGAACGAGTAGGCGTCCTTCATCAGGAATTCACGTGCCCGCATGACGCCAAAGCGCGGCCGGATCTCATCGCGGAATTTGGTCTGAATCTGATAGAAGTTGATCGGCAGTTGCTTGTAGCTCTTTAACTCGCCGCGGGCCAAATCGGTGATGATCTCCTCGTGCGTCGGGCCGAAGCAGAACTCGCGCTGATGGCGGTCGCGGATGCGCAGCAGTTCCGGGCCGTACTGTTCCCAGCGTCCGGACTCCTGCCACAACTCCGCGGGCTGCACCGCCGGCATCGACACCTCGAGCGCGCCGGAGCGGTCCATCTCTTCGCGCACAATACGCTCCACCTTGCGCAGCACCCGCAGGCCCAGCGGCAACCAGGTGTAGAGCCCGGCCGCGAGCTTGCGGATCATGCCCGCGCGCAACATCAACCGGTGGCTGGCGATCTCGGCGTCTGCTGGCGTCTCTTTAACGGTTTGGAGCGGAAACTTGGAGGTGCGCATGGCGTCGACGGGTTGGCAAAACGCAACAGTCTAGCGAGCGGGGGGAATGTCCACAACCGAGGAAACGCGGGCGCGGCGGTGATCAAACGAGATCAATCAAAGAAGTGCCTCTATGAACAGAGACTTGCTCATCGCCCTCTCGCTGGATTTCGTCGGCATGCTGTCGATCCTCGATAAAGGGACGTGGAGCCATTTATAGCGGACAGGAGCGAGTTCCGAGGGGCGGGGTTCGAGGAAGAAACGACAGATCAGCAGGCTCTTCGCGGGACAAACCGACAACTGGCGTGCGATGGGTATAATAGAGCTCAAAACATTCGTGGTCTATTCCTGAACTATCGACTTGTCTTCAACCAAAGGTCCCGGCGTTGAAGCCAAACAGGTGCCGGTCTGGCGAGGCGAATTCGATATAGATGCGGTCTTGCGGCACCCCGAGGTGTTGCTGCATCAGGCCGCACAGTGTCGCCGAGAACTCCCGCGTCCGCCCCTCAGGCAGTCCCAGGCTCTTTAGCTCCACGTACGCCAGCGGCGACCCATCACCGCCAAAGCACATGTGCGGGTTCGGTTCTAAGATGACCATCACGTAGCGTTCCGGCTTCGCGAGCATGCCGGCGACGGCCGACGACAGCATTTCGAGCAGTCTGCCCTGGTTGACGTCGGACAGGTCGGCGTTGGTCTTGATGATTAGTGTTGGCATGGCGCGGTCAAGGCTAGACGTTGATTCTCCAGAGTATCTGGGGGGTGATGCGTTGCCATCAATCGTGCGTAACCTTGGCGTCTTCGTCCTCGGTACACTGTCGATCCTGGTGTTGCCTTCGTCGTTAGGCCATCCTGGCCTGACGCCATTCGCGTTAAATGGCCCGCCCACGCAGGTTTTGCGGGCACCGCTCAGGCCGCCGCGGCGAGCGCTTTCCTGCTCGTCGGCTGCCAGCCCTTGCCCGGCATGCGCCGGTGCGCGTCGCCCGCATCGTCCATGCCGAACAGATGCAGCCAGCCGTTGTCGAGCATCTGTCGCACCAGCTCGTGGCGGGCGATGATGTCGTCCATCGCTGCCTGCGGCGCTTGCAAGAAGACCGACAGGCGCATCGGCTCATGCATCCACTGCTTGCCGTCGTGCAACGACTGCATCGGCAGGCCGACGCGCAGGTCACCGGCGTTGCCCTCCAGTACGCCGATGGCGCCGCCGACGACGTTGTGCAGCACCTTGTTGCCGCTGCCGAAGCGGCGATTGTCGGTGGTGGAGCCGTAGTACTGCAGGTTGATCCAGCCGGCCACTACCATCGGCGCGGTCATGATGAGCTCCAGCACGCCGAAGCCCTCGTCCTGCTCCCAATTGTAGTCGTGCAAGAAGGTACGTCCGCCCAGATCCAGACCACGGGTGCGGGCGCGCGGTGCGGCGATGAAGGCAGCGCAGCCGGCGAGCGCCCATTCCGGGCGCACCTGCGCCCAGTCGCGGCTGCGACGGCGCACGTCGGCGGTGACCGCCCGCAGCGACTGTTGCTCCAGCCCGAGCCGGGCAGCCCGTTGCAGACGCGTCACCTCACCCGCCTGTTTCAGCCAGCTAAGCAGCTCCGCCAGCTCTTCGGCATAGCCGGCGGGCAACCGTTGCGTATCGAACAGCTTCACCTCGTCGACGCAGGTGTCGTGCAGCGCGCCGAGGAACCAGGTGTCCGCCGGGATGGCGAGGCCGCGCGCCGCCAGACCGCGGCGCACATCGGCATCGTTCAGCAGGGCCGCGGTGACCCGTGCGCTGGCCTCGCCGGTCATGCCGCCGCAGGCACCGCAGTCGAGCCCGGTGGCGTGCGGGTTGTTGACCACGGTGCTGCCGTGGCCCACCAGCAGCACCAGGCGGGCGAAATTGCTGGTCATCGACATCGCCTTGAGGATGCCCTCCGCCAGCGGCACCCGATCCGCCTCAGGGATGCCGAACGACGATGGTGCATGCTCGTGGTCGTGGTCGTG
>JGI12210J13797_10007953_pt1 | contig 10295 bp, 18 predicted proteins | sample ElkSlonscriptome_3_FD_13797 | JGI IMG/M metagenome (IMG submission 13797) | reverse complement strand
AGTTTCTTCGGCTCGTGCGCGGTGACCCAACGGCCACGGCCGCCGGTGACCAGTCGGGCGCGGTGTCGCTCGAGCGCAACGGATTTACGAGGGGCAACTAATGGCCAGCAGCGCGGAGTTTGAGATTGACGTAGACGGTGGCGGATACGCTGCGAGTCCACAGAACGCATCTGCGGGATCTACCATCACGTGTCGACTCATCAGCACGTCTGGAATCCTCCCGAACCAGATCAGTTGGTCGGTCGTGGGGACCAGCGGTGAGACCGCACCGGCGCTGACGACAGCCGGGGTTCCCGTTGGGCAAACCGTGTCGTTCACGATGCCGTCCACCGAGGATGGGTCGGCCGTTGGCATTCAGTGTGAAGTCAACGGTGGCACCGACACCACCGGTCGCGCGGCCGACACCTACAAGGGCGCGGTCTACGTACTCGACCCCAACGCTCGGCGCCCATTCTTCTTCGGCGAGACGACCGAGCGCGATGCCACCCACGGCGTCGTGCCCACACTCAACGAGGCGCTACGCGCGGTCGGGCCGGATGGTACCTACGAGTACGCCGCGACCGGTGAAACCACCGTCAGCAGCGGCACGTCCAACGAGCAACTCGACAGCTACACCCATGGCCTCACCAATGGGCTTTTGACCATCGACGCATTCTGCGAGGCGCACGACACAGTAGGCGACTCCGCCCTCTACGGCTACACGCAACAGTGGTCTGTCAACAGCGGTACCCTGTCTCAGGATCGTAGCGTAAACCCGACGGCCGAGGAGGATGACAACACGTGGGACTTCTCGATATACGACGCCGGATCCGGCGCCATCGGCATCCGTGCCACGGCTGACGGAACCCGCGACACCAAGTTCAAGTGGACGTGGCGGATTTCTGCTAGTGTGAGGCCCACATGAGCGTCGTCGTAGAGGGAGGCGTGACGTTCTTCCGCCAGGAGACGGGACCAGTGCGCAGAATCTACAAGACCATCACCTTCGAGGAACTCACCGAGGCGGACGCCTCGCAGACCATCACCATCGGCACGCCATCGATGTCGCGCGCCGCGATGATTCTCGGCGTCGCCATCGAACTCGCAACCGTCTTCACCGATGGCTCATCTGGCACGTTTACCTGCGACGTGGGCGTAGCCGATGACATCGACAAGCTAGTGGATGGCGCCAACCTGTCGAGCGCCGTCGACAACGTGCCAGCGTCGGCGCCCGCCGGCATCGCGCCCAATGCAATCATCGCGGCCGGGGATACCATCCGGGTCACGGTTGACGGCTCGGTCAACGTGGATACCGCCACGGCCGGCAGCGCCACGATCACGGTACTATTCACGGAGGTGGGCTGATGCCAGGAGTTGGAATTGGAGTATCGCCGACCCTTCTGCGCTTTGGTTTTCCCTTCGACCCGTCGCAGCTGACCGGCCTACTCGCGTGGTTCGACCCCTCTGAGGGCAAGACCGGCGACCCGATCACCGCGCACACGCGCAAGGCTGGCACCGGCCTGTCGGACCTCTCCAGCCCCAGCGGTCCGGCAGACAACGAGACGTCGCTCGGCTTCGACAAGACTAACGACCGCTTGTTGTTCGTAAACAACAGCTGCAACACCCTGCACGAAGACGGGTTTGTCGCCTTCTTCCTCGTCAACCTCACGTCGCTGACGGGGTTTCAGGCGCTCTTCGACTCGTGCGCCCGAAACGCGAGCAGCGGCCGCCGGGGCGCGCACATCGGCGTGCAGAACGGCATTGTCGTCCTCCTCGTCAGCAATGGCGGCGGGACGTTCGTGGTCGATCTGGGTTCAGGTTCCGCCTACGGCTCGCCGCAGATTGCCGACAGCGAATGGCAACTTGTCGAGATCGCTTGGTCGCCGGATTGGGGGGCCTACATCCGATTGAACGGCGGCCTCCCGGTCACCGGAGACGCCGTCGGCTCCCCGTCCGTCGGCAACCCGCTGTACCGGCCCACCATGGGCACCGCCATCTCAGCGATCGACTGGCTGGGCGGCGAATTGGGCGACCACTACTGGGCCGAGCCGTCGCTCGTCGAGGACGAGGTGACGTTGTCGTCGCTACGAGCCTACCTCGCGGCGACTCAGGGCTTGGCCCTCGACTCGGCCGAAGCCGTGAGCGGCAGCGGAGACACTGATACGGTGCTGGTATGAGCGCAATCCGAATCTTCCAAAACGTCCCGCACGACGTCTTCAAGCGAGGCCTGAGCAACGTTGACGGGAACGACGTTCGTCTCGACCTGACGTTCAGTGGCTCGGCGAAAAGGCTGGACCTCGGGGACCGTTTCCGCGTCTTCAACGCCACCGTAAACCAGCAGACGATGAGCGTGGGCGGGGCGACCGCGACGCTAGAGACGGTCGCGGCTGGCGTCTCCGGTGGGAGGAACATCGTGTGCATTGGCGACAGCCGCACCGCTCCGACGACGGGGCTCACTTACGTCAAGCTACTGAAGGACCGGTTTGGTTCCGACCTTACGCTACTCGGTACCCAGGGGTCCGGCGACTGGACCCACGAGGGGCACTCGGGCAGGAACTACGATTGGTTCGCGAACGACGCCGCGAGCCCTCTCACCGATGGCTCCGGAAACATCGACCTCGCGAGTTACGTATCCACAATCGGAGCGACTCCCGACTTCGTGTTCATGTGGTCGGATGTCAACGGGCGGTCATCCATCATCTCTGGAGGCACGCCGGAGAACGGGTGGGACGCGGACATCGCGGCAGAGGTCGCCGACATCCAGGCCCTCATCGACGCGTGGCACGCGGTGAGCTCAAGCATAAAGGTCGTCGTCGCCATGGGCCCGATTTACGGGCTCACCGACGCGGACTGGGTCAGCTACAATGCGGCTTTCACCGCTGGCTCGCGCGATAGATTCCGTCGGTTCATGTTCCACCGCAACGCGAGCCTCGTGACTGATTTTGGTGGGCAGGAGGCCTCCAATACTTACCTCTTTCCGATGCAGCTCGCCGTCGACCCTCAGGGCGACTTCCCCAACAACGACCCATTTCACGGTTCGGCTGGCACCTCCGGCGGTCGTATGCGCATGCACGCTCACATCGAGCGCTGGCTGGCTGCGCTGCTCACGGACATCTGGTGAACCTGCTGCCATCGAGCAGCGGCGGCCTGCTGCTCGCCCTCGCCATCGTGGCTCTCCACGGCGACCACCCCAACTTGCCACCGTGCGAGCACGAATGCACGCATCGCTACGAGACGTGCGTGCGCGAAATTGCAGTGAGTGGCAAGTCGCTGCTCGACTGCATCAACGCATACTACGACTGCGCCAACAGGTGCGATGAGGACGAATGAGCGACAAGGCAACGATAGACCTCGTGCTCGACGAAGTGCGCGCCACCCGGGCCGAGGTGCAGGGCCTAAGCCAGCGCATGGCCACCATCGAGGCGCACCAGCGCAACGTCCCGACGCTCGCGCAACACGACGTGCTGGCCAGTCGGCTGGCGTGGCACGAGCAGACTTGCGCCGACACGAGCCAGCGCCTGCTCGTCGTTGACGAGGACTTCGAGCGAAGGCTCCGCGAAGTGGAGAGCCGCTCCCCGAGGACGCCTCATCAGCTCGGCGCCGCTGCGGGAGCTGGGGGCCTGGTGGCTGGGATCATCGAGGCGGTGCGCCACCTGGTGACATTGCTCTGACCCTTTCTGATTTCTGCGCCGCCACATCGCGGCGCCTGGAGACACAACATGATCGAGATTTTGGAACGACTCGCGGCGGATGCTCTGCCCGCGTTCGCGGCCTTCGCCATGGCTGCTCTCACGTGGGCTCTCACTCAAGGAGCGCTCTTCTTGCGCCGAAAGACCGACAGCGAAGTGGCCCAGTACGGTGCCGGTGCGTTGGAGCGGCTGGACGCCGTGGTGCGCGACGCCGTTGGCGCAACGGTGCTGCAGCGAGAGGTGACCATCGCCCTCGCGGACGGCAGGCTTTCCAGCGACGAGCTGGCACACCTGGCCGACGTAGCCCGCGATGAGGTCCGTGGTCTACTCGGACCGAGTGGTGTCGAGGCCCTGGCCAAGGTCGTGGACCGTGACGCCGTGGAGCTTCTCATCGCGGCCAAGGTGAGAGCGGCCATCGAGTCGCGACTCGGTGGCGGCATGCTACTCGAGGCCGTCGTCGAGGAGGGTGTGAAGTGAGGCTAGGGCTTCAGGCCATCCTGGTCAAAGCTGGTTTGCTTTTGGCGCTGTTTTCCGTGGGCGGGTGCGCCGAGAACGTCGAGCCCATCACCGCGGACCGCATCGCGCTCGCTGTCGACAAGGGTGGGGCATTCATTGCAGAGCGAGAGAAGGCGGACGGCCTGGCTGCCATCGAGGCGGCCGCGGACCGTGAAGCGGCCTTGGATGCGGTCGCCGATGTGCGAGCCGAGTACGTGCCCGTGTGGGCCAGCTACGACATGTTCCAGGCTGCACACGAGGCTTGGCGCAGCGTGCTCAACCAGCGCGGAACTGTTCCTGTCGTCGTGCGAGCCGCGGTGCTATCAGGATGGTGCTCGCTATCTGTTCTGCTTGACGCGATGGGACACGAGCTGCCGCCCATTCTGCCGTGTGAGGAGGAATCGCCATGAGTTGGGTCAACGTGATCAAGCAGGCGCTGCCAGAGGCGGTCGACCTCATCAAGGCCTTCATCAAGGCGGGCAAGGATCCGGTCGTAGAGATCCGCCGCATCCGCACCAGCGTCGAGCAGCGTGAGAACGCTGGCACCGAGAAAGCGTGGGCGGAGGCGATCGGGTCGAAGCCGGCTCGGCATGACACGCATCCGAGCATGCCGGCGGCTGACGTCTACGACGAGCTGGACTAGGCCACACACCATAGACATGCCAGAGGTCGCTCCTACTCGAATCGCAGCGTCGCCCGCTAAGGTGGCCAGGGCCTTCGTGGCGGCTGCGCGCGCCAATGAGATCGACCCGACTGCCGAGTTGATCGGTGTGCTGCTTGCCCAGAGCGCACTGGAAACGGGGCACTGGGGCACGATGTACAACTACAATTTCGGCAACGTGAAGGCCACCGACGCATGGGTTGCGAACGGTGGCCTTTTCACGTTCTACGACCTCGTCCCGACGCATGCCCCGGCGCCCGTGTCGGAGAATCTGAGCGAGGCGCAGATGCGCGCCGACCTAGCGCGATCCAGGCCGCGCACAGATGGATCTGGGCTGCCAGACATGAAGGTGGGCGGGCGCCGCACTGATGGTCGCTACACGTGCTGGTATTGGCCATCCCACGTGCAGACGCGGTTTCGCGCATTCGAGACGCTTGAAGAGGGCGCCGCGGCATTCTTGGTGAAGTTCACCGGGCGCTACGCAGGGGCACTCGAGCCAGCGTCGCGCGGCGATGTGCTCGGGTACGTGACGCAGCTGCGCAGGCTCGGGCCCTACTTCACGGCCGACTTTGACGGCTACCGCCGTGCCGTGCTAGCGCTCTACGGGCGCTACCTTCCAACCGCGCGCATTGCGCTCGCCGCTGAGGACGATACGATCATGCTGCCCAACACCGGCGCCTTCCGCACCGACCCGGACGACATCGATGTGCGCGCCGAGGGGTGGGTCACCCTGTCGACCGGCGCCGAGCTGACGCGGCTTCCGCTGTGGGACAGCAAGCACGACCTTGCAGCGCGGATCGGATTCGGTCCGGGGGAGGCGTGGCTCAAGGCGCACGGCATGCGACTGCCGGCTCAGTCCGAACTCGATGAGCTTCACACACTGAGCCACCACGTCGACCCGGTCACGAAGGTGCACCAGCGGATCGACACCGATCACATGATGAGCCACCGGTGGTGCGCCGAGCATGACGCCGAGGTGTGGCGTCGGCTGCGCGAGAGCGGGTGGGACGGCGAGTCGCCGGTGGTCAACTTTGGGAAGCACTGGATCGCACCGACTGGCACCATCTATGGCTGGTGGACCGCGCCCGCGCCGAGCACGGCGAAGATCCAGGGGCCGCGACCAGGAGCCCACGGGCCGACCTACAGCGACTACGCAACCAACATCATCGCGGCGCGCGACGTGGGTGATGCCCCGAAGCTGACGCCGCTGGAACTATCCCGCGACTACGAGTCCCCCCGCGAATTCCGCCTCGGACTCCGGCTGTGCCACTGGCTCGGCTACCAGCTCGGCCTCGATCCGCGCGAGAGGCGGGGCGCCGAACACCACGAGCTGATCCTGAGCTATTCAGAGCACGCGCGTCGCGGCGGAACGTTCCTCGGCGTCACGGCCGGAGGTGAGCCCATCTGGAGCGGCGGCTACCCGCTACGCGCCCCGAGTGACGAGTGGGCGTGGTGCGCCTATGGGCGGTCTGCGGGACTGCTCGCAAGCCTGTTGCCGGGGGAGACTCCGCCCCACGGGCTTCGCGCTGCGGTGCACGAACTGGTCACCGATGCACGAATCGCTGGCACCTTCCACGAGGCGGGCAGCGGATACGAGCCGTGCCCGGGGGACGCTGCGGTGTCGGGTCGCAACGGGAGCAGCCCGCTGCGCGGCGGCACGGGTCACGTCGAGACGCTCATCGAGCGCACGGATGCCGGCAGTGGGTGGTTTATTGGCGGCAACGAGGACGCGAACGCAGAGCACGGCGGCCGATGGCGCCACGAGCATCAGTCGTTCGGACACATCGAAGGGTGGATCGAGACATGAGCGAGACCGGGACGAACGTTGTAACTCTGCCTGACGATGTCGAGCGCGACGCGCGACGCATGGCTGACCTCATGCTGCAGGCTCCAAAGTGGGAGCGGCGCTTCTTGATCTATGTGGCCGAGAGGATCCTAGGTGGCGACGGCCTCAGGAAGTACGGGCCCGCCGACCCAGATGATGGGCGCGACTGGGAGCATGAGGCGCTCGAGGAGATGAGTGACGGCATGTTCTACATCGCCATGCGACTCTTTAGGACCAAGCGGGACTGATGGCGCACAAAATCGGGCACGACTGGGACGCCATCGCCGAGATGGCCAACGAGCGAAACTGGGGATACAAGCGCGTCGCTCGCGAGGTCCAGTGCAACGACAGCACGGCCAAGCGGGCGCTGCAAAAGCGCCGATGCCGGTGGTGCAAGAGCCTCGGCAAGCTGGGACGCGATTGCTGTCCCGACGCCGACGCGGTGAGCGTGGCCCCGGACTTCCCGTGTGACCCGCGCGACGCAGCGGGCCTGATGCCTGAGGGCGTGCGCGCCGGGTGGTTCACGACGCAGGTTGGGCCCGACGGCAAGATCGAGCGCCAGTGGATGCGCACGTCGCCCGAGCGCGAGGCGTTTCTCGCTGGGCTAGCCAAGATTGGTGAGCGGATCAAGGGCGAGGCGCCAGACCCGACGACGTGGAGTGGCCTACCAACGTTGGCCGACCTGCTTAACCTGTTCCCGCTGGGTGACCCTCACGTGGGCGCGCTCTCGTGGGCGCTCGAGACAGGGCAGGACTGGAATACTGACATCGCCGAGCGAGTGCACGTCGATGCGGTCAACGCCCTACTGGCGCGCGCACCGAAGGCACGTCGGGCCCTGATCATGGCAATGGGCGACCTGTTTCACGCAAATTCACGCAAGGCGCTCACGCCGCAATCTGGGCACCTGCTCGACGTCGACACGCGGTTCCCGAAGACGTTCCACATCGGAGCGAGGATGATCCGCCGCGCCGTGCAGGCGGCCTTGGAGACCCACGAGCAGGCCGACGTCATCATCCTGAGCGGCAACCATGACCCGGACGCCGCGATGGCCTTGGCATACTCGCTCGCCTGCTACTTTCACCGCGAGCCACGCGTCCGCGTCGACCTCCGTGTGTCCAAATACCGCTATTACGTGTGGGGGCGATGTCTCATCGGAGCGGTACACGGCGACACGCGGAAGACGCAAAAGCTGGGTGGAGTGATGCTCAACGAGTGGCCCGACCTCGCCGGGCGGTGCGCCCATCGCGCGTGGTACACCGGCCACCTCCACAACGATCGCGTGCACACCTTGGATGACGGGTCGATGGTGCATCAGGTCGAGACCCTTGCTGCGCGAGACGCCTACGCGGCTGAGGGCGGATGGGCCACGCGCCGCAGCCTGTCGTGCCACGTCTGGCATCGACTCGACGGACACAAGGACATCCTGCACGAGCGGCTCCCGCACCACCGCGCCCAGAAGCTGGCTCCCATGTCCGACGTGGACGGGTGGGACCCGGCTGAGGGGATCCAGATCGATGCGGCGGAGTGACCCATGAGCGTCGTGGTCGCGGTCGTTGCTGACGGCGTCGCCTACGTGGGCGGTGACACGCTGGTCACGACCGAGAACGTGTCCCTCCTCAGCATCCCCAAGGTTCACCGGCTGCCAAGCGCGCTCGTGGGCCTGGTGGGCGACTGCGCGGCCGAAACGCGGCTCATGCGCGTGCTCCAGGCGATGCCGCCCGAGGCGACGGCAGGCGACATCGTGGCCGCGATGACCATCGCCGTACCCGAGGTGGCCGACTACGGCACAGCCGAGGCGCTCATCGTGCACCCAAACGGGATGGTCTGGGTCTCAGACGCCGCGATACCGGTCACGCAGGACTGGTGGGCCATCGGAGCGGGAGACGCCGTAGCGCTTGGTGCGCTCCACGCGCTGCGGGACAAGCCGCCGCGTCCCCGTGTCGAGGCGGCCCTGCAAGCGGCATCCGCCGTCTGCCCCAGCGTGGGCGGGAGGCTTACCGTTCACAGTCTCGCTTAACTTTCGGGCAGCTCGTGTCTCGATTTGTAAGGCATCGAGCTGCCTTTGCGTGATGCGCAAGGAATGAAGACGCCCCGGCGGCCTGATGGCTACCGGGGCGTTTCGGCGTTTGTGGCGACTTTGCTCATTCATCGCACTCCAGTGTCCTGCGGTCAAGCTCGTCCAGGCTCACCCCGATGGCCCGCGCAATCCTCACCACGACCGACCACTGAGGGTCCCTACGACGGCCGCTCTCGATGTTCCAGAGCTGCTGGCGACTCATGGTTGCGAGGCGAGCCGCCTCCGACTGCGACAGTCCGGCTGACTCTCTGGCGGCGCGGATGGCTTCGCTGATGGTCATTCTTCTCTCCACGTCAGCACCTCTCGTTTGGCTCCTACAACGTCCCCGTCTCCGTCTCCGGCCCCATACCCGGCCCCATACCCATACCCATGCCCGTGCCCGGCCCCGGCCCCGCTCCCGTATCCGTGCCCGTTCCCGTCCCCGCGCCCGTTCCCGTTCCCATACCCGGCCCCGTTACTGCACTCGTACACGGTCACATACCTGTGCCCATTCCCGCGTATCGTCGCGCCGGCTAGCATTAGCTCAGTCAGTAGCGCCACGTGAGCACCTCTCGCTCGATCCCATCCCCGTTTCCGTCGCCGTCGTCGTTCCCGCTCCCGAGCGCGCGCCCGTTCCCGTACCCGTCCCCATCCCCATCCCCGTCTCCGTGCCCGTTACCGTACGCGTCTCCGTCCCCGCACCCGCTCCCGGACCCGGTCCCGGTCCCGGAGACGCTCCCGTACCCGTACCCAAGCCCGCGTCCAAGCCCGCTCCCGACCCCGAACCCGTGCCCGCCCCCGTTACCGCGTCCGTACCCGTACCCTGATCCGTACCCACGCCCGTTCCCGTACCCGTCGCCGCGGATCGTCGCGCCGGCTAGCATCAGCTCGGTCAGTAGCGCCATGTAACCACCTCGCGTTTAGCTCCGTTGCCGTCGCCGTCTCCGTATCCGTCCCCCTCCCCAGCCCCGTCCCCGCGCCCGTACCCCGTCCCGGATCCGGTCCCGTGCCCGTACCCTGATCCGTACCCGCGTCCGTACCCCGTCCCGTGTCCGAACCCGCGCCCGAGCTCGTGCCCGCGTCCGCTCCCAGTTCCGTTCCCGCTCCCGAGCCCGCGCCCGTTCCCGTCTCCACGGCCCTCACCGCGGATCGTCGCGCCGGCTAGCATTAGCTCGGTCAGTAGCGCCATGCGATCACCTCGCGCTTAGCTCCGTCTCCGGTCCCGTTCCCGAATCCGTCTCCGTCCCCGAATCCGCGTCCGTACCCGAACCCGTGCCCGTTCCCTCGCCCGCGTCCGTTCCCGTGCCCGGTCCCGCGCCCGTGCCCGTCTCCGTCCCCGAACCCGCTCCCGTCTCCGCCCCCGTCGCCGTTCCCGCTACCGCGTCCGTGCCCGCGGATCGTCGCGCCGGCTAGCATTAGCTCGGCTAAGACCACCGAGACACCGACGCGAGAAGGGCGACACATGCGGCCGGCGGGTCAAGATTGAATGCCCCGAGATGCTGCATGACGCGACCGTCCACGACCTCGGCCGTCGAGCGGTCATCGCCAACGCGCACACTCACGACCAGACATCGACCTTGATATACCCGCTCA
>JGI12210J13797_10719853_pt1 | contig 10300 bp, 4 predicted proteins | sample ElkSlonscriptome_3_FD_13797 | JGI IMG/M metagenome (IMG submission 13797) | reverse complement strand
ACCGCGAGGAACACGAAGAGGTCTCGAATGCTGGGAAGAGCTACGGCATGCCGAGCATGAAATAGAGTGCTTCCGCGTTCTCATTGCCGAAGGCCTGACCCCAAGCCAGGAAGGCAGGTCCGAGGAAGGTGTCTGCGCCTAGGAACAGGCTAACAGAGGGACGGATCCCGCTACCGTCTTCAAAATCAACGCCTAAGGTCGCATGGGATGCCTCCAGAGAACCGCCTAGATAGATGCCGCGACCCAGCACTGCCGGCAGCGCTGCCAACTCGTAGCTATAGACGGCGCGCGCCAGGCCGACGCGAGAGCCGATGAGTTGGTCCATCTGATAGCCCGAGCCGCGCAAGAAACCACCGAGTAGGAAGGGATCATAGGGCGGCAAGTCGCCATAGAGGGTACCGCCATAGTAGCCGGCGAGTTGCAGCGCATGCTTGCCGCGGCTCTTCGCTCCCACAACAAATACATCGGTCTTGTTGTAGTCGTCGCTTGAACCCCACTCGGTGAGCGTTCCGAAGGTGCGCAGCGACGCCAAGAGTCCGTCCCGCGGGAAGCGAATGCTGTCGATCTGATCATAGACGGCGCTCGCCGTGTAGCCGACCTGGGTCAGGCTGAAGTTTGGCGCAAACTCGACGAGGCCGAAATCTTCGTTCGCCTTCAGCCGCCCGGCAAAGACCCCGGCCCGGAGTTGACCGAATTTGTTCTGCATGCCCAGATCGAGATGGCCGCGCGCATAACGCACTCGGTAGTCGCCAATGCGGTTTCCGTCTTCTACATAATAGGAGATGGGTTCGTCTTGCACGTCTAAGCGCGGCGCCACGAAGACGGCGCTGTCAAAGGCGAACGGCTGATAAAACTCGCTAGTAAAGAATTTGCGATAGCCAAGCTGCAGATCGTTGCGCCATTCGGCTCCGCGCTTGTTGAGCCAGGTCGCGCGGTGGCTCAGGTTGACGTTGAAACGGGTCTGTTGGGCGTCGGACGCAAGCCCAAGCCCGAACTTCAGATAATTCGGCCCCCAGGACTTGTCGACGCCGCGGACCTCGACGGTACGCGTGCCGTGGCGGTCGATCATGCGGTAGTCCATGCGCTCGAAATCACCCCGGCCGTAGACCTCCTCCAAGCGGGTATTGAGTTTCTTCAGACCAAACTCGCCGTCCGCTGGACTCCCAGGATTGAGGCCGGGCACGTCGGCGAGATCGCGTTCGATCACATTTGGATTCACGTGCCCGCCGCTGTCGACAACCCGCAGGTCGGAGACCGCGGGCACGACCGGCAGTCGCGCCATCACCGACGCGCGCCAAGCGCGATAGTCGGCCTCGGAGACAGACAAACGGCGCAACGCGCTAGCCTTCGCCCGCGCCGCGGCTTCTCCGATCGGGATCAGCGTCATGCCCTCCTCGAAATTGGCCGCACTAAAATCGCCAAGCGCGGGTTCGATCAACACATCGCGGGGCCGCAGCGACGCCAAGGACACACGCACGTTCTGCTCGGTCAGCACTGAGACCATCTGCAGCGAGATACCGATCGCGGAATTCAGCTTATCGCGCGGCAACAATGGACTGCCGACATTCACGGCGATGACGACATCGGCGCAGGCCCCTCGCGCCGCGGCAACCGGCAAGTTCTGCAGCAGCCCGCCGTCGACGTAGAGAACATTATCGATTTCTACCGGCGCGATCACGCCAGGCACCGACATGCTGGCGCGCATCACCTTGACCAGATCGCCACGACGGAACTGTTTACTCGTACCATTCTCGATATTGGTCGCCATGGCCCGGTAAGGGATCGGCAATGTGTCAAAATCCTGATCGGCGAAGTTGCCCGCCTGCTCGACCATCTCGCGCAGCAGGAACTCGAACTTGTAGCCGGAGGTGGTACCCGAGGCCAGCAGCAGGCTGGTGCCGCGCTGGCCCAGTTCGAGCCGAGCCAGGTTCTCGTAATCGTCGCGCTTGGCGCGGAACGGCTTCTCGACCCGTTGCGGGTCATCACTGAAGATGGCGTTCCAGTCGATGGTCCCGATCCGGTCGCTCATCTCGTCGAGCGAGACACCCGAGGCATAGGTGCCCCCCACCAGCGCGCCCATACTGGTGCCGGCGATGCAGGAGATTGGGATGCGCATCTCCTCCAGCACCCGTAAAACGCCGATATGCGCGACGCCGCGAGCACCGCCGCCGCCGAGCACCAGTCCCACCCGCGGCCGAGCACCATCCGCGGCCGACGCCTGCAACGGAAGCATCAGGCACGAACAGCAGCTAAGGGCAAAGACCAGCAGCAGCGGCAAGGGCGCCGTCATCCGGTCAGGCAATGGCAGGTACATCAATCAACTCTCCGCGGAATCCAGGTGAACACTTGGCAGCAACGCCGCCAATGAACGCCAATCCGTGCCAAGATGCAAGTGATTCCAGCGAACTCAGCCCTGCGTGTAGCGCCCTGTCCGCGGAAACGCGCGGCCGTCACAAGCAAACAGGTGGCAAGCATCCACCGGGACGCCGAAATCGAACGCACTGCCCATCTTGGCCTCTGTCTCGGGGCGCACCTTTACGGTAAAGTCCGTGCCGCCGACATCGAGGTAGACGTAGGTCTCGGCACCGAGATGCTCCGCCACTTGAACGCTGCCGGTGATCTGGTTATCGGCTTGCGGATGGTCGAGCAGCACAGTGTGCTCGGGACGGATGCCGATCTCCATCTTATCGCCAGCCTTGGCTGTGCTGGTGTCGACATCGATGGTCATGGAGACACCTGTGTCGAGCTTGACGCGGCTCCGTTTCGGGTCCGGTTGCTCCAGTATGCCGGTGAGAAAGTTCATTTTCGGCGAACCGATGAAGCCGGCGACGAAGCGATTGGCAGGGCTGTGATAAAGCTCCAACGGCGGCCCATACTGCTCCAGATTGGTATCGACGCCGTCAGCCAGCGGACTCAACACAACGATTTTATCCGCCAGGGTCATGGCCTCGACCTGATCGTGGGTGACATAGATGGTGGTGGAGCCCCGGCCGCGGTGCAACTTGGCCAGTTCGATGCGGGTCTTGACACGCAGCGCCGCGTCCAGGTTCGACAGCGGTTCGTCGAGCAGAAAAACGGTCGGGTGCTGTACCAACGCGCGACCGATAGCAACGCGCTGCCGCTGCCCACCGGAGAGGGCCTTGGGCCTACGATCTAGGAAGGGATCGAGACCGAGCATGTCCGACGCCTGCGCGACACGCTCTTTGATGGTCTGCTTGTCGAATTTCTTGATCTTTAAGCCAAAGGCGAGGTTCTCGCGCACGCTCATGTGCGGATACAACGCATAGGACTGGAACACCATGCCGACGCCGCGGTTCATCGCGGGCACGTCGTTCATGCGCTTATCAGCGATAAACAGGTCGCCGGAGGTGATGTCATCCAGCCCGGCGATAGCGCGCAGCAGCGTCGATTTGCCGCAACCGGACGGACCGACGAAGACAGTGAAGTCACCCTCTTTGATGTCAAGGTTGATGTCACGCAGGACATCGCGTGCGACGCCGGGATTGTAATTCTTCACCAGGTGCTCGGTGCGGACGTCGGCGGTCATAAGGGTCCTCCTCTGGAAGCACGGCATCGCTTGGGTGCCGCTGGCGTGGTGTTGACTGTCGTGGTGGCTCGGTTTCTTGTTGCCGGCGGTCAGTCCGCCGACCAGCCAGCGCTGTGCCAGCAAGAATACGACAGTGATCGGCAGGCCGACAGCACCGCGGCGGCGGCGAAGTCGCCCCACTTGGTTTCCACCACTGCTCGCGGTATCTCGCAAGCAGTGGAGCGCAAGTAGCACGAGCAAGGGTTGGGCGTATCCCGGGAACCATTCGATCGGCACAGACCCCAGGGTGCGCGTGATCCAGCCTTCTACCCAGCCAGGCGATGCCTCAGGCTGACGTGAGCCCGGCGTCCTGTCGCTTGACCCCTGCGTTACTTTCAGTACGCCAAGCGCCGCCGAACAGCACGACTGATCTGCGCGGTTTTCAACGCTATACTACCGGGGCGCCATTGGGGCGCCATCACCCGGAGTCTATTCCCATGCATCGCACCAGCGGCATCGTGCTGCATCCCACGTCACTGCCCGGCGCCTTCGGCATCGGCGATCTGGGGCCGGCTGCCCTGCGTTTTGTCGATTTTCTCGCCGCCGCGGGACAGGGGCTTTGGCAGATGCTTCCGCTCGGCCCGACTGGTTATCGCGACAGTCCGTACCAGTGCACCTCGGCCTTCGCCGGTAACCCGCTGCTGATCAGCCCGGAGTGCCTGCTCGCGGAAGGTTGGATCGACGATGCTGATCTCGCACATGCCCCCTTTCCAGTAGAGCAAGTCGACTTCGGCGCGGTACGTCGCTTTAAGCGCATGCTCTTGCTGCGCGCCTTCGACGGCTTCGGCACCCGTGCTCAAGCCGCTGATCTGGCTGAGTACGCAGCCTTCTGCTCGCAGAACAAATCCTGGCTCGATGACTATGCCCTATATGCCGCCATCAAGGGCACTCAAGAGGGTCGCTCCTGGACGGACTGGCCAAAGTCACTGGCGCTGCGCGAACCCGGCGCGCTGGCCGACTGGATGGCCGCCAATCAACACGCCATCGACCTGGAGCGCTTTGGCCAATTCCTGTTCTTTCGCCAATGGCAGGCGCTTCGCACCTACGCCAATGAAAGAGGCGTGCAGTTGATCGGTGACATCCCGATCTTCGTCGCCCACGATTCGGCCGAGGTCTGGACGCACCGTGACTGGTACCAATTAGACGAGAGCGGCCATCCCACCGTCATCGCCGGTGTGCCGCCGGATTATTTTAGCGCGACCGGACAACGCTGGGGCAATCCGCTGTACCGCTGGGACCTATTGGCCGAGGACGGCTATGGCTTCTGGGTGCGGCGCCTGCGTCAGGCACTGGAGTTGGTGGACATTGTACGCATTGATCACTTCCGCGGCTTCGCTGGCTATTGGGAGGTACCCGCCAGCGAGGCGACCGCAATCAACGGCCGCTGGATGCCTGGTCCGGGCATGGACCTATTCCGCGCCCTGCGTGCGGCCCTTGGCGAGGAATTGCCTCTGATCGCCGAAGACTTGGGGCTCATCACAGATGACGTCATCGCGTTGCGCGACGGCCTCAAGCTGCCCGGCATGGCCATCTTGCAGTTCGGTTTCGAGGACGACAGCGAGGGCTTTGCCGAGTCTTTGTTCTTACCTCACAACCACCGCAAGCGCCTAGCCGTCTACACCGGTACCCACGACAATGACACGGTGCTCGGCTGGTGGGAAAGCCTGACCCCGGCCCTGCGCGCAAAGACCTTGCGCTACCTGCGCAGCGACGGCCGCGAGATCAACTGGGAGTTTCTAACCACCGCGCTGGCATCGGTGGCGGACATGGCCCTATTTCCGCTGCAAGACCTGCTCGGCCTCGGCAAGACCGCGCGCATGAATCTCCCCGGCAGCGCCGAGGGCAACTGGTTGTGGCGCTGCACCGAGGCGCAGCTCGGCAGCGCCGACGCCGAACGCCTGGCGGCGGTGAGCGCGCTCTATGGCCGCCAAGCGAACACTGTCACAGTCTCGGAGCGTTGGAACCAGTCGGCGTCGGGCCAGTCGGGCTAGGTTGTGGGCCGGGGCCGCGGCCCGCGTCGCCGCTGGCTCCCACGCTTGCCCGCTGGCTCCCACGCCCCGCGTGGGAGCCGCTCTTGGCGCTCTGCGCCGGATGCGTCGCCGGCGGCTCGGACGCTGGAGGTTCCCACGCGGAGCCTGGGAACCAGTCCGCAACCAGTCCGCGCCAACGCCTAGCCGCTGTGACTCAACCGAGAAACCCCGCTCGCGCTGAAGTCCGTGACAATGGTCATCCGAAAAAACAATGTTGAATCAATTGACTGTACAGTTTGCGGCAATACCGCCTCGCTAATCTTCGTGCCATGCGGGCCTGGCCCCTGTTCCCGCTCCTTTTCGCGCTTTTCCTGTTATGCTTTCTCTTCTCAGGGCGGTTCACTAAAACCTGACCCGGAATCAGTATATTGGTGCCTGGAAGGGCTGCTTTATGCCGCGGTGAGCCGCGCGGGAACACCTCGCCCGCGGCAATTGGGCGCGCTTCTTGCGGAAGCAGCGCCGCCATCTGATCGAGATCATAGGTTTCCTCTACCGGGAACTGCGCGCGCCGAGGACACGTCAACCGATATCGCCGAATTCTGCGGCACATCGGGGTACCGACCCATTCATACGAGTCTGCACAATGACAAACAGAGTACAAATTACCACGCTGACTTTTCGAGATGGACCACAATCCACGGGAATGTGGGACGATTACTTCGGGCTTGTTCGCCAATCCCTTCACGAATGGAATGCGGGCGAAGAAGGGGAGGCGATGGCGCGGCTTCGAAGAATCGCGACCTTGGTCAGGGAAGCCGGATTTACCGGCGCGGAAGTCTACTGGGGACAATCCTTTCAGAAGCATATGCTCGCGGGTCTCAGTCCGTTTTCAGCCATGGCTCTTTGCCGCGAGGTATTCGGACCCGAATTCATGCTCAGCGGCCTTGGACGCGGGGTAAACGCCGTCGGCTTTCGACCCTATGGCCAGGACGTTATCGACCTTTTCATCGCGCGCTTCGCCGAACGCGGTGGAGTACCCGGCAAGAAGCTCATGAAGCTACGGATATTCGATGCGCTGAACAACCTTGAGAACTGCTTCCGAATGATCTCTGCCGCGATTCGCAACAACCAGAAAGCAGAACTCGTGGCGGCGAATAACCGCATCCCCCAAGGTCAGCGCGAGGGTGACTGGCGGCTCATGGAGCCCGTCAACCTGATCCACATCGAACCCGCATTGTGCTATCAGCCAGAACGGCGTTATGGCGATGAGACCTTGTATTCCGACGACTACTACGTGGCCTATGCCAAGAAATTGATTCGTGCCGCGGATGAGGCGGGAGGCATGCTGGATTCTTTGGCGATCAAGGATATGGCGGGGCAACTCGATCCCGATCGCGCCGTACGGCTGATTCCAAAGCTCGCCGAGTTGGGCTTGCCCATTTATCTCCATACCCATTCCACGAATTACAAGCAGGCCGTTGCAACGGCAAGAGTCGCCGCCGATTGCGGAGTTGCGGGCGTGGAAACGGTCGAGTGGCCATTGTCCGGTGGAACGGCGCATGCCAGCGTTCGTGACGTGATCGACGGCAAGGAGGATCGGTTCGATCGGGTTGACCTCGACAAGCTGACCGAATTGGAACAAGAACTTGAGTCGCTTTGGGGCGCGAAGGAAAACCTGCTTGCCGAGGAAGGCGATCCGAAGGCCAAGCGGCTTGACTTGCGTGTCGACGAACCGTCACGGATTGAACTCTGGAAACTGGGTATTCCAGGCGGGGCCATGGCCGCGGTCATGACGTTGCTTCAGAAAGATCTTTGCACCTTCAAAAAAACCGACTTGAAGAACGCGAACGCGCTGTTCGCAGCTGAGCTTGAGCAACTTCAGCAACGTATCGGATGGGTTCCCCTGGTTACGCCGATGGCGGATATCGTGTATACCCAAGCCGTTGTCAATCTTATCAACGGCACAGACAGGATCATCGAGCACCGGTATGCGAAGATGGTTGTCGGCCTCTACGGCCAACACATCAATCATGCGAGTGACAAGCGCGTGGCCATCCACGGATCAGCGACCCAGGCCGTCCTCGACTACTGCCAGGGCGTTCAAAACGGCGACTACACAACACCCTCGTTCAATCAGACCTATCCCAAGCCACGGGTTCTGACAGAGCAGCAAGCACCGCCGCTCGAGCTCGCCGAGGCTCGGAGTGCATTTCGAGGGGTCCTAGCGCGTTGCAAGATCGACGGCAGTACCCGCCTGGCTGACGAAGCCGTCCTCATGCACCTCATGGAGCCCCCGGCTTCGAAGGCGGTCACCGAACGCTTGCTGGTAAAGGAATACCAAGAAAGAATCGAGGCGTTGCTCAGCACTCTTGAGCCGAGTCTTCCGGCCTGGGATCTATTGCCCGTTGAAGACATCGAGCCAACGCTTGCAAAGTACGGAGGGCTCGAGCGCGCTGAGGCGCTGGCGTCGCACCTACTGACGCCGACCACCAAGTTATCCGACGCCTGGCCTCTTGTTGTCTCTGAAGCCGAGGCCTTGCAGGCCATTGCAAGATTCGAGCTTGATGACGACAGCCAGAGAAACGCGATACTACGGCTTGTCTGCGGAGTGCTCGAGAACGAATATCTTCAATCAACCTTCGATGCAGCAATAAAGATTGAAGAGCTAGACTTGCCTTTCGGGCCCTGGAGCGGCATGTATTTTTTGCAGAGTGGTTTCGACCCCTACACGCGGGAAACTCGTAATTTGCTTCGGAAGCGATGGCCGCAGGAATACGAGAACGCCATTCTGTCGAATGCGATCAGGAACGGTGTCCCTTTGGAACATGACGTCGCTGCCCCAAAGGGACAGGCGGACAGACCCTGAACTATCCCCACAACTTAGCCCTAGCCTTGGCGAAGATGACGGGGATTACGGTGATAACGGTGACACTTTGCTATTTGCACCAATTCTCGTTGTCTTGGCTCATACGATCGCGTAGGTGGCCGGCTGCGGTTGCCTGGACCTAGCGTTCGGCCAAAGCGTTTCTCAAGCTCGCCGAGCGCTTGGTCGCTGATCAATGCCCGTCTGATGGTTCAATCCTTCGTGAGACCGGCTAGGCGTCTAGACTCCTCTGGCATCTCCAAGAATTGCGCGAAATTATCCAGGCGATCCAACCGGGGACGAACAGTCACCAAGCCATCGTTTGGTCGCCGGACTTGTACTGGCGTGCTGGACGTTCGGTGAATAGGCGAAGAGATAGAGCAACTCGATATTGAGCTTCAACGCCAAGGCGGTGACGATGTTGCGCTTCTGGTAGCGGGCATTGTCCAAGACCAGCGTGATGGGCATGCCGAGATTCAGCGTCGCAACAGGTCGCAAACACTGTCCGCGGTGATGTAGGTTTCGTTTGTGACCATGACCAGCTCGTGCGTGAGCGCGTTTAACACACCGCGCAGGTTGAAGCGCCTGCGCCCGGCGGAGTGTTGTTACAGGCAGACGGAACAACGGCCAGAGCGTCCCGAAAAAAAGCGCGGGGAACACTCCTGCAAGTGCGTTCGGATTCAGCGCTGAGACGGTTTATCCCCGCAGGCGCGGGGAACACACCGGCGACCACCAAGCGCATATAAGCGATGCCGGTTCATCCCCGCAGGCGCGGGGAACACGTCGTACTCCTCGGGCTTGGCGGTGCGGGGGAGCGGTTCATCCCCGCAGGCGCGGGGAACACAGCGCGCGCCACTGGTACGGGCGCGGCTCCGTCGGTTCATCCCCGCAGGCGCGGGGAACACATTGTTCCGATCCGCGACGACAATTCGGTGGTCGGTTCATCCCCGCAGGCGCGGGGAACACACTTGCTTCGACAGCCCCAACACGCGGCAAAGCGGTTCATCCCCGCAGGCGCGGGGAACACATCAGTTGAACGCCGATGCGATCACAAAAGCGCGGTTCATCCCCGCAGGCGCGGGGAACACGTCATGGAACAATTCGCGAGGATTCGACCGACTGGTTCATCCCCGCAGGCGCGGGGAACACACGCAACGGATATGGGCAATCATACGCGAAGACGGTTCATCCCCGCAGGCGCGGGGAACACGCGTCGTCGCCGGGCGCGGTCTGGAGAGACATCGGTTCATCCCCGCAGGCGCGGGGAACACCAGCCGGCGCCGTCGATATGGTCAAAATTTTTCGGTTCATCCCCGCAGGCGCGGGGAACACCCAGCTATAGGCGGTGGAGTAGTCAAGCAAATCGGTTCATCCCCGCAGGCGCGGGGAACACTTATTGCTCAGGCGATTGTCTCAGCGTAGGCCCGGTTCATCCCCGCAGGCGCGGGGAACACGCGGCCGGCGAGGTGGTGCTGGTCGCTGACAACGGTTCATCCCCGCAGGCGCGGGGAACACCCCAAGCCGCCTGGGACCGCGTGCTGACGTTCCGGTTCATCCCCGCAGGCGCGGGGAACACATCAAGCACGCGCACATCGACGAGTGCTAGGGCGGTTCATCCCCGCAGGCGCGGGGAACACCTAAGATGGTCGCGTGGGCTGAGATGCCCGCGCGGTTCATCCCCGCAGGCGCGGGGAACACGCAGTAATCAGCCGGTCGTTCTCGTAATCCCGCGGTTCATCCCCGCAGGCGCGGGGAACACTCTATATATGAGTTTCGTTCGGCTCCCCGGTCCGGTTCATCCCCGCAGGCGCGGGGAACACGCCCAGCAGGCCCCCGGCAGCCTTTGGGGATTCGGTTCATCCCCGCAGGCGCGGGGAACAC
>JGI12210J13797_11234347_pt1 | contig 10302 bp, 11 predicted proteins | sample ElkSlonscriptome_3_FD_13797 | JGI IMG/M metagenome (IMG submission 13797) | reverse complement strand
CCTTGTGCGGCGCTACGTCCGGTATCCCACAGTTAATTTGCAGAGGGGTAGGCAAAAGATGGAAGGTAAAAAATAAAGCATGAGACGCCGCCCCACAACCATTTTTTGCCTAACCTTGTGCGGCGCTACGTCCGGGTCCGGCTTGGTATACATTCGTTGCAGATGCCAGGTCTCCTGTTGGTCGACCCGGCCTGCTTTTATCGGGCGTATTGTTGGACCATTTGCATGAATTCGGCGGTGGGCTGGGCGACAGTCATCACTTGAGAATTCGAGGACGGGTCGTTGCGATCGCGGATGATGACGATCACTTCGCGGTCTCCTCCAATCGGAGCGGTCGCCGACGCTTGTAGTGCCGAAGAGGGTAGCCCGGTTGCAGCGAACGATTCGTTGTCAAGACTCGCGATTCGTTCGGGCGTCGCCACAGGTTGGTTTTGCTGCGGTTGATTGTAAAGACGTTCTAACTTGACTCGGTCAAATTGCCAATAAATGTTGCCTGGACCTGCGTAGATACCAACGTCGCCCTTGTAATCGGCTGCGTTACAAACTCCGATCAATCGGCCGGCGTCATCAAACAATCCACCACCGCTGCGACCATCAATCGGGGCTCCTTCGATTTCCAAGTTTGACACGCCAAGTTGTTGATTGTATTTGTCGATCCCCGTAATCCGAGTATCGCGGCGTGATGGATCGTCGCCTCGATCACAGCCGAAACTGAATGCCGTTTGTCCAGTACGGACTTTCGTTTGATTGCTGAGCACTTCGACGGGGATGACGGGGAAACCAGGTCGAATGGCGACCAAGCCAATATCACGGTCGTCGGCGTCGTAGTCGATCACTTGACCGAGCACCGTGCGGATTTCACCACCGATGAACAAGTCAACCTCGATTTTGCCTTCTCCTTTGGTCTCGCGAAACAAGTGACCACAAGTCAAAACGAGTGCTTCATCACCATGGGTGTCAACAATCGTGCCGGTGCCAGCACCAAAGCCCCTACCATCGTAGACGCGTAAACGGACGGTTGCTGCTTTCGCTCGCTCGATCGCATCGGCCAAATTAACGCTCGGCATCGCTTCCGGCGTGAATGCGGGTGATGAGGACGCGGGTAACGCGGTCGTTAATGTTTGATGCCCTTCGAGCAACTGTTTCATCGGAGCTAAACGAGTGCGAGGGGTCGGATAGTCATCGAGTGAATTCGATTTCGCTCCGGTTGGAACCAGCGGTCCGGCGGGGTTGATCGCCAATGCCGATCGCAGTTGTTCGATCGATTGCATGCCGACCAAACGGGTCACCTCTTTGCCGTCTGCAATAACGACATAGGTTGGCGTTTGGCGAATGCCGTAGCGGCGAGCCAGATCTTGTTCAGTTCGTACGTCGACATGACGAACCGGGACGCCAGCGTTTTCTAAATCGGCAAGCACGGGTTCCATCGCTCGGCACGGCGGGCACGATTTCGATGAAAAATCAATCAGAATTGCATTGGCTGCGGATGCTTCGCCAACTGAGACATCGGCAACCAGAGAGGCACCAAGAAACAACACGGTCATTGCCGCGAACATTTTCGTCTTCACGCTCGTCCCTCCATGGACGTTTGTGTTCAAAATCGGCAACGCGGTGGGGTGGTGACCGTGCTTCCTTGCTCGATCCACGCGTTGTCGTGCGGACGGATACTCCTTCAAATCGACGGGCCAGGACAAGGGCAATGAAAAGGGAATCGAGTAGAACTTTAGTTTTTTTGAGTTTCACGGACGTTTTTCGCTATTTTTGATAGCGCCTATGGCATGATCCACCACGTACCCGCCGGAGGGATCTTCGACAAGATCCACTACTCATTGTCTGCCATATCCACTATCTTCTAGCCATTCTTGACGAACGAAAATTCCGCTTTCATCCATCGATTTCCCCACGATCCTTTCATGCCACGTCGAATTCTTGTCACCAGTGCTTTGCCGTATGCGAACGGACCGATCCACATCGGCCATTTGGTTGAATACATCCAAACCGATATTTGGGTGCGGTTTCAGAAGCTGCGCGGTAACCGATGTATCTACGTTTGTGCTGACGATACGCATGGAACAGCGATCATGATCCGTGCTCGCAAGGAAGGCCGAAGCGAAGCAGATTTGATCGCCGCGATGAGTGAATCGCACCAGCGAGACTTCGCGGGGTTTGGGATCAAATTTGATCATTACGGCAGCACCCATAGCGACGAAAATCGCACGGTTTGCAATCGTGTTTGGAAAGCACTTCGCGAAAAAGATCTGATCGCCGAACGGCCTGTCGCTCAGTTGTACGATCCCGAAGCCGAAACGTTCTTGGCCGATCGCTTCGTTCGTGGCACTTGCCCAAAGTGCGGCCGAACCGATCAACCGGGCGATAATTGTGTGTGTGGACATACCTACAGTCCGACCGACCTAATCGATCCCAAAAGTACGCTTAGTGGTGCGACACCCGAGATTCGTGAAGCAACCCATTTGTTCGTCGAGCTGGAAAAATTACATGACTTCTTGGCGAAATGGATCGATGAAAGTGGTGCATTGCAAACCGAGACGGCCAACTACTTGAAGGGTCATTTCTTGGCCGATGAGCTACGCGATTGGGACATCAGCCGCCCGGGGCCCTACTTTGGTTTCGAGATCCCTGATTCACCTGGCAATTTCTGGTACGTTTGGTTCGATGCCCCGATCGGGTACATTGCGAGCACTCAGCAGTGGTGCGACGCCAACGGTGAAAAGCTAGAGGATTGGTGGGAGAGTGATGAATGCGAGATTCACCATTTCATCGGCAAAGACATCACCTATTTTCACACGCTCTTTTGGCCAGGCATGTTGGAAACCGCTGGCTTCCATTTGCCGACCAAGGTTCGCATCCATGGATTCTTGACCGTCGATGGCGAAAAAATGAGCAAGTCGACGGGGACGTTGATCTCGGCGGAAACGTTTTTGAAGTACTCGAAGCCATCCTATCTGCGGTACTTCTACGCGACCAAATTGACGCCGCGAGTCGAAGACTTGGATTTGGCAATCGAAGAGTTTGCCGACAAAATCAACAGCGACTTGGTCGGTAAGGTGGTGAATTTGGCCAGCCGAGTGGGTAAGTTCGCCAATGCGGTTGGATTGTCATCGAGCTATCCGGATGACGGTGGTTTGTTCGAGACGGCATCCAAAGCGGGTGACGACATTGCGGCTGCTTATGAAGCATGTGACTTTAGCCGAGCGATGCGTCGAATCATGGAATTGGCCGATGCAGCCAATCCGTTTGTCGAACATGCCAAGCCGTGGGAGATGAAAAAAGATGCGGCTCGGCAAGGCGAACTACAAGACGTTTGTACGGTGGCTCTCAATCTGTTCCGACAATTGGCGATTTATTTAGCACCCGTGTTGCCCGAGCTAGCGGACCAATGCAGTGAACTGCTAGGAGACCCAATCACATCGTGGGATCAAAGTAAAACACCATTGACCGGAACCCCGGTCGCGAAATTCAAACGGATGATGGACCGTGTTCAACCCGAGGAGATTACGAAGATGATCGAAGAAAGCAAAGAGATAGCTGCCGAAGCTGCCGAAGCCGATGCAACGCAGGCGTCTGCGGCAACCTTCAACGATAGTGACGAGGCGTTAAAAGCCGAACCGTTGGCCGAGGAGATTACGATCGATGATTTTGCAAAAGTCGATTTGCGAGTCGCGCGCGTGATAGCGGCAGAGCATGTGCCCGAAGCGAACAAGTTGTTGAAGTTAACGCTTAGCCTTGGCGGTGATCATCGACGTCAAGTTTTCGCGGGCATCAAAGCCGCCTATGCGCCCGAGGATTTAGTGGGCCGTTTGGTCGTCATGGTGGCGAACTTGAAACCACGCAAAATGCGATTTGGGTTGAGCGAAGGCATGGTGACCGCATCGGGTCCGGGCGGGGCAGAAGTGTTCGTCTTGGGCGTCGATGATGGCGCGGTTCCTGGGCAACGGGTCCATTAAGGGCGGCAAAATGAGCCGACGACCGATCAATCGTTTCCGCAGCCGAATCCTTAGCCGAATGATTCTTCGTCCGAGCAGCCATCCGCTTGACCACGGCGAACAATCACGAGTCATGTTGCCATCAAGGCTGGGGCCGCTGGAAACTTTTTTTCGCGACAGCGATCCGCCCACCGAGACGCCTGATTTGGTCATCTTGAAATTTCCTGGGACGGCCGGGCGAGCAGAAAGATCGACGACGTTCCCAACCGAGTTTCTGGGTTCGCGTGGCGTTCACCTGTGGACTTGGAATCCGCCTGGGTACGGAAAAAGTGCTGGCCGAGCTTCGCTGGAAAATATCGCCAACTCGGCGCGCTTTTTCTACGACGAGGTGGTAAAGAAGTACGATTCCTCGGATGGTTCGCGTCCGCCAATATGGATGGTCGGCAATAGCCTAGGATGTGCTACAGCACTCGGAGTCGCTGCCCATGCGGCTTTCAAACCGAGTGGATTGGTCCTGCGAAACCCACCACCACTCGATCATGTCGTTCGTCATGTCGCGAAAAAGTATCCGCTTGGACGCTTCGTCAAATCGATCACCGACCGACTTGACGAGGCAATGAACGCTTTGCTGACAGCACCCAAGGTTGACGTGCCAGCTTTGTTTTTCCAATCCGAGTTCGACACGTTGGTATTGCCGGAAATGCAGAAAATGATTCGAGACGTTTATGCTGGACCAAAATACTTAGTCGAACTCAAAGGACTCGGACATGATGGAATGATTGATGAAGATCACTTGGTGGAGGTGCGTCGTGGCATCGATTGGTTGGGCAATCAATCCCAACATGGGCAATCCGGAGTTTAGCAAGCGTGTGTCTCGTGTTATACAGTGAGGACCTTGAGGATCATCGATGAACGTACTTAACTTATTAAAGGTACGCAAAGCGGTATGCGAAGATGCTGAGCAAATCGCAGCGATTTACAATCTCTACGTCGATCAAGGTGGCGCGACGTTCGACACGGTGCATCAAACTCGCGGTGTCATTGCGGGCCGCATCGGTGCGGAGCCACCCGAGGGTTGGTATGTGGCGGAAACCAATGGGCGCATTTCAGGCTGGGCATGCGCCAGACGGTACAGTGAGCGCCAGGGGTTTCGGCTTACCTGCGAAACAGCCATCTATGTTTTGCCAAGCGAGCTTGGCAAGGGGATCGCAGGCCGGCTGCAAATTGTGATCGATGAACACTGCACTGAGCACCATTTGCATCACGCTGTTGCCCGCATTATTGCGGATAACCAGCGCAGTTTGGCGTTCCATTATCGGCACGGTTATGAATTGGTCGGTATTCAAAAAGAGATTGGATGGATGGACAATGCTTGGGTGGACCTTGCCATCTTGCAAAAAATCTATCGGCCGTGAACGAAACTTTGCACGCTTTTCCGCTAGGTCGTGTATTTCGTATTGAACTGAACGTACTCCGTGGTCAAATCACTTCCCCAAAACGTTGCCTTTCCTTTGCCCTCGCCAACGCAAAGTTCGATCTCGACTTCGAGGTTGGCTTTCATCTTCTCGCCAAGAGCCGCAGCGTTGAATGCGAGCGGTGTACCGTCGCGATAGATCGATTCGCCGGAAATTTTCAAAGACATTTTCGCCGGGTCAATCGTTTCTCCAGCATAACCTGCGGCCGAAACGATGCGTCCCCAGTTCGGGTCGCATCCGGCGATCGCTGTTTTGACCAGCGGACTGGCGGCGACCGTTCTTGCAATCCTTTCTGCCGCTGCGTCGTCTGCCGCACCCTCGACATGAAGCTGCATTACATGGCTCGCTCCTTCGCCATCGATCACCAATTGTTTCGCCAAACCGATGGCCAGTTCGGTTAGTTCTTTTTCGAAGAGGCAAATCGACTCACCCGACAAGGGAGTTCCTTTGCCATTGGCCAACATCAAGAGCGTATCGTTCGTACTGGTGTGTCCATCGACACTGACTCGGTTGAAGCTGACGTTCGCGACTCGCGTGAGTATCCCTTGCGCTTCCGCCGGTTCGATGGCTGCATCGGTACAGATGACCGACAACATCGTTGCCATGTTTGGTGCGATCATGCCTGCGCCCTTTGCCATGGCGGCAATTCGAATCGTTTGTCCTTCGAGCATGATTTCGCGAGTTTCTATTTTGCGCCCTTTATCGGTCGTCGTGATCGCTTCGGCAGCGTCGTGGAAGGCTGCTTCACCGGTTTGCAGTTTCGCAGCGGCTTGATCGATTCCCGCACTTACTTTTGCCATCGGCAACGCTTGGCCGATCACACCAGTACTCATAACGAGCACATCCGATTGGCTGCATCCAACTCGCTCGGCGACGTGTTCGCACATTGCCTTGGCGTCGATCATACCTTGTTCGCCGGTACATGCGTTCGCATTGCCGCTATTGGTAATCACCGCTCGTACGGTAGACGATGGGGTTCGAGTCCGAGATAACACAACCGGCGCGGCAACGACTTGATTCGTCGTGTATACTCCTACGGCAACTGCATGGTGATCCGAGACGATCAACGAAACGTCCGGTTTCCCGCTTGCTTTGATACCAGCAGCAACGCCAGCGAAACGGAAACCCTCGGGAAGAGCCATCGGTGAATTAGACATAGATCGTGTTCCTGCGCAGACGGACGAACCGAATAAAATTACAAGTCGAAACCATAAAGTGCTTCTCGATTTACATCAAGCGACCTAACCCCTGAGTCATTACGATTGAGTTCAAAATTGTCTTCTGAAGCCGACACCGAGCCTGTTTTGTTGTGCAATGGATTGTCCAAGCGTTACGGTGCCTTTTGTGCTTTGTCCGATTGCTCGCTTCGAGTGGAACACGGCGATGTTTTTGGACTGCTCGGGCCCAACGGCGCAGGAAAAACGACGCTGATTCGAATTTTGCTGGGATTTTTGCATCCCACCGGAGGAAATTGTCGGGTGCTTGGCATCGATCCGGTTGTGGACAGTGTCGCGCTGCGTCGACAAGTCGCCTATCTGCCCGGTGATGCTCGTTTGCCACGGCACATGAAAGGCGAGGGAGTGCTCAAGTTTTTTTCGGAAATGCACCCCTTTGGTGAGCTGGAACGAAGCCGCCGCATCGCCGATCAATTGGAACTAAATACCAAGACGCGAGTCGCCTTCATGTCGACGGGGATGCGGCAAAAGCTAGCTTTAGCAGTCGTCCTCGGGCCCCAAACTCCGTTTTTGATTCTCGATGAACCGACTGCGAATTTAGACCCAACCGTTCGAGCGATGGTGCTCAGGTTGGTCATGGAAGCCCGCGACAATGGGCGAACGGTCATGTTGTCGTCGCACGTGTTGAGTGAAATCGAAGATACCTGTAACAAAGTCGCTTTTTTGAGAAAGGGCCGATTGGCTCATGAGTTGAAGATGAGCGAATTGTTCCAGCGTCATCGGATGACCGCGCTGACTTCAGCAGAAGTCGTCGTCCCCGATGCCTTATCGGACCAAGTCTCGATTCAAACGACTCGGCTTTCCGAGAATCAGCATCGAGTGCAGATCGATACGTCAGGCGATTTGGCTCCGATTTTGACTTGGGTCAATACCTTGCCATTAAGCCACGTCCGTTTTGAACCCTTTGGGCTACGGACGGTCTACGACAGTGTTCACGCAGGGAAATTTTCTCAGGCGACAACCGCATCATCGCCTGAACCGTTGGAGACATTGTGATGCTCAACCGTTTTCTGTTGCGAAAGTATATCGGTCAATCTTCGTTACTGTTCCTTTCCTGTGGTGCGACGTTGTTCGCGTTCGCTTGGATTCGTGTTTGGGTCGTCAGTCTGCTGGACATGGGCCAATTCCAAGCGATCTTGGAGCAATTTCGTGAGTTTGAAAAGTTCGCGCCGATCGATTTTGATTCGCTGTTTACCTATACCGGTCGTGTGGGAATGACGTTTGATGAGCCGATCGTGATTCTGTGCATTGTGATTTGGTGTATCGCCCGCGGCAGCGACGTGGTGAGTGGAGAACTGGGTCGCGGGACACTCGAAATGGTTTTGGCACAACCGATTAGCCGTACGCAACTTCTGTTTTCTCATGCAACCGTATCGGTGTTGGGTTTAGCGTTGTTATGCCTTTTGGTGTGGGCGGGAGTCGGTGTGGGAGTCTACGCCACCGAGGTCGAAGAATCGGTTCCACCGCCGACGATACGGATTCCTTTCTTTGAGATTGACATGCCGCTGACCATCAATGAACCGCAAAAGCAAACGTTGAGGTTGCGTGATCGAGTCGATGTCAACTTGTATGCTGCTTCGACGTTCAATCTCTTCGCGTTCGGATTTTTCGTGCTAGGTGTTGCCAGTTTCTTTAGCAGCATCGACCGCTATCGATGGCGAACGGTTGGTGCGACGGTCGCTTTATACATATTGCAGATGGTGATGTACGGTTTGGGGAAAGCAGCCGAGTCGCTCGATTATCTGTTGTCGATGACCTTTTTTAGTTGCTATAAACCGCAAAAGATGGTCTTGATCGCAAGCCAAGAAGGTTTGTTGGCACCCTGGTCCTTGTCAGGCTCCTTTGCTGACATGGTGTTATCGCCGCTAGCCTATCCATTGATTCTGATATCGCTGGGGCTGATGAGCTTCCTGCTCGCGACGGTCTGTTTCAACAAACGTGATTTACCAGCTCCCCTTTAGTCATTCGCTTAGGCACTCGTTTGGCATATATTTCTCAGCGATACGTTCGATTTTCCGATAAAGGGGAAGCGATCTGTTCAACCGCGTGAATTGCTTCGTCGGGTGTATTGCCCCCGCGGCTCGCAATGACTTAATGAATGCAGCGTCCGACTCAAGCCGGAAGATCGATTCGCTCCTATCCATGCTGAGGGCCTCAACGGGGCGGTTGGCTTGTGCCGCACGCATCACGCACTGGCAACATTCAACGAGTGCTCCGGCACGTCGAGCATGACCCACGCATTCGCTCCGGCCTCGGATATCTGCTTCACCGTGGCAAGCATTGATGTTTGAAAATCATCCCCGCCGTTGACTTCATTTGAATCCTGGTAATACCCCCCACCAACCTACGATCAAAACGTTTCTAACTCGATGTCGCTTGACGTAAGCGAGCACGGCGGAATTATACTCGATCGCATTTTCGTTGAGACCGCCAATTCGTTTGTTATAAAAACCAAGAACGGGAGCGGTCGCGAAGTGTGTCACCTGTTTACCGGATTCTCCTATCGATTTTAAATAGGCATCGACAGCAGGAATGATGACCATCGCATGACTATCGCCCCAGATCAGCCAATCCGTTCTTCGCCCCCTAACGACCATGTGTGCAGCAGCGGTTGTTCCTCCGCCGGTCCATCAAAATAACCGGTGTGACGCCCGAAAAAGAAATTGGCCGCACATAGGGCTTGGGCAATCGCGGATTCACCTAACTGTGCGTAATCTCTGGGTAGCAATAGGAACCACCCTGCCACTAAGGTAGCAACGACTACCACGAACCCAGCGGGCACGTAGACCATCGATTTCGGAGCGGTAGCGGAAAATCGTTCATCAAAGGAACTGTCATGGGACGTCCTGTCCTCAGTCGTGTAGCGGAGTTTTCGCATGCTAAATTAGATTCAGCACCGGCTTATATGAAAAGTTCGGCGACACCTGCAAGGTCCGAACATCTAAACCCGCTTCACTATCAATGAACCGTGACAAACATCACTTGTGTTTCGGTGTCGGTCCTCGTAGGATCGATCCACCCAAACACAGTCTTCGCTGTTGTAAATGATAGCATTGGTCATTGACTGTCATACAATCTTCACTGCGTTTTCACCGCCCATGCCGACCCAAGCAAACCAAGCTTTTTCCAACAATCAACCCGAGCGTTCGGAGCTCGTGTTGTCTGAATGGAAAGCACAGCAAATCAAACGGCTCAATGCGAAGCCGATCATTGGCTATGCGGTCGGCGAACCGCCCGCTGCCGAGCCGGTGGCATTTGCTGCGTTAACGGCTGTTGCGTATGAACAAATGGATGCCGCGACGTCGGCTTGCGATTGCTTACTTGATGCCCAGAATCCGGACGGTTCGGTGGCAGTGAATTTGGACGCGATCGGGCCTTATTGGACCACTTCCCTTTCGTGCATCGCTTGGCGGCAACTTGAGATCCGATTAAATGTGCAGGCGGGTGAAAAGTATCGCACCGCAACCAAACGAGGCATCGACTTTTTGTTGTCTTTGAGAGGAGAAAAGATAACACGGCAGGAAGCGACGGGACACAACACCCAACTTGTCGGGTGGCCTTGGGTCGAAGGCACTCATTCGTGGCTCGAGCCGACCGCGATGGCACTATTGGCGATGCGGCATGGTGGAGCGGCGGAGCATCCACGTG
>JGI12210J13797_10845308_pt1 | contig 10304 bp, 6 predicted proteins | sample ElkSlonscriptome_3_FD_13797 | JGI IMG/M metagenome (IMG submission 13797) | reverse complement strand
GGGAAATGGAAATTGGAAATGTGTCCCGGATCCGGCGGATGGAGCGATCCGCGTCCGGGTCCCGCCTGTGAGGGCCTGCCGCCCATCCAGCTTTATAATCTTGATCAGGACATTGCGGAGAGGGAAAACCTGTACGACAAACATCCTCAGGTGGTGGAGGAATTAAAAACGTTATTAACCCACTATGTCGACCAGGGACGCAGCACCCCCGGTACACCCCAGGAGAATACCGGCGGGCCAGGGTGGACACAGCTGTGGTGGATGGAAAATGCCTGAGGTCGAAAAATGCTACCTGCCTGACTTCAACACGGCCCGGAAACGTTCCCGAAAAGCCTTGTAGACATTGAGGTGGACTTTGAATGTGAGCATCCCTTCCACTAAAACACTTGATCGTACTTATCATTGTGATCTAACCTCACCCTTTCGCTCCATGATCGTGTACGTCTTCATAGCAAATTTCACACGGATTCAGGTGGAAGCAAAAAACCTAATTACATGAAGTATTTCATGTAAATATGCGTATGGATACCTTAAACCCTCTGCAGTAACCTTAAACACGTCATTATTCTATGCACTACGACTCTCTTGACTTTCATAATACCGTCGACCTGCCTCCCGCTCCTGGCGGTGGACGTCAGTTGGCCCGTTTCCCCTCTGCGATCTGGGATCAGGCCGAAGCCCCCATGGGGGCAAAAACCATCCGCAGTTCGAATGCCTGTGAAATCCGATTTGTCACGGATACATCCAGGATTCGTCTCTATGTGCGGAGTCTTTGCGGGGAGGCGAATCTGGTTCATCTGTGCGGAAATCATATTGTTCGATACGAAACGCTGCCCGCGGGCGGAATTCAGTGCCTGGATATAGAAATACCCGTCTTAAAACTCAACACCACACCTGAAGTTCTCCGTCAGGGCGGATTTTCTCCGGATGTCTATCGGATCGTTTCTGTGGGTGCCACCCTCGCCTACCATGGAAAAGAGGCTATGGGAGGAACGGTACGGCCACCACGGCCCGACGAGTTGCCTCAACGCCGGTGGTTGGCGTACGGATCATCCATCACCCAGGCCGGAGGCACCTTCAATACCTATGTGAATGCCGCCGCACAACTGTTGGAAGCCGATGCCTACAACCTCGGTATGGGAGGATCCTGCTGGGTGGAACCCTCGATAGCTGACTTCATTGCCGGTCGCGACGACTGGGATTTCGCCAGTTTCGAACTCGGCATCAATCTCAGAAAAGAACCCAGAGATAATCCCCGCTTTGCGGAGAAAGTGGCCTACCTCTTGGACACCGTCACTTCTGCGCATCCGAAAAAATCCATCTTTCTGCTTACCCTTTTCCGCAACGCCGAACATCATGAACGGGAAGTCACGGACCTGGGCCGGGATCACGAGGACAAAAACCAGATTCTCCGTGAAGCCGCCACTCGCTTTCCGGATCAAGTGACCCTCCTCGAAGGCACCGACATCGTACCCGACCTCCGAGGTTTTAAAGTCGATTTGCTTCACCCGGAGCCTTTCGCCTGCGTCCGTATGGGCCTGAATCTGGCGGAGGCCATGGAATCCATTCTGGACACTCCTCCTGCGAAAACCTACGTTTGAACTTTCCTTCCTTTAACACAAACAACCCTCTCCGTAAGAATGCCAACTGTTACAGTGTCCCCTGAAGGCTCCGATCAAAATCCCGGAACCGAAGACGCCCCCTTGCAAAGTCTTTCCGCCGCCCGCGATTGGGTTCGCAACACGATAAAGTCTTTTTCTACCGACAGTACCGAGGATATTGTCGTTCAGCTTTTACCCGGAGTTCATTCTCTTAAAGAAACTCTGGTTCTGGGACCGGAGGACGGAGGCGACGGCAGCTTCCGGGTCATCTGGGAGGGCGCAGGCGATGAGCAGACCGTTCTAAGCTCTGGAGTGCCTCTTCAGGGATGGGTACGCTGTGAAGAGGATCTCCCGGATGTACCGGAAGTCGCACGGGGAAATATCTGGAGCGTGGATTTACCCGCCGGCACCGAGGTCAATATGCTGTATGGATCCCGGGGGAGCATTCCCAGAGCCAAAGGGAAAGCCATTTCGCCCGTCCGGACACCCGCGCCGGAACAGGGTATGCACTACCGTTATGGACCGGATGGTCCCATACCCCCTAGAACAGATTCGAATGCCGCAGAAGGGATCGAGCATCATGACCAGTTTGGATTTCACAAAGGGGCCATCCCATATGCTTCCGATATTCAAGAGGCCGAATTTGTTATCATTCCCGCCATGCAGTGGACCATGAATATCCTGCCGGGAAAAGAGGTGGATTATGATCAACAACTTTTGAAATTGGCCGAGCCCTGCACCTATCCCATCGGGATTCCGCATTGCGCACCCGGGGGATCCATCTGGCTGGAAAATAGCCTAAGCGTGCTCTCTCCGGGAAAATGGGTATATCATGCAAAAACCGCACGCCTATATTACTGTCCGGAAGCGGAAAGACCCGAGGCAAACCTGATGGCGGGAAGCCTGGTGGAATACATACGATTGGAAGGTGAGGTGGAACCCGGAGGGATCCAAAAGCCGGTGCGAGGACTCCACATTCGGAACCTGACCTTTACCCACAGCAACCGCTACCGTTTTCATGGCTTAACCGGCAAGGGGATCCAGCACGACTGGGAAATGCATGATGCGGCGACCTGTATGGTCCGCCTACGCCACGCGGAGGACTGCGCGGTGGAACAGTGCCACTTTACCGAAGGCGGTTCCGGAGGGCTGCGCCTTGATTTGGCCTGCCGGGAAAACCGGATCAAAGGCTGTGAATTTTCAAACCTGGGCGGATGTGGTATTGTGCTCTGCGGGTATGGGCTCAGCCGTCATTATCTAAACCGTAACAACCAGGTATCGGAAAATCATCTACACCATTTGGGACGCGCCTATTGGCATTGCCCGGGAATTTTCATCTGGCAGAGCGGTGAAAACCATATTGCGGACAATCATCTGCATGACCTCCCCTACACAGGAATCGTTTGCTCCGGCAGAACCCTCTACGACCGGGAAGGGAAAGGCGAATGCAGCCGAACCATCGACTGGCAGGCGGTGGAGGAACAGTGCGGTAAAGACTACGAGCAGAAGGTTTGGTATTACAGCGGACTGCCCAGTTGGTGGATGCGCGAACCGCTGATGCATTCGCGGGATAATCTGATCGAATACAACCACATCCATGATGTTATGCAGATACTGGGGGATGGCAACGGAGTTTACGTGTCCGGCGCCGGGGGTGGCAATGTGGTGCGTTTTAATGTGGTGGGCCCCTGCCCCTCCCCGCACATGGCCGAAGGACTCCGCTGCGACGACGATCAGCATCACACCATCCTGCACGGAAACCTCATCTATCAACAGGGCGGACGCGCCACCGGCATCACTCTCAAAGGCATCAACCGGGTCACCAACAATATTATCGCCACTCCTCTCACAACTCCCTTACGCGGTTTTTTGTCATTGGAAACCGGACCGCTCAACGGATCGGTGATTCAGCGGAATATTTTCCTCAGCACCGCACCGGATCAACGCTTGGTGAATGATCTGAGAATTCATGGAAAAGGCCGCAAAGCACGCCTCCGAGACACTGAAAGTGATTTCAATATCTACTGGTGCCTGGGGGACCCCGAAGCAGGCCCCCGCTTCCTGGCCGACGCCCAATCCTTCGGAACCGATGCTGGCAGTCGGGCCGTAAACCCGGGATTCAAGGATCCTGAGCACCATGACTTTCGGCTCAACCCCGACGCGCCCGCAAAGCAAACCGGTTTTCAGGAACTTCCGTTGGAGCGGATGTTTGCGTCGAAAGAATTCTACTCTCCGTCAGAACCCAAGGACGAACCCTTATGAAATATCCACTGTATGAATGCAGATACCAGATTCCCCGCGAAAGCGGTCCCCGGGACGAAAACTATTGGGTATAGGGAAGTACCGTGGTTCGGTTCAAATTTATCTTCCTTCATACACCGCCAGTGTTTCTTCTGCCATACTGTGCATTTGGAAGCGGGCGGCCTGCTTTCGTCCTTTGTTAGTCATTTCCTTCTGAAGATCAGGATGCGTCATCACTTCCACCAAGGCGTCTTTGAGTTCATGAATGTCTCCGGGGGCTACGTACCGCGCCGCATCACCTCCGACTTCCGGCAACGAACTGGCACTGCTGCATATCACGGGCGTTCCACAGGCCATGGCTTCGGCAACCGGCAATCCAAATCCTTCGTAGTCCGAGGCAAGTACCAAAATACGGGCCCGGCGATAGGCTTCGAGTAATGTGGGAAAAGTCACATGACCTTCCCAGTCCAGCACCGAAACGACATTAAGAGATTTTGCCAACGACAGGGCTTCCGGATAGCGTTCATCCGGTGGACCGATTACCCGCAACCGAGTTCCGGGCGGTAGTTTTTCACGGGCCTTCGCAAAAGCACTCACCAACTGCGGAACATTTTTATAGGGATCTAAGCGGCCTACATACAGGATTTCGGGTGGATCCTGCCGGGGAACCGCATGGTCGTCGAAAAAGACAGGATCCAATCCATTATACACCACCCGAATCTTATCCCCATCCTTCCCCTGCACTCCCAAATGCTCCTGTACATCCCGTGCCGAGGACTCGCTGACCGTAATGATGGCATCCGCACGGGCGGCGACTTCGTGCATCAGGCGGGCATAAATGGGATACATCCGACTTTTGCGCGAGCGGGGAGCATGATCCCGATACACCATCGGAATCAGATCATGAATGGTGATTACCGCTTTTACCGCACCCCGCCGGTGACGGGGAAACCCGGGCAGCGGCATCATGTAATTCGTGGAGTGATACACATCCACCTGCTGTTTTTTCAGAAATGAGGCCAATTGAAACTGATTCCGCAGGCTGAACACTCCATAGGGTACAATCGCATGCTCCCACTCGCAACCGCATTCCCGCTTAATGCGTTCGGCCATTTCGGGGGTATGAAAAAGTAAAAGAAACTCATGCGGGGGTTTCATCGTGGCAAGGCTCTGGATCAGCATACGGGTATGCTGACCAATTCCGGAACTTTCCGAAAAGATCCACCGGGCATCCAGAGCAATTTTCATAAAGACCTTTTGTCTACATCCCCCGCGCTTGCAAGAATAATTGCGTACAGCAGGGGTTCGAATCCAACAGAGCGGTAAGTTCGGCTTGATTCTTCGCAGAGACTGGGCTTATGTGGTTGTATGAATGTCTCAACATATGATGATCCGGATATGAGCGACGACGGTATGGATCCTATGGAGGACTATGAAAGTCTTTATCTAGAGAATAAGGAATTTCTGGATGCAATTAACCTACTGGAGGATGTACTGCCCGACGTCTCCGATTCCGTTGGCATCTATATTGCCTTATTTGATATTTACAGTGAACTGGAAAATATGGGGGAAGCCGGACATTGTCTGGTGGAAGCCTCGCGGAGAGTAGAGCCGGGAGAACATGGCGATTTAATTTATTTCCTCTACAACCAACTCGAACTTTTTGCCCAGCTGAATCCGGACGCTCAATCCGCTTACGAACGGCTCGGAAATTTTATCAGCCAGGATGACGGACGGCTGGATGCGAATACCCTTTACCTGGATCAGCGAAAACTGTCTCAAGTGGATTTGATTCCGGAGATTCTACTTGCGAACCACCTGCACCGTTCACGGGTGATTTCTGATCAGGAATACCACTTAATCCTCCAGGATATTTGCTGGCTCACCAGTAAAGCCCAGGAGGCTCCCCGCGCCTGTTGTTTTGTATTGAGAGACCGGGAACTCCCGCATCGGGAAAAAGCCCTTGAGTTCATGGCCCATGATGCGTCCACACCCTACATTGATCTGGATCTCATGGACATAAAAAGTGATTTTTTTGAAATTTTGCCTCAGGACTTTTGTACTCATCGAGCCGCCTGTATTTTTGGAGAAGTTGGTGGAGAACCGCTCGTGGCCATGCTGAATCCTTTTAATCTGCAGCTTAAAGAAGATCTTTCCCGGCTGATCGACAGCGACCCTCATTTTTTTGTAACCTCTGCGACCTGCTATCAGAACTTTCTGGACCGCCAACGGGCGGCCCTCTCCTCCTAAGGGCACCCCCCTTTTATGCTTGTCACGTTCTACTGCGAAACCTGCAACTCCAAACTGCGCATCAATGCCGACGCAATGGGCTCGGAGCTCATGTGCCCTGAGTGCGAGGCGGTATTAAAGGTTCCTCACATGCAACTGGGCCCGGGATTCGTTATAGGAGGGTTTTTGATCAAACACAAACTCGGCGAAGGTGGAATGGGGGAAGTCTATTTGGCCACACAACTCTCTCTCGAACGGGATGTGGCTTTAAAAATTTTACCAAAACGCTTCACCCGGGAAAACTCCTTTGTCGTACGTTTTCTCAAAGAAGTACACTATCAGGCCAAACTGGATCATCCAAATATTGTGACCGCCTATGATGCCGGGGAGGATAATGAGGTGTATTTCATGGCCATGGCCTATGTGGCAGGCGAAACCTTGGAAGAATGGCTCAACCGGGAAGGAACCCTCCCGGAAAAGGATGCCCTGCAGGTTATCCGTCAGGTCGCAAGTGCGCTGGAGTACGCCTCCGGGGAAAAAGGGATTATCCACCGGGATATTAAACCCGCAAATATTATGCTCACCCCGAGCCTGCATGCCAAAGTTCTGGACATGGGCCTTTCAAAGAACACCTTTGAAAAAAACTCGTCCACTCTGGCGGATACGCTCATGGGCACCCCGAATTACATGAGCCCTGAACAAATTGACCACCCTCAGGACCTCGATACCCGTTCGGACATGTTCAGCTTGGGTATGACCTTTTATCACATGCTCACAGGCATCGTCCCTTTTGAGGAAAGCGGATACCTGAAAACCCTCCAGCGGCATGCCAAAGAAAAATTAGAGGATCCAAGAGAACTGGTACCAGGCATTTCCAAAGGCTGCGTCCACCTCCTCGCCAACATGCTCGCGCGTGACCCAGAGGACCGTTATGCCGACTGGGAAGGCCTGTCCGAAGATCTCAAGCGGGTCATCGCCCATAAAGAACCCCATAAAGTTCCGACAGGCGAAAGCACTATGGCGATTCAGAGCCCTCCGCCTCCTCCCCTGGAGAAAACCCCTCCCGTTTCCCCCTTCTCAAATAGTCCTGTTTCACCCTCTCCCGGGCAACGCAGTAAGAAAGGCGTTATTCTCTCCATCGCCAGCGGACTCGTTTTGGGACTGATCGGAATCGTATTTCTTGCGAACCAGCAAAAAGCCGCCCCTGGGGGCCCCGTCCCTGCATCCGTTCCCGGGACAGCAATACTACAGGTCCCGACACCACTCCCCCTCCCCTCCCCTCCGCTTGAGGATCTCAGTTCTCTTCAAAAGGAACTTACAGCTATTATTCTGGAGTATGAGCGGACCCGGACCGGGCACGATCAGGTCATCCACTCCTTACTTGACGTGGCGGCTCGCGGAAAAGACAGCCCTGTTTCAGAGGCCGCCGCTCAACACATAGTACGGATACGCCGGGATCGCGACGAAGCCCTGGACGCCGAACGGGAGCACCTGAGACAGCAAACCCTTACAATCCTTTATGAGCAGGGGCCCGAACCGGCCAGGAACTACCTCAACACGTATTCCGGCCCTTTCGAGGGAGAAGTACGTGCGCAAAAAGAAAAATTACGGCGCCGTATCACGATTTGGGAAGAACAGGAACACTCCCAGCGGGAAGAGGAAAGAGTGGCCGCACAACAAGCCTTCGACGAACTTTTAGCAGAGCTTGCCGTCCTGATTGTGAATCGGGAATGGCCTGCAGCCGGATCCCTGGTTGCAGACGCGGCAGCCGATCCCACCTTGTTCCCTCTTTCTACCGAAGTAGCCGCCCTGCAAAAAGAACTACTGGAGCTACAACGTGTTCCAACCAGAATTCTGGAGTCGTACAGCAAACAACTGAATCAGAACGTGGTTCTTAAGCTTCAGGAAAAAGATCTTGCGGTGATTATTTTAGATGTGAAATCCGACGGTCTGCTTGTCGGACGGACCGTCTATTCCGAAGATGGAAATGAAATGGGCAGCGCTGAATTATTCCTCCCCTTTTCGGTGCTAAGTTCTGAAGAAATTTTTGATCAGGTTCAGTTACTTGAAGGAAAAGCAGCCTTCGTATACAAAGGCCTTTTAGCCCATAAAACCGGGGAGTTATTAGCCAGCCGCAGATTTTTGGAGGAGGCGGGCTCGCCCTTGGCTCTCGCAATTCAGGACAGGTTATTCCAGCTCCCGACCCTGGACAGGACCCGTTTGGATGCATGGGAGCTTGAACAAGGATCCCCGCTCAATACGCCACGGTTCGCGCCTTTGCCCACGCTTGAATTTCCTTAACCCGCTTTCCCCAGCGTTCCGGATCTTTACGCTCTTCCACAAAAGCATCAAAAAGTCCGCGTAATAACTGCCCTACAAGCTCCACCTGTATCATCCGATCTTGAAAACGGCTGATAAAGTCCAGATTTTCCTCCGGAGTCAGGGGTTTCAATCCGCGAATGGCCAGAGTTTCCCCATCCAGGGTCATGCGCCATACTTTCTCGCCCCGAACCAAATTTATGGTGGCCTTGCGTAGCTTCTTCCCGGCCAAAAGACAGGCTTTGGCTTCAGAACTCTGAGTCGGGTTTCCCTTCCGCAAAGTAATCTCGTGGGCACCGCCCCCCTCCATCACCAAAGTGAGAGGCCCCTCAATCATTACGCCCACATGCCCCTCTTTCCCCGCAGGAATTTTATCCGGGTAGGTTTCAGACTGATACCATAACCAGGTCATAAAATCATGCCCCGCCAAAGGAGAGGTACGCTCCGGCTCCACTTCCTCACTAAAACTACAGGGCACCCAGTTGTTGACATCCGTGTGCTGACTTTGCATCGCCCAACTCTCCGGAGTAATCACTTGGGGAGGGAACCCCAGAGCCTCCCGTAAATAACTGGTAAAAATATCGACCTGTTTTTCCGTCAAACTTTCCGCAAACAAATATCCGTCCTCCGGACGGTGCACAAACGTCATCCCTTTCAACTGCGGAGGCATGCTGTGCAGCAGGCGGTCCACGATTTCCTGCTTCATCTCCACTTTCTCCCGCCGGGGAATATGCGCATTTCCACTCACCGCTATACGAATTAATTCCTCCTGCTTCATTTCCGCCTGTAAAAGCGAGTTCGGAATCTTCCGCTCCGCCTGCAACAGACAAAGCCGCAGATAACCGGCCAGATAGGAATTGTTTTCATCTATCTGACGGTCCAGCAAATGCCGACCCGTCACCCAACCATATACCGGCTGATCCTTTACCGTGTCCAGGGGCGGAGCCACCCGATCCACAAATCCATCCAGTACCGGTTCCGGCAGCGGACGGGGAAGATGATACATACGAAAACTGATAGAACCGGTTTCAAAAGGCATAAGGGATTCCTGAGAATGAGTTAAGGAGGCAGAGGAGACCGTCATAGATGGTTTTTAATCTTCTGCCAACAGGAAAACCCATCTGAGTCTGCATCAGGGCGTATCACTGAATGGATAAACGCATCCTCATTCAAACGGGGATGACTACGTCCGAGTCCCCCTGAAAATTTCTATTCATTTTTTCAACAAAATAAGATATACCCCCAAAGCCTCTTCACACCCAACAGGAAGTTCTATCCGTGAGTGAGCTCACTGCAACAATTATAGATATAGGCGACGAATCCATGCTCGGTCTCTGTGAAGACGGACGCAAAATCTGGCTCGACGGCCCTGCGGTACCCGGCGACCGGGTGACCTTCGAAATGACCGGTAAAACCGGGACGGTTCTGGAAATTACGGAGGAGGCCCCGGAACGTCGCCCTGCATTCTGTCCAGCATTTGACGCCTGCCCCGGCTGTCAATTGCAACCCCTGCCCTACGCCCAACAACTGGAACGGAAAGCCTCTAAAATTGTGGAGGCGCTCAGGAGACTTGGGGGAGTCCAGGATGTACCGTTTGAGGGGATCGTTCCGTCACCCCGGGAGGAGGGCAGCCGAAACAAACTCGATTTTACCGTGGAGGGAAATCGAATGGGATATCAAACCCGCAAAGGGCTTTTACCTTTAGATGATTGTCCGGCGGGGCATCCCCAACTGCGAAAAGTGATCCCCGGACTTCAGAAGTGGTTAGAAAAGAATCCTCGAAATCAACTACACCGTCTACTGTTGAGGGTCGACGGAAGCCGACAAAAGGTTCATGTCCTCCTGCGGGGAATACTGGAAGAGGCCGAACGTGCAGAGTGGATCTGCTGGGCGGACAACAGCCCCGGAGTAGAA
>JGI12210J13797_10066213_pt1 | contig 10305 bp, 6 predicted proteins | sample ElkSlonscriptome_3_FD_13797 | JGI IMG/M metagenome (IMG submission 13797) | reverse complement strand
TGATCGCTGCTACCAAGGTTTTGTCCCCACCTAACTCAGCCGCCAAAGTGTATGACGAAACCGAACAGGGTAAACAAGTATACAGCACCACCACGGCCAGCGCTAACCCATTCACTGAGAAGAAAACTCCTAACCCGAAAGCCAGCAACGGCAGTAAAATCAATTTCAACAGACTACTGAACGTTACTAATTGCCAGTGTTGCCTTAATGTTTGCACCTGTAGACCAGCTCCCACCGACAATAGCCCCATCGGTAAGGCAGCCTGACCGATTACTACAGTTAGTGAGTCTAACCCTAATGGGAGACCTATTCCACTAACATTGAGTAGTAACCCTACTAAGCAAGCAACAATCAGAGGATTCGTCAGAATGCTACGGATGACGCGGGTAGCACTTGGTGAACTGCTAGGTACCCAGTGAGCAAAGCCCAGTACGCTAATTACGTTCACCAATGGTATTACACTTGCTAAAGCCACGGCCAGAAGAGCTAATCCATCGGCTCCCAGAAGAGCCGAAGCACCCGCCAAACCAATGTAGGTATTCGGGCGGATGCTTCCCTGTAGTACTGATGTATAGCTAGTGTTACTACTTGGCACGATTGGCTTTACCAGCCAAACCAATACCGAAACTACAATGATAGACAGAACTAGTATGCCCATCATAGAAAACAGCTCCGGTCGGGCTAAATTAGCGGTGGAGAGCTTATTAATCAGTAGTGCCGGAAATAGCACAAAGTAGGTCAGACGGTCAGAATAAGGCCAAAAAGCATCTCCCGGAAATTTCATCCGCCGTAGTACGAAACCAATTATTACTACGCCAAAAACCGGAAATAAAGCACCAAGTATAGGAATCATGCTAACAGAGTGTTCGGGTATTCTAGTATTCAGGTGTTTAGGCTACTTTGAAACAATTTCAGATTACTCTACCAATTTCACGAACACAAAAACACTTAAACACCTGAATACAACATTCTTACTCACAATAATTAAATACAGGATAATCAGGGCAATCATCGCCTGCTGAAGCTTGAATGGTATGTATCTGTCGTTTTTGCTGTTGCAGCACATCGTGGTAGAGGAAATCGGTGATCTCGGCAACGTTATTGGCTAGTGGTCGTCCTGCCCATTCGTGCCGACCACGACAGACCGTATACAGATAATACGATTTACCTAACTCTCGCAGCTTATCGGTAATAGCTTCTGGTCCGTAGAGTGGCATATACCCTGGTTCGCCTACTTGGCAATAGTGGTGCGAAGCCTCGCCGTAAGGTACCAAATTATCGCAAGTACCGTGAAATAACTGAGTAGGAATAGCCGATTCGGCGGTCACCCAGTCTAATGATACCAGTGCTCCCGCCATACTAATAACTCCCGCGTAGCGAAACGTTTCAGAAAGTAGTGATGTCCCTTCAGCTACTCGAGTTTCTGACCAATATGCCGCGTGCAGTACGGCTTCGGCCCCAGCACTGCTTCCGGCTAACACAAGCTGAGTGGTATCAATGCCTAATTCGGTGGATTTACTATTTAGAAATTGGGTAGCTCGAGCAATATCGTTTCCAACAGCGCGAAAAGTTTTAATTTTGTTAGGTGTCGGCTGGTCGCAACTAAAGGACTTTCCCTTCATGGTAAGCGTATAACTCATAGTCGCTACCACGTAGCCCTTCTGCGCTAATTGACGAAAAAAGCGGTTGCCTCGTTCTCCGTTTCGCTGCCCACCCGAAAATCCTCCGCCATGCACATACAGTAAAACAGGGCGCTGAGTTTCGCTATTTTCTTGTGGCATGTATACATCCATATCCAGAGTTTCGTCAGGCTTCTGGGCATAAGTAAAGGTTTCCATTCGTACCGAAAATAGGCTATCGAGGTAGCGTTCTTGAGCTAGACTTGGGTTAGCCACTATTGAACTAATGAATATTAAGAAGAATGTTGAAATTGCAGGTTGGTGCATAGCGTTTAGTGTATATAGCTTCTAAAATAGAACATTATTCTGAACCTGACGATACATTCGCCCAATCAATATTTTTAGTTCTAACCTCTTCCTTTCTATAAACAGAACTTATACATTTTTTACCTGTCCGGTGTTGAACAGAAACTGTGTCAGAATGAAACACATAATCAGGTCAAAGTGCCCTTGAGTCCACTCAGCCCGCTTGGCATAGTATTGTCAATGTACAATGTGCAGTTAGCAATGAGTAATTATAGAAGGTAACCTACTAATTACATCCGCTTGAGGCGGACGCATTGCTCATTGCAGTCTGTACATTGCTAATTGTTGAATTTATGCTTAAAAATTATCTCAAAATTGCCTACCGCAACCTACTCAAGAACAAAGTCTTTAGTCTGATTAATATTGCGGGTTTTTCGCTCGGCTTTATCGCCGCTATTTTTATCGCCCTTTACGTAGTGGATGAACTAAGCTTTGACGCCTTTCATACCCACGCCAACCGAATTTATCGGGTAACCGAAACCGTATCGGATGAAACTGGCAAGAGGGAGGTAGTGGGTGTCGCTACTCAGATTGCCCCATCATCCGTAGAAAGCTTGCCGAAAGTAGAACAGGCGACCCGACTCACAATACAAGGTAGGCTCACCTTAGGATATGAGGAATTTCGCGATTTTGAAGAGGCCTGGTTTGTCGATGCTACTTTCTTCGAGCTTTTTGACTTTCAATTTATTGCGGGAAACCCGGAAACGGCTCTGGATGAACCCAATTCGTTAGTGCTGACCCAGACTCTAGCCAAAAAATACTTCGGCGACAAATCCCCATTGGGTAAAAGTATGTACGCCAATTGGTTTGGGACTGAGGCCAAAGTAACTGGTATCATCGAGGATTTTCCGTCAAATTCGCACTTAAATCCATCCCTATTATTTTCTACTTCTACAATTTTATCAGTAAATGAAGAGGCTAAAGAATGGGCTGAGAATGATTGGAGTTCTAATGGGTTTAATACCTTTTTACTGCTGGCACCTGATGCCCAACCAGACAATATAGCCGATCAACTGACTGCCTTAGCTAATGAGCATCGTCCCGCTGATCAACAGCAAAACCGGTATCATCTGCAAGCTCTTACTGATGTTCATTTCTATTCTCAGCACCTGGAAAACGACACCAACGCTCACAAAGGTGATATTACTTACGTTTACGTGTTTTCGGCATTAGGCTTGCTGATCTTGTTCATTGCTTTCATCAATTACGTCAACCTCTCTACAGCTCGAGCCATGAAGCGAAGCAAGGAGGTAGGCTTACGTAAAACAGTGGGTGCCAGCCGTCGGCAACTGATCTACCAATTCATTGGTGAGTCGCTACTGATTGTTATGATCACTCTGGTACTGGCAATTACGGTAGTACAACTGCTACTGGCTTCATTTAATGAATTATCAGCTAAGACATTACAATTGCAGCTTTTTGACAGTCCGATACTACTAGTATTATTGTTCGCTGGCTTACTTTCGGGGCTATTGGCTGGTGCCTATCCTGCATTTTATCTGTCACGTATTAAACCTTCGTTGATCTTAAGGCAGCATACAGGTAAGCCGGGTAACCCACGCCTCCGGCAACTATTGGTGATAGGGCAATTTGCGATGGCAATGGTGATGATCACAGCTACAGTAGTCATTTATCAGCAAATAAACTTTATACGGAACACTGATTTGGGCTACGAGCGCGAGCAGAGAATTACGGTAGACATCAACTCCCAACCTATGCGGGAAAAGTACGAGGGCGTGAAAGCAGCTTTTCAGAAAATACCTACAGTAGAGCAAGTAACCGCTACTAATCGGGTGCCCGGTGAGTGGAAAGGAATTCCCACCGCAGGAGTTAAAAAAGAAGAATCGACGCTAGATTTTCTTTATTTTGTTGGTGATGAAGGCTTTCTGCCCACCTACGATATTACGTTACTGGAAGGGAGAAATTTTCGGCGCACAACGGCTGACTCGGCCAAAGTAATACTTAATGAAACGGCAGTAAAGGTGATGGGCTTAATCGACCCCATTGGGCAAATTGTTGAAGTCACCCATTTTTTTGAGAACAAACTGGATCAGCCTTTTGTAGCTGAAGTTATCGGTGTAATCCAAGATGTTCATTTTGAATCGGTTCGAGAGAAAATCACTCCTACGATGATCACTTATTACCAGAACCCACTACACTCAATTGACTATTATACGTTGCGGATCAATCCGCAGAATGTCCAGCAAACCCTAGCTGATATAGAAGTAGTTACTCAGCAGTTTGACCCAGATAGCCCGCTGGAATATCATTTTCTGGACGATCAATTCGAGGAGATGTATCGGTCTGATACCAAGACCGCCGAGATTATCGGAATTGCGGCATTGCTGGCTATATTCATTGCCTGCATGGGCTTGTTCGGTTTAACTCACCTTTCAGTAGCCGAGAGAACGAAGGAGGTTGGTATCCGCAAAGTGTTAGGGGCTGATATAGTACACATTATCTGGCTCATTGCTCAAAAATTCCTAAAACTGGTGGGTATTGCCTTTATCATTGCGGCTCCTTTTGCTTGGTGGGCTACCCACTCTTGGCTTAGTGAGTTTGCTTATCATATCGATATGTCAGTTGGCTTGCTGTTATTATCGGGATTACTAGTACTTCTAGTTACAGTGCTTACTATCAGCTTTCAAACCATTAAAGCCGCGCTAGCCAACCCAGCCGATTCACTGAAGTATGAATAACATAGTAAGAGGCTAGGAGCATGGTGCATTAAGTACGTCTCGCTCTTAGCTGCCCCACCCCAATCCATAAACTTATGCTTAAGAACTATTTAAAAATCACCTACCGAAAACTCATCCGCAAAAAGACATTTGCGGCGATAAATATCATTGGATTAGCGGTCAGTTTGGCCGCCACCCTCATGATCTTTCTGTACGTTCAGCACGAACTGAGTTACGACCAGTTTAACGAAAAAGCTGACCGGATTTATCGAGTATTACAAGTAGGGGCTGATGGTGAAGATTATGGCAGCCCTGAGCCATTAGCTCCCACTATGAAGCAGTACATACCAGGTATAAAAGAAGCCGTTCGGCTCTATTCTCAGTACGGAGAATATCCTATTTTACGCACCGAGCAGGAATCTTATAACGAAGAGCATGTTTACATTACTGATTCAGGATTCTTTCAACTATTTACTACGGAAGTGCTAGCGGGCAATCCAGCTACGGCACTCACTCGACCTCAATCATTGGTACTATCGGAATCAACAGCTAAGAAGTACTTTGGTGAAGCTACAGAGGCACTGGGCAAATCGCTTTACGTCACGGTATTTGGTGAAGAAGAACAGTATGAAGTAACTGCCGTCGCTAAAGACTTTCCATCCAACGCTCATTTCCATTTTAATGCCCTACTTTCTATTGACTATACTAAGGAGGAGTATCAGCCGTGGAATTGGCTGGCCAACTGGCCTTCTACTTACTTTCTTTTGGAAGAAGGGGTAGACAAGCAACAAGTGCAAGACCAAATGGTAGCCCTGACTGATACGCTATTTAACCCTATTTACGAGATGCGTTTTGGAAAAAGTTACGATGAGTATAAAGCAGCGGGAGACATTCAGGAGTATCACTTGCAACCTTTATTAGATATTCGCTTGTACTCAGCACATATGAATGAATTTATGCCGCAAGGAGATATCCGAACGGTTTATATGTTTGCTACCATTGGCTTGCTCTTGCTGTTTGTCGCAGTGTTTAATTACGTGAACCTATCTACGGCTCAATCAGCTCAGCACGCAAAGTCTACCGGAATTAGGAAAGTATTAGGAGCAGTGCGCTCCCAATTGTACAGCTTATTTTTAACCGAATCAGTAACAATAAGCCTTATTGCCGCTCTGGTAGGATTAACGTTAATACAGGTACTCTTCACAGTAGGAGATGGTTGGGTTCAGCGGTTTGTTCCAACCGGAATTACCCCATTATCAGTGATTGTACTTCTGGTCTTGGCAATTCTACTAGGATTACTTTCCGGGTGGATACCCGCCCAAATGCTAAGTTCTTTTAAACCGACCCAAGTACTCAAGGGACAACTAGCCCAAGGCACTAAGGGTACGCAACTACGAAACGGATTAGTAATCGCTCAATTTATGGTTTCGTCTGGTCTTATCATTAGCGTATTGCTCATTAGCCAGCAGCTATCGTATCTGCAAAATAAGTCACTAGGCTTTGATAAGGAGCACTTGCTGGTAGTGAAAAATGTTGATAAGTTGGATGAGAAACAGGAAACGTTGAAGCAAATGGTCGGCACCACTCCCTACACGGTAAACCTTTCTCTAGCTTATAATAATTTAGGCCAGCCCCATAATCACGATGCTTTCACTCCGGTAGAACTTATTGAGCAAGGGCAAACCGAAGCGGTGGGAATTCCTCGCTATTCCGGCGATACTGATTACTTATCTACCATAGGTATTGAGTTGGTGATGGGACATAACTTCTCCCCTAATCTTGCGAAGGAAAATCAGCAGATTCTACTTAATCAGGAGGCGCTACGCGCTTTCGGCTGGCAAGACCGGACCGAAGCTGATCTCATTGGAAAAATGATTGATGTGAATTCCCGCCGCTACGAACTAGCCGGTATTGTGGAAGACGTTCACTTTCGTTCGCTACGAGAGAAGATCGGACCGATGGCAATTATGTCACATGTCCCTAATAAATACGAAAACTTAATCGTTCGGCTAAAACCCGGCAGCACCGCCGAAGCCTTAGCCGATTTACAGGAAAATTGGGCGCAAGTAGCTCCCAACTTACCCTTTACGTACACCTTTTTAGACGAACAGCTAGACGCACTCTACGCCTCCGAGCAGCAGATGGCAACTTTATTTCGAATTCTGACCGGACTTACCATTGGAGTAGCTTGCTTGGGGCTACTGGGACTAGCCATGTTTACTGCCGAGCGACGTACCAAAGAAATTGGAGTGCGAAAGGTATTAGGAGCGAGTGTTCAGAGTATTGTAGCCCTACTTTCCACAAGCATTGTCAAACTGGTCATTTTCGCGATGCTACTTGCCATCCCAATTACCTGGTACTTGATACAACAATGGTTAGAAAACTTTGAGTACCGCATTCAAATTAGCTGGTGGGTATTTGCGCTCGCAGGCGGAAGCGTACTGCTGATAGCCTTCCTCACTATTAGTTTTCAAACCATCAAAGCTGCTCTAGCAAATCCGGCAGATGCTTTACGAAGTGAATAGGTCTATGAATGATGAGACAGAAAACTAATGTAATACCAGAAGGTAAGCAACTGGAGTAGAATTTGCTCGTTATTATTACCAAACCACATAGTCTCTAAAATGCGTCATCTATTAGTTTTTATTGCGCTCGCCCTACTAAGTGCCTGTCACTCTTTTGATACTACCGAAATTATTGAACCAACTGATTATCAGATTCAGTCAGTCAGCTTTAATTTATCTAAAGATGTATTCCCCACCAATATGGTAGCCCAGAAGGTAAAAGATCATCAAGAGTTTACGCTGGTGGGAGCTAAGTTGCAGCAAGGCGATCAAAATTTCGTTGCTCTCTGGCTATTTAACGCCCAAGATTCGGCTGATATCCGAAGTATCAATCATAAGGCAGAAGAGTTTTCAAGGTTCCCTTACCTTACGGCTATCACAGCCCAAGATGAAGCTTCCAATCTAACTGCTTTTCTAAAGAGAGACTAATCAATCCAAGCCATCTTAGCTCTTAGTACCCCTAAAATATTAGCTAGTCTACGAAAAAAGTCGTAGGCAAATTTGGAAGTACGATTTTTATCGTATATACTTGAAGTACGATCAATTTCGTAGATTATGAAAAACACTTCTAAGCCGACCGAAGCTGAATTAGAAATTCTTCAGATAGTATATCAGTTAGGGCCTTCCACCGTCCGATCCGTTCATGATGAATTGATCCAGCAGCGGGATATTGGCTACACTACCACGCTCAAAAACATGCAAAACATGGCTCAAAAGGGTTTACTGGTTCGGGATGAATCGGCTAAAAGCCATATATATTCAGCCAAAGTGCCTCAGGAAAAAACCCAAAAGCTACTGCTCGATCGCTTACTAGAAACGGCCTTTGGTGGTTCAGCCGGGCGAATGGTACTTCAAGCCTTGGGTCATCGCAAAACATCGCAGGAAGAACTTGAACAAATTAAAGCACTCATCAAAAAACTGGAAGGAGGAAAATCATGAGTTGGTTATCTGAAACTTGGATACAAACGATTGGCTGGACACTAATACACAGCCTCTGGATTGTTACACTGGTAGCAATCAGCTTACGACTATTATTGGCTATCATTCCTAGTCAACAGGCTAAAGCCCGATACTTTTTAGCAGTAACCGTACTCTTCCTCGCAGTGGTCGCCCTAGTAGTTACCGGATTCTACCTACACGATCGAGTAGATGAAATAAGCTACTCGGTCATTGCTAAACATTCGGTTGAACCTTCTGCTACTAGTTATACTTCGGTAGTTTCTGCGCCATCAGAACCTTGGTATCAGCAATTCAATGGTAAGCTTCAGCAGTGGCTCACGCCTCATTTATCGGGTATTCTTGTAATTTGGTTCAGCGGAATGCTGTTCTTTTTTCTACGTGGTATAGGGCGAGTTATCTACCTACATCGCCTCACTCGGCTCAATACTCAAACACTTAACTCTCAGTGGAAAAACACGGTCGCACGGCTTATTCAAGCTTTAAAGATTCGCCGAAAAATTATCGTGCGAGTTTCTCCGCACATACGTAGCCCGTTTGTTGCCGGTTTTCTAAAGCCAATCATTCTACTGCCCATTAGTGCATTTTCTCAACTAAGTCCCGACCAACTGGAAGCCATCTTGGCACACGAACTCGCCCACATCCGCCGCTGGGATGACGCTATAAACTGGTTACAGGCTGCGATCGAAGTTGTATTATTCTATCACCCTGCTTTGTGGTGGATTTCACAAGTAATTCGCGACGAACGAGAAAAATGCTGCGACGATTTAGCCGTAGCAATCTGCGGCAGTGCACTGGTGTATACCAAGGCACTCACCCAGTTAGAAAGTTTACCCAATACTACATCATCCTTCGCTCTAGCGTTATCACGTTCCGGTAATGGTTTACTTAACCGTGTTGAGCGGCTGTTACAACCTCGTAACTCCAATAATAAATCTTCGGTAGTTCCGATAGTAATAACTATGATACTTGCTGCTACTATCATTATTAACCATCAATTTGATCATTCTATTTCTAACAGTTCAACCACCCCTATTCCAGTCTACTCGGGACTGATCTCCGGGCTAGAATCACCGTTGGCCTTGGTAACAACCCGCCCAGCACATGATTCCCCCTGGCAACCAACTCTGCCCGATTGGCTGGAAGAAGAAAGCATCGTTTTAGATACAATTCCGAGCGATACTGTAGCTACTCATGCCGGTGAGAAATCTGGGCGAAGTACTTCTGTATTCTACTTCTCACCAGATACAGATCAGTTTAGAGTAGACTCTCTATCTGGGCTAACCCTGCTCGACTCATTATCGTCGGTTTATGCTTTTTCATCGTCAGGCGTACGTATTCTATCGCTTGACTCCCTACCAAAAGCACTAGTTTTACCGCCCAATATCGATCTCGATATTGTAGAAGATATTGATTTGAATTTAAATGTGTTAGAGGATATTGAGATACTCATTGATTCCGTGCAGAGCTGGAACCATAGTTTTAATTTTCATTTTTCCGATACAGTACCCAAAACTGGCAATCACCCTCCCTTACCCAAGCAATTAAAGCAGTTTCTGAGTGATTCTACGCGAGGATATAAAGTTCATAGATTCTCTAGTCCTCACTTTCGTGTAGATTCTATGAGAAGTGGTACTTTTTTAAATATTCCTAGCTCCCCCGCAATGGTAATCAATGATTCTACCCGTTTGCGTAGCCTACGATATTACCGGAAAGCCTTAGCTAACGTAGATTCTTTGGGTATCCATAACGCTGAAGCTTTAGAACATCAGTTACGATCATTAGAAGAACAACAACGAAACTACGAAGCGCAGGTGCAGATGAGAGAGAAGCAGCACGAGGAGCGATTAGAAAAATGGCAGAAAAGAATGGAAGCTTGGGAAGAGCGACAACAAGAACTACAGAAGCGCTTTGAAGAACGGCAACAAGAAATGCAACAGCGCCATGAAGAACGAGTACGGTCCTTAGAACGCCAAGAAGAGCAGTTACGCCAGCAACAGGAACAATTTCAAAATCAATTGAAAGAGAAGTCTGAACAAAATTAGTTTCAATGTTGACTTGAATAGAAAAAAATTTAAAACAGCAGTAGCCATTAGCCTGCCCAAAGGGGTGGGCTTTTTC
>JGI12210J13797_10006538_pt1 | contig 10309 bp, 11 predicted proteins | sample ElkSlonscriptome_3_FD_13797 | JGI IMG/M metagenome (IMG submission 13797) | reverse complement strand
CTCAGAAACTTGTTCCAAGTTCCTCTACGACTGAGCGCATCAGGCGATTGCCCCAGCCGGCCTGCCACTTGTGCTGGCGTAAACGCGTAGTAGGAAGGAGGTCAGGCCTCACCCGTGCGTCCAGGAACATCCCCTATGTTTGCGAGCCCTTCGTTTACATGGTGCGACCGTAAGTTGGCGTCATTCGAAAGATCACACTCCATTTGTCCCGGCGACCTGCAGACGCCTCGACGCCAGGATCAACACCAGTGGCAGCATCAGCAGCGGTGCGGCTGCGGAGGTGGCGATCCCCAGCGATAAGCTGCTGCCATCAGCAACCATCCCGACAATCCACGGCATAAAAATCCCGCCCGCATTCCCCAATGCCGCCAGCGCTGCGAACATCGTCGCGCCGCCTCCTGGATAGCGATCCGCCGTGACCGCCAGCATGGTTGGCCAAAGACAACTCCCTGTGAAACCAGCAAGCACACAACAAACTAACGCCAGCCATGGAATCGTAAAGAAGGCGCCTCCCATAAACAACAACACCGACAACCCGCACCCCACGGCCATGATGGTGAACGGATTGACCCGGCTGCCCGCCGCCCCGACCACCATCCGGCCCAAGGCCATCGCGACCGAAAAGAAAAGCAACGCCGTGCCACTGGCCTCCACGGAAAATCCCAGCGACGTCTCGGCGTAAGCTGGCAGCCATTGCGCAATCCCTAGTTCGGTCGCGCCCCCAAGAAAAATGGCGATCAACGCTCCAATGAACCAGGCTTTGCGGACCAATTGCCGCATGGGCATGCGACCTTCATCAGTCACGAGCGCTGGAAAATGCAGGGGGAGAAATGCAAATATCAACGCCAACGGGAGCGGGATCACTAGCAGACAGGCGGTCCGCCAATCCAGTCCGATGGCCAATGCCACGGTTGCGATGAAAATCGTCACCACCGCGCCGACACAATAGAAAGAGTGTAGCCAGTTCATGGCTCCGGACCGTTTCTCCGGATTCAATGCCGCGACCACTGGACTCAAGATCATGTCGAGAATGCCCGCGCCAAACCCCATCATCGCCATCATAACGAGAAGCATGGAGTAATTTGGAGCCAGCGCCATCCCGACCAAGCCGGCCACCGTCATTCCATTCGCCAGAATCGCGAACGGTTTTGCGCCAAAGCGATCCGCCAACGGGCCAGTCACCAAGATACCTACCACCAACCCGGCAAAAGCAACGCCGCCCAACCGGCCCATCTCCTCGGCGGTCAACCCTGCAGGGCCACCAAAGGTGTCGCGAATACTGGTCAGAAAAACCGGCAACAGATTCAGCCCGATCGCCAGACTCATCATTGCCGCAAAACAGAGCCCGGTGAGCAGTCGTGGACGGACAAGCATAGGAGGTGCAGGCATGGGTGATGGGTTGAATCGTTACGGGAGCGCCTCGGGGGCTGGGGAATTGGCCATGGACGTTATGAGTTGAGATTCTGGGCATTCAGCACAAAGGAACATCCACCACTCGACGCGGTGAAATCACCCACGGCTTCCATGTCTCCGCCTCGCCAAGTGAGACTCTGGCTGAAGACCTTGACTCACGCAGAATAATCGCCCTTTCGGACGGCGGGAGCCCAAAGCTGATGGAGGCGAGAAACGCCTTACTGCGTCACCTCGATGCCGGTAAACCAGACTCGGAATTCGTCCGGCCCTTTGTGGTTGGTCGAAATGTGGAGGCCTTCAAAATCCTCGTAATCCTCCCAAGTGCTGACGCGAGTTGCCTCTTTGGCGCCCCCTTTTCGATAAACCCACTCGCGCACCTTGTATTTTTCGTCGAAATAAAGGTCGTAGGCATCGCCAGGCGTGTAACCGACCTCGCCATACTGGACAGTCAATTTTCGGAATTTATCGCCGCTGATGGGGCTCGCGACCTTCTCTGGCTCCAAAGTGAGGGTGATGTTGTCGTCCCAAACCAGGTGAAGAGGAAAGAGCAGCCAATATTGGTCGTTGATGAATTGGGCGTCCAATTTCTTGTCGGCATCGCTCATGGAGCTTCGTTTGTAAGTCGTGCCGCTCTCGACCGCGGTGACCTCGTCGATCTGAGGCCGCCAAACCCAGGAACGTTCCACCTTTTTATCGGGGATTTGAGCGTGGAAAGTAAATTGGATCTCTTTCAACGCCGGGAAGGCTTTGAGCCCATACGCTTCAGCCAACTTCTGGGCGGCTTCGGCGGCGGGTTCTGCCCGGACAGGAGCGAGCAAAGTGGTTAGGAGTAAGAGGAGAGCGAGGAGGAGTGTGTGTTTCATCGTGGCAGTAAAGGTTCTTTCAGAGCGGCAAGATGACGTCGGGGAAGAGGGAAAGCAAGAATCGAACGGGCTGCTAGTGAAGGGCGGGACGGCCGCGTGCCAGGAAGGATGCCCCGTTGGAAAGACGCCTGCGGCTCGAAAAATCAATCCGCACGGGAACGAAACGCCCACACAAGGGCTGAAAAACGAAACTTATATGGTTGACTAGAATCCGAAAGTCTGGATTGTGACGATTCTGTCAAAAAGTTGGAGGTTTGCTTGAACAAATTCTTGAGGCCTCCTGTCCAACAGATCATTAACACATTTTTGGCTCGTTGCAAAATTTCATGCGAAAGCAGTCCATTTTCAACAGCCCATCGTAATGTCCAATACGATAACCCTTATCGGACAACCTTACCGGAAACCCTTTAACGAAACCTCAACTCCTTTGGAACAATGAGGACTTTTCCCATGGCTGCAGAAGATACAGAAAGCGGAATCAAGATCTACTTACGCGAGATCGGCCAGATTCCATTACTCACCCCCGACGATGAAATCGAGCTCGCCGCTCTGATTAAGATTGGCGATAAGGAAGCTCGCGCCAAAATGATTCGGGCCAACCTCCGTCTCGTCGTCAAGATCGCCCACGACTATGCCAACCTCGGGCTACCGCTTCTCGATTTGATCTCGGAAGGCAACATTGGTTTGATGAAGGCGGTCGAACGTTTCGATCCCGCGAAAGGCGGAAAACTCAGCACTTACGCTGCGTGGTGGATCAAACAATCGATCAAGCGGGCGCTGGCCAATCAGTCAAAAACCATTCGCCTGCCGGTTCATCTCGTCGATAAAATCTCCAAAATGCGTCGGGTCTCGCTGCAAATGAGCGAAGAACTCGGGCGTGAACCCACCGACGATGAATTGGCGGAAGAGGTCGGCCTTTCCTCTGGCAAAGTTTCCCAACTGAAAACCGTCGCCATTCGCCCCGCCTCTCTCGATGCCCCGATCAGCGAAGACGATTCCACTGAATTCGGTGAAATCGTCGGCGACGATGAGGCTATGACTCCGTTTGAACTCTTGCGTGATAAAAATCTCAGGACGGAAGTCGACGGTCTCCTGGATGTTCTCGATGAACGGGAGCGGAAGATTATTTATTCTCGTTTCGGTCTCGATGGGGGACGGCCCAAAACGCTCGAAGAAGTCGGGCGCAAATTCGGGGTGACCCGTGAGCGTATCCGCCAGTTGCAAAACATTGCCCTTTCGAAATTACGCCGGGCTCTTGGGAAAAAAGAGAAACCGGTCGAAGTGCCGACCGATTTCCGGGGTGTGATTTAGGGCTTCATTGCCTCACAACTTTCAAACCTGTTTCAGCCGGTCTCATGCAGACCGGCTGAATTTTTTTCTGGCCTGGAGGTTGAGACAGGAGCGCTCTGAATCCGCGCTGAAAGGGTAGTGGGCCAGGTTGGAATCAGGAGATTCTGTCACCTTTCCCCGATTGACTTCCCGCGCTCAAACCTGGCAGTTAGACGAAGCTCAATTCCTGTTATGCCTCGACCAATTATTTTTCCACTCCTGATCGCAGCCACATTACTCGGTGTGGGCTGCTCGAAAATCAAGAATGACCGACCCAACGTGGCCCAGCTCGGCGGTGGCGTTGCCCAACTTGACGCCGAACTCGGCTTGCCTAATGCGCGAATTGGAACCCCGCTTTCCGAGTTCGAAGGGCTCGAGACCGTCGAGGAGCTCGGCGCTTGGAGCACCTATCGCAGACCTTCCGACCGGTTAAAATTCAAACGGTGGCCGGTCGAAGAAATCATCTACAATTTCTATCAAGACAGACTTTACTCCATCCGCATCGAGCTCTTGGATGTGCGAAGTGTGAAAGGCATTTTGGTCGATTTTTACGAGCAGTATGGCCCGGAAGATCATCTGCAGCGGAAACGTTTTGGCGATTATGATACGACCCTGGTGATTCGCGAATGGGATGGCGAGAAGGTCGATCTGGTTTATAAATACGCCGACGATTTCACGGGCGGAACGATCATCTGGGTCGATTCGACCGCTTGGAATCGCTTAAATGAAGGCCGCCAAGCGGCGAACGAAGAGTTGCGGGATGCGATGTCCGGTTCCATCCTGAATCTCGACTTCGATTGATCGGCCGCCCGCGCCCGGGAGCATCGGCGCCTCATGTCCATCATCCCACCTCAAATCCTACTTGAAGCCTACAAAAGCGGCTATTTCCCGATGGGACTCGGCCCGATCGCCGAGGAGGAAATCGGCTGGTTCGAGCCTAAAAAACGGGGCATCATTCCGTTGGATCAATTTCATGTTCCGCACGGTCTGAAGCGGACTCTGAAGAAAAATCTATTTGAAGTGCGTTTCGACACCGTCTTTCGCGAAGTGATGCAAGCTTGCGCGGAGCGACCGGAAACCTGGATCAACCCAACCATCCTGGCCAGTTACTGCAACCTCCATCATCTCGGCTACGCGCATTCCGTGGAATGCTGGAAAGACGATACATTGGTGGGCGGGCTGTATGGCGTGCATGTGGGCGGAGCTTTTTTCGGCGAATCGATGTTTCACCGAGTGAGCGATGCTTCCAAAGTGGCGTTGACGGCGCTGGTCGCCCGGTTAAGAGAGCGCGACTTTCTCCTGCTCGACACCCAATGGTTGACCTCGCATCTCGCCCAATTCGGGGGTGTAGAAATGGGCCGTCGGGAATACCGGCAGAAATTACAGGAAGCCGTCCGCCGGGAGCGCTCCTTTCACTGAAAAATCGTGGCGATGAGTCAGTTGGGGAGCCAAGCCTGCATGGCCATCCATTTGCCCCGATTCTTCTGCTGTTGCCACTCGAAACCAGCGCGTTCCCCCGCCTTTTCGACACCAGCTGCTTGTTCCCGTAAAATACCGCTGACGATCAGGTGGCCGCCCGGTTTCAACCACTGCCGCATCCGCGGCAGATGACTGATTAGCACTTCGCTGAAGAGATTCGCCGCCACACATTCCACTGGCGGGGTCAAATGCGGCTCGAACGCTCCGAGCTCCGCCGTCTGAAATCGCACCTGACGCAATCGATTGAGCCGGCCATTGGCGCGGGCAGCCTTGGTGGCAAACTCATCATAGTCCACACCTTCGGCTGCACGGGCGCCGAATTTTCTGGCTGCCAGAGCTAGAATTCCGGAGCCGGAACCGAGGTCGAGCATCTGCCATCCACCTGCCGGCAAAGGTTGAGCCATCTGATGCAGCATCTCCAGACACATGCGGGTCGTGGCATGCTCGCCCGTGCCAAAAGCGCGCGCGGGCCGAATCCAAAGCTCTTTCGAACTGGCGATCTGGTCCGGGGGCGGATCTTCGGCGAGGATCCGGACCGTGAAGCTTCGGCCGATCACGAGTTGCTTATCTTCGACCGGAGCGAATCGGGCGTTGCGCCGTTCGATTCGCTGGGTCGCGTCGCGTCCCCCGAATTGTTCGATTAGGGCAGCGACCTCCTTGGCTGTGGAGCAATAGACCTCCATGCGGATGACGGGTGAACCAGGGCGATGATGCAAAACTAAGCGGGCGGCATCGATGCCAAGCCGTTCCCGCCACTCCGGTTCCCATTTCGCGGAGGCGGATTTTTCCCAGACGAACCACTCTTTCACTGCAGTTCCCGTTCGATCGCGTCCAAATAAAGTGAAATGGAATCGTCCCGCACAACGGGTGAACGGTCTGGACCACGGCTAGCCTCCTGGATGAAGCCATCGAACGCCTGGCTCCGTTGCGAAGGCTGGGTGGCCTCATACCAATTCAGGTAATCGTCGATCTGCTCGTCGCGCTCAAGCACGAGCTTCCGAAACATTTCGAGTTTATCGAGTTGGACATCGATCTCTTTGGTGCGTCCGGCCATTAAATGAGTCAGCACCAGATCGTATTCGCCCAGAATCGGTCCATACATCGGAGAGGCTTCGCCAGAAAGCTGAAGCAGACGGATTTTGACAGGCGCCAATAATTCTTCCCGGTTCGGCAACTTGGCGATTTCCTTGAAATCTTTGAGAGTCAATTTCCGATTCTGTCCTTCAACCACGACGGGAATATCCAGAATGTTATCGAGTCGCCCTTCGGTCTGGCGGGCATTCAAAGCGCCGCTTTCTTCCTTCGAAGCCAATCGTGCGACACTGAGCAGCCACCATTTATCGAGGCTATCGCCCGATTCGGTTAGTTCAGGAAAAAATTCGCCCAACGCTTCCAGCCCGCCCAATGGATAGGAAGGGGCATTGCGCGCGAGGCTCAACAGTTTCTTGCGGCCTTGAGGTTGATCCGCGAGCAGATAAATCAGGCAATAAGCATAGGCGCGATATAACGCGCGACTCGTGCTGTCGAGACTGGTCATTCGTTTGGAGAGCAGATCATAAAAAGGAATCCGCGCCTCGAGCATGCCTGAGAATACCGGAGCGGGGAGGCCATTCTGATGCACTCGGATCCATTCCACGATACCTTGGGCCAACCAATCGGGCGGCAACGCATATGGCGTATCTTTGGGGAGATGCGTCAACCCGGCGATCGCCATTTCCAGAAGCGTCGCTCGGATGATTTCGACAGCTAGATCCATCTTGGGACCTTTGGCCAGGAAGATCAGGTCGAGTTGTACCTTGAGGCCGCCCGGCGTGTTGTAGAGATTGAGGTCTGCTTCCTTCTGGCCCGGTTCCAGTCGACGTTGCTCCACCATGGTGATCACGATCGGGTGGGTGAATTCGGCTCGCGGCATCCCGAACAGGCGCGCAGCTGCGCGGCGCAACTCTTCTGCTTTGCTGGCGAGCACACTGCGGCCGTCCTCACTCTTGCCGTAGACATAAAATTGGCCCGAGGCGCTGACAGACCGTTCGTTTGGCCTGAAGTTGATCTCGGCACCATGCGCTGAATAAGCCAGGCCGCTCAGAAAAAGGGCGGCGATTCCGGGGAGAAACCAGGGACGGCCTCGCGAGGTGTGCGTCCCGAAAAAGCACTTCATTGCATCGGCCCTCCGCCTACGATCTCGACTTGCTTCTCACCAAATGTCACGCTTTCCATGCGCTCCAGCAGCTTTTTCTCCTGGCTCAGCGCTTCCCAAAGTTTACCGAATATTCCGCCGGCGACCGCATTGATTGACGGATGGATCGGAAGTGAACCGATCTGGAGGCCGACCACTTCCGATTGCAATTTTCCGTCTTCTAAGGAGACTTTGCGCGTGGTCTGCGCTGTGATGGGCACGATATAAACCTTGATGGTCATCAGCACGCGGACCAAACCAGGCTCGAACCCCGCCATCGTGTTGACCAGGGCGACTTGCATTTCGTCCTCTTTATTATTGCCCCGCACGGATCTCGACAGGAAACCGTTCACCTGTTTCTCGGTATAAACCACTTTCCGTTGGACCGGGCTCGTGACGAGACCCTGCAGATCGACCCCGATCATGGGGGCATCGAGCAAGTCATCTTCGGACGGCATTTCCGGCAGATCGGCGGGCGCTTTGAATAGCAGAATCAATGAAGCTGTACAGGCGGCCAGAAGCGGCGTGCGAATCAGATTCAGAACGAGTTTGCCAATCGATTTCTGGCGGCGTTTCCGGGATTGCCGCTTTTTGTATTGCGTCATGCTGTCCTCTTTCTGCGTGCCGCTCGATGGCAGTTTGGACCGGTCGAGCTTGACGGCGCAGTTGTGACAGTAAATGCGTTGCGGTTCGTTCTCGTATCCGCACGCGTCGCAGACGAGAACGTCGGCTTTTTCGTTCTTCTTGGCAGCTTTCGGTTTCATGCAACAAACATCTAGAAAGAGTGGCCGCCCTATTTTTGGCCCGGGCGCTAGCCTTTTGACTCGGTCGAACCTTTAGTGGAAGAGGAAGCGCTCGGCGAGTCCGTTTTCTTGGTTTCGCCTTTTTTCGACTCTTTCGCCTCCGATTTTCCACTGGAACTGGAGCTCGAACCACTCTCTTTCTTGGCGGCATCCTTGTAGCTCTCGCTGCGATAATCGGTGATATAAAAGCCGGATCCCTTAAAAATAAGGCCCGCTCCGGTGCCCAGCTGTCGTTTGACTTTGCCCTGGCCCCATTCGGCCTTCAGACATTGTGCCTGGGGACATGTTTCGAAGGGATCATCTTTCATCGATTGAAAGACATCAAAGTTGCTCTGGCATTTTTCGCAATAATACTCGTAGGTCGGCATTGGGAAGAAAGAAGGGTGTATCACTCGGCTTGTTCTATGAAAAGTCAAGGCGACATCTTTCGACCGAGCACTCAGGACCGTGTTCCAAGTTCCTCTACCGCTGAACGACTCGTTCCCCGCGGAGCGATAATTCCGCTTGCATCCCCGATTTTCTTCTCCCATATTGCGCGCCCTTTCGTTCGGCCGACCTGGTTTGCTGGTCGAACGTTGGGTTGATTGACTTATGCTCAATCCTTTTGCAGCGATCTCCATTTAACGATCTCCAATAACGATCCCTTAACGACCTTCAACATTCATTTATGACTCTCGAAACGGTTTCTGAACTTCTAGAGGCTGGCGTGCATTTCGGCCACCAAACCAAACGGTGGAATCCGAAAATGAAGCCGTTCATTCTCGATCAGCGCAACTCCATTTACATCATCAACATCGAGGAGACCGCCCGCCAGCTGGAAACTGCTTCCGAATTTCTGGCGGATAAGGTTCGAAATGGCGGTAAAGTCCTCTTTATTGGATGCAAAAAACAGGCGCAGGAAGCCGTGAAAGAAGCCGCCGAAGCCTGTGGCCAGTATTATATCAACCATCGTTGGCTCGGAGGCACTCTCACAAATCTCTCGACCATCCGCAAAAGCATCGGCCGAATGGAGTATATCGAGAAAATCGAATCCCGTCCTGAATATAAAATGATGGGGAAACAGGAATTGGCTGCGCTCAACCGCGAAGGCGCCAAACTCCGACGCAACCTCGACGGCATTCGGACCATGGATAAATTGCCAGATGCCATGGTGATCATCGATACCACGCGCGAAATGAACGCCGTCAAAGAGGCGCAACGCCTCGGTATTCCGACAGTCGCCATCGTCGACACCAATTCCGACCCGGAAATCATTGACTACCCGATCGCGGGCAATGACGACGCGATCCGAGCCATTCGAGTCGTCCTGCAGAAATTGGTCGACGCCATTCTCGAAGGCACCGGAGAAGGTTCCAAGAGCAACATGGCAGAGATGGCCGCGGTTTCGGCGTAACGTCTAGCTTGTCCGTTTCGATTTTCGCCCCGCTTCCCACTCTCTCCGCATCAGCCCGGGGAAAGGGCCACCGCCATTCTTGACGTCTCGGCGGCAACCGGCCAATCTTCCGCGCTTCAAGCCGGCCCCGGCTTCGTTTTTCCTAATTAATTATTCCCTGATCTCATGAGCGCAATCTCTTCTCAACTCGTTAAAGACCTCCGCGAAAAAACAGGCGCGGGGATGATGGACTGCAAAAAAGCCCTGGTCGAATGTGACGGGGATCTCTCCAAAGCCGAAGATTTTCTTCGCAAGAAAGGCATCAGTTCCGCGGCCAAAAAGACCGGGCGCGCGGCTAAAGAGGGTCTCATCGACGCTTATATTCATCTCCAAGGCAAACTGGGCGTGTTGGTGGAGGTGAATTGCGAAACGGATTTCGTTGCCAAAAACGACGCGTTCCGCACATTCGTGAAAGATCTCGGTATGCACATCGCTGCTTCCCACCCCCTCTATGTCACCCGCGACCAGGTGCCGGCCGAGCTGGTGGAAAAAGAACGCGAAATTTATCGGGAACAAGTGGCCAATAAACCGCCGCAAATTGTCGAGAAAATCGTCGATGGCAAGTTGGATAAATTCTATTCCGGCATCTGCCTGCTCGAGCAGCCATTCGTCAAAGATCCTGATAAAACGGTGAAAGAACTGCTCACCGCGAAAATCGCCGAGATCGGTGAAAATATTGTGATTCGACGATTCGCCCGCTTCATGGTGGGCGAAGACATCGAAGGGGAAGTCGAAGCAGAATAAACCCCACTGTTTCATAAAAGCGGGAAGTGATTGCGACGCAGATTTTTGTGCAGAGCAAGGAGTTCAGGAGGGG
>JGI12210J13797_10440209_pt1 | contig 10310 bp, 10 predicted proteins | sample ElkSlonscriptome_3_FD_13797 | JGI IMG/M metagenome (IMG submission 13797) | reverse complement strand
TGGTCAATACGCTTTCCGAGGAAGCGCGCAGGGAGGCGGTCGGCTATGCTGAGCAGGAGGTTGAGCGATATGAAGCTCGCTTGCTGGCTCAGCTTCGCCGGGTTCAAACGTTTCGCGATGAAGAAGCATCGCTCGATCCTTCCGTTAATGCTCTGGCTGCGATTGAAACATTGGTTGGGCTCGAGCGGGAGCTGATCGAAGTACAGACGCGGATTGCTATCCTGAAAAAAAGTGTTGGGCAGGATGCTCCGTCCTTACGGGCTTTACAGCGTCGAGCAGAAGCGCTGGAAACCGAAATAGAGTCGCGGGGAGGGGGGACTATGAAAGATGGGAAGCCCGCCCGCCTGTCCGCACAGTTAACGCAGTATGAAGAGCTGCAGGTGGAAAAAGAGTTTGCGCAAAAGGCCTACACCTCGGCCTTGGCCTCGCTCGAGAGCGCCCGTGTAGAAGCGGGACGTCGTCAGCGCTTTCTCGCCGTATACGAAAAGCCGGCACTCCCGGAATATCCGCTTTATCCGCGAAAAATTCTCTATCCCGTTCTCCTGACGGTTTTCGCTGCCGTGCTTTGGGGGATTGGTGTGCTGATCGTCTACTCTATTCGGGACCACATGTCTTAAACGCACAATGAAGAAAATCCTCATAACACAACTGCGTATCCTTGGTGCCTTGATGCTCCGTGAAACCAGGGCTACATTCGGTACGTCACAGCTGGGCTATCTCTGGGCTATTATTACGCCGGCGCTGGGTGTAGCGGTATTTGTAGCGGTGTTTGGCGCGGCGGGTCGACGCCCCCCCTTCGGAGCAAGCCTGGCCCTCTTTTTTGCTACCGGTATGCTGACGCTGGAGTTTTATAAAAAACTGTCCGCCGCGCTCATGACCACATTTAATGCCAACAAAGCATTATTAACTTATCCCAGTATCAAGGAAACGGACACGCTTTTTGCTCGTTCCATGCTGATCTCAGCGACCTATCTGGTGATTATGATACTTTTTTTTGGGATGTTAATTCTATTGGGGCAGGCCGCATTGCCGCGACATCCGGATCAGCTCGCTCTTGCGTTCGCCATGGTCTGCCTGCTGGGCACAGGTATGGGCATATTGAATGCCGTAATGCTTTCCGTGTGGGAATCGTGGCAATATGTTGAAAGCATTCTAACGCGACCGTTGATCATTATATCCGGCGTTTTTTACATTCCCAGCAAACTGCCGACTGCTGCCGTGGATATTCTGAAATGGAATCCGGTGCTGCATCTCATTGAATGGATCCGAACGGGTTATTATTCGAACTATGCAAGTACTGTACTCGACAAGAATTATCTGATCTGGTTTGCCCTGCTATCCCTGCTGTTTGGCCTGACGGGTGAACGTCTAACCCGAAGGCGGAGGGCCGGACAGTGATTGAACTGCATCAGGTTTCAAAGACCTATCGGATGAAAGGTATCCGGAAGGTCATTTTCGAGGGGCTGGATTTCAAATTTGAGCACGGCCGAAATATAGCTGTGATGGGACCCAATGGTGCGGGGAAGTCAACATTGCTTCGGCTCCTGTCCGGTGCGGAAATGCCGGATGAGGGGCGGATTGTCCGCAACGTCCGCGTTTCATGGCCCTTGGGATTTTCCGGAGGATTTAACGGTTCTATGACTGGACTGGAGAATGTACGCTTTGTGTCGCGAATTTACGGCGAAGATACCGAGCGGATTATTGATTATGTCGAGGAATTTTCAGAGCTTGGGAAATCGATGAACCTTCCAATTCGCACCTATTCCAGTGGGATGAAAGCGCGCTTGGCCTTCGGCTTGAGCATGGCGATTGATTTTGACTGCTATCTGATTGATGAAATTACGGCGGTGGGCGATGCGAATTTTAAGAAAAAAAGTAAGGCAGCACTGAAACACAAACTGGACCATGCCCGGATCATTATGGTTTCCCACTCGAAGGAAACCCTTCGAAGTTATTGCGACTGCGGCATTTTGCTGGCCGATGGGAAGCTACACTATTTCGATGATGTAGAGCGTTTGCTGGAAGGCTATAAAGCGCTGTTTGGATAACGCTCAGATTGTGTTTTCATACATGGGTGATGAATATCAATCTGAAGGCAACGGATCAGGTTTGTGGAGATTCTTGCTTTTTGATGGGTCCCGCTTGGAGCGGCGGTTGGGCAGGCTGAAATGCGCTATCAGGAAAGAGGGCTGAAGTTAAAAAATGCGATTTCATCGCTATACCGCTGCTCAATCAACTTCGAAGTACGACGGTCGTACATGTCGGCATACTTGCCATTTCCCCGCTTGCAGATCTGTTTCATATCTTCGATGCGTAGATCGTATTTGGAGTGGAAATAGGATTGAATAATCGGCCATTGAGCATTTAGCGATTCAACTTTCAATGTGAGGTTTGGCAGGTAAATATCTCCTAAAAATAGAAATGAAAGTTGCGACCGAAAATGAATCTCTGATCGATCGTCAGGAATTTGTGCAATCGTTTCTACAAATTCTGAAAACGATGTGTCAGGGCTCATTCCGTATTCTGCAAACGGTTTGTGAAAAGCATGCTGAATCTTGTCAATGTAGCAGGATGCAATCCTGGTCCAGGAATTTCGCACAACCGCAAATACAAGCGAGTAGTCCTTATGAAGGACGCTTTGTTTATCTGAATAGACATAAAGGTCCTTATCCGTTCGGTGAAGGTTTTGGATTATTGGGGAATCATGAATAGTGTCATTTTGAGATTTGGAGATGGTTGGAAGCAACGCGTATTTTACAGAAGAATTTGCAGCTTTTGGAATCGTCAAATAGGCAAAGTTATACTTGTCATTGACAATATTTCTTTCCATTTTCCCCATTTTTATTTGGATCTGAACATCCGAGTTTTCCATGTTGGTTCTCCGTAAGTGTTTGCGTGGTTGGGATTGGCGGGGTCTCTGCAAATTTGTTCAAACCCAGGTGATGATCGGATAGTAATCTAATTAAAAAATGATATGGAACTCATGTAAAAAAGAAAAGGTAACCTGTTCGAAAGGATGATGTCCCGAATTGATTGTACAGATGAGTTTGGCTCTAAAGGATTTTCATCTTGGGCATGTCCTGAATATCGACGGCACCAATCACCCGGTTTTCGTCGTCCACCACGATGAGGTCGTCGATGTTGAACTGCTCGTAAAGATCCAGAATATCGATCGCCAGCTGTTCTTTTTTCAGGGTTTTTGGGTTGGCAGTCATAAACTGATCGACCGCTTGATTCACCAGATTTGGAGTTTCGATCAAATGGCGGCGCAGGTCGCCGTCGGTCATAATGCCCGCGAGGGTGTTGTCGGGATTGACTACAGCCACGCAGCCGGCTTTCGCGCCGGTCATAGCAATCAAGGCCTCTTTTACCGCGCTGCCCACCGGGACCGTTGCGCTGCGTTCGCCGGTGCGCATGACATCTTCGACGCGTAATAAAAGGGTTCGGCCGATCGCACCGCCGGGGTGTCGCTGGGCATAATCTTCCACTTTAAAGCCGCGGGCATCGAGCAGAACCATCGCCATGGCGTCACCAAGGGCGAGGGTGGCAGTGGTGCTGGTAGTCGGGGCCATGCCGAAAGGACAGGCCTCTTTGCCGATTTTAACGGAAACCATAATGTCGGCATAGTCGCCCAGTGGCGAGTCCGGCTCGCCGGTCAGGGCAATAATTTTTACGCCCATGCGCTTAACCGGCTGGAGCACGGCGATCAATTCGTCCGAGGCGCCGGAATAGCTCATCGCTAATACAATGTCATTGGGAGAAAGAATGCCGAAATCGCCGTGCATGGCTTCGATCGGGTGCATCGCCACCGCCGGAGTACCAGTGCTGGTAAAGGTGGCCGCCATTTTATTGCCGATATGCCAGTTTTTACCGACGCCGCAGATTACGACTTTTCCGCTGCCGCCTTTAATCGTGGCCAGAATGGCGTCGATGGCTTCTGTAAAACCGCCGTCCAGATCAGCTTTCACTTTTTGAATGCCGTCCAGTTCAATGTCGAATACTTCGCGTGCGCGTTCCAGATAATCCAAAATCTCTCTCCATGTTTCCAAAACCAGAACCTTTTATCCTGTTTTTTTCCAACCATTGGAAATTATTTATTCAAATAATGACTTCAAGCGGGTATGGTTTCCAACCTTTGGAAAATCGGGAGTTTTTAAGTATGTCAAATAACGGATCAAAAGTCGGGCTGTGGATTGTGATTAGTATCCTGGGCCTGATGCTCTTCGGCAGTTTTTTAACCAATGTCGGGTTGACGGCGGCCCTGTTTTCCGGCGGGTCCGCCTCTTCTTCGGTCAGCGGTGACTATGCCCAGGATCAATTTCCGGAGTTTGATGAAATCTGGTCCTACGGCTCCGGCGATACCAAGGTGGTGCGGATCGCGCTCAGCGGCGTCATCATGCGCGGCCGGCAGGAGCGCCTCTTTGGTTACGAACCCGATATGGTGGAGCAGGTGCTTTCCGAGATCCGGGCGGCCACCTGGGATGAAGCGATCAAGGCCATTATCCTCGAGGTCGACTCCCCGGGTGGCGCTGTCACCCCCAGCGATGAAATCTATGCCGCCCTCCAAGAGTTCAAGATGACCTTCGAAGACCGCATGATTCTCGTGTTCGTTCGCGATCTCTGCGCCTCCGGCGGGTATTACGCTTCCATGGCGGGGGACTATATTATGGCCGAGCCCACCGCCATTGTCGGATCCGTGGGCGTCATTATGCAAACCCTGAACATGAAAGGGCTGGGCGAAAAAATCGGTCTGAGCTCGGTGACCATCGCCTCCGGCGAAAATAAGGATATGCTCAACCCATTTGAAGATGTCGACCCGCAGCATATTGAGTTGCTGCAGGATTTGGTTAATTCCATGCAGGATCGTTTCGCATCGATTGTACAAACGTCCCGGAATCTGGAAAACCGCGATCTGCTCGACGGCCGCGTCTTTAATGTGGGCCAGGCGGTGGAATATAACCTGATTGATGGCGTTGGCTATTGGGACGACGCGGTCAGCAAACTGGCCGAATTGATGGGCGAGGATGATCTCAAAGTGGTTCGCTACTATAAAGAAGCGGGATTCTGGGACAGCCTGTTCGCCTCGAAAACCCCCAAGGTGCCGGATTTCAGCATCACGGCTGAACCGCCCCGTTTTATGTATTTGTGGAAACCCTGACGTCCCGAATATTCAGAACGAATAACGAATACTGAACCGAATAGGGAGGGCAGGGAAAAGAAGATGGAGGAAATTTTACTTCGAAATTCGATATTCCTTGTTCGATATTCTGCGGTTCAAAAAATATGGATAGAAATATGAAATCTAAGGTTATTATCAGTACATTTTCAGTTCTTCTTTTAGCCGGCTGCGAAACCATGCAGACCCCGCAGCAGAAACGTGAAGCGCAGGCGCGACAGCAGGCCGCCATGCGCCAGGCCGAAGAAAGGGCCTATCGGGTGCAGGGACAGGTGGAAACCGTGGAGATGGAAAACGCGCGGCTCATTCAGGAAATCCAGTCGCTTCGCAGTCAGGTCAATGGCATGAACGGACAAATCAGCGCGCTGAATGCCAAGATGAATGCGCTCGACGCACGTCAGAAAAAAGAAATGGCCAACCTGATTCGCGAAGTTGAATCGTTGTTGAAAAAGAGCGTAGCCAGTCGTCCCCGCTCCTCCGGAAGCTCAAGCGCCAACCGCGGCCCCGGTCGCGAACACGTCGTCGAATCCGGTCACACCCTTTCAGCCATTGCCCAGGCCTACGGAACAAACGTTTCCGCCATTAAAAAGGCCAATAATCTCAAATCTGACAGCATCTACGTCGGCCAGAAACTCTTCATTCCAGAGTAGAGTTTTCTATCCACCGATTTGCCCTTTCATTACTGGCCTGCCGGCCAGTCTCGCTTCGCGTCATGGAATACCCGGATGTTGAAAAATAGGATCAGGGGGTAGAGCTCGACCGCCGGGCGAGCTTATGCTCCAGCGGTAAACTGCTGAGTGTGCATCGGCGCGCCCGGCCAGAAGGGTCGGACTCCGCGCGTGCGGAGCACACCGTCCGCCTTTATTGGGAAAATGTATACAGCCGCCTCGCCGTGAAAATCCAATCCTTGGAACTTCAGTCTCTCGGTGGACCAGACAACAACGGCAACGGCACCAAAGACTGGATCGAAACGGCCATCGCCGCCATGGCCGGCGTTGATACTTCGACATTCGACATTCCTTGTTCGGAGTTCGATATTCAACAGTACTACGTTTCCTCCGCCTGCATCGAAGGTGACACTCGTTATGTTGAGTTCATGGATCTGGCCTTCCAATCTTCCATTTCAAATCTTTCATCTCAAATCCCGCGCCGTGGCGCGGGTGCCCGCTGGTATGCCAACCTCCCGCTTCTTGACGCCGGCGACGCCACCCCCGCAAACGCCAGCTTCCAGAACGGTGCGCTCGAAGTTCCAATGTCTGTAAAATGGATGCCCTACAACCTGATTGATCACGACGGCGAAACCATCACCATCCGCAAAGGCGATGCCCTGCGCCTTACCTGCATCGATCCCGCCCGCGCGTTTGAAGATCTGGAACACGCAAGAGGCGGACAGTTTGAGATTGCCCTCGATATTACTGGCAATACATACAGTTCGCCCAACACCCGTCCAATCACGGTTGCCTTCACTAACGCAGGCAGCTTCACCGTTAGTGGCGATTATATCAAAGGCAATAACACCCTGTCCGCCTCGGTCAATGTCGTAGTCATCGACGCCTCCTTCCCCGAAGCCTCCCCCGCCTGCCTCGTTGGCAAAGAACGAACATGGAGCTTCGAAGGCATGCCGTCCAGCATCGCCTATGAAGTGGACGACACAGTGGATTTGGAAGTATTACCCCAAACCCCAGACTCCAGTCTCCAAACCGTCGCGCTCTGCGCGAACGACACCAATGGTGAAGACTATCTACTAACGTTCCTAGCCCGTCGTGGCGAGCCGCACAATGATTATTTAGAACTAGGATCGGTCCGTGTGTCATTTGATAAGCAGATGCTCGATGTAGAATTTATAGAAAAGGAAAAGGGGTCAGAAAGGGGATAGGGGTTAGTCCGGAAAGGGGTCAGAAAGGGGAGAGGTACCAGTCCGTGAAAGATGAAAATGACTTGTGAGCTGGGTGAATTAAATTGCTTTTATGTCTAGAAAGCTACGAGTTGGAACTCGAGGGTCAGGTCTGAATTACCAACATAAAAGAAATGAATGTAGAATATTCAGACCTGACCCCGACATCTAGAGATAAACTTATATTAGGAGATACAAATGAAAAAAATCGTAATTTCAATGGCACTGATGGCTATGACCAGCTGGGGAGCGAAAGTTGAATATAAGGAAGCAAAATCAGTTGATACATCTCAAGAAAGTCCGGAGGCCATTGCTGTAAAAAGTGTAGAGGCTCTCGCTCGTAATGATAAAGAGGCCTATCTAAGTCTGTGTAGCGCCGCATACATTCAAGAACTGAGTGGACCCCTGCTAGAAATGAAACTTAGCAGTGCGCAGGCTTACAATCTTGAGGAACAGTTTTTGTATGCGAATTCGAAAATTGATGAAATCAAGAAAGTGTGGTTTTTTCGAATAAAAGTACATAACGGATCATCTGGAAATACGACAAATAGAGGCTGCAAGGTAGCTTTGATTGACGGGAAATATAAACTGATCGATGATTAAAATGAGAGCATTCCAAGTTAAAATAGCTGCTATATTTTTGGGGTTAGTATGTGCGGGCGTATCGTGTTATGCGGTAGGTGAGGAGACGGTAGCTTTGTCCGGTTATGCTACTGGAAGTCAGGTTCAGTTGCTTTGGACTGCTGACGGCTGGCCAGGCAATGTGGTTGGATTCAGGATTGGTCGCCGACTAAGCGGCACAGCTTCCTGGAATCGACTGGGTGATGGAACTATTACTCCAGAGCTTTCACCTGATCGTAATTGGAGCGCTGTTGGTTTGGCTTCATCGCAAATCATGACGTATCGGCGGAAGCTCGAAGACTTTATCAAGGATGGGACGTTGGTGAGTTATGTTGGACATGATTCATTTATAGAACAACTTCAGCAAACGGGTATGCGTTCTGGGGATCGTATCCGGCTTAAGAATGATTTCGATCTGGCCATGGTGATGGGGTTTGGGTTCATAGACTCAACGATTCAGTCGGGTGAAACCTATGAGTATGGACTCTTTGGTGTTTATGCCGGGGGCAGGGAATCCAGCGAGCCACTCGATACGTATATCACCATGTATGTGGATGATGAAGAAGAGGAGCAGCTAAAGGTTGAACTCAACGCAGAACAGTCCGGTTCGAATGTTGAGTTGAGCTGGATTTCGGACCGTTCCGTTCATGATCAGGCAGGACTTTTGACTTATAATATCTACCGAAAGAAAAATAAGGACGATGAGTGGGAACGCATCGTGCCGCCATTCATTAGTCCTCGGGATAAAACGGACGATGCCCTGGTTTGGAAATTTACCGACAAGGATGTGGACGCCTATCGGAGCTGGTATTATGCCGTTGCGCCTTTGAACAAATTTCAGGTCGAGTTTGGAAAAAGCTGGGTAAAATATGAGCCGAAGGAGTGGGCTCCAGCCCAAATTTCAAAACTTGAGGTGCCGGATAATCGCCGCATTGAGATCTTCTGGGAAATCGATCAGGAAATGGAGCTCCATGTTCAGGGCTTCAGGGTTGAGCGGCGAGTTGAGGGCGAGGATGAATTTACCCAGCTTGATTCCGCTTTGCTGGAAAAAGGAACCCTGCTTCCCGGGGGGAAACGGTATCTACAGGACAGGTCTCCTGTTCCCCGAAAAATGATCTCGTATAGAATTGTTACGATAAATATGCAGGGAACTGAATTTGAATCAGAAGCCCAGTCCGTTTATTTCAAAGGTCCTCCGGTTCCAGATGCTCCTGAGACGATCAATCTTCAGTTTTCCCATATTGATGGAAAAGGGTATGTGACCGGAACTTGGGATATGTCTTCGTTATCGAATACCGTCGCTCAATATCGATTGTTCAATGATATGAACCTTGACCGTAAGCTGATGGAAAATGGCAGTTCCCATGTAGGGCTAACCAATTCCTATACGTGGGAAATTGTGAATAAACCGGGTAATGTTGAATATACTTTTGGAATTCAGCCCGTTGACAAAAAATCGAAAAGGGGAAAGCGAGTGATAAGTTCTATTTTTGTCCCTCGTTTGAAGGCTCCGAGTGTAAGGAATGTCCAGGTAGAGATGACTCCTGATGCGGCAGCTTTAGTGAGTTGGAAATATCCTCACTGTGAAGATTTGCTTGGCTTCCGAGTTTACATTGATGGTGAGTTAGTTTCGGATGAAAATACAGTTCCCGCAAATGCACGAGCTTGGCAAATTTATGATTATCCGGATCGTTATGATGAAAGTTATACACTAAACTTTGAAGTAGAAGCGGTCTTTGCTCATTGTACGCATCGTGCTCAGGCGAACCCTTTGTTAAGTATGAATCGCACGCGCCCTGATCGGTCATTGCGTGCCCCAAGATCCAAAGCCTGGATAGTTGGCGCGATGAATGGGACTCGTTGGGTATCCCTAGAGTGGGATGAATATCTGGATCCGCCACACGATCCGGAAATCTATGGCTATCTCTTACAAGCAGGAAATGATCCAGAGTTTGTAAAGAGTAAAACGGTCCGCGTAACCAAGTGTGATCAGTATTTCTTTGAAATTCCAGAAGGTTGGGATGGGGATAAGATCTTTTTTCGTTGTTCTGCACAGGGCAGTCATTTCTGGGGAGGGTTGCCTAGTGTATCAACGGTAGGCAAGCATCCGAATTATTGGAAAGATAAGGATGTTGGTCCAGAAAAAGTCAAAAGGATGAAGGAACACAATCGAACGGTTCTCTGGAGGAAATACATGAATGTACTGAGAACGGACTGATTTTTTTTGGACGTGCTAATGAATCGAAGAAAGGGGTCACAGAAAGGAAAGGGGTCAGAAAGGGGGCAGTCCCGTAATCCCGTAAAGTGACTTTTATGAATCGGTTGTTTTATGTATAACCTCTTCTATGCCAAGGAAACCGAGAGTTGAATATGAGGGCGCGATTTATCATCCTTCGCTAAAGCTACGGCGGGACAAGTGTGATGAGCCGGGGGAATCATCAGGAGGCGATATGAACCGCTACGCTATTTCCTCCGGAAATTATTCTACGCTGCGCTCCGAGCAAAGATGATCGGGACTGCGAGATATTTTTAGATACACCACTACTGTCCAAAACAGAAATTTTTCGCGGTCCGATTCTCCGTTTTTCCTCAGAAATTTCAGTTTGAATCCGATTTTCT
>JGI12210J13797_10017560_pt1 | contig 10310 bp, 9 predicted proteins | sample ElkSlonscriptome_3_FD_13797 | JGI IMG/M metagenome (IMG submission 13797) | reverse complement strand
GTCGACCATCTCCCCGGCCCTCTCGATCGGAGGCGGCGCGGGAGGCATCGTCGATGTCGGAGCCGCCGTGGCCACGGGCGTCGCCGTGGGGACGGGGGTCAGCGTCGCGGTGCCGGCACGGGGCGGCGCTTCGATCGCTCTGGAGGGCTCGGCTCTGGAGGGCTCGGGGCGGGAGCAGGCGAGCAGCGCCAGCGCGATCAGGGCGAGGGCAAGGTGTTGATCCAGGCCTCGGCCGCGCTCAATCCCGCGCCGTCGACCGCGTAGGTCCCGATGGGGGGCATCTGGTCTTGGCTGAGCATGTCCACGGCGGGGGCTCGAATGGTCATGCGCAGGTGCACGCAGCTGTCGAGAGGATCGCCCCCATGGATGAGGTAGGCGCAGCCCTTGCCGGTGAAGAAGCTCGGCGCCTGGTTCACGAGCGACGTGTAGAGACCGCTGCTCTCCACCGTAGCGTCGGTGGTCTTCATCCGCATGTCGATGAAGGGAAAGAACAGCCCATCGGAGGAGTCGTTGTGGCAGTTGCCACAATTGCTGTGGAAATAGCCGAGCGCCGTCTGGGCGGTGGCGTCGCCCGGAAGGGTGTAGCCCGCAGGACTGGGCACGGTGAGGCTCCCGTCCGTGCTCAAGCTCGCCATGGTGAGGCCCGGACCCGTGTGGCTGAGCTGGACCGCGGAGGCGCCGAGGTAGCGCGAGGGCAGCCCCCCCTTGGCCGGCTGATCGCCGTGACAGCGCGTGCAGCTGGTCGGGCCGGGGATGTCGTGCGTCGTGCCGTTGACGTTCAGCTCCGAGGTCGGCTGCAGGTCGGCGTCCGCCCCGTCGAGCCGCCAGTGGTAGGTGGCGTAGAGGAAGTCTCGCGGACCGGGGCCGAAGCGATGGATCAGCCTCGTCTCGAGGAGCACGCCACCGAGACTGAACTGCTTCCACGCGCGGGTTCCGACGGGGAAGACCCACTCGTCCTCGTCGGTGTTGTCGATCTGCGGATCGCACTCGGGCAGGTAGAGCCAGCGCTCTTTCTCGGCGTCGTCGGACCATAGCGGGTACTGGGGTTGGTAAGCCCGCGCCACCGGCGACACGGTCTTGGTGAGGATGTCGTCGTAGAGCCCAGTCTGTGACAACAAAGGCGGCGCCGTCTCCGTGACCGGGATGGTGTTGAGATCGCAGCCGCCGCCCTCACCCCCACTTCCGCCCGCGTTTTCGCCGCCTTGCCCTCCACCCCCATCGGCTCCGCCGTTGCCGGTAGAGGAGGTGGTGGTGGCCGTCGTCGCCGATGAGCTCGACGGCCCCACGGCGGTTCCGTCCTCCTCGCCGCAGGCCGCGAGGAGCGCCACCGCCCCCAGGCTCACTGTCATCCAAGCGCTCCGCACGTCTCCAAACCTACCACCAGATCGCGCGACCACCGCCCGAGACTGAGCTCGGTCGCACGATCCCTCAGTCGCAGTAGTCGTCGAGGGTGGGTACGCGACCGGTGGGGGCCTGCGGCCCTTCCCCGCCGTAGGCCCCCACGACGTGGGCGATCCAACAACGCGTCTGGTGAATCGAGGAGATGTTGTCGGCGCCGCTGCCGCCCCGGTGGACGCCCATGATCACTCCATCGTCTCGGCGGACCCACGGGCCGCCCGAGTCCCCGGGCTCGAGGTAGTCGCCGGCCCAGCCGCGGCGCACGCCATCGTTGAGCGGCCGGTCGTGCTCGAGGTCGTCATCACGCGAGCGCAGCAGCGGGTCGGTCGCGGTGCCCTGCCGCTGACCGATGCCGAACCCGACGTGGGCACGCGATATGGCACCCGCGAGCGCGCGCGAGCGTCGGCCTCCCCTTGACAGGTCGTCGCCGGGCCTGGTCTTAGAGCCCCATGACTGGCTCACTCCATCGCCCGTTCATCCCCTTCACCGGGCTCCGGACCGGGAGGCTCGGATGACGGCGGGCCATCCGGTGATCGTACGGCAGCTTCAGGTGTGGCTCGAGCGTCGGGGCCTCGGCGCTCCCTGGTCGGTATGGCTCTCGAGCCTGGCCATCCTGGGCGCGATGCTGCTGATCGCCTTCGTCGCGCATCGCATCAGTCGGTCGCTCATCCGGCGCGCCATCAAGCTGCGGTTCAGGGCCGCCCCCATCGCGTGGGACACGATCCTCATCGAGCACGGCACCTTCTCACGGCTGTCTCACTTCGTGCCCGCGCTGGTCCTCTACCACGGCTCGGCCACGGCCTTCCCCGGTCGCTCGGACATCGTGGAGGTCGTTCACAGCCTCGCCATCGCGTACATGGTCGTCGCGGGCTGTCTCACCGGCAACGCGGTGGGTCGCACGCTCGCGGATGGCTACGAGCAGAAGGTTGGGGGCGAGCGCTCGATCCGAAGCTTCACCCAGGTGGGAGAGATCATCGTATGGATGCTCGGCGGTATCATGCTGCTGGCGACCTTTGCCGATCGCTCCCCCCTGACGGTTCTGGGTGGGCTCGGCGCCTTCGCCGCCGTGGTCGTCTTGGTCTTCAAAGATGCGCTACTCGGCCTCGTAGCCAGCGTGCAGCTCTCCTACAACGACATGCTGCGGCTCGGCGACTGGATCGAAATGCCAAGCCACGCCGCCGACGGCGAAGTCATCGAAATTCTCCTGACCACGGTCAAGGTCAAGAACTGGGACCGGACCACCACCATGGTCCCGGCCCACGCCCTCATCCAGCACGCCTTCGTCAACTGGCGCTCGGTCCTGCAGGACGAGGCGCGCCGCATCACGCGGGCGATCGTGATCGACTACGAGTCGGTCCGGGCCGTCGAGGATCCGTCGGCCGAGGGCTTTCCGGCCCTCCCCGCGAGCGAGGGTGAAGATGCCTCCGAAGAATATGCGGCCGCGCCCACCAACCTCGGCGCCTTTCGACAGTACGCTACCGCGTACCTGCGGTCTCACCCGCAGATCCGAGACGACCTCACGCTCGTCGTCCGCGAGCTCGAGCCCACCGCCGAAGGCCTCCCCCTGCAGTTCTACTGCTTTAGCCGCCAGGTGACGCTCGCGAAGTACGCGGTCGTGCGGGCCGAGGTCGTCGAGCATCTCATGTCGGCCGTTCCCCGCTTCGGCTTGCGCCTCACCCAGCATCCCTCCGCGAATGCCGTGCGCTCCCTCGCCCCCGCGGCCTGACGGTCTCGTGGCCCGTGTTCCCTCCCTGTCACGACGAGAGCCGGGCTGCCCCTTGACGCGGCGCAGGACCGGACGAGACTTGGCGCCATGTTCGCTGATACGTGGCAAGCGCTCGCGCGCGTCGCCCTGCTCGGCGCGGTCCTGAGTGGCTGCGGGGGCGGGATGAACGCGGGCGAGACGGTGCGACCCGATGCACCCTCGGCGTCGAACGCCATCGCCGACACCGTCGCCTGCGCCGGAGTGCGCTCCTACGCAGAACCCCTCGTGGTGGACTGGTCGACCTCCAGCCGCACGGACCTCGAGGTCGCCATGAAGCAAGGGGTGGCAGTCGTGCACTACGACTGCGACGAGCTCCGTCTCGTCAACGGCTGCCGTCTGCCCGCCAACTACGCCTTCGCGGGGGTGAGCCTGAAGGAAGAGCTCATCCGCATGGACAATGCCGACGAGGTCCAGGCCAACCTTCCGGTCTCAGGCGTGAAGATCTCCGCCGGCATGAACGCCGCCTCGGCGCTCGACCTCGCCCTCGTGATGGTCGGCAAGCGCAGCACCACCCTCATCGAAGCCGACCCGAGCATGCTCGACGGCTCCTGCGCGGGCGCCACGCACTTCGTTCGGGCGGCGACCATCGGCGCCTTCGCCATGGACCGCAGCTCCTCGGGCAAGGTGCGCGCCGCGGCCGACCTCTTCGGCGCGGGCGTCGATGCAGCCAGCCGCTCCGACCGTAGCAACGTGACCCGTGACGGCGACCGCAATGCCTGCCGCAAAGGCAAAGCGTCGGACGAGACGGCCCCGATGGGCTGCGGCGCCGCGCTCCGTCTCGAGCTCATACCTCTGACCAAGAGGCGAAAGCCCGAGGAGGCCGACGCCAAGGAGGCGAAGCCCGCGCCCGAGGCAGGCGGGGCAAGCCTGGGGATCCGCAACCCGCAGGAAGAATGCCCCGTCGATACCATCTGGAAAAACACCAAGTGCGCATCCGCCACGGCCGAGGAACGTCTGTGCTTTCGGGGCAACCTCCCCGCCTGCCAGGACCTCTGTGAGCGAGGCGATGGGTGGGGCTGCACGACTGCGGGTGAGCACCTCATCGAGCGCGTCTCGCGCCGAGCCAGGGAACGTGCCGACGCCGATAGTGATCCGCGCAGCCACATCGCGCCGGCGAACGAGATGTTCGAGCGCGGCTGCAAGCTGCGCGACGAAAAGGCTTGTGCCCTGCGGACCTACTACGGCCTGCTCGCCTCGCAGGAGACGGACCTGTCGTCGCTCGCCACGCTGGGCGAAGCTTCGTGTCAGCGTGGCGGCGCCGTGTCGTGTCAGATCACCGCCATTCTCTACGAGCCGGAATCCAGCTTGCGTCGCGACCGAGAGCTCACCGCGCCCCCCGCCAGCCAAACCCGCTACGTGATGTTGATGCAGCGCAGCTGCGACCTCGGCCACAACAAGGCCTGTAGCCAGCTCGCGCGCCGTTTGATGCGCGAGGAGGCGACCAAGAGCCGCGGCCTCGCCCTCCTCGAGCGAGCCTGCGAGGGCGGCTACGACCTGGCGTGCCAAACCTGGGCCGCCGAGCTCGACCGGGCGAACGAGCCGGCCGCGGCGGCCGAGGCGCGTGCGCTCGCCTGCATCCACGGGCGCGAGGGCTGGGACTGCCGCCGCGCCGCCGACCTCTTCCACGAGAGTCCCGGCGTGCCGCGCGATCCCGACCGCGCGCTCACCCTCGCCCGTCGCGGGTGCGCGCTCCGCGACGGGCGTTCGTGCTCCTTCTTGGTCGACCAGGGGTCCGAAGCGGATCGCCACCGCGCCCTGCAGCGCTCCTGCGATCCGAGTCGCGAATGGATCGACGCGCGCCTCTGTCTGAACGCCGCCGACGACAGCCTGAAGCGGGCCATGCAGCTCGACCGCGAGGCCTGCGAGAAAGGCGACGCCCCCGCCTGCGAGCGGCAAGCAACCCGTCAGCTCGCCCTCGCCTGCAGCCAGAGCATGGCCTCGAGCTGCACTCGCCTGAAGGCGCGCGACCCCGCGGCCTACCGAGAGGTGATCGAACGGCAGTGCCGCGAAGATCGCGACGCCGTTCGTGAAGGACGCCTCGTACTCCCCGTGGGCGGAGTGCAGAAGAGCATCCCGTGCCAGCGCGCCGAAAAGGAAGGCATCGAGGTCCCCTGAGCGATGGCGCGAGCCGGGAGCAGCGTGGTGCCCACCACGAGGGCCGGACGAGTCAGGGCGCCTCGAGCGACGGCTTCCGGCGCGGCGCCAGGTCGGACACGTAGGTGCCGATGGCGATCCAGATGAGGAGGAAGGCGAGCCCCCGCTCGAGCGAGAGCGGCTCGTCGTAGAGCAAGACGGCGCAGGCGAGCTGCAGGGTGGGCGCCAGGTACTGCACCATGCCGAGGGTGGTGTAACGGAGCCGGCGTGCGGCCCCCGCGAAGGCGAGGAGCGGGAGCGAGGTCGCCAAGCCCGCCCCGAGGAGAAAGACGGCATTCCGCGGGGTCGGGTCCGCGAGGTGGCCGAAGCTCGGCTCGAGGGTGAGCAGGTAGGCCAGCGCCACGGGGGAGGCGAGCCCGGTTTCGATGGCGAGGCCGTCGACGGCCCCGACGTCGACCTTCTTGCGCACCAGCCCGTAGACGCCGAACGAAACCGCCAGCACCAACGACACCCAAGGCAGGCTCCCTTGCGCGAGGGTGAGGCCGCCCACCGCGAGCGCGGCCAAGCCGATGGCCACCTTCTGTCGGGGCCGAAGCTCCTCGCCGAGCACCATGCGCCCTAGGGCCGCGTTGACCAGCGGGTTGATGTAGTAGCCGAGGCTCGCCTCGGTGACGCGGCCCGAGCTGACAGCCCAGATGAAGACGCCCCAGTTGACGGAGACGAGACTGGTCGAGAGCAGCATCGCCCGCCGCGAAGAAGGCCTGCGCATCACGGCGACCACCCGGCCGAGCCGCCGCTGCCCGATCACGATCAGGGCCACGAAGACCATCGACCACAGCACGCGGTGGGCGAGCACCTCCACCGCCGGGATCTCGGCGATCTGCTTCCAATAGATGGGGAACAGGCCCCACAGCCCATAGGCGAAGAGCGCCATGGCGAAGCCATCCCGTGCGCGCTTCTCCTCGGTCACCGACGCCCTGTAGCGCACCCCCGACGGGTGCACCATCGCTTCTGCGAGTAGACTTGGCGATGCCGTGGGCTGGGACGATCTTCGCTACTTCTTGGCGCTCGCGCGCACCGGCTCGGTGCGGGCGGCGGGAGCTTCGCTCTCAGTGAGCCACTCGACGGTGGCCCGCCGGGTGGAGGCCCTCGAGGAGGAGCTCGGGGTGCGGCTGTTCGACCGGCACCGCGACGGCTACCAGCTCACCGATGCGGGCCGGGGCATCGTGCCCAAGGCCGAGCGCATCGAGCAGGAGGTGGCCGACCTCGAGCGCGAGGTCGTTGGCCAAGACGCGCGACTCGAGGGGCCGATCCGGGTCACCTGCACCGACCCGGACGTGGCAAGCCTGCTCATCGAAGGGTTGGTTCCCCTCTTGGAAGATCATCCAGGTCTCGAGCTCGCGCTCGACACCGAGTCCCGCAACCTCGATCTATCGCGGCGTGAGGCGGATGTGGCCCTGAGGGTGATCGCTCGGGGCGCGTCACCACCCGAGCACCTCCTCGGTCGCCGGATCGCACCCGTCATGCTCGCGAGCTACGTGGGTCGCGACCACGCCGACCGCCTCGATCCCGAGATGGGCGGGCGCGCGGCGCGGTGGCTCGGCTCGGACCAACCGCGCATCCACGACGTCATCTTCCCGACCTCGAGCTACCCCGACCTGCCTGTGTGGGGTGCCTTCGGGAGCATGGCCGCCGTCTTGGAGGCCGCCGCACAGGGGTTGGGTCTGGCGATGGTCCCGGTCTACGTCGGCGATCGTCACCCGAGGCTGCAGCGGCTGACGAAGCCCGACGTGCGCCACATGGGCGACTTCTGGCTCCTGAGCCACCCCGATCTGCGCGACAACGCGCGGCTCGGGGCGGCGCGGCATGCCATCACCGAGGCCTTTCAGGCCAAGGCGGCGCTCTTCGAGGGTCGGTGCGCCCACGGTACGGTGCGTCCCGAAGATGCACCGGGCCAAGGCGATGGCTCCCACCTAGGTTTGGGGCGCGGCCCGTGACGAGGCCGCTCTCAGACGAAAGGAACACCATGACCACTGCCACATTCTGGGACGGTGCCGCCGAGAAGTACGCGGCGCAGCCCGTCGCCGATACCGCCGCCTTCGACCGCAAAAAGGCCTTCACCCGCAAACACCTCAGCCCGAGCAGCAACGTGCTCGAGATCGGCTGCGGCACCGGGTCCCTCGCGCTCGCCATGGCGAAGGACGCGGGTCACATCCATGCCGTCGACATCTCGGCCGAGATGGTGCGCATCGCACGCAATAAGAAGGAAAGGGCGGGCGCCTCCAACGTGACCTTCCACTGCAGCACCCTGGACGAGGTACGCTTGCCCCCGCTGAGCTTCGACGTCGTGTGGGCCTACAGCATTCTGCACTTGGTCGACGATCGCCAAGCGATCCTCGACCGCTGCTTCACGCTGCTCAAGCCGGGCGGCGTGCTCATCTCGTCGAACGTCTGCCTCGGCGACAGCTGGGTTCCGTACCGGCCGGTGATCGCCATCCTCCGTTGGCTCGAAAAAGCGCCTCGGGTCCACTTCTACGGCCGCGACAGAATCAGCGAGGAGCTACGCCGCACCGGTTTCGTTCGCGTCGAGGAGATCGACGTCGGCGCCAAGAAGCTGGTGGCCTTCATGATCGCCCACAAGCCTTGACGGCCGCCGCTCCGTCCCGATGTCGCCGCTTCGGCCTCGACGGTGACCCGGACGATTCGATTAGGATGGGCGAATGCATCGTCACCTGCTCATCATTCTTCTCGCTGCGTTGCTCGTCGCCTGTCCCTCCTCCGCCGAGAAGACGTCGGAGAAGGACGCCTCCACGGATGACGACGAAGGAAAGAAGAAGTCGAAGAAGAAGGCGCAGATCGAGGGGGCCGACGACGAGAAGGATGACGATGCGGGCGAGGATGAGGGCGAGGACGAGCCCACCCCCGCGGGACCCTCGAAGGGCAAGCGCAAGGAGAAGAACGGCAAGCTCAAGCTGAGCTGCGTGAAGGGCGAGTGCCTCCAGCAGTGCGACGAGGACAAGGAGTGCAAGGCTTCGTGCGCCGGCGGGTCGTGCCAGCAGCAGTGCGCCGAGGGCATCGAGTGCAAGCTCTCGTGTGCGGGAGGGGGCTGCCAGCAGGCGTGCAGCAAGGAGGCCGAATGCGACATCAGCTGCGCGGGCGGCAACTGCGTGCAGTCCTGCGGCAAGGGCGCCAAGGAGTGCGAAACCAGCTGCGCCGGTGGCGGCTGCTCCTAGGCAGAGGCTCGCGCGAGGGCGCGGGATACCCCGCTCAAGCGTAGAACTGTCGGAACCAGCGCCTCATGGTGTGCATGGGGCCATCGCCGGGCACGAGCATGGGCTTGTCGCGGAAGACCTTGTTCTCCCAGATGGAGATGTCTTCGCGCCATTGGGAGACCCAGTTGCCCACCACGTAGGCCACGAGCGGACGGGGGACGTGGGCGTCGGCGAACCATCGGAATCGCACATGCTGCTCCAGCGGCCCGAGGGGCAGATGGGTCTGAAAGATGAGGATGTCGCCCATGTCGGGAACGGAGATGCGGAAGGCGACGACGGCGCCGGGACCGTAGAAGGTGATCGTCGCCTGCGCCGAGGTGCGTTGGACCACGCGACCGAAGACCGAGAGCACGGCCGCGTCCCTGAAGTAGGCGATGTGCGGCTGGTCGGGATCGGGCTCCCACGTCGCCTCGTGCACCACGCGCATGCCGGGAATGCGGAGGCGGGTCCACGGGACCATCATCTCGCCGTGAAGGGGGGTGAAGTGCTGGTGATCGGCGCTGTTCTCGGCGAACTCACACAGATGCATGTGAACCGAGCCGGCGTCGTATCGCCCCCGGTACACCATGCGGCCGTCCTCGATCTCTTCGATGGGATCGACGTCCCACCGGGGCTCATCGCTCCCGAACCACACGAGGATGAGCCCGTGATGCTCGCGCACCGCCCAAGACCGTGTACGCAGCGTTTTGGGCACGTGCTCCAGGTAGGGGATGCGGTCCACCTGACCGTCGGGCGTGAAGGCCCAGCGATGAAAGGGACACTCGAGGCAGTTGCCCTTCACCTGGCCGCCAGCGAGGTTGGCCCCGAGATGCGGGCAGTAGGCGTCGAGCACGCCGAGGGTGCCGTCCTCGCCCCGAAAGACGACCAGCTTCTCGCCGAGGGCTTCGACGAAGCGCTTGTCTCCCCGGGCGAGGTCCTTGGCGTCGCCAAGCGCGTACCAACTCGCAGGATAAGGCGGCGGGTAGGTCGCGAGTCGCGCCGCTTCATCGACCCGTGGGAGCGAGGTCTGCGCGGGCCCAATTCGACGAAGCAGATTCTCGAGCAACACGTCCGCCAGGCTATCCACCGGGGGCGACGTCGTCGAGTGAACTCGTTCATCTCGCGGCGTGGCCGGGGTCGTGCCACGCTGCGGGGCGATGGTTGGAGGGGAGCTCCAGCGCCTTCTGGATGCTCTTCGCATCGCGGGAAGCGATCCGGATCGGCTCGCCGAGGTCGTGGGGTCGTCGATCCAGCGGCTCGCGCGCGAGCCAGAGCACCGCGTCGCGATGCGCAGCGAGCTCCGAGAGCGGCTGTCGCCGGCGCGGTCCACACACGCCTTCACCGAGGTCGGCTTGCTCTCGGACGAGGGGATCGCCGAGGGGGTGTTGCGACGCCTCGGGGAACGCGTGGCGCCGGCGCCGGCCGCAGGCGACGTGCTCGAGGACGTGTTGCGGCAATCCCTCCGGGGTCGCGATCGCCGCTGGCTCTCTCGCCTCGACGAGAGCCAGCTCTGCGCCTGGCTCGAGGCCCTAGGTGTGAACGACGAGAAGTGGCACGACCCGGCCGAGCTCGCGAGCGCGCTCGTCATCCTCGCGACCCGCGTGGCGGGGGCGGGCATGGACGCCCGGCTGTCGTCGCGCATGCCCTCGCTCGAGGCCTGGAGCTCTCCCTTTCTCGAGCTCTCGCGCGCGGTCGACGAATTCGCCGCCGACGTGGCCACCACGGGCGTCCTCGACCGGCGCGAGGCCGCGGTGGATGTTGTCGAACGCTGCCGAGATCAGGTGCGAGACCTGCGTGAAGCC
>JGI12210J13797_11238194_pt1 | contig 10312 bp, 9 predicted proteins | sample ElkSlonscriptome_3_FD_13797 | JGI IMG/M metagenome (IMG submission 13797) | reverse complement strand
GGCCCGGCCGGGTCAGCCGGACTCGGCGAATACGTCCGCCAGCGCCTCCGTCAGCTCGGCAGGCGGGAGCAGGCGGAGCTCGCCCTCGGCGTTCACTGGGTCGCTCGGAAGAGCCGGGCACGGGGCTGCGGAGGCCTCGTGACGAGATGCTTCCACGGCGGGCACCTTGCTCGGCTGAGTGTTCGCGCAACGGTCGGCCGACCGTCAATCAACCCATCGATCTCCTCGAGGCACCAGGAGCAGGCGAACGCGGGACAGGATCCCCCCTCGGATCCTCCGAAAAAACAGGGCGATCCGATGACGAAATTCAAACTCCAAAGACGCCGCCGCGCTCGCCGCAAATCTGGCAATGCGTTGCAACGAGGACGGGCTGCCTACCGACAGTTTGCATTTCGTGTCCGGAAGCCCCTGTCTTTGAAGGGGATCCGCAGGGGGATCCTGTCCCCGACTATTCGAGGGCGCTGAGCTGGAGGGCGGCCTGGACCAGGAGGGGGTGGGGGCCGAAGGGTTCGGCGACCCGGTGGGTGACGCCGGGGTGCTTTTCGGCGGCTTCGGTGACGAGCGCGGGGATGTCTTCGCGGGCGTGGCGGCCGGCGGCGAGGAACCAGGGGAAGACGACGACCTCGGTGGCGCCGGCGGCGACACAGGCGTCGAAGGCCTGGGCGATGGTCGGCTCGGCGAGCTCCATGTGGGCGACCTCGACGATGGCGCTCTCGCCGAGCTGCGCGCGGGCGAGGGGCGCGACGTGGCCGAGGTTCTCGTTGGCGGAGGCCCGGCGGGAGCCGTGGTCCACGAGTAGCAGCGCGGTCGTCATGGGCCGAGCATGGGGCCGTCGGGGCGAGGCGCCAACACCTCAGGTTCGCGCGTCGCTCGTCGTCACGGTCACGCCAGCTGCCCGCAGCTCGTCCTTCGCCCGCTCCGCGTCGCCGGGCTCGAGGTTCACGCCGCGGCAGCCGTCTTCGAGAAGGGTGACATCGAAGCCGAGCTCCACCGCGTCGAGCGCCGTGAACTTCACGCAGTAGTCGGTCGCCACGCCGACGATCACCACTGAGCTCACGCCCATTTCCTTCAGCCACTCGCCGAGGCCGGTGTCCTTGCGGTGGCCGTTGTCGAAGAAGGCGCTGTAGCTGTCGATGGTGGGGTCGGTGCCCTTCTGGAAGACCTCGACCCCGTTCGGCGCCCGGTCGAGCTCGAGCGTCTCCACGAACTGCGCCCCTTCGCTGTCCTGCACGCAGTGGTCGGGCCACATCACCTGCGGCATGCCGGCGAGCTCGCCCATCTCGCCTGGCTCCTTGCCCTCGTGGCTCGAGGCGAAGGAGCCGTGGCCCGGTGGGTGCCAGTCCTGCGAGGCCGCCACGACGTCGAATTCGGGGATGAGCGCGTTCGCCACTGGGACGACCGCGAAGCCACCCGGTACCGCCAGCGCGCCGCCGGGCATGAAGTCGTTCTGGATGTCCACCAGGATCAGGGCTCGGGTCATCGTCGTCTCTCCTTCTCAGATCCACATCTCGAAGCCGTCTCGCTCGAGGCGCGCGTAGGCCTCGGGGTCGAAGCGGTAGAGCCGCGCCGGTCGGTGCGGCACGCCCTCTTCGCGCTCGCCGGTGTCCTCGAGGAACCCCTGGGCGAGCAGCTTCTTGCGGAAGTTGCGCTTGTCGAGCTCGCGGCCGAGCACCGTCTCGTAGAGGTGCTGCAGCTGGGCGAGCGTGAACTCGGTCGGCAGCAGCTCGAAGCCGATCGGCCGGTAGCGGACCTTCCCCCGGACCCGCTCCTCGGCCACCGCCAGGATGCGGTCGTGGTCGAAGGCGAGCTCGGGCAGGTCGCCGACCGGGAAGAAGGCCGCGTCCCGCGCATCGGTCGCCGCGCTCACCGCGTGGTCTCGCACGTTCACCAGCGCGACCCACGCCACCGAGACCACGTGGCCCCGCGGATCGCGGCCGATCGCGCCGAAGGTGTAGAGCTGTTCGAGGAAGACCCCTTCGAGGCCGGTCTCCTCACGAAGCTCGCGCCGCGCCGCGTCCTCGAGGTCCTCGCTCTCCCGAACGAAGCCACCGGGCAGGGCCCACCGCCCTTCGAAGGGCGGCAGCGCCCGCTCGACCAGCAGCACCTCCAGCCCTCGATCGCTCAGGCCGAAGACCGCGCAGTCCACGCTGAGCGCCGGCCGCGGGTGTTCGTAGCTCGGCACGCTCAGCCCTTGTCGGCCTGCCGGCCCAGCGCCTCGAGCTCGAGGGCGTAGCCGCCGCTGAGGATCGGGAAGCGGCACCAGGTCTTCGGGTCCAGGTTCTTGTCGTCGACGTGGAAGCTCGCGGCGTAGCGCTCGCGCTTCCACTGGTTGCGGCACCAGAGCCGATAGAACTTGGTGACCCAGCCGCGCATCGTCTCGGCGGGCACCTCCGGGAACTCGACACGCATCATGGCGAAGGCTTCGTTCGGGAACTTCTTGTCGCGAATGGCCACCCGCTCGATCGCGTCGAGCACCGGGTAGGGCATCAGGTCGCCCTCGTCGGTCTGCCCTTCGCTCGAGGGACGCAGCTCGGCGGTCGGCTGCTGTTCGTTGACCGTGCGGAGCGCCGCAAAGGGCCCGATCGCTGGCGCGCCTTCGGTCTCCAGCCACCGCAGCCACTGGCGCAAGAAGGCCTTGTCGATGCCCGCGATCGGGGAGATGCCGCCGGAGGTGTCGCCGTCCATGGTCGCGTAGCCCACCGCCGCCTCCGAGCGGTTCGAGGTGGAGACCAGGATCTGGTGCCGCGCGTTGGCGATCAGCCAGATCGAGGGCGCGCGCACCCGCGCCTGGATGTTCTGCAGCGCGATGTCGTCGGTCTCCCAGGTCAGGTCCCGGTCGAGCCCTTTCTCCACGAGCGCGACGTAGCCCTCGACGAGCGCGTCGACGTCGAGCTCGTAGTGGTCGGCGCCGATCGCGTCGGCGACCGCGCGGGCGGCGGCCCGGGTGACGTCGCCGGAGTTGCGCGTCGCCTGGTACGCCGTCGTGAGCAGGCGTCTGGTGATTTCGGTGGCGTCCTCGGCGTCCCGGAGTCTGCCGACGTGGCTCAGTCGCTTCCGCGTGCCCTCGAGGCCGAGCTCGCTGACGGCCATGTCCACCATGATGCGGACCAGGCACGCGCACGCGGTGCTGTCGGCGCCGCCGCTGAGCGAGACCACGTAGCCCTGCGCCCGCGCCTTTCGCAGGTAGTCGAAGAGCGCCAGCGCGATCACCCGCGCGAAGGCCTCCTCCTTCGAGTAGTCGGTGGGCGTGAGTCGATGGAACTGCTCCGGGGCGAGGTCCGGATAGTCGAAGTCGATGTAGATCGCCTCGTCCCGAGGCTCCGGCTGAAAGCTCGCGGTCCGCGCGCGCTGCAGGCGGGTGAAGCTCACGTCCACCAGCGCGTGCGCGATGCCGACGTCGCCGAAGGAGAAGCGGGTGGTCTCGGCGAGGAGCGAGCCGGCGCTCGCGACCATGCCGCCGCCGTCGTAGACGATGCGGCCCGCTTCGTTGCCGAGCAGGTTCGCGTAGAGGTAGGTCACCCCGAAGGCGCGGGAGCCCTCGAGCACCAGCCGCCGGCGGATGTCCTGCTTGCCGAAGGCGAAGTGGCTCGCGCTCGGGTTCATGATCACGTCGATGCCCTGCAGCGAGAGCCGGCTCCCGGGCCGGGCGGCGACCCAGGCGTCCTCGCAGATCTCGAAGCCGAAGAGCAGCCCGCCCACATCGAAGATCAGGTCGCCGAAGGCATAGCGATCTTTGCCGCGGTGCAGGGTGGTGACCTCGCCCGAGGGCCAGGGCTTGAACCAGCGCGGCTCGTAGTGGAGCCCGTCGCCGGCGAGAAAACGCTTGGCGACGAGCCCTTCGATCTTCCCGTCGACGAGGAGCGCCGCGCAGTTGTAGATCCCGCCGCGCAATTCCACCGGGAGGCCGACGGTGACGACCATCCCGTCGGTCTCGGGCGCCAGCGACTCGAGCCGGTCCCAGGCCTGTTCGAGGAGGGCCGGCGCGTGGAACATGTCCTCGCAGCCGTAGCCGGTGATGCAGAGCTCGGGCAGGCAGAGCACCGACACGCCCGCGTCGCGTGCCCGCTCGATCGCCGCGCGGATGCGCTCGTCGTTGCCTTCCCAATCGAAGGGGGTCTGGTTCAGGACGCCGACACCGAATCGAATGTGCTTCATCGCTTCGCTCCTTCTTCGTGGGTGCTGCGCCGTCGTAGGGTCACCAGCCCATCGGGGCCGAGCGCTTCGGCCAGGATCGGCGCGATGGGCTCGACGTGCAGGAAGTCGCCCGCCAGCGGCGCCGCGTGCGGGTGGGTGTCGGTGCAGCCGATGCCGACGAAGAGACCGGACTTCTCCAGCCGCTCGAGGGCGTCGCCGGGGAAGACGCCGTGGGTGCAGACCGCGGCGATCTTCTCGGCACCCGCCTCGAGGAACGCGCGCGCCGCGCCCATCAGCGAGCCGCCGGTGCGGATCATGTCGTCGTAGATGACGACGGTCTTGCCGGTCACGTCGGCCGAGAGCGCGGTGACCTCGGTCTGGTCGGCGCTCACCCGCCGCTTGAACACGAAACCGGCCTCGACGCCGAGGTCGTTGGCGAGCGACTCGACCCACTTGGCGCGGCCGGCGTCGGTGGCGCCGACCGCGAAGCGCTCGCCGCCGAGCGTGCGGATCATCGGCAGGGTGAGCGGCGTCATGTAGAGGTGGACGGGTCGGATGCTCCCGTCGAAGTAGTGCGGGATCCCCTCGGCGTGCAGGTCGACCAGCACCACCCGGTTGCCCGAGCCCGCGGTCGGGATCGAGGAGAGCAGGCGCGCCCGGGTCTTGGCCACGACGACCTCGCCCGGCTTCACCGCGCGCTCCATCGTCTGGTATCCGTACCAGGGGATCACCAGCGTCAGGATGTGGGCCCCGCCGTGGACCAGCGCGCAGGCCAGATCGTAGATCTCGAGGGTCGCCGCTTCGTCGACCGTGCCGCCGAGGAGCACCACGTCGCGGCCGGCGACATCGCTCGCGATGCGCATGTAGCGCTCGCCGTCCGAGAAGCGGTTGCGCTCGATGACGCCGACTTCGAAACCGCTCACTTCGCAGAGGGCGTCGCGCATGGCGGTGTAGGCCTCGGTCGAGAAGACGACCGCGTCGGCGCTGAGGGGCGGGGTGCTCATGAGTGTTCCTCGGTGATGCGCTCTCGGATGGCCGAGAGCTCGGCGTCGATCCCGACGAAGTGCCGGGTCTGGGTCTCGATGGCGCGGAGCTCGGTGGGCAGCGCGTCCACGCTGGCGATGGCGCGCTCGCGCGCCACGGTGAGCGGCACCGGGTCGCCGATGCGGGCCCCGGCCTTCATCACCGGCACCAGCAGCTCTTCGCCCTCGGCGTCCTCGGGGACCGTGCGGGTGGTGCCGGTCTCCGGCCCGACCAGCGGGCCGTCGCTCAGCCCGAGCTCTTCGTCGTAGATGGCGTCGGCGATCCACTCGCTCCCCTTCCGGAAGCGGCGTACCTTCAGCCGGCCGGGGATCGAGCGCTTGGCCGGGGTGCTGCTCACCTTCATCCGGTACTCCCACTCGCCCTCCGCCGTTTCGCGGACCGCGCCGAGTTTGTAGACGGCGTTCAGCGAGGGCTGGTCGTAGGCGGTGGTCATTCGGGTGCCCACGCCCCAGACGTCGACCTTCGCGCCCTCGGCCTTCATCGTCGCGATCTTGCGCTCGTCGAGGTTCGAGCTCGCGACGATCTTGGCCTCCGGGAAACCGGCGTCGTCGAGGATGGCGCGGGCGCCGATCGAGAGCTTCGCCATGTCGCCGCTGTCGAGGCGCACGCCGACCATCTCGTGGCCCTTGGCCCGGAGCTCGGTGCCGACCTCGCAGGCGATCCTGACGCCCTCGAGGGTGTCGTAGGTGTCGACCAGGAACACGCTCCCGCCGGGGAAGGCGTCGGCGTAGGTCTCGAAGGCCTCGCGCTCGCTGCCATAGGCCATCACCCAGCTGTGGGCGTGGGTGCCGCGCACCGGGATCCCGTAGCGTTTGCCCGCGAGCACGTTGCTGGTCGCGTGGGCGCCGCCGATGAAGGCGGCCCGGCTCGCGCTCAGCCCACCGTCCGGCCCGTGGGCGCGCCTCAGCCCGAACTCGAGCACCGTCTCGCGCTCGCCGGATGCGCTCCGGGCCACGTCGCCGATTCGCGCCGCCTTGCTGGCGATCAGCGTCTGAAAGCCAACCAGGTTGATCAGCGTCGTCTCCACGAGCTGCGCCTGGATCAGCGGCCCTTCGACCCGCAGCAGCGGCTCGTGGGGGAAGGCGAGGGTACCCTCGGGCATCGCCTCGATGTCGAGCTCGCAGCGGAACGAGGCGAGGCTCTCGACGAAGGCCTTCGGGAAGCGGGGCTCGCCGTCCGCCCCCTCGAGGCTCTCCAGGTACGCGAGCTCATCGGCCTCGAAGTGCAGCCCTTCCAGGTAGCTCAGCGCGTCCTCGAGCCCGGCCGCGACCGCGTAGGCCCCGCCGAAGGGTGGCCGGCGGAAGAAGAGGTGGAAGACCGCCCGCCGGTCGGCGATGCCCGCCTTCCAATAGCCGCAGGCCATCGTCAGTTGGTAGAGGTCGGTGAGGAGAGTGAGGTCGGTCATGGGGCTCCGATCGGCCGGGCTCGTGCCGCGACATAGTGTAGTCTATACACTATCTTCTCGTCGGTCAACTCGGAGCGTCACGAGCGTCGCGCCCCAGCCGGAGCGATCGGTGGCGAGACCGAACTCCAGCACGTCGTCTCTTCGCTCGAGGCGCGCGTGGACGGTCCGCCGCAGCACGCCCTTGCCCTTGCCGTGGATCAGCCGGACCTGCGCGAGCCCCTCGGCGCGGCACTCGTCCAGGTAGGCGTCCACCACGTCGCCGACCTCCTTCGGGCGGAAGTGGTGCAGGTCGAGCGTGCCGTCGATCGGGATGGCGGCCGGCTCTGGCTCGCGCTCGAGGGGCCGGTCCGGCGGGGCGTCGACGGGCATGAGCACCTTCCGCTCCCGCCTTCGCCGGAAAGGCACCACGAGCCAGAGCGCCACCGCAGCGATCGCTCCGAGCACCACGAAGATGGCCATCAGAGGCCGTCGAGGGTGTGGAGCAGGACCTCCGGTCGGTCGGTCATGATCCCGTCGACCCCGAGTCGGTAGAGCCGCCGCATCTCGAGCGGGTCGTCGATGGTCCACACGTGGACCTTCAGCCCATGGTGGTGGGCGGCCGCCACGAAGCGCTCGTCGACGACCCGGAGCCCTTCGTGGGTCGGCGGCACCTGGAGCGCGTGGAAGGGGACCTTCAGGAGCCGGTGGGTGCGCGAGTGAACGGCGAGCCAGAACTTCAGGATCCCCCGGGCGCCCGGCGACGTGACCACCCGGTCGTCCGCGAGCTCCCGGAAGCGCTCGGTCAGCGGGTCGTGGCCGCTCGCCACCAGCAGCCGGTCGTGGACGCCGTGGGCCTCGATGAAGTCCCAGAGCGCCTCGGCCAGCCGCGGGTTCCGGCCCTTCATCTCGAGGTTCAGGTGCAGGTCCTCGTGGAGCGCGAAGGCCTCCTCGAGGTGGGGAATCGTGATGCCTCGCCCTCGGTAGGGGAAGCTCATCCCGTCGGCCGTGAACCGGTAGCCGGCGTCCACCCGCTGCAGCTCGTCGAGGGTGTGATCGTCGACTCGGCCGCGGCCGTCGCTGCAGCGTTCGAGGGTCTCGTCGTGGTGGATGACGATCCGGCCGTCCTTCGTGAGGTGCACGTCGGTCTCGATCCACCGGAAGCCGAGCGCGTAGGCGTTCTCGAACGCGAAGAGGGTGTTCTCCGGCCAGCGCTTCGATCCGCCCCGGTGGGCGAAAGGCAAGAACCCCTCACCGAAGTAAGGATGGCTGGTCGTCGACTCGTTTCGTTCATGCATCTCGCGCTGGCTCTGGCCGCGGGTTTATCGTCCCGGGAAGTGACCATGCAACCGCCAAGCGATCCGCGAGCCAATCCACCGCGAGGGAACGCATCCGGCTCTTCGCGCGTAGGATCGACAGTGGAGGGCGAGCGCAGCGCCGAGGACGAGGAGCCGAGCAACGAGCGGAGCCTCGCGGTGCCGGTGATCTTGGGCCTGCTGCTCCTGGTGCTCCTGGCCGCGGGGATCGGCGGCGCCTGGTCGCTCTACCAGCGTTTCGCCAGCGACGACGAGGTCGCCACCGAAGAATCCCACGGGCCCATGCCGGTCGAGCCGATCGAGATGACGGTTCCCGAGGCCGCCGAGCCGGCGCCGCTCGATCTGGACGCCCGCCGGTCTCAGATGCGGCTGCGCTACCGGCCGGGTCCCTTCGTGGACGTCGTCGGCATGCTCCCCGGGGGCACGAGCGATCTGCGGCGCCTCGCCGCCGCCCACCGGGGTGGCCGGACCATCGACAACCCCTGGATCGTCGTCGGGGCCGAGCTTCGCGGGGGCGCTCCGCCCATCGATCCGCAGGGCGGCGCTCCGGCGCTCCGGCTCACCGAGCCTTCGAGCACGCCGCTCACCGTGGTGCCCGGAGCGCCGGCGCTGATCCCGGTCGCCGCCACCTCCGGCGCCGGTCCCGACGGAGCCGTCGCCGGGCTGCTGCTCGAGTTCGTCGACTACCCGGGCTTCTTCGTGCTCCCGGCGGTCGTCGAGAGCGAGCTCGGCACCATTCGCGTCGCGGGCGTGGAGGAAGCCGAGATCCAATTCGGTATCGACGCGCCGGTGCTCCCGAACGGCCAGCCTGCGCCCGCCGACAAGGAGATGTACGCGACGGTGCGGATCGCGTCGGTCGACACGACCGGCCGCACCAGCGGCTGGGTCGAGCGGCGCCTTCGGGTGATGCCCACGGGAACCGGCGACGTCGAGGTCAGCCTCTCGATGACCGAGACCACCGACTTGGACCTCTACGTCGTCTCGCCGACCGGCGTGGTCGTCTACTACGGCAACACCGACGGGGCGACGGGCGGCCACCTGGATCTGGACGCCAACGCCGCCTGCTCGAGCAACATGGGCACCGACAACGAGCACATCTTCTGGCCCCGCGGCCGCGCCCCGGCGGGGAGCTATCAGGTGCGGGTCGCCCACTGGAAGTCGTGCATCGGAGGCCGTCCCCTCGACTACCGGATCACCGTCCGCAACTGCGGTGAGACGGCGGTCTTCAGCGGCAGCTTCACCGGCGAAGGCAACAGCGACACCTGCGACCGAGACCCGAACGGCGCCGCCGACCGAGGCTGGTGTCAGCGGGTCGTCGACTTCGACGTCACGCCCTGCGACCCGGCGACGCCCTGACGTTCAGCGGCTGTCGAACTGGCCGGGCTGGTTGATGACCTGCGGCTGGCCGCCGGCGTTCAGCAGGGGGGTGATGTCGCAATCGAAGCCGTCGATGAGTACGTCGGCGACCTTCCAGAGATCGCCATCGTTCACCTGGACGGGTCCCAGGGTGAGCTCGGGTGTGTCGATCGAGCCGCCGCAATAGATGCGCACGGTGACCTGCCCCCGACCCGACCAGCCATGAACACCCACTCGGAAGGTGCCGTTCTCCGGTTCATCGATGTTGATGTTCTCGGGCCCGAAACCGTTCATGTCGTCGATGTCGAGGCGCGGGTCGTCGATGTCTCCGCCCGGACCCCAGCTCAGCCCGCCGCCTTCGCAGTTCCGGAAGTGGCAGTCCTCCCGGTTGGTCCACGCGGTCGCGCGTGGGCTCAGCAGGTGGAGATCCATGTCGGTGCTGTCGGTGTTCCAGAACATCTCGACCCGGAGTCCCTCGTCGACGACGGCGAGGACGCTCGTCACGCACGAGGCCATGTTCCCGTCGTCGTCGCGCACCCGCACGGTGAGCTCGTAGCGGCCGGCGATGTCCGGCGTGAACGTGGTCGTCGGCGCGTTGCGTGGCGAGGGCGGGCCGGCCGCCGAGCCCATCGGTTGGCCGGTGAGGTCCCAGCGCCAGCCAGAGAGCGTCCCGTCGTCGACCGCCATCGCCTCGACGGTCGTGGCGGTGAGTGGCCGGGTGATGACCTCCATCGGGCAGGTGAGCGTCGGCGGCGTCGGCGTGCCGATGACGGTCACCTCACAGCTGCTCGAGAGCCCGTCGGTGTCGGTCGCCGTGTAGCGGAGCGTGTACTCGCCGCGCTTGTTGGGGATCATCGTCAGGTTCGACCCCATCGTGCTGACGATCTCGACGCCGGTGTCGTCGGGCGGCCAGCTCAGCCCCTGCCAGTCGTGGGTCACGACGCGGGTGTCGTCGGTGACCGTCAGCGCGATGTCGAGCGGCTGCCGAGTCGGGCCGCGGAAGGGCGTGCTCGGGCAGTCGATCTCCGGCGGCGCGATCACCCGGATCACGTGCACGCAGCTGGTGGTGTTCCCGTCGGTG
>JGI12210J13797_10139711_pt1 | contig 10315 bp, 7 predicted proteins | sample ElkSlonscriptome_3_FD_13797 | JGI IMG/M metagenome (IMG submission 13797) | reverse complement strand
GTCGACCACGCCGCGAACGGAACCACGCCCGCCTCGTCGGCCCGCGCCGCCCAGCTCCGCGCTTGCGCGGCCACGTCGTCACCGCACAGCACCACCAGCTCCGCCGGCCACGCCCGCAGCCGCTCCGCCGACGCGCCCGGCCCTCGGTACTCCTCGAGCGTCACGTGGAAGTTGGAGCCGCCGAACCCGAACGCGCTCACCCCCGCCCGCCGCGGGTGGTCGCTGCTGCGGATCCACGGCCGAGCCTGCGTGTTGACGTAGAACGCCGAGTCTTCGAGCCCGAGCTTGGGGTTGGGCTGGTCCACCTTGATCGTGGGCGGCAGCACCCGGTGGTGCACGGCCATCAGCGCCTTGAACAGCCCCGCCGCCCCGGCCGCGGCCTTGGTGTGCCCGATCTGCGACTTCACCGAGCCCAGCGCGCACCACTGCCGCCGCTCCGTGGTCGAGGGATCGAACACCAGCGAGAGCCCCCCGATCTCCGCCGCGTCGCCGGCCTTGGTGCCCGTGCCGTGGGCCTCGAGCAGCTCCACCGTGTCGGGCTGGTAGCCCGCGTGCGCGTACGCCCGAGACAGCGCCCGCGCCTGCCCGGACGACACCGGCGCGTACACGCTCTTGCTGCGGCCGTCCGACGACGCGCCGATCCCCCGCACCACCGCGTAGATCCGGTCGCCGTCGCGCTCGGCGTCCTCCAGCCGGCGCAGCGCCACCATGCCCATGCCCTCGCCCAGCATCGTGCCGTCGGCCTGGTCCGAGAACGGCCGGCAATCGCCCGTGAGCGACAGCGCCGGCGTCTTGCTGAAGCACATGAACATGAAGATCTCGTTGAGGGTGTCCACCCCGCCCGTGATCACCAGGTCGGAATCGCCGAGGTACAGCTCCTGCGCGGCCATCGACAGCGCCGAGAACGTCGAGGCGCACGCCGCATCGGTCACGCAGTTGGTGCCGCCCAGGTCCAGCCGGTTGGCGATCCGCCCCGCCACCACGTTGCCCAGAAGCCCCGGGAAGCTGCTCTCCTCCCACTCCACGTAGTGGCTGGCGATCCGATCGCAGGCCTGCTGCACCTCGTCTTCGGGCAGCCCCTGCTCGCGCAGCGACTTCACCCACACCGGCCGCTGCAGCCGGCTGACCATGGCCGCCAGCAGCTCCTGGGCCGAGGTCACCCCCAAGATCACCGATATGCGCGAGCGATCGATCGACCCGAAGCGCTCGCGGGTCGCGTCGCGCAGCACCTGCTCGGCCACGATGAGCCCCAGCAGCTGCGACGTGTCGGTGGCCTTGATGATCGCCGGCGGCACCCCCCACGTCACCGCGTCGAAGTCGACCGGATCGATGAAGCCGCCGCGCCGGGCGTAGGTCTTGTCGCGGGCCTTGGGGTCGGGATCGTAGTAGTCCTCGACCAGCCAGTGGCTGGGCGGCACGTCGCTCAGCAGGTCGCGGCCCAGCATGATGTCGCGCCAGAAGCCGCTCGCGTCGGTCGAGCCCGGGAACAGGGCCGAGGCGCCCACGATGGCCAGGGGAGGTCGCTTGGGATCGGTCATGAGAGTCGTTCCCGGCTCGGGTCACCCCAGCCGGCGGGGGCGAAAGTCGAAGGCGGCAGGGGGCACGGGGGCGCCGTAGCTGCGGAGCTGCTGGGCGCGGGTGACGACCGCGGCCCCCTCCATGAGGTTGAGCGCCACCTGCACCACCCCGCGGTGCTCGGGCGCGGCCAGCTCGCTGCCCCGCGCCCACTCGTTGAACGCGCCCATCGCTGGTCCGCACCAGATCTGATAGTCGACCTGGCGATCGAGCTGCCCGTCGATCGCCCAGCGGCTGGAGCGGCCCAGGTACGAGCGGAACACCAGCGCCATGCAGTGGCGGGCGTCGGCCTCGGCGCGGGTGATCTCGGCCGGATCGCGCTGCTGCCAGAACGCCCGGGTCGAGGCCCAGGCCTCCTCGAACGAGCACCGCAACAGCTGCTGCTCCACCGCGCGCTGCTCGGCCGCCGGCACGTCGTCCCAGCTGCGGTACGCCCGGTAGATGGCCAGCAGCGAGGCCGCCCGCACCCCGAACATGGTGCCGCGGCGCAGCACCTGCACCTGCACGCCCATCTCGAACATGTCGGCCGCGGGCGCCATGATCACGTCGGCCAGCCCCGCCTGGGCCAGCATCGCGCGGCCGCTGTCGTGCAGCCCCGACTCCACGCACGCTTGGTTGATCGACCCGGTGAGCACGTACGCCGCCCCCATCGCGAACGCGGCCGCCACTGCGCCGGGCGTGCCCAGCCCGCCCGCCGCGCCCACCCGGATGGGCCGCGCGTAGCCGTGCTGCGCCGCGAGGGCGTCGCGCTGCGCCGCGATGATCGGCAGCAGCGCGCCGAGCGGGCGGTTGTCGGTGTGCCCGCCCGAGTCCGACTCCACCGTGATGTCCTCCGCCACCGGCACGTGCCGGGCCAGCCGGGCCTCCTCGGCCGTGAGCTGCCCGCGCTGCACCAGCGCGTCGAGGATCGCGGCCGGGGCCGGCTGCATGAAGTGCCGCGCCACCTCGGGGCGGGAGATCTTGGCGAACACCGCGTGGCGGCGCTCGATCCTCCCCTGGGGGTCCTGGCGCAGCCCCGCCGCCGCGTAGCGCACCACCGCGGGCGTCAGCGCCATGTAGGCCGCCGCCGAGATCCGCCGCACGCCCCGCTCGATGTACAGCTGCGCCACCGCCTCCTCGAGCCTGGGCTCCTGCGGCGAGTGGATCAGGTTGCAGCCCCAGGGCGAGCGGTCGCCCAGCGTCTGTCGCAGCTCGGCCACCGCCTGCTCCACCTGCGAGTAGGGCAGCCCTGCCGCCCCGAAGAACCCCAGCAGGCCCGCCCGCCCCATGGCGGTGACCAGCCGCGTGGTCGCGATCCCGTTGGCCATGGCCCCGCTCACGTAGGGGAAGCGCACCCCGTGCGTCTCGGCGAACGAGCGGTCGCCCAGCCACTCCGGGTACAGCGGCGGCAGCATGCCCAGCAGCGGCCATACCCGCCCGGCTGCGCCCACCTGCCCGCCCGCGGCCACGCCCACCGCCCCGTCGTGCGGGTGACGAACCACGAACGCCGGCTCGCGGATCCGCTGTACCGCGTCCACGATCCCCGCGGCGTCGAAGGCCGGAGGGCGCTCGCCCTCACACCACCCCCACGCCCCCGTGCTGGTCGTCGCCTCGCTCACCCCCGTGGCTCCATGGCCGCCGAAGCGTGCCACGATCGGTGGAGCATCGCGGGGCTCGCTTTGTCTTCATTGGGTCACAACGTCGTCCTGCACGCGATCGTGGCCCACATCACACCCGTGTGCGCTGCATCCGTGAGGCGGTCTAGCCTCGGTGCGATGCAGCAATTGGATCGCCCGTGACGCACCGCAGATCTGCGGCACGCACCATGCCGCCGCCCATCCCGCGGGGCCGCTCGACGGCCGCGGCCCCCATGGGCCATGGTATGGGGAACGGCTGACCATGAATTCCCCCTGGGATAGCGTGGGCTCGGGTGGGCGCCTGCACACCGCTCGCTACGCGTTTCCCGGGGGCGTCAGCCGCAGCACGATCGTGGCGCTCCACGGCGACGCCCGGCTGGTGTACAGCCCCGGGGATGCGCTGCTGGAGTCCGCCGAGGGCCTGATTGCTCCCGACGCCGAGGTGCTGCTGGTGGCCCCTTGCGCCGCGCACACCCTGGGCCTGGCCCGCTGGCGCGACCACTTCCCGCGCGCCATGGTCGTGGCGGTGGAGGGCGTGCGCGAGCGGGTGCGGCAGCAAGCGGGCTTGGCCGAGGTGCGCCCGCTGTCCGAGGCCGAGCCGTGGATGCCCGCGCAGGTCCGCCTGCACGTCCCGCCCGCGTGCGCCATGGGCGAGGCATGGGTGAGCGTGGAGCACGACGACCGGGTCTACTGGCTGGTGGCCGACTCCATCATGAACATCGCCGCGCTGGCCGATCGCTTCTGGCTGCGCTGGCTGCAGCGCCTCTACGGCCTGAAGGTCGGGCTGTCGGTGGGCCGGATGTTCCGGGCGTCGGTCTCCGACCGCGAGGGCTTCCGCCGGTGGGCCCGCGCCCGCTTCGACGACGGGCGCGAGCACGTGCTCGTGCCCTGCCACGGCGAGATCGACGCGCGGCCCGGGCTCGGGGCGCGGTTGGTCGCGTTGATCGAGCGCCGGTTCTGACGCCTGGGTCGCGAGGGGCACTGCGCTGCGTGCTCGCGTCGGCGCATACATTCGGGGGAGGGGGCGGCTCAGCCTCCCGTCGAGTCTGCGCCGCCGTCCCCTTCCTCTTCGCCCGGACACGAGCCGAGGAAGTCCTCGCACTCCGCGAGGGTCGCGGGGCCGCAGTAGAGACAGCCTTCGAGGCGGCCATCGACCACGCTGGTGCACAGAGATCCGTCCTCGTTCGGGCAGAATTGGTTCGAAGGAGCGAAGCAGCCCATCCGACACGAGGGATCGCCGTGCACGTGGTAGCCGATCCACTCGGCGGACCCCGTGTTCTCGAGGAACCACCCGTTGGGTCCGATGGGCGTGGCGTCCTCGGGGTCGTCGAGCACCAGGACGCTACCCTCTACGTCTACCTCGAGCCGCGGGGTGAAGGGGAAGGAGGGCGTGCACGGATCCGAGGCGACGAACGCCTCCCACTGCTCGGTGCACGCGTCGGGTGGAGCCTCGTCCGTGGTCCCGGCGCTCGGGATGGCGGGCTGGTCGTCGTCTTCGATCGGCCCGCAGGCGGCCGCCGACATCGAGCCCAGGAGCACGGAAAGGGTGAGTTCGAAACCAAGGTGCCTCATGGTTGGGTGGTGTCTCGAGGTCGCGAAACGGTACGAGCCGAATCGTGCCAGGTGCCGGGTCCCCCGACCGCATTGGGGACGCTCCCACGCCGTTGCCTCCGTCGCTCGGCTCACTCACAGACGCGGTAGTAGAAGTCTGCAAAGCAGTCCATGCCGCCCTCGAAGTAGCCGCAGGGGCGGCCGCGCACCAGGCTACCGAAGAAGGGGGGGAGATTCTAACGGGTCGGGCGAGGCGAAGCGGTGGTCGTGGGCCAGTAAGACCTATGACCACGCACTTTTGGTTGTGATCTCCTGATCGAAGAGCAAGGCACCTTCAAACGGAAGAATGCATTACTCTTGAGGTGCGTCCTTGGGGAGAGTCTCCGGTGGTTCGGGCGTGGTGAGTGAATCAATAGTCGTCGTGGGGATCGATGCTGCCGGGTGCAGGTGCAGTTCCGCTGCGTTGCTCTTGAAATGAAGGACGTAGCTCGAACGGACCATGGTTAGCGCGATCGCACAGACCCCGAGCACGCCGAGCGCCAACAACGTGGTGTGCGAACTTGCGGAGCGAATCAACCAGGAAGTAAGCCTGCGCCACCTAGAGGCATTCATCGCCGCTACCTCTCTTCGAAGACATGAAGTTCACGAACTCAGCGGCACGCTTCCGTGCGCGTTGAATACGAACACTCTCGGACTCAGCGCGGGCAACAATCTCCTCTAGTAACGCCGGCAGGGCCTCGGCCGCCTTGACACGAAGGATTCGAGATGCCTGGTTGAGGGGCTGTGATACCCAGAATTCCGGATCCCCTTCGGGCCCGGATTCGACGAATAACCCCCACTTGTTGTGATGACTCTCGCGAAATGACAGCACAGTAGCGAAGTCGGCCTCGGCTATGCTGTCGATCTCTACATCGGCGGCCCACTTGACGGGCAAACTGCAAAGCGCGATTTCCGCACGATCCAGCTCCTCATTGAGCTCATCCAGCGAAAGTCGAACAGCAGTTTCGGCCTTCTTTAGGCGGTCCCATACATCGGGTTGGGGTGCCTTCTTTTTGTGAAAGCCTCCCTTTGGGCGAGTGGTCGGCTTGCCGCTATGCGAGGGCACCGTTTTCGAGGGTGCCTTGGGTAGACCACTCAGAGTCAGAGGTTTCCTAGGACGAGCCACAGGACCTCCTTTATTCGGTTGGTTTGTGACGCAGGTGGGAGCGTCATTGCCGCCCGCCCACTTGCTCCGGTCAAGGAGCCTTGAGGGAGTCATTCTAGACGAATCCTGCCGGTCGTCAAGGCCACTCATACCTCCAAGTATCAGTCAGTCCGCCCGCTCGATCCCCTTCGGAAACGACCGCCACGGCTCGAGGTGCGTCGCCCGCCGCCACTCCTCGTCCACCACGTTCCCCGCGATCACCCTCCCCCAGTCGTCATCGAAGCTCCACCCGCTCTGCCCGAGGAAGTCATCGATCTCCGCGCGATTGGGCCGGTGGTCGAACGTGCGGATCGGCTCTCGGGGCGAGTGGAACGAGGTGTTCACGTTCCACTCCCGGTTGGTCGCGTGCCGGTACACCTGCACCAGCGTGAACCGAGGCGGCTGGGTGGTGGTGTCCTCGATCATCAGCAGCGCGTTGTCGTTGCGCAGCGGTCGGTCGTCTTCCATCACGTACCAGGCCATCAGGCGCGCCGGCGCGGCCCCGGGCGCACACGCGAGGCGGCGGGCGGTCTCGTACAGGATGTCGATGTCCCAGGTGGGCAGCCGCGTGAGCGCCACGGGCCCCAGCGTGCCGTCCGTGCCGGTGCCGTCGCCCACCATGGGCGCGGAGGGGTCGGGACACGGCGCCCGCCCGTCCACCGAGGGCGCGGTCGAGGCCCGGCGTGCGTCGACCAGCACCGCCCCGCGCACGTCGTCGGGGGCGATCGTCCGCAGGTCGATCAGCCGCGGCGCTCGGGCCCCCAGCCGGACCAGATCGACGGGCGGCAGCCACACCACGTCGCCCACGATCTGCTGCGGCCGGACCATGGCGTCCGGGGGCAGCATGGCCCGGCCCTCCAGCATCCCGCTGCGGCCGTCCACCACGGCCAGCGTGTGCGGCATGGGCACCACGTAGCCCCCCGACCAGGTCATGTTCATGTAGCCGAACCCGCCGTACTCGTCGGTGCTGCTCCAGTGCTCGATCACGCGGCTCGCGAACGGATCGGCCACGATGATCCCCTCGCGGTCGTCGTCGGTCATCGCGAACACCGTCACCGCGGGATGGGCGTGCGCGGGCATGGGATCGAAGCCGTTCAACCCCACCGACACCATCCCCAGCTCCACGTGCCCCGCCCGCGCGAAGGTCTTCGCGTCGAAGGCCACCAGCGCCACCCGCGAGCCCCGGGACACCAGCGCCACCGGGGCCCCACCCGCCACCACGCAATCGTCCAGCGCCCACGTGCCCGGCCGCCCCGGCAGCTCGAGCGGGCCGGTGACGCGGCGCGTCTTCAGCGTGCGTGGATCGACCGAGACCAGCGCGTCGCCCACGATCACGAACCAGCGCGTGCCGTCGCTGCAGCTCTGCGGATGGGCGGGCAGCGTGCCCCGCAGCGTGCCCGTGCTGCGCTCGAACACGTGCCACGTCGCGGGGAAGTCGGCGTCGCGCTGCTCGCTCCGCACCACGAGCGCGTCGCCGACCACGGTGGGATCGGGCCCGGGCGGCGGCGGCGGGGGCAGGGGGGCCGACCACTCCATCCCCGTGGGTGACGAGACGGTGAGGTGAGCCGACGATCCTCCCCCCGGCGCGCTCGAGAAGTGCTGGCTCACGTCGAAGCGCCGGGCACCGTCGACGGTCGAGCCCGAGGGGTAGCCCGGCCCCAGCGTGTGGTCGAAGCGTCGGGCTCCGTCGGCCAGCGCGAACGCGTGCAGCGACACCTCGGGGTCGCTGCCGTGGAAATCCGAGGTGACGATCGACACCGAGTCACCCACGATCTCGATGCCCGTCGAGCTCTCCAACGACCCCAGCTGCCCCGACAGCGTCTGCACCCACTGGAGCGAGCCGTCGCGGTGCATCAGCGCCACCCACCAGCGGTCGTCGTGGTTCGGCCCGGGCACGATGAAGCGGACGATCGCCCGCTCGTCGTCGATCGCCACCAGATCGGTGACCACCCCCTCGGCCGTGGGTGTGCCCGGGGGCAGCGGAGCGGTGGGGGCGGCGGCCTCGGGCGGCACCGCGGGCAGCGTGGCGGGCAGCTCCAGCGGGCGGCTGGAGGCCACGGGCGACGTGTTCTCGGCCGGCGTGGTCGCTTCGGCCGGCGGCGGTTCGGTGGACGCGGGCGTGACCGGGCGGCACCCCGGGGTCAGCAGGGTCGACAGCGCCAGCGCAGCGAGGATCGAGCCGGGCCCGATGTCCAGCGAGAGTGTCCTGCCCCGAGCGCGCCGATCGACCATGCGCACGAGTATATCTCCGGCGCTCGCGGGCTCGGTCGGGCTCGCGGGCTCGGGCGGGCTCGGGGGCTCGCCTGCTCGGGGGCTGGAGTGCTGGAGCGCTGGAGCGCTGGAGCGCTGGAGCGCTCGGGTGTGCTCGCCTGCGAGCGCACGGGTGGGCGAACCCGCTCGCGCGCCGCCGCGGTTCGTCAGCAGCCCGGCACGTTGGCCGCGTCGCTGTACCAGTCGCCGTTGGGCGCCTGGTACAGCGTGAACGTGGAGTACATCCCGTACTGGTTGAACAGCGACAGGTACGTCCGATCGGCGACCCCGTAGCCGACCGGGTACACCTTGAAGTGCGAGAAGTGGCCGTTCATCGTGGTGGTGGACTCGGCCACCCACGGCTCGCACGCGCCCCCGTCGTCGCCCATGCCGTCGTCGCCCGGCGCTCCCGAGGTGCTGCCGCCCCCGTCGTCGCCCATGCCGTCGTCGCCCGGCGCTCCCGAGGTGCTGCCGCCCCCGTCGTCGCCGCCCGAGGTGCTGCCGCCCCCGTCGTCGCCGCCCGAGGTGCTGCCGCCCCCTTCACCACCACCGCCACCACCACCACCACCACCACCACCACCACCGCCCGGGGCCGCGCGCCGGTTCCCGGTGGTGAACATCTCGGCCATCATCCGCGCGAAGTCGACCCCCTTGGTGGCCACGAAGCCGATCTCCGAGCCCGGGCCCGAGCCGGCCGGCCACGCGTGGCCCATGCCGGTCACCGACACCCGCGCCACCCGGTGGCCCTCCGCGTCGTCGTAGTACGTGCCGCTGCCGGCGGGCTGGTACCCGGGCAGCGAGCCCACCGCGATGGCGCTGGTGCTCAGGCTGCCCAGCCCCGCCGCGTCGGCGTAGATCGAGGCGAACACCTGGGCATTGAGGTCGGCGTAGCCCTGCGCCACGGTGTAGTCCGAGGTGCCGCTGATCACCGCCGCCTGCTGGGTGGCGAAGGCCCCCGCGTGCCCGCCCGCGAGGTTGTTGCAGGTGTTGCGCGCCGCGTTCTGGCTGGTGGACACGCTCGAGATCTCGTACGCCGAGGTGCCCACCGTGGGCCCCGCCGCGATGCCCACCCCCGCGAACACGTCGGGGGCCAGGCAGCCCATCACCATCGCCATGCCGCCGCCCGACGATAGCCCCGCGATGTAGACCTGGTCGGGATCGATGTCGAGCGCGGGATCGGCCAGCAGCGCGTTCACGTGGTCGAGCAGATCCTGCGCGTGCCCGGAGTTCCGCGAGTGTGCACCTCCGTAGTAGTTCCAGCACCCGAAGTACACCCCGTTGGAGACCCCCGGCAGCGACACCACCATGCCGTAGTCCTCGGCGGTGTCCTCCCAGTTGCCGTAGTTCTCCATGTCGCCGTAGGTCTGCGCACACCCGTGCAGGGCCACCAGCAACGAGCGACCCTCACCGATCGCGCTGTCCGACGAGGGCACGTACACCGTGCCCGAAAGCCCCCCGCGCGACCCCACCGACCAGGCGCGGAACGATGCGTCCCCGAGCTCGTCGGCCGCCTCGGGCACCCCACACGCCAGCGATGAAGCGGTCGCCACCAGCAACGATAGAGTCGGCAGAAGGGCACGAATTCGAAGGCTGGGTTGCTGCATCGCAGCACGGACTATGCTCGACATTGACGTGTAAATTCAATTAATTATTGACGTCGTTCATTAGCGTCGTTCGACGTACACGAACAAGCGACATGCTGCGCGGCCGCACTCATTGCTGCATTGCAGCAATGAGATGATCGACGGCAGAAGTGGGCGGCCGAGTCGGTCGAAGGCCGACGGTCGTGGAGTCGAGCTACGCCGCGGAGCGAGCCCTCTCCACCAGCATCGCCACCGCCGTGACGGCGGCGCTGCCGAAGATGGCCCAGCACGCGGACACGGCCGGGTTGGTCATCCCTGCGCCGAGGTGCAGGCCGAGGTGCAGCACCAGGCCCGTGGCCGCGGCCAGCCCCATCACCCGGGCCGAGACCGGGCCGCGCACGCTCACCCCCACCACGATGGGCACGAACGACGCCGCGGCGATCCCATAGACCCCCTTCTGGGCGAACAGCCCCACCAGCTGCGGCGGGTCGAGGGCCAGCGCGAACGCCAGCAGCCCCACCCCCACCAGCACGTAGCGCGACAGCCGAAGCCCGCCC
>JGI12210J13797_10040150_pt1 | contig 10316 bp, 12 predicted proteins | sample ElkSlonscriptome_3_FD_13797 | JGI IMG/M metagenome (IMG submission 13797) | reverse complement strand
ACATCGGGCATCGGACTATCGTTGGAAGCGGACACGAAATGAAACCATTGCGTATTATCCTTCCCGCCTTTGCGGTGGCGATCATGGTCGCCGGCGCGCCCGGGATCGCAGCGCCACTGGCTGCGACACAATCGGCAGCGCCACCGGCAGCCGATCCGGGCGGAATGCTGCGGACGCTCCCGCGCGGCACCTATCAATGCGCCCTGCCCGGAGACGCGGCAGGAGAAGCTTTCGTGGTCGTGCCCGAGGAAGGGTTTCGGATCAGCACCGCTTCGCGATACCAGAGCTCGGCCGGAAACGGCACCTATATCCTGCGGGGCCGCGAACTGACCTTCACTCGCGGACCGAAGAAAGACGAGCGATTCCGCCGCGTGGGCGACAACCAGGTTCGAAAGCTGGACGCCGATGGTGGCGAGACCGATATCCTGTGCACCCGGCTCGGCTCACGCTGACCGGGAGGGAATGTCGCGGGCGCGGCTTTGGTCAGGCCCGGTTCTCGGCGCGCTCGACAGCTTCACGAAATGCCTCGACCGCCGCGACCTCGTCCGTATTCCATACAGCACCGCAGGTCGCGATGAAGTCCGCCCCTGCCTCGACCAGCGTGCCGCAATTTTCAGGCGTGATGCCGCCGATCGCGACGACCGGTATCTCAAACACCTCTGCCCACCATTCGATCAATTCGGGCGTGGGCCGCTGGGCATCGCCCTTGTCCTTGGTCGTCGAATCGAAAAACGCGCCGAACGCGACATAGTCGGCGCCCGCTTCCCCTGCATCCATCGCGAAGTGCCGCGAGGCGTGGCAGGTCACTCCGATCTGCGCTTCTCGTCCCAATTCCTCGCGCGCGTCGCGCGGATCGCCGTCGTCCCGGCCCAGATGCACGCCGTCCGCTTTCAGTCGTTTCGCCAGCGCGACGCTGTCATTGACGATGAAAGCGACGTCGCGCGCCGCGCAAATCGCCTGGAGCGGTTCGGCCAGTCTGGCGACCTCGTGCTGTTGTTCGGGGCGATCGAACCCCTTTACCCGGAACTGGAACGCGGTGACGAAGTCCTTACCCGCGTCCAGCGCGCGTTCGAGGCGTTGGGGAAAGTCGCCGCCGACATCGAGGGGGGAGATCAGGTAGAGTTGCGTTGGAGGGTTCTTCATTCCGCGCCCATAGCGCCGCGAGCGCGCAAGGCCAATCTCGTGCTGTCCGCCGGGCTATGAAGGGGATATTGTGCTATGGTGAAAAGCGAAGGAAACCGCTCACATCCCTGCCCCGCCTTTCCGACGCGATAGAACCCGGCCATTGAACGCGGCTTCGGCTCTCGGTAGATCGACGACCGCGCGCGCCGGACGCGGGCTCATCGCCCTGTTGGCCGCTGCAACGTGTTCGATATCGGCTCCCGCCCTTGGTCAGGGCGACTACGTTCCCGAGGTCGGCATTTTCGAGCGCGCCATCGTCGGCAGCATAGAGATCACGCCGTTCGGTATTCTTCGCGACACCCGCTGCCCGGACATTCGCCTTTGCACCCGCGACGGCACGCTGATCGTGTCCGCAATCCTGCACGATTACCGCGGCACGCGCGAAGTGATGCTGGAGCGCGACCGGCCCATCGCCGTCCCCGGTGGATGGCTGGTGCTGCGCGGGGCCGCCACACCGCCAACCTTGCGCGGAGCGATCCCGGTCGAGGATTATCGGCTCGATTTCGAATTCGTGCCGCTACGCCCCCCGTTTTTCCCGGGCGAGCCGTACTGACCGGAACTAGGCCGCCATGCTGGCGCGATAAATTTCGTCGATCGCCTTTTCCAGCGCCTCGTTGAACCGGTGATCGTCCATCTGGGCCCGCAATTCCTCCAGCAGCGCCCGGCTGAAACTGGCGACGATGCCGCTGTTCTTCTTGAGCTCGGCGCAGGCTTCGTCGCGCGAATAGCCCCCCGACAGTGCGACCACGCGCAGAACCTTGGGGTGATCGACCAATGCCTGATAGGTATTGGGTTGGACAGGCAGGGTGAGTTTCCACATCACCTGGCTGCCAGCGGGAACGCGTTCGAGCTGGTCGAGCGCGTTAGACAGCACCATCGCCTCTGCCGCGCCGCGCGTTTCGCTTTTCAGGCTGACCTCGGGTTCGAGGATCGGCGTCAGACCGTGGCTCAGGATTTCGAGACCGAAATCCATCTGCTGCGAAATATTGGCGGCAACGCCCTTTTCATCGGCCTCGTGAATGACGGACCGCATTTTGGTGCCGAACACGCCGAGTTCTTTCGCGCGGGCGCAATTCTGAGCCAAGGTCGGCATCGGCTTCATCAATTGCGCGCCGTTTTCGGGATCGTGCATTCCCTTGTCGACCTTGAGGAACGGGACGATCCCCTTGCCGGTCAACCGTTCGGGAATCGGGATACCTTCAGGATTGCAACCTTCCATCGTGCGTTCGAACAGGATCGCGCCCAGCACCTTTTCGCCCGTGAAACTGGGCGACTCGATGATCCGGCAGCGCATCTCGTGGATCTTGGCGAACATTTCATCTTCGCCCTCCCACTCGCTATCCTCGACACCATAGCCGCGCAGTGCCTTTGGCGTGGACCCTCCCGATTGGTCGAGCGCCGCGATGAAACCCTCGCCATTGGCGATCTTTGCGGTCATTTCCTGTCTGTTCATGCGCTGGCTCCCTGCCTTTCGATCGGATCGTTTCGACGTCCCGCGCGCTCTAGCGAGAGAGCCCTGCGCCCGCAAGCGAGTGCGACAGCCAAAGACCGCAATAAGGAACTGGCCATGCTGGATAAAACCCAAGACCGCCTGTGCGATGAATGCACCACCGACTTCAGCGATCTCAAGGCGCTGTTCGTCAATTGCACGCTGAAATATTCACCCGAAGAGAGCCACACCGACACGCTGATGGAAATGAGTCGGGAAATCATGCGCAGGAACGGCGTGAGCGTGGATTCGCTGCGCATGACCGACCACGACATCGCCTATGGCGTTTACCCCGACATGACCGAGCACGGGGCCAAGCGCGATGACTGGCCCGACCTGTGGCCGCGCGTGAAGGCGGCGGACATCGTGGTGATCGGCACTCCGATCTGGCTGGGTGAGAAAAGCTCGGTCTGCACGCTGTTCATCGAAAAGCTCTACGCCCATTCCGGACAGCAGAACGAAAAGGGGCAATACGTCTTTTACGGCAAGGTCGGCGGTACGTTGATCACCGGCAACGAGGACGGGATCAAGCATTGCGGCATGGGGATCCTCTATTCGTTACAGCATGTCGGTTTCACCGTGCCACCGCAGGCCGATGCCGGCTGGGTCGGCGAAGCAGGTCCGGGAGCGTCCTATGGCGATGAGCAGGACGGGGGCGGGCGCGCCGGGTTCGACAACGATTTTACCCGCCGAAACACCACCTTCATGACTTGGAACCTGATGCATTTCGCGCGGATGCTGAAAGATGCGGGCGGGATCCCGGCGCACGGAAATTCAACCGAGCTATGGGGCGAGGGTTACCGGTTTGATTCGCCCAATCCCGAACATCGCGGCGGGATGACCAGCGGCGGGACGAAGGACAGCGACTAGCCGCGCCGGGCCAGCCGCCGAATGATCCCGGTAAAACTTAGCGCCGGTGCGCCGTCGGCGGTTACCAGTCCGCGCACGAAGATCGTCTTGCCCCCGCCGCGAGTCACTTCGCCGCGCGCCTCCATCAAGGCACCTGGCCCCGCCGCGCCGAGGAAATCGCCCGAAAGGTTCATCGTGACACCCTGATCCCCGGCGAGATCTTCGGTGGCGATCGAGAACAGCGCGAAATCGGCAAAGGTCATCAGGCATCCGCCATGCAGGAAACCGCCGCCGTTCATATGACATTGCCGGGTCCGAAATGCGCTGACATACGACCCGTCTTCCTCGCGACGCATGAAGAAGGGGCCCGCGCGACTTTCGAACGGATCGCCCTCCCAATAACGCCATCCCGCGAATTCGCCGTCTTCGCAAGGCGTCAGGGCATCGTAGCCGGGATAATCGGGCGCTTTTTCGGCGGCCCTGTGCTCAATGCTGCGCTCCATGCTCTGCTCCATGCTCTGCTCCATGCCGTCGCTTGCCCTGTCCGTCACGCTTGGCGATCCTGCGCCTTGCGAACGGGCACGAGATTGATCGCGACCGAAATTCGCGTGCCCGATCCGGCAAAGGGTCGAACGGCATGTTGCAGCCAGCTTGGAAACATCACGATCAACCCCGTATTCGGCCGGATCATCGGTTCGTTCACCTGTGCGCTGCCGTCAGACCCCTTGAGCCGCAAATCGGGCGCCGTCATGCGAACCATGGGCATTCGCGGGTCGAGCAATTGCAGCTCGCCGCCAAGTTGCGGATCGTCGGCCCCCTCGTAGCCATCATCGATATAGGCGACCGCCGACCAGAAACTGCCGGGATGCGTGTGATACTGGTTGGCATTGCCGCGTCCCGATACGTTGGCCCACATCTCCGGAAGCCAGCCATATTCGTGCCCGCGATCGCGTCCGACATTGGCGGTCGCCTCGTCGGCCATCGTCATGGCCTTGTATGCAAGAGCGCGCGCCGCTTCACCGCCCCAGTCGAGCATCGCGGTATTCGAATGCCAGCCGCCGATATTGGAGACCGCGATGCCTTTGGTATCACGCGCTTTCTCTGCGAGAACGGCTTCGCGCAGCACGCGCAGGCCTTCGGCGCTGTTCAGCGTATCGGTGAGGAGCGGGGTCGAGAAGAGATAACGGGTCTGCGCCATGATCGAGGGTTCCCTTCGCGCCGCCCTTTCAGCGCCACAATTGCAGCGCGCGGATCGCGGCCGCGTGGCGCTCGTCGCCATCGAGCGGCGCGAAGCTACGCTCCGCGAGCTTCCACCGCCGGCTGATACGGGATTTGGTCCACAGATCGCTGATGAGGAAATTGCCGCGCCATTCCTGCCCGTCAAGCCGCAATTCGAGTTCGACATCGCCCGTGAACCATACGGATCGGTTGTGCCGCCGCGCGGTGATCGCGCCGAAGCGATAACGCTGGCATACCAACCCGCCCTCGCCAGCGGCGATGAGGCTGGGCCGGTCGAGCAGGACCGGCGGCGTGGTGCCGAACATCACGATGCAATCGGCGGTGACGAGCGTCTTCATCTCGCGCGCGTCACCCGCCATCCACGCGCGCATCAGGCGGGTTTCGAGCACCTCGATCTCGGCCTGGACATCGGCCATCTTCAGGTTCGCAACGCCGCGACGCCTGGCAGGTCCTTGCCCTCCATCCATTCGAGGAAAGCGCCCCCGGCGGCCGAGATGTATGTGAAATCCTCCGTCACCCCGGCCTGCGCCAACGCCGCCACGGTGTCCCCGCCGCCAGCCACGCTGGTAAGTGAGCCTTCCTGCGTCAACGCCGCCGCCGTCCGGGCAAGGGCCACGGTCGCGCGGTCGAACGGCTCGGTTTCGAACGCGCCGAGCGGGCCGTTCCATACCAGCGTGCCGCAAGTCTTGAGAACATCGGCCAGTGCCTCGGTCGCCTGCGGGCCGATATCGAGGATCATCTCGTCCGCCGCGACCTCGTGGACGTTGCAGGTGCGCAGCGAAGCGGGGTTGGCGGTGAATTCGGTCGCCACGACAACGTCATAGGGCAGGTGAATGGTGCACCCCGCATGATCGGCTTCGTCCATGATCCGCGTCGTGGTGTCGGTCAGATCGTGTTCGGCAAGGCTTTTGCCGACATCCACTCCGCGAGCGGCGAGGAAGGTGTTGGCCATCCCCCCGCCGATTATCAAGTGCTGCACCTTGCCGACCAGATGTTCCAGCACGGCCAGCTTGGTCGAAACCTTCGCCCCGCCGACCACGGCCGCCACCGGGGGTTCCGGATTACCGAGCGCGCTATCGAGAGCGGCCAGTTCCGCTTCCATTGCGCGGCCAGCATAAGCGGGCAGAAACTGGGCGATCCCCTCGGTCGAGGCGTGGGCCCGATGGGCTGCGGAAAATGCATCGTTGACGTAAAAATCGCCATGCGCCGCCATCGCCTGTGCGAGATTGGGATCGTTCTTCTCTTCGCCGGGCCAGAACCGCGTGTTGTCGAGCAGGCCGATATCGCCGGGGCGCAAGATACCGACCGCCTGGTCGACGATCGGCCCGGCTATCTCCGGAATGAACATCAATTCCTTGCCAAGCACCTCTTCGACATCGCCCATGAGGAAGCTGGTGGACAGGGTCGAAGATCGCTGACCGCCGGGCCGCCCGTAATGAGCGAGCAATAGCACTTTCGCACCCTTCCCCGTGAGTTCGAGAATGGTCGGCCTGACCGCCTCGACCCGCGTGACATCGGTTGCCGATCCGTCCTTCATCGGAAGGTTGAGATCGACGCGTACAAGCGCAACCTTGCCCGTCAGGTCATCGGGCAAATCATCGAGGGTCTTGAAATTGGGCATCCGGGTTTTTCCGATCTTCCCCTGATCGGGGAAAGCGCGCGTCAGATCAGTTTCGCCATCACTCCGGCGGTATCGATCATGCGGTTGGAGAAGCCCCATTCATTGTCGTACCAGCTCACCACGCGGGCAAGCTGCCCTTCGAGCACGGCTGTCTCGAGGCTGTCGACGGTAGAGCTGGCGGGTTGGTGGTTGAAATCTGAACTGACGAGCGGCTGGTCGGTGTAGTCGAGGACGCCCCTCATCGGACCGTCGGCGGCGGCTTTCAGCGCGCTGTTCAATTCATCGACGCTGGTTTCGCGGCCCGGAACGAAGGTGAGATCGACAAGGCTGACATTGGGGGTCGGCACGCGCACGCTCGACCCGTCGAGCTTGCCGTCGAGTTCGGGCAGCACCAGGCCGACCGCGCGCGCCGCGCCCGTCGTCGTCGGGATCATGTTGACAGCGCCCGCACGCGCGCGCCGCATGTCCTTGTGGATCTGGTCGAGCATGCGCTGGTCGTTGGTGTAGGAATGGATCGTGGTCATGAAACCGCGCGTAATGCCCACGCTATCGTTCAGAACCTTGGCAACCGGGGCGAGGCAATTGGTGGTGCAGCTCGCATTGGAGACGATGTCATCCCCGGCGGTCAGCGCCTCGTGATTGACGCCGTACACGATCGTCTTAGAAACGCCCTTTGCCGGTGCGGAGATCAACACCCGTTTCGCGCCGGCTGAAATGTGCGGTCGCGCGGCCTCGTCCGACTGGAACAGGCCGGTGCATTCGAGCACGATATCCACGCCCATGTCGCCATGTGGCAGCTTGCCCGGTTCGCGCTCCGCCGTGACGGCGATTGTGTGCCCATCCACCGTGATGCTGCCATCGCCGGCGCTGACATTGCCGGCGAAACGACCGTGCACGCTGTCATGCGCGAACAGGAGCGCATTCGATTCGGCATCGGCGAGATCGTTGATCGCGACCAGTTCGAGATCGTGATCGCCGCGTTCCAGTATTGCGCGTGCGACCAGCCGCCCGATGCGACCGAAACCATTGATGGCAACTTTGGTGGCCATGGAAAAAACTCCTGCTTATTTGCTCAACTTGTTCTGAATCTGCGGAACGATGGCGTCCGCGGTAAATCCGAATTCGGCAAAAACGTCATTGCCCGGAGCAGACGCGCCGAACCGGTCGAGACCGATATTGAGACCCCCGCGGCCGGTATATCGTTCCCAGCCCAGCGTGGCGCCCGCCTCAATCGATACGATGAGCGCATCATCGGGAACGATATCGGCGCGATAGTCGGCATCCTGCGTGTCGAACAATTCCATGCACGGCATGGACACGACATCGACGCCGACGCCGTCCTCCTCCAGCCGCTCGGCACATTCGACCGCGAGCTCGACTTCGGACCCGGTGGCGATGATGACGACCTGACGCTGCGCTTTCGCCGCGCGCAGGCGGTAGGCGCCCTTTGCGCAGATATTGCTGTCGCCGGTCCATTCCTTGTCGCTCTCGCCCCGCAATTGCGGCAAGCCCTGACGCGACAGTGCAAGCACCGATGGAGTTTCGGGTGTCTGCAGGGCCAGCGCCCAGCATTCCGCCGTCTCGATCGTGTCGCACGGACGATAGACGTTGAGATTGGGAATCAACCGCAGGCTCATCAACTGTTCGACCGGCTGGTGAGTGGGGCCGTCTTCGCCGAGGCCGATGCTGTCATGCGTCATCACGTAGACGACGTTCACCTTCTGCAGCGCGGACAGGCGGATCGCGTTGCGGCAATAATCGCTGAAGATCAGGAAGGTGCCGCCATAGGGCACGATCCCGCCATGCAGCGCCATGCCGTTCATCGCCGCGGCCATCCCGAATTCGCGAATGCCGTAATAGACATAGCGACCCGATAGATCGTCGGCGGTCATCGGCTCTGTGCTGGCGGTCTTGGTATTGTTCGATCCGGTCAGGTCGGCCGATCCGCCGACCATTTGCGAAACCGTTTCGGTCAGCGGCCCGAGGGCCATTTCCGAGGCCTTGCGCGTCGCGACCTTGGTCGGATCGGCTGCAAGCTTGCGAATATACGGTTCCAGCGCTTTCTCGGCGAGTTCACCGACCTCGTCCATCTGCCGTTCGAAGGCGGCGACATACTCCGATTCGCCCAGCCGTTGTTCCCATGCACCATGCTGCGATTTTCCCGCATCCCCGGTCGCCCGCCAGTCGGTCAGGATGTCGTCGGGAATCTCGAACGGCGCGGCCTCCCAGCCAAGCACGTCGCGAGCAGCCGCTATCTCGTCCGGGCCAAGTGGCGCGCCATGTGTGGCGCTGGTGCCTTGCTTGCTCGGCGCGCCCTTCCCGATCACCGTACGGCAAGCGATGAGCGATGGGCGTCCGGTTCCCTTAGCTTCCTCGATCGCGCGGTCGATATCCTCAAAATCGTGGCCATCGCAGTCGACGACATGCCAACCGGTCGCCTCGTAACGGGCCTTGACGTTCTCGCTGGTCGAAAGATCGGTGCTGCCGTCGATCGTGATGGTATTGTCGTCCCACAACACGATCAACCGGCCCAGATTGAGGTGTCCGGCAAGTCCGATCGCCTCGTGATTGATGCCCTCCATCAAACAGCCGTCGCCGGCGATCACCCAGGTGCGGTGATCGACGATGTCGTCACCGAATTTGGCATTCAGGTGCCGCTCGGCCATCGCCATGCCGACAGCCATGGCCAGCCCCTGGCCCAGGGGGCCGGTGGTCGCCTCCACCCCTTCGAGCAGGAAGTTTTCCGGATGCCCCGCGCACGGGCTGCCGAGCTGGCGGAAATTGCGGATATCCTCCATCGTCGGGCGGGCATAGCCAGCCAAGTGAAGCAGCGAATAAAGCAGCATCGAACCATGGCCGGCGGAAAGCACGAACCGATCGCGGTCGGCCCAATCGGGCCGCGCGGGGTCGAACTTGAGATGTTTCGACCAAAGCACCGTGGCAACGTCGGCCATGCCCATCGGCATGCCGGGATGCCCGGAATTGGCCTCCTGCACAGCATCCATCGAAAGCGCACGGATCGCATTGGCCATGGGCTGGAGGCGTTCGGCGTCGATGCTCATATGCTCTCAAGGCTCCCGGTTTGCCCGCCCCGGTTCGCCCGCATCGTGCAGGCGCTCTTTGGGTCGGGCCATGGCCCGGGCCGATCCACGCGCGAAGCGACTTGCGCACGAGTCGACCCGTCCGTTACTCGGCCCCTGCCATTGCCGAGGCATCTGGCGAGGTCAACACCGTGCAGCGCCGTTCAAAGAGGTGGCGCGAGATCGTGAATGCAAGCCGATTGGAATTGTCCCGGCCCGATTCCGGTGGCGCGACAGAACATTTATCAACAGGCGCGGCCAAATGTTTGCCGGACCGGACGGTTTTGGTAAATGCAACATGGCATGACGACTGAACGGATCGAACAGGCACGGATCGAACAGGCAATGGCGCGGCTGAACGCCGCGATGGCGCGTATCGACGCTGTCCGGCCTGCTGAAACCGGCGCGGTTTCCCCCGCCGTGTCTGGCGCCGAGCATGAGAAGCTGCGCGCCGAGGTGGCCGAAACGATCGAGGATATCGATGCCCTGATCGCAGAGCTTGCGAAATGATCGCGCGCGCATGAGCCGGGTCAGCATCACCGTCGGGCCGAGAAGCTACACGATCCGCTGCGATCCGGGCGAAGAGGAGAAGATCGCCCGGCTCGGCGATCTCATCAACGAACACTACGCCAAGCTCGGCGGGGCGCGGACCACGTCCGAGGCGCAGAACCTGATTTTCGCAGCGCTTTTCATGGGCGACGCGCTGTTGGAAGAGCAGACGGAGAACAAGCGCCTGATTGCCGAGCGAACTTCCGAACCTCCACAGGGCGTGCCCGATGCGCAGACCGAAAAGCTGGCCGAAACACTCGAAGCGCTGGCGGACCGCGCCGAACGGATGGCGAGCGCGCTTGAAGCC
>JGI12210J13797_10924769_pt1 | contig 10317 bp, 6 predicted proteins | sample ElkSlonscriptome_3_FD_13797 | JGI IMG/M metagenome (IMG submission 13797) | reverse complement strand
GGCGATAGGAGGTTGCGGGACGTAGGAGGAACGTGTTTCTGGGTCCGATACCGGCCGTCCCACTCGATTCCCTCTGATCCTTCTGCGATGACGCGCACCCACCGTTAATCAGACCCTTCGGAAGGCACTTCGATCGGGCGCACCACGATCCGGGTGCCGTCCACCTTATAGACTTCGACAGCCACCCCGGATTCCACCATACGGCCTTCGGAAACCACATCAATCCGGTCCGCGCCAAACCGCACCGTGCCACTTGGCCGTAGTGGCGTGACGGTGACGCCACGCGTGCCGAGATTCAGCACCGGCCGATTATCCCCATTGCCCTTGGGCAGGCTGCCGGAGAGGGTCATACTCTTGCCAATCGGCGTATTGGGGAAGAGTTTCATCCAGAGCGGCACGAGAATCGCGCCCATCACCATCGAGGCTACTAGCAGCAAGGTGCCAACCATTGGACCTTCGAAAGCATACCCGGTGACGATGGCGGCCAGGATGAAAAGGCCGCCTATGATGCCCACGACACCTCCGGGAATGAAGAATTCGACGAAAATGAAGGCGAGGCCAAGAATGACCAGGATGACAAGGATGGCAGTCATTGCTGAAAAACGTAGCGCGTTTTCGCAGGAATGAAAATGAATGAAAACAACCAACTAACGGAATATCTCGGTCACACCTTCGAAAAGACATGAAATTCTCGCTTATTTCAGCCTAGGCTTTGCACCCAGGCAAAGGAAATGCTACGAAATGACTATACCAACAGAACGGTGACCCCCCCACAATGATGGCGCCAGTCTACAAATTGGAAAATTGGACTCTGGTGGAGCGGATGGATAATGAAATTGTCTATACCTGCGCCTCAGGAGAGGTGTTTGGTCATCCGGTTTATGGGCAATCCGAGGAAATCACGACGTCGCCGTTGCTCGCCCATTTTGATGCAATCGTGGTGACGGCCAGTGGCACCCGCTATTACCTCGGCAAACCGCATCCCGACGCGACCACGTTGCCGGCCAATGATCCGTTCGACCGGCGTGACCATATTCTATCGAACAGCCAACTCCCCAAAGTCGAGACATTGGGCGAACTAGACCGTGCTGTAGATCAAGCCACCCACGAGTTGAATGGACACGCTCCTCCGAAATCGGTTCCTGAAACGTTCCGGGCGCAAGCTGTGAAGGGCGTCGCACACGCTTGAGGACATCTCAGGATGAAAAACTGGTGAGAACCTTTTCAACGACGGTTGCCACGGTGTCGCCCGGCTGGAAAGGCAAGGGGCTGAGCGCGGCTTCTTTGCGAAACCAGGTCTCCTGACGCTTGGCATAGCGCCGGGTGGTCTGGGCGATCGATTCCCGGCATTCCTCCTGGTTCAGCTCGCCATCCAGCAAGGATTCGATGTTCCGAAAGCCGATCGCCTGCCGGGCTGTTGAGGAGGCTTGTTGACGGGTCATCGCGACTTCCTCGATCGCGCCGTTTTCGAGCATGGCATGCGAGCGACGACCGATTCGTTCGTGCAACAGGCTCCGGTCCCATTGCAACCAAACGCCGCGTTTTTCGGCATCCGGCTTGGATGTCCACCGTCTCAAGAGGGAGACGGGCTGGCCGCTTAAGAGACAAACTTCAAGGGCGCGAACGACTCGCCTGGGATTAAAAAGATCGATCTGACGATGAGCAACGGGATCGAGCTGGCGCAACCGTTCGGTGAGGTCTTGGAGTGGAGTCGCCTCGAGTTCACGGCGAAGCTCGGGATCGGCGGGGGGTAACGGATCCAACCCGCCCCGCAGCAATGTGCGCATGTAAAGGCCAGTCCCACCGACGATGATGATTGGTTCTGAAAGGTGATGTAACCAGGGGGAAGCAACCTTCCAGTAAGAGGCCACATCGAGCGGGGTCTCGACCGGTGCCACGCCGTAGAGCTCGTGAGGCGCTTGGCTGAGCATCTCCAGACTTGGTTGCGCAGTTAAAATGGGAAGCCCGGCATAAATTTGGAAAGCATCGGCATTGACGATTCGCGCCCCAAGGCGGCGAGCCAATGCAAGCGCGACGGCACTTTTACCTGAGGCGGTCGGGCCGCCCAAAAAGAATGGCTGGGGTAGGGAATTAGCCATGGAAACACAAAAAAAGCCCGGGATCCGAGGATCCCGGGCCGAAAGGCCGAGAAAGTTGCTATTCCTCGGAATCTGGAGCGGAAGCGTTTTCCGGTTGTTTGGCGCCGCTGACCACGAGTTTGCGGCTCATGAATTCTTCATCATGAAGAACATCCACGGCACGTTTCGCTTCTTCCGTGGACTGCATTTGAACAAACGCGAAGCCTTTGGAACGTTGTGTCCGTCTGTGAGTGACCACTTCGGCGGAGACGACGGATCCCACACCATTGAAGAGCTCCACGAGATCACTTTCCGTGGCATCGAAGGAGAGGTTGCCAACGTAAAGGCGAGGCGAATTGACCTCGACCTTTTCTGGTTTCCGGCCGGAGCCCCCGCCGCCGCTGTTGTTGCTGCGCGGTGGGGTCTTGCGTGGGGCGCTGTTGCGAGATTCCTTGGAGGCGCCATTGGGAGAACTCGAAGGAGCCGAGCTCTTGGTTTTGCCGTCACCTTGGAAAAAGGCGACAATTCGCTCCCAAAGGCTGGCCGGTTTAGCCGGTTGCCTGGGAGTGGAGTTTGAGCGGTTTTGAGGGCGGCGTCCACCGCTGTTGCGGCGGCCGCGGCGACGATTTCTGGGACGAGTCGATTGCGTATTCATTTTGAGGCAGTTGCCATAAGTCAGGTTGCGAAAAGGCGGAGCGCATGGGGCATGCACGGACGTGCGTGAGTCGCACGGGATGAGGCCGGGATTCGACCTGGACCGTGACGGGACGCAGCACGGAAGAACTCCGCCGCGAAAAGTCGGAAGCTGAGTGATCGCTGAAGAGACGAAGTAATAAATGGAATGTCTCAATCATTGTATAAACAGGTCACCTGAAGTGTCGTTGCCATTATCGTTTAAGTGATGGGAACAGCGAAACGACGCTTTTATTGGGCTAGCTGTCTGGCTCAATCGGTTTTTCTTGGTGCCGGTTACCAACACAGCCTCCGGTGTCCCCCTGATATAAGGGCAAGTTTGCCCCGGAGCAAGCGGGACTTTTCCTCAAAGCCAGGACTGAGCTTCAGTAGGCAGGCAGACTGTCATCACTCCACCAAAAACGGGTCGGCACCCAGATGACCGCGCAAGGATTCCAAATACTCGGGCGCACGGGCTGCCTCCAAGCGCTCGCGCGCACTGGCCAAGCGGTCGTGAATATTGAGTCGGTCGAGCTGATCCCCATAGATCGGGTTTTGAGCAAACGCTTGCAGATTCTGGACCAGCTCCTCCGCGAGTCGAAGGTCGACTTTGGCTTTGGCGGCTAGTCGCTCCTGATACCAGTCGCTTTCCAACATGGCCTGACTCGAGAAAAGCGCACGAAATTCCGGTGAATGAACCGTCCAGCCCTGATACTCGCCATCGGCCATGATGTGAATGAGCGCTTTCAGGGGCGGCACGGCCAGATCAACCGATCCATCCCGAAGATAAGCTTGCGCAATTCGCTGCTGCGTCTCCGCGATGTTGAGCACTCCATCAATGAAATCCGCCTCGGATTGCGTCTCCGGCCGAAGCAGGGCAGGGGTGAAGACCGATAACGGTTCGCTGAAGACCCGTCCCAAATAGCGCTCGGCAAACCGCTCCGTAATCCGGTAACCGAGCCGGCTGGCCGGGATGGTCCGACCCTCCCGCTCGAAATCATCCAACGGCTCCAAATACCCATCCGCAATCAGGCGTTCCGGTTGCCGTTCGTCGATGAACATGCGGCACCAAACCTCGGGAATCAACAAGCTGACATCATGGTCGACACGCCCTTTCCTGCCGATGTAACCCGCAGCCGTGCTGAATCCGCCATGGCCCGTCAGCAAAAAGTCGACCAACGCGGCGTTCAGATCATGAATGGGTAAAAGCATGTTGAACGGGCCTTTGGTCAGGGCGCCTTCACTGCCAGCGCCCGTCGTCGAAGGGCTTTTCCCAGTCAAACTGGCGATAAAATCCATGAACAACTCCGGCAACTCCTGATAGTGCAATGGATTATAAACGGCCAGAGGACGAATGTTCGGTTCAGCCGGGTTGTTGCGGCGTCCAGCCAAGACGGCGTTGACCGGCATCAAAACGGGCTGCTTCGAGCGGAGACGCCGATACAAGCGCGATCCGATTTCTGCCAGATACGTGCCGCGCGGGTTCTCTAGATCGGGCCGCACTTGAAGGTATCTTGGATTCTTGGTCGGTTTGCCATCGACGATTCGTGGATGAGCCGACGAAATCACATAATCGGGTTCGCTCCCCCGAACGAAATCTTGTAGGCGATTCCGCATCGGCTCGGTGAATTGTTCGAACCGAATGGCGTCCCGAACCATCTCCACCGCTTCGGGCCGGGTCACCGGTTCGTAGTTGGAGAAAAAACAACCCTGCCTGGAGAAATCCAGTTCAGCCTTCTTATCGTACCCACGAATGATCGCATCATCAGGTCGCTGAAAGAGCCGGTATTCACAATTGACCGAAAACTTGTAAGCGGTTTGATGCAACTTCGGGTGTAACCCCTCGAGATCTCGTGCGGGTAGAAGGAGCGAAGCGGTGATGTCATCCTCCGTCTGCACTTTGGTCGAGGGAACGAAGTCTTTGCGCAAGGAAAAGGTTCGCCAGGAACCGTCCTCTTCGAACCCAACCCGAAGATATTGGGTCACTAGCTTCACGTTGCGATATTTTACCTCGTGCCCCGGTTCCCCATTGATTCTGTCGACCGTGAATCGCCGTTTCCAATTATTCCAATGAGGTTTGTGAAAACGTTTGATGGTAAAGATGAAATCGCGAACTTCCCGAGGGATGGTTTTTAGCCAGGCATTGAATTCGTCGGTGTATTCTAAGTTCGGACTCAGCAGGCGGATGACCGACCCAAGCGAACGTTGTGAACTGAGAATCGGACGACTCTTTTGGTTGGGATCCAGCCGGTTCTTGTACCGATCGCTGTAATCGCGATTCACAATCGCTTCCGCCTGCTTAAGAACGGAGTCGAAATCCGAAATGAGTACGGGCCCCGTGAACATGGCGTCCGAGATCGATTTCGAGATCTCCGATTTTCCACCGCCCGAGACGGTGCAAGGTTTGTGGCAAAAAGTCCCCTCCGCATTGGTGCCGATCAACCGCCAACGTTGGCCCGCGTTCGGCTTGACCATTTCAACTTTGTAACCCGAAGGCAGGACGTAAACGGTGCCTGGTTGCAGCGCCATGGAGAACGTCTCTTCCCCTTGCGGCCAGGAGACCGTTTGGTCATGCAAAGAGAGGCGGACCGTCTCGGGCACGTAGAGAATATCCGGATGGAAACGGTCGATGGCGTATCCGTTCTTGTTGGCGATCGCCCGGTCGCCCAACGACTGGAGCGCTTCGTCGAAAGTATGGTCGACCGGCTTTGAAAATTCGCTCAGGGAAAAGCTCTCACCCAAATCCTGGCTTGGATAGGCAATGGCTCCTCCCGCGTGCTCTTCCTCAGCGTTGCCGAAGAGATTAGCCGCGTAAGCGAGCTGGGTCTTCACCTCTTTTTTGCAATAACCGAAGTAATTATCTGCGATCAGGGTGATGACTCGCCCTCGCCGGTCGCGGCAACTGATCTTGAAGGCTCCTCCATCGTTGTAGAGTTCTTCTTCCGATTCCCAACACATCCCATCGCGAATCTGGCGCTCGGAGGCGTCTCGTTTGGCCGGTAACCCTACCGCTTTTTTCGTCAACTTCACGAGGTGCGGCGCAAGTATCACGCAGCCGGTGTGCCCCGACCAATGTTCGCTGTCGAGCCGCGCATCGTTCTCCGGCAAAAATGGATCGCCCGCATTTCCGAAGATCGATTCTACAAAATCGAGGTTGGCTACCAAGCTGCCCGGAACGAAAAAGCGCACTTCCGAGCTTTTTCTGGAGGCCACTCCCGGCACTTCCGGCGAAAGCGTCGGACGTAAAAGTAACGAGACGAAGAGTTCCGCTTTTTTCTCCTGATTAGCGGTAAATGGCAGGGTCGCGAGTTCTTTCGGCGGCCGCAGTGCCTGGTGCAATAATCGTGCGAATGTGCCGACCGGCACCGCTTTTTTGTCATCGGCCACTGGCAACCCTTCCTCGACCACATGAAAAACCCCTTTGGTCGTCCGCCGATCGCTGGCTGGATTGTGGCAAACACCTTGAGCCACTCGGTAAGAGGTCAGTAACTCCGATTGATGGTAATCGCCGTCGCAAGGCAACGAGAAAATGCGTGCTAAACCGTGGCGTTCCAGGGTCAGAAACTGGCTGGGAACACAAAGCGCCCCTTCGAACACTTCTTCATAATGCGCGCCAAGATAATCCTTGGCGAAGTCGTGAATGCTCTGATCCGCCGGACAAAGATGGTCGCTTAGTAACCGGGATTTCTCTTGGAAATTAGCGATCAACGACTTGCCGAGCTCGATGAGCGGGTTGTCGCTCATCGTTTGCGGTGGCTCGAAGCCACGCGCGGCCAGTTTAAGATTGGCAAACGATTCCAGCCATTTGGCTTCTTCTGGCGACATCGATTGGTCGCCTTTGACTTTCATTCCGAGCGTTTCGATCGAGTTTTTCAGCATAAATTCCCCCCGTTTGTTGAGCGTTTCGAGCGTTGTATCGAAGGTCAAGAGCCGAGGCAATGGACAAATCCAGAAGACCTCAAAATGGGTGGGCCTGATCGATCTCAGACTCAGGGCGCTTGGGGCAACGATCTGCCAGCTGAGAACAGCGGGTTCAGCACTTGCCCTCCTCCAACTTTTCGTGTCCTAAATTTAGCCATGACGACATATCATAGGCGTACGCGGGGCGTTATTCTGGCACTCATCTGCTGCTTTTCGCTCCTCACGTCGCATGGGGCGACGGTGATCAATTATAGCAATGGCCAAGTTCGTATGGCTCCCATTGCGCTGACGGAGGATGGCATTTTACGGGTGGCGTCCGGAGCTGCATCGCAAACGGGCGACATCACCGGAACCGGGACCCTCGTGAAAGAGGGTTCCGGCAGCCTGTTGTTGACCGGGACGAATACGTTCGAAGGGAAGACGGTCGTCGAAGCAGGAACGTTGAGAATTGCCGGAACCCATGGGCGAACCAGTCAAGCTCTCCTGATCGGAACCGGCAGCGCCTCGGCCGAATTGGTTTTGGAGGGCGGCACGTTACTCAGTTCCGACGTCACGGCCGTTGATCAAATCACGATGACTGGCGGGACCTGGACCAATCAGAAGACGTTCACGCAGATTAAGGGCGGGTTCAGCATCTCAGGCGGCGCTTTATCTACTTCAGAATTCGTTGCGGACATGGATGGACTCGCTTTCAAACAGGAAGGTGGCACGGTTCAGATGAAGAACGCCTTGATGGTGGGTTCAGCCGAGGTCACCGGGGGCACCTGGTCCATTTCAGAAAACTTAATTCTAGGGAGTAATCAAAAGTTGTCGATACTCAACCATAACGGTGGCACAACCAATATCGGCGGCAATTTGATCGGGACTAATACCGGGATAGAGATCGGGAGCGGCAGAATGAATATCAACGGGGATGCCATCTTCGTGGGGCAGGGCCTCGGGCTGATTCAACTCTTCGGAGGAAGCCTTCATATCGGCGGCACCTTGGCCTTCGATGGCCCTTCGAAGGGGATTAATCTCTCTGAGGCCTCCTTGTTTGCTGAGTCTGCAATCGCTGGATTGAGCGGTGGTTCCGCAGAAACGTCGCTTGTCATCGGGACAGGCGGTCTTTGGCAAGTGGAACAAACGTTGGAACTCGGACGCGATGGTTTAGTATCGCTCCGGCTTTCCGGCGGTGAAATTCGTGCCGGCGAAAGTCTGATCGGGACTGGTTCTATAGAAGGAACGCATCAAATCACCGTGGTCGCGGGGACCTGGACGAATACGGGGGACTTCATCATCGCCGATTCAGGGCAAGTATCATTCAGTATTGCAGGCGGCACTCTCTCGAGTGATAAAACGTATCTGGCGCAAAGCGCCTCCGGCGTCGCCATGGGCGTCGCGGTTAACAGCAACTGGACCACCGACTCCGTCTTCTTTCTGGGCGTGGCAGGCGATGCGAGTTTGATCCAGTCAGGAGGCACCATTGCCGCCCACGACACCGTGTTGGCCGAGCAAGCAGGTAGCACGGCGTATCTCGAAATTCGTGACTCCGCGCTTTTCCAAACCAACACTTTCTTTGAAGGTAAGGGTGAAGGAACGGTCCGCTTCGATGGGGCTACACTTCGCATCACCGGTGACTCGCCTCTGTTGTTCGAAGGCTTTGAGCCGGGCGATATTCAACTTGGGGACAATGGATTGGCACTGGATAGCCAGACATTCGACGTGGTTTCTGCTGCTGCCTTTTCCGGTTCCGGCACCTTGACGAAATTAGGCCCAGGCAATCTCGTTTTAACCGGGGCGCATCAATTCACGGGGGCGATGGTGATCGAGGCGGGTGCTGTGGAACTGGGAAATGGCGTGAACAATGGCTCGGTCACCTCCGATATTATTAACAAGAGTCAGCTCGTTTTCCACCCCGGCTTCGACATGACTTACAACGGGCAAATCAGTGGCACCGGCTCCGTGGTGAAGCTTGGAGATGGAACCCTCACGCTCACGGCAATGGCACATACCTATTCGGGCCCAACCACTGTCCAACAAGGCGCCTTGAGGCTCAATGGCAACCTCGGTCCCACCGATGTCACGGTCTCTCGGATGGGAACACTCGGCGGGACCGGCCGTATCGGTGGTAATCTGTTGGTGTTGGGAACGCTCGATCCCGGCACTAGTCCGGGGACGATCACTGTCGGCGGTAATCTCACCCTCGGCCCGAATTCGCAGCTCCGCATCGAAGCTGCCGGAAGTCAACCCGGCCAATTCGACCAAGTGAATGTGCAAGGAGCTGCCACGTTAGGCGGCATTCTGGTCATCGAACTGATCGATGGCTTCACACCATTCGATGGCCAGACGTTTTCTTTTCTTAGTGCCGATGGTGGCGTGAGCGGTTCCTTTAGTGATATCGAAAGCAGCTTTCCTGGGGCACTTGATTTTGAGCTCATCGGGGAAGCGGACGGTTCCGCTTTTACCTTCGAAGTGGTGGCCGTGCCGTTCACGCAATTCATGCTCACACCAAACCAAACGGCCGTCGCTTTCAGTCTCGACGTCGAACGTCTTCTCAATCCCACAGGCCCTTTCCAACCCTATTTTAATGTCTGGAACGCCCTACCAACCAACCAGCTGCCCGGTGTGATCGAACCGCTTATTCCCATCCAAACCAGCACGGCGGTTCCAATGACGGTTAACCTGGCTCAAGCCGGCGCCGTGCGCTTCCGTAGCCGTATGCGACAGCTTCGCGCCACAGGTCCCGTCCCGTTACCCGCAGAATTCGGAGCAGCCGATCAGCTTGCATTCTTGCAGCCACAAACCCCGCAGCATTCACTCTGGTTCGAAGGCGGCGGTAATTTCGCCGATATCGAATCAAGCGCACTCGCCCGTCACTACACGTTAGAAGGCGGGATCGCCAATGTGGGCTTGGATTATTCCGTTTCAACAGTAGTCACACTCGGGATGTCCGCCGGTTATCAGGGAGCGGAAGCCGATCTGCAGGGCGACCTCGGGACGATCGGTCTCGATGGCGGGGGAGTAACCATTTACGGCCTATTCGAATCCGCGAACACCGGGCTTTATTTCCAGGGAATGGCTGGCCTTTTCGGCAATGAATATCACCTCACCCGGAATTTCTTACTCAATGGGTTCGGATTCCGTTCTGCGCGTGGAGAGACTTCTGGTGTCCAATTCAATACACAAGGTAGCGTCGGCTGGGAGCGCTCTTGGCAGGGATGGGCGTTCGGACTGGAAGCCGGTCTGCATTACTCCGGGCTCCATATCCAGAGCTTCACGGAGCGCGGCGCTTTTCCTTTCGATGTCGCTTATGCCAGCCAGACCGGTGAGAGCTTCCAGTCAGCGATCAACGCCGAATTTTCCAAAATCATTCCACTCGGTGAACATCAACTCATGGCCCATGTTAGTGGAGGGTGGCGTCATGAATTTCTGGATCAGGACCATTCTTTGCAAGGCGGTTTCGCTGCCGGATTCGGGACGCCATTTAATGTGACAACTCCCAGCTTCGGCAAAGACTTCGCCGAAGCCGGAGGAGGGGTGACCGTTTGGCTCAATGACCGCACGAGCCTCTCAGGCCAGTATGACGCCCAGCTCGGCGATGGTTTCACAGCGCATCTCCTCACGGCACGGTTGCGCTGGTTATGGTAAGCCGGGGGATTGATCG
>JGI12210J13797_11265414_pt1 | contig 10320 bp, 8 predicted proteins | sample ElkSlonscriptome_3_FD_13797 | JGI IMG/M metagenome (IMG submission 13797) | reverse complement strand
CAGCTCTACCGCGCCGAATTCGCGGAACAGGAATGTCAGAGCGAACAGCACGTAGGCGAGCGCGGAGACCAGCAGCGCCCGTCGGTCGACTGCCAATGCGACCAGCCCGAACACCACGTAAATTGCCAGCACGCCGAACGCGGCGACGGTTCCGGGATTGTCTCCATCCGTCACGCCAAGAAGCGCGAAAACCGGGTGCGCGATCATGGGCGCGGCCAGCAGGTGCAGCCAGAACGCTACATCGCTGCGGCGGGTGATCCGTTCGCGATCCGACACGTCCCATCGCATGGCGAAGGCGAATATCGCCAGCCCGGCAACGAACACCAGTGCCAGCACCGTTTCACTGTCGCCGAAGTTCGGACCGATCGCAGCCATCACCAGAGATATCGCCGTTCCCGCCACCGCTGCCGTACCCGCTGCAACAGTGATCGGCACCATGAATCGGCGATAATGCAACCACGCAGCGCCTGCCGCAATCAGGGCCGCTGCCGCGATTATCAAGGCGCCAAGACGCTCGCTCCCGTCGACGATCAACGCCTGACCCGCGCCGAAGCCGGTGAAGAACACGCCACCGACAAACGCCAGCAGCAACAGGATGGAAGGCAGTGCCATGCGCCGTTTGCGCGCGAAAAATTCGGCCAGCGGCCACGCCGCGCCAGCAATCAGCAGACCGGAAAAGGTAAAGCCAAGCGCGCTTTGCAATGACCGCGCATTTCTCCACGCTTCGACCTGCGCTTCGCTGGGTCCGCCGGATCGCTCCATCGCGACGAACGGATCGACGACCGGCGCGATGGTGTTCGCCAGGGATTGACCAACTGCGCCCATCGCCACGAGCAGAATGACGATCCCGATCGCGACAAATATGTCGTTGAAGCTGTTGATGAGGCGGAAGTTTTCCTCCGACCCGCGAGGCATTTCGCGCATCTTTGTCATGTGCGCACGAAAATCCGCCGCCGCCTCGGAGCTAAGAGCACCGGCGGCGACGGCGGAATTGATGTCTTCTTCGGAATACACGGACCCAAACCTCCCTGTTCGGGGAAAGACTAGGTCCAGTGTATTACTACGTCAATACAGGAGCGTTTACCCCTGTGATCAGCCCCGCGCGCTGGAGGGGCCGTCGCCGGTGACTTTCTGCATCGCCTTGAGGATATTGCCCGATTGCTCGGACCCGCTCTGCGGGGCCTGCAGATTCGAGAAATCGTTGATCTCGTCCCAGCGTGCGGCGAATCCTTCGACCGTGCGGTCTTCGTCCTTCAGCCAGACGGCATCGTTCATGACGACCCAGCTGGAATGGAAACCGCCCGCACCCGCGCCGACGATGGCGTTGGTCGGGGCGTCTTCACTGACCAGGAACAGCGCCGCCGGGACCACGTTTTCCGGCGCGAACAGCTTGAACGCTTCTTCGGGAAACAGATCCTCGGTCATGCGCGTGCCGGCGACGGGCGACAGTGTGTTGACCTTGATGTTGTACTTCGCGCCTTCGAGCTGAAGCGTCTTGGTCAAACCGGCGAGGCCCAGTTTTGCCGCGCCGTAATTCGCCTGGCCGAAATTGCCGAACAGGCCTGTCGAGGATGCGGTCATCAACACGCGGCCATAGCTTTGTTCGCGGAAGGTTTCCCAGCACGCTTTCGTCACCATGGCCGATCCGGTCAGGTGCACTTTCAGCACGAATTCAAAATCTTCCGGGCTCATCTTGGCAAACGTCTTGTCCCTCAGGACGCCCGCATTGTTGATCAGGAGGTGGACGCCGCCCCATTTCTGCTTCGCGTCGGCGACCATCTTTTCCATCTGGTCGAATTCGGTGACCGATCCGCCATTGGCCATCGCTTCGCCGCCAGCGGATTCGATTTCGGAGACGACCTGCGCCGCCGCGTCGGACGTGCCGGTGCCGTCACGCGATCCGCCAAGGTCGTTGACCACGACTTTCGCTCCGCGCTTCGCCAGTTCGAGCGCATAGGCCTTGCCCAGGCCTCCTCCGGCTCCCGTTACGATGGCGACCTTGTCCTTGAAACTGATGGTCATAGTGAATTTCTCCTTGATATTATGGGTTGTTATTGGCGGGCATCGGGTTGACGCTCGCGTAAAGGATCAGTCGGTTCGGGGCGTCGCATTTTCCCGCCTGCCTTGCAAGCACGTGTGGTTGCAACCGGCCAGAACCGGGCGCTGTTCCTTCGCTTCGCCAGAAAATCACCCGCGCGGCCTATGCCTTGGCCGATATGCTTTCGAGCGCGGGGATCAATCCGGCGAGGCTGTCGATGACTGCATCGGCGCCAAGCTGTGCCGGGGGAAGGTCGCAATAGCCATAGGCTGCGGCGACGACCGGAACGTCCGCGGCGCGTGCGGCTTTCACATCGTAGGTGCTGTCGCCGATGAACGCGAAACGCCCGGTTGAACCGTCCGCGCCCAATCGCTTGCGCGCCTCGATGATGGGATCGGGATGCGGTTTCGACAAATAGCGTCCGTCCGGCCCTTTTCCCATGCTGTCCCCGCCGATCACGGTAACGAACGGATCGATCAGGTCGAGCCGGGTCAGGATATCCGTGGCGAAGTCGGAAAACTTGTTGGTTACGATGGCCAGGCTGACCCCTTTTTCCCGTAACTCGGACAGAACTTCTCGGGCGTGGGGATAGGGCGCGGAATGGACGGCGTTGTGATCGGCGTAATAGGCCAGCATCACCTTGTAGAGGCGGCGAAAAGCATCACCCTTCAGCCCGCCATCGATCCCGCCCTGCGTCTCTATCGCGCGGGCCAGCATGATCTTCGCCCCGCCGCCGATCAGGTCTTTCGATGTCTCGACCGCGACGGGATCGAATCCGCCTTGTTCCAAGGCATGGTTCACCGCTGCGCCAAGATCGCGGAAACTGTCGATGAGCGTGCCGTCGAGGTCGAACCCGATGGCGTCGAAGGGAAAATCTGCCATTGGCCGGTTTGGTGAGGGAACGCACTTCAAACCGCAAGCTTTTGATGGCAGGGGCCTGAAAGATATTCCGAAACACCCCGGCCGGGCAGTTCGCAAGGCGAAAGACCCGGTACCGTCTGGAGCGTACATGACCGATTTCGCCGCCATCGTCCTTGCCGCGGGCAAGGGCACCCGCATGAAAAGCGACCTGCACAAATGCCTGCACCCGATCGCCGGCAAACCGATGCTGCTGCACCTGCTCGACAATTTCGCCGAGCTGGAATTGCGACGCACCGTCGTAGTGGTCGGTGACAAGCGTGAGCAAGTCGATGCGGCGATGGCTGACCACAACGTGGAAACCGCTCTGCAGGATCCGCAATTGGGGACCGCGCACGCTGCATTGCAGGCGAAATCCGCGCTCGAAGGGTTCGATGGCAACATCCTCGTCACGTTCGGCGACGTGCCGCTGGTGCGCGGGGCCACGGTGAAGAAACTGTCCGAGGCGCTGGATGATGGCGCGCGGGTTGCGGTGCTGGGTTTCCGGCCCGCAGATCCGTTGGCCTATGGCCGCATTTTGGCCGATGATGACGGCAACGTTCGCAAAATGGTCGAATTCAAGGATGCGAGCGAAGATGAGCGTGCGTGCGAATTGTGCAATTCGGGCGTCTTGATCGCGCGTTCCTCAGATATCTGGGACCTTCTCGAAGCGATCGACAATAATAATGCGCAGGGCGAATATTATCTGCCCGACGTCGCCACCGGGGCGATTGCGCGCGGCGACAGGGTGAAAGTGGTGGAGGCCGATCCGGGCGAAGTCGCCGGGGTCAACAGCCGCGCCGAGCTAGCTTCCGCCGAAGCGCAGTGGCAGGCGTTCAAGCGCGAAGAGGCGATGGCGAACGGCGCGACCCTGAAAGCGCCCGAAACAGTGTTCTTCAGCTGGGACACGCAGCTGGGCAAGGACGTGACAGTCGATCCCAACGTGGTATTCGGCCCCGGCGTCAGCGTTGCCGACAACGTCCATATCAAGGCGTTTTCCCATATCGAAGGCGCGACCATCGCCAGCGGCGCAGAAATCGGCCCGTTCGCCCGCCTTCGCCCCGGATCGGTTCTGGAGGAGGGCAGCTTCGTCGGCAATTTCGTCGAGATGAAGAAGTCGGTCCTGGGCAAAGGCGCGAAAGCAAGCCACCTGTCCTATATCGGCGATGCCGACGTGGGGGCGGGCGCCAATATCGGGGCGGGGACGATCACCTGCAATTACGATGGCTATTTCAAACACCGCACCACGATCGGCGATCGCGCCTTCATCGGGTCGAACACTGCCCTGATCGCGCCGGTCGAAATCGGCCCAGACGCCATCGTCGCCGCCGGATCCGCGGTCAGCCGCAATGTCGCGGCGGGCGAATTGCGGATGGTGCGCGCCGAACAATTGGTTAAACCGGGCTGGGCCGATCGATTTCACGACACGATGAAGAAGAAAAAGGCGGCGCAGAAACCGGGCGAAGAGGCCGCGAAGAAGGACGATCCCGCCGGGTGAGCGAGGATGCCGAACTGACATGCTGGCTATGCGGTCGGCCGATAGAAACGCGCCTGCAATGGCACCATCCCGTGCCTAAGTCGAAAAAGGGGCGCCGAACCGTTCCTGTCCATCCGATCTGTCACAAGACGATCCATGTGAACTTCACCAATGCACAGCTGGCGCGGATCGGCGATGATCCCGATGCCGTGCGCGAAGATGAAGCGATTGTTCGGTTCGTCGAATGGGTGCGGGGCAAACCGCCCGATTTCAACGCCCCGACCCGGCGTTGAGGTTTTACCGCCTCCGGGAACAAACCGCCCCCGCGATTGCTGAATGTTAGCATCAATGAAGGAGCATTCGCATGGGTTTTGGCAAGTGGATCGTAGCAGGCGCTGGCCTCGCCGTTGTCGGGGGTGTCGCCTACGCACAGTACCGCGACACCGAAGAGCCGGCCTATGACGTCTTGTTCGAACAGGGCAAATTCGAACTGCGCCAATATGCGCCGATGATCGTTGCGCAGGTATCGCATACAGGCGACCGCCGACGGGCCAGCACCGCGAGTTTTCGGCGGCTGGCCGCATACATTTTCGGGCAGGATCGCGGCGACAATGGCACTGGCGATGATGAGAAGATCGCCATGACGTCGCCCGTCTACCAATCGCGTGTGCAGCAGGACGAAAAGATCGCCATGACCGCCCCGGTGATGCAGGATCGCACCGGTCCCGGCGAATGGCGCATGCGGTTCGTCATGCCGTCGCAATACACGATGGCGTCCCTCCCGACGCCGCCGTCGGATGTTGCGATCGAGGAATTGCCCGGGCGCAGGGTTGCCGCAGTGCGTTTTTCCGGCGTCGCACGGGAAGCCGACCTGGCGATCATGGAAGCGCGCCTGTCGGAATGGATCGAGCGTCAGGGCTATATCAAGACCGGTGACGTCGAATACGCGTTCTACGATGCGCCGATGGTGCCGGGGCCGTTGCGCCGGAACGAGGTTTTGATCCCGGTCGAGGCTCGCTGAACCAACGGGCCGATACCCGTTATCGGCGATAGCCGCAGCTGCATGGTGCCGGGTCCAAGGCAGCTTGTTCAAGCAGGTCGCACCGGGAGGGGGGCATTCCCGGTGCGTTGCTCGTCATGCGTCCTCGTACGTTTCAGCTTTCGCAGTATTCTCGGCGAATTCTTGCTCCCACTGGTCGAACTCGGCCCTGCTCAACAGGTAGCGCCGGTTCGCCTCGTGGAAACTGATCGCCTTTTCACGCACGGCGCGAACGACATCCGCCTTGCGCGTATCCGACCAATGGACGCGGTGATTTTTCGGAAGCCCATAGGCCTTGATCGCGTCCGAAATGGAAATGTTCTGGGGGTAAGCCATTGCCTGTAAACTCCTTTATGTGCCCCCGCATGACCTTCGAAATCGACCCAAATCGTTAACAGAATCTTACCGGAAATCCCTTAAATCGAATTAAGGACCGCAGGCGTTCTATACTTGCGACGAAGCGTTGACGAAGTGACGGTTCGTTTTACACCGCATGAAAAAAGGGCGGCCGCGATAGGCGGGCCGCCCTTATTCACCGTCGATTCCGCATGAGGCCAATACGGTCGGCCCCGTTTACTGTGACGCGTCGCCCATCAATTGCTGCATCAGGTAAACGTATTGCAACGCCTGAAGTTTGGCGCGCTGTTCGTTATCGACCCCGCCCGAATGGCCCCCCGTCATATCCTCGAAATAGTAATAGGGCTGATCCAGCTCTTTCAATTTCGCCGCCCCCTTTCGCGCATGGGCGGGGTGGGTACGGTCATCGGCTGTCGATGCCCACAGGAACGGGGTGGGATAGTCCTCGCCTTCCGTAATTTTCTGATAGGGCGAATATTCCTCGATCCATGCGCGCTGTTCCGGGATGCGCGGATCGCCATATTCCCCGATCCACGATGCGCCGCGACCGATCAGGTGATACCGCAGCATGTCGAACAGCGGGATCTGCACGATTGCGGCGTTGAACAGATCGGGCCGCTGCGTGAATGCGGTTCCGACCAACAGGCCGCCCTGCGATCCGCCCTGTATGCCCAGATGGTCCGGGCTGGTGAAACCGCGCGTCACCAGATCTTGTCCTACGGCGATGAAGTCGTCCCATGTGCGCTGCTTGTTTTCACGGATGGCGCTCTGGTGCCATCCGGGGCCGAATTCGCCCCCGCCGCGCAGGTTTGCAAGCACGTAGGCACCGCCGCGTTCGAGCCATAGCTTCCCGGTAGAGCCGAGATATCCCGGCAGGCGCGGTACCTGGAAACCGCCATATCCGCTCATCAGGACGGGCGTTTCGCCGTCCATGTCCATACCCGCAGGCTTGACGATGAAATAGGGGATGCGCGTTCCGTCGGCGCTGATCGCCTCGTGCTGTTCGACCTCCATCCCGGCCGGATCGAAATAGGCAGGCGATGTCTTCAGCGGTTGCGGCGCGCCGGCGCCATCGGAGTAATACAACGTGGTCGGATTGAGGAAATCCGTGACCGTGAACATGATCTGGTCGGTTTCATCCGAACTCGCCGCGATCCCGACCGTCGCATTGTCGGGCAGGGCGACCTGTTCGCTGACCCATTTGCCGCCATCGTCGTCATCGTGAAAATTGAACTGCACGACTTTGCCAACGACATTGTCGAGCATTTGCACGAACAGCGCATTGCCGGTAATCGCACCGCCGCGCTTCGTCTGCCGATCGCCCGGTGCCCAGACCAGCGTTTTCGTGGCGCCGTTCGGATCGGCTTTCCATTCCTCAAGGTCGACAGCGATCAGGCTGTCTGCCGGGAAGGTCTGCCCGTCCGCCTCCCAGTCGACATCGGTGGTGTAAAGCAGGTGATCATCGACGATGCCAAAAGGCGAAGCTTTTTTCGGAATGTCGAGTTTCAGCCATTCGCCATCTTTCTCGACATAATATTCCGCTTCATGAAAGCTGACTCCGCGAAATGCGGTGCGCGCGTGGATCGTGCCATCATTGTCACGCAGCAGGCTTGCCCCGGCCCATACGTCCTGTGGTTGGCCGCGAAAGATTTCCGGCGCATCAGCAATATCGGTGCCACGTTTCCAGACGCGCGTGGTGAAAGGATATTCGCTGTCGGTCAGCGTGCCCTCGCCGAAATCGCGCCCGACCATGAGCGTGTCCTCGTCGATCCACTGCACGCCGCCCTGGCTTTTTTCTTCGAGGACGAAGCCATTTTCGACGAACGTGCCAGTTTTCATGTCGAATTCGCGCATGATCGTGGCGTCTTCCCCGCCATCCGAAAGCGCGATCATGCACAGCGAACGTTCGGGCGGCAGGCAGGTCGAGCCTTTATAGACCCATTCGCGCCCTTCTTCGGCGGCGAGGGCGTCGACATCCAGAACGGTTTCCCATTCGGGATCGTCGGTCTGGTAACTTTCCAGTGTCGTGCGTCTCAACAACCCTTTGGGATTTTCCTTGTCCTGCCAGAAATTATACAGGCCATCGGGGCGAAAGCTGACATAGGGGATACGATCTTCACTATCGTAGATCGCCAGCGCCTCGGCTTTCAACGTGTCGAAACGCGGGTCCGATTCCAGCGCGGCCAGCGTCCGCTCGTTCTCTTTTTCGACCCAGTTCAGGGCGCGTTCGCTGCGCGCTTCCTCCAGCCAGATATACGGATCTTCTTCGGGACCGGGAACGCCATCGTCGGCCATGGCGGCATCTTTTGCGTCCTGATCACCGTGATCGTCGGCAAGCGCGGGATTGGTGGACCCGATCGTCATGATTGTCGCCAGTGCGGTCGAAAGGCCAAGTCGTCGTACAAAGCTCAAAAATCCTCTCCTGTGCGGGAAAAATATCCCGGTCCGTTTGCCGTGAAAGGGGGTGGAAGGAAAGGGGCCGCCCGCTTTATTCAGCGGTCGTCTTGTCATCGCGGCCGACGGCGATTTCGCGTTCTCTGGGCAAGAAGGCGGGGAGAGTGTCGTTCGACCCGCTTTCATCCATGCGCGCCGCTGCTGCCAGCATCGCTTCGCGCATGCGGCATTGCATGACCCAGCCCACCTTCGGATCCTTCGCGCGGGCGAGGAAGCGCACCGTTTGCCCGCGCTCGTCCTGATCGACCACCTGTATCTTGGCGTCGTCGGGGTCGATCACGCCATCGTCGTTCGCTACGAATTTTTCCAGCTCGCCGCGCATCGCGTCGATGTCGGCCCGGTGATCGAGGATCAATTCGACATGGGTCATGATGCTGGGATCGGTCTTGGTCCAGTTTTCGAAACTTTCTCCGATGAAAGAGGCGACCGGGGCCATGACGCGCCGTTCGTCCCACGTCCTGAGCCGCAGGTGGGTGAACCCGATCCGTTCGACGTAACACCACTGCCCGTTCCAGTGGACGGCATCCCCGATCCGAGCGGTCTTGGCAAAGGCGATCTGGATGCTGGCCATCAGGTCGCCCAGCGCCTGCCGCGCAGCGAAGACCAGGATCAAACCGAGCAGCCCGGCAGAGGCCAGCAGTGAAAAGCCCAACGTGTTCGTAATGTCGCTTTGAACGAGGATGATCGCCGCGCCGAGCAGCACGACGAATACCGTCAACAGCCGCCGTCCGGCGCCCAGTTTGGTGAAGTAATCCCGGCTGTCCTCGTTGGCCGGATCCTCCAGTTCTTCGGTGCGGCGGTCGGCGGCAAATTCTATGACTGCATCGATAACGACGACGACGATGGTAAGAACTGCGATCACGAACAGGGTAATCTGCATCGGATCGAGGATATGCGCGACCGTGCCGGAAAAATTGAACACGTATTCGCGCAAAATAGCGAACGTCCCTGCCAGCGCGACGAGGGCTGCGGGAACCTGAACGACACTCGCAATTCGGCGGGTCAGCGATTCCTCATCGACCCGGTTTCGGATACGCTGGATCGAGATATAAACCAGCGCCGCCGCGACGAGGGCGACAAGAAATATCAGCGGCAGCGCAATGACTTCCCACCAGGCCAGCGTCCAGAACGCCTGTTTCCGAAGCGGCGTTGGCAGCGCGCGTTCGAAATCGGTCGGTCCGTATCGTTGATAGAGGGCAGGGATGTTCTGCACCGTCTGACGGCTGATCATCCAGACCGGCTCTCCATCGGGCGTCTTTAACCGGGCGATGCGAAAGGCATAATCGCGCCCCTCTGCAGTCAGATAGGCTAGCGTGATGCTGCGGCGCGTTTCCCCGGCGAGCGGCTCCTCACTGCTGGCGATCGCTTTCAACGCGTCCGGTCGATCGGGCAGGGAACGCCAGTCGATGAGGATCGAACGGTTGACGATTTCGAAGGTCTGCTGCGCCAGTTCAGGCCCGATCTGCGCCTGCTGCGCGGCCGTTAGTTCGCCAAGATCGAGCGCGGTTGCCGCGCTGTTCCATTCGCCCTCGTGCCCTGCATCGAGAAAGCTTTCGAACAGGGATTGCGGGGTTTCCAGATCGAGCGCTGTGCCGGTCGTGGACAGACCTTGGTTCAACGCATCTACTTCGTAGACGTTTGGTTCTGCGATTGCTGGAACAGGTTCGACCGATTGAGCCGCGGTTGGCCCAACCGGAATTATCGCGCCAAGGCTGGTGAGTGCCAGTAAAAGCAAAATGCTGGCGATCTGACGCGTATTTCTAACGATCCTCTATCCCCCGGGACTGTCCGTTATGTTGTTCTGCAATAATGCAAATGCACGCGGATGGGTTCCGCGGATTGAGGTTGCGGAGGATTGTCCGGCCGCCTGATACGCCGTGATGGTTTCGAGGAGCCGGGACGATTAGGGGATCTGATTGCAAACCGGGTCGACAGCGAACCCGGCGCGTGACCGGGGGCTAACCCTCGACCTGTTCGGCCAGCACCGTCAGACCTTTTTCCGAAACCTCGGCAAATCCGCCGCGAACTTCGATCGTTTCGGGTGATCCGCCCTCGGAC
>JGI12210J13797_10030457_pt1 | contig 10320 bp, 6 predicted proteins | sample ElkSlonscriptome_3_FD_13797 | JGI IMG/M metagenome (IMG submission 13797) | reverse complement strand
CGCCATGGCTTCGATCCCGACCCTGAGGCGGGTCGCCCGGGGCGCCGACGTCCTCCACGCCCAGGCCTTTTCGTCCGTCCTCCCGTGCCTGTCTGCTCGGCAGTCCACCGGGGCGCCCGTCGTCACCACCTGGCACACCTCGCACTTCCTCACCCGGGCGGAGGGGGGGATCTGGCGCCCCACCTTCCGATGGATGCTCCGGCACACCGACTACAACCTCGCCGCCAGCGCCGAGATCGCCAGCGTGGGCGAGAGTATCGCGCCTGGCGTCGAGGTGGAGGCCGTGACGAACGGCGTCGATACCGAGATGTTCCAGAGGGTCGAGCCGGCGCTCCCGGCTCCGGCTCCGGGAGTCCGCCGGATCCTCGTGCCCCGCCGTCTCTTCACGAAGAACGGAGTGGAGTACGCCGTCCGTGCCCTCCCTCTGATCCTGGACTCGGTGGAGGTGGAGATGGTCCTGATCGGCGATGGCCCCGAGCGGGCTCGTCTCGAGGCCCTGGCGGTGGACCTCGGCGTCGGGGACCGGGCTCACTTCCTGGGCGCCAGGCCGAATCGTGACATGCCCGCCTTCCTGTGCAGCGGGGAGCTGGCGATCTTTCCGTCGCTGATGGAGGCTACCTCGGTCGCAGCGCTGGAGTGCATGTCTTGCGAGGTCCCCGTAGCGGCGTCCCGGGTGGGCGGTTTGCCCGAGATCGTCGATGGGGACGTGGGAGCACTCTTCGACCCAGGGGACCCTGGCGCCCTGGCCCGGGCGGTGGTCGACCTGCTCTCCGACCCGGGGCTGCGGGAACGGGGACGGGCAGGGAGGGCCCGAGTGGTGCGCTCCTGGAGCAACGACCGACTTGCCCGACGGCACCTGGACATCTATCAGGACCTTCTCGATCGTCCCACCGGTCGCCCCGGCCTGTCGTGAGCGGCCCGCCGAGGGCGACCCCCCGGGCGGTCCGTCGGCCCGCCTTCTGAATCCGAACAGCCGAGACCCCGGCCCCCATGACGAGACCGCTTCCCGCCTGGCTCCCTCCCGTGCTATTCGGTGTGCTGACCCTGGTGCTGTTCCGGGAGTTCATCGTCTCCGGGGACATGCTCTTCGGCTCCGACACCGAGGCCATGGGCTACATGGCTCGGCTCTTCTACGCCGAGGAGCTCGCAGCCGGGAACTTCCCCGGCTGGAATCCGCTCCTCCTTGGAGGCACCCCGTTCCTGGCTTCGCTGGCGGGGGGTGACAGCCTCTATCCACCCTCGGTCCTCCTGCTCCTGATCATGGAGCCGTACCGGGCCCTGGGCTGGAAGCTCGTCCTCCACGTCTTCCTCGCCGGCTTGGGCATGTACGGGTTGGTCCGGGCCCTGGGAGGCTCCCGGGCCGGGAGTACCGTCGCCGGCGCTGCCTACCTGGTCTCCCCCTTCCTGGTCACCCTGGTCTGGCCCGGCCACGACGGGAAGCTCTTCGTCACGGCGCTCGCCCCCTTCCTCTTCTGGGCCGTGGAGTCGTGGTTCCGGCACGGTCGAGGGACGGCCTGGGCCGGCATCGGCATCACCGTGGCGCTGGTGACGCTCACCACCCACTTCCAGATGGCCTACTTCCTCTTCGGCGCCGCCGGAGTGTTCGCCATCGCCCTGACCGTGGGTCGGGCCCGCGGAGCAGGGGAGGAGAACACCGGAAGCCAGGGGGACGCCGGAAGCCAGGGGGACGCCGGAAGCCAGGGGGACGCCGCAAGCCCTCTCGAGGGGTCGGGCCCTCCCGCACGACGCGTCGCCAGGCGGTTCGGGCTCTTCCTGGTGGCCTCCATCGTCGGGGTCGCCGCAGCGGGCGTTCAGTTCCTCCCCGCGTTCGACTACATCACCGAGTACTCCCGCCGCACCGCGACGACGACGCAGGCCGATCCGGAGGAGAACCGCCTCTACGCTCAGTCCTGGTCTCTCCACCCCGAGGAGGCCGCAGGTCTCGTGATCCCGGAGTTCGTCGGCTCCAACACCAACGGGGCAGAGTGGACCTCCGCAACCTACTGGGGCCGCAACGCCTTCAAGCTGAACCACGAATATCTGGGATTGGCCGCCGTCCTGCTGGCGCTCCTGGCCTTTGGAGGCGGGAGACGGCGCCTGGAACGCTGGACGCTGGCAGGAATCGGCGTCTTTGCCCTCCTCTACGCCCTGGGACCTCACACACCGGTCTGGGGCGTCGCCTACGCCCTCCTGCCCGGGATCGATCTCTTTCGGGCCCCGAGCATGGCGATCTTCCTCACCGGGCTCGCCGTCTGTGCCTTGGCCGGCCTCGGGGTGGACCAGCTCCTGGCCTGGATCCGGAGGCCGGAGTCGGATGGGGCAAAGAGGGGCCAGAGGACGGCCTGGATCGCCGCCGGGATCCTGGCAGTCCTGTTTCTGTTGGCGGCGTCGGGGGCCCTGATGTCAGCCTGGACGGCGATGCTGTACCCGGAGTTGGCGGGAGCCAAGGCCGACGCTCTGTCTCGGGCAGAGCCGTTCCTGGTCCGTGGCGCCCTGATCGCAGCGTTGATCGGTGCTGCGGTGGCGGGGCTCGTCACATTGGGAAGACGGGGCGCCCTGCCCGCCTCCGCCGTGGTGGCTGCGCTGGTGGTCCTGGTCTCCGTCGACGGTCTACGGGTCAGCGATGCCTTCATCCAGACGAGCGACCCGACGCGACTCACGGCGCCGGACCCGAACATCCAGGCCCTCGAGCGGCTGCAGGCGTCGGAACCTCCCTTCCGGGTTCTGGACATGAATCAGGGGGGCCAGTCGGTGCGGCCCGCCCTCTTCGATCTGGAGCTGGCGTCGGGGCATCACCCGAACGATCTGGCCCGGTACCGCGAGTTGACGGGGATGGTGGGGAGCGGGGCCCCCATGAACCTCCTTCAGTCTGCGAACGCACAGCAGATCCTCAACGTGCGCTACCTGATCTGGCCGGTGCAGTCTCTGGGGATGCCCGAGGGCGTCGAACCCGTGAGCGCCACCCAGCTGGCCGACGGGCAGATCTACGAGGCGGTGTTCGAGGTCCCCACGTTGCCCCGGGCTCGCCTGGTGGCCCAGGCCGAGGTGGTCCCTGACGAGTCCGCGGTGGCCCGTCTCCTGGATCCCGCCTTCGACGCGGCGACCACCGTCACCGTCGCCGAGCCCCTGAGCCTCGAGCTGGGCGGCGGAGTCCCCCAGGGCCAGGTCGAGTGGCTCATACGGGCCACGGATCGGCAGGAGCTCCGGGTCGAGACCGACCGGAACAGCCTTCTGGTCGTGGCGGACAACTTCTTCCCCGACTGGCACGTCACCGTCGACGGCGCCGAGGCCCCGCTACTCCGGGTGAACCACACACTCCGGGGGATCCCGCTCCGGGCCGGTGCACACGAGGTGACGTTGCGCTTCCGGTCCTCGACGGTACAGCAGGGGCTCATCCTGTCCGGCCTGGGACTCCTGCTTCTGGGCGGCGTGGCCGGGGGTTCGCTGGCGCGGCGGCGTTCAGGGAAGTCCGGGGCCGGAGTCGAGGAGGAGACCTAGTGTCCCGATTGAACCAGCCGTGAGTGAGCCCAGCGACCCTCCCCCTCGCCTGGGGCGGCGAGGCCGTTCGTGGCTTCGGAGGGGCCTGGAATGGTCCATCACGGTCCTGGTCACCGTGTTCATCCTGCGCCGGATCGGCGTCGACCTGACCTCGCTCCAGGAGTTGGACACCCTCACCCCGGAGGTCGCTCTCCCCCCGTTGGTGGGCTCCATCGTGGTCCTCGCCCTCGGCTACGGGGTCTCCGCCGGTCTGTGGGGACGCCTCGTCCGGGAGATGGGAGGGCCGGCACTCCGGCGGCGAACCTCGGTCCCCCTCTTCCTGGTGGCGAACCTCGGCCGCTACGTCCCAGGAAAGGTGCTTCAGATCGCCGGCCTGACCTGGCTTGCCCGGCGGCATGGCGTCCCGGCGCCCATCGCTGCCGGAGCCGCGATCCTGGGGCAGGGGGTCGCGCTCCTGGGCGCCACCGTCGTTGGCCTCGCCGCCTTCTTCAGCCCGGCCCTGGACCCCAGCCTTCGGATCTGGGGATGGCTCGGCCTCGGTGCCGTCATCGTGTTCATCCTCGGCACCGGGATCCCCGGGGCGTCGGACCGTCTCCGGTCGGCCTGGTTCGCCCTGGCCGGATCCGCGCCGCCGCCGACCTCGGAGGGGGACCCCCAAGGCATCGGATTCGGCCTCCGCTGGACGGCCCTCTACACCCTGAACTGGGGCCTGTACGCCGTGGCCTTCTGGCTCCTCTTCCTCGGCGTGATCGGGTGGCAACCCTTCCTGTATGTCGGCCCCGCCTTCGCCGCCGCGTACGTGGGTGGCTACCTGGCGCTCTTCGCTCCCGCGGGGCTCGGAGTCCGAGAGGGGCTGCTGGCAGCCTTCCTGTCCCCGGTCCTGGACCCTGAGGCGGCGTTGGCCCTCGCCGTCGTCGCACGCCTCTGGACCACCGGTGTGGAGGTGATCCCGGCAGGACTCCTGGCCCGCTCCGTCTTGAGACCCGAGGACGGAAGCGGGGTAGAGGACTATGAGGCCAAAGCGATGGGCGACATGGGATTCCAAGACGAGGGGAGGTTGCGATGACCGAGGCGCCGGGCAGCGGTCCGGTCCTTGTGGTGATTCCCACCTATGACGAGCGGCGGAACCTGCCCCGCCTCGTCCCCGACGTCCTGGATGTGGATACCCGGGTCGAGATCCTGGTGGTGGACGACAACTCTCCCGATGGGACCGGAGACGTAGCCGAGTCCCTCGCCCGGGAACACCCCGGACGGATTCATGTCCTCCACCGGGAGGGGAAGCAGGGGCTCGGCAAAGCCTATGTCGCCGGGTTCCGGTGGGGTCTGGAGAGGGATTACGCGGTGCTGTGCGAGATGGACGCTGATCTATCTCACCGGCCCGAGGACCTTGCGAAGATGATCGAGGCCACCGCCGAACACGCCGTGGTGGTGGGTTCGCGGTACGTCGATGGTCGCGTGAACGTGGTCAACTGGCCGATGAGCAGGCTCTTCATCTCCATCTTCGGGAGCTGGTACGCCCGGACCATCACTCGACTGCCGATCCGGGACGCGACCGGCGGGTTCAACGCCTTCCGGCGCGAGGTGCTGGAGGCCATCGACCTGGACCGCATCGAGTCGAATGGCTACGCCTTCCAGATCGAACTCAAGCTCCGGGCCTGGCGCGCCGGGTTCACCCCTCACGAGGTTCCCATCATCTTCATCGAGCGGAGCGAGGGGGAATCGAAGATGTCGAAGCGGATCGTTCGCGAGGCGGTCTGGCGGATGTGGCGACTGAGATTCATGGACCTCTTCAAAAGACTCTAGAGGCCCCCGTGTCCGAACGCATCGACCAGGAGTACTACGACTCCACGACGTATTTCGAAGCGGCGCCGCATCTGGTCGATCGGGACAGCCGTTTCCAACGGTACCGGATCCGCATGGTGGAAGAGCTGGCTCGGCCCCGCTCCACAGATCGGGTGGTGGACCTGGGGTGCGGGTGGGGGACCTTCGAGTTCGCTCTAGCGGATCGAGTCGCCTCTATCCTGGGAGTCGACTTTTCGAAGCGCAGCATCGAGTTCTGCGAGGAGGAGTTGGCCCGGAACCCGAAGCCGAACGTCTGCTTCCTCTGTGCCGATGCTGGAGATACCGGTCTCCCGGGGGCTGGTGCGGATCTGGTCGTCGCCGCCGATCTCTTCGAGCACCTGTATCCCGAGGACTCGGACCGGATCGCCCAGGAAGCGTTCCGCATCCTGGCCCCGGGGGGTCGATTCGCGGTGTGGACCCCTCACCGGGGCCACCTCCTGGAGATCCTGAAGAACAACCGCATCCTCCTGAAGCCGGATCCCACCCATGTGGACTACAAATCCATGGACCGGGTCGTGGGCCTGTTGGAGGACGCGGGATTTCGCATCGAGCGTGCGGACTACGCCGAGTCCCACCTCCCCGGCCTGTCCAGCCTCGAGCGGCTCCTGGGCGGCTGGATCCCCGGGCTGCGGCGCCGTATCGCGGTTCTGGGCGTGAAGCCGCTCTCGTAGAGCCCCCAGGCCGGGAGGACATCACCCCGTCGGTCCGTCGGTCCAGCACGGAGGACCCCCGCTTTAAACGGGGCGGCAGGATTCCGCGATCTCCCGCCGTGCGTCGTCGGGTCGCTGGAGGGTCTCCCACGCTTCGTCGAGGTACTCCAGGACGTCTCTGGCCTCGTCCGCCTGAAGTCCCACCTGGGACTGCACGAGTGCGGTCATGGAATCCCGGTGGCCCAGGAGGAGCGCCTTCATCGCGTTGTGATCCACGTCGGGCCGACAGACCCCCCTGTAGACCCGCTCCCGGACGGATCGGGTCCCGAGCTCCGGCGCGGGCTTGGCGTACCGAGCGTCGACGACCCCGGCGAAGTCGAAGTCGTACGGGACGGGGATCACCCTGGACTGATCCATCTCCACCGCCGCAACGTTGTGCCCGTAATACATGGAGAAGTCGGTGTTGCCCACCAGATATTGGAAGAGCGTCACCCGACCCGTATCCTCACCCCGCATCCGAGCCGGGTGGACCATCTGTCCGTCGTCGGGGACCAGCGATCCTCCGAGGCGATCTGCGACGGCCCGCTCCGATTCGATCACGAACCCCCAGCGCTCGCGGGTCTCGTCCCGGCCCTCGGTGTCCAGGTAGGTGATTCGGGCAAGTCGAACCTGGAAGCTCAACGGCGTGAGGAGGTTGTAGAACCGGTAGACCAGGTACTCCCGCAGTGTGTTCTGCTCGAACTCGTCCCGGTCACGGCAGTGGGTGACGAGCTTCAGCTTGTCCTGGCCTTCGAAGAGCGTTCCCTCGACCCGACTCTTCGGCACGTTGAGGCGCAGGGGTGGGAAGGCGCAGGTCGAGCGTTCCAGGCGGAACCGTCCCCGGGTCCGGATCTTGAGGGGTAGCGCCGTCTCCGTCCCATCGTCCTCCACCACGATCAGACGGGCCTCCCGCTCCCCCCTCCGGTCTCCTCGGTCGCCGCGCAGGCTCTTGAAGTCCGCCTCGATGCGCAGTTGGACCGGCTCGACATCCTGGAAGAGGGGCGCAACGCCCGGAATCCCCTGAGCTCCAAGGTCCTGCAGGGGGCCTTGAAGAAGAAGAAGGACGCCGATGAGGCCCGCCACCCGCATTTGCAATCGTCCTCTGAAGGGGAAAGAGTGGGGGAACCTATGCGGCGTCGAAGGGGGAGACTAGTGTGGGGTCTCCGAAGCCCTCGGGCTCTTTGGCGTCGACGGCCCCCGCCCCAGCCTCCGTTGAAACCCATTGGAGCGGCTAGTGCCATGCCGCTTCGTTCCACCTCCTCAACCTCGACCTCATGCGCACGATCTTCGGACTTGCCGGAACGTTGGCCCTTGGCTTCACTGCAGCGTTGGGGATGCGGAGCGCTGCGGTGGATCCGGCGTCGTCCGTCCGGGGTGTGATCCCTGGCGGGCCCGAAGCTGTAGAGCCGTTCCAGGAGGGTCCCGCCCTCCTGGTCTTCCTCGTCGTGGATCAGCTGCCGTACGATCTCCTGGAGCGCTTCGATCCAGCCTTCGACGGGGGGTTCCGTCGTCTTCGCGACAGGGGCCTTCGCTTCGAGGCCATGACCCACGACCACTCGATCACCGAGACGGCGCCGGGTCACGCAACGCTGGCGACGGGCACCCTCCCGGCCCGTCACGGGGTGATCTCCAACCAGTGGTGGACCTTCGGGAATGCGGGCTTCGAGATGGTGCTCAACGTGGAGGATCCGGAAACCACGGTCACGGAGAGCGATGGACTCCCCGGCGCGTCGCCCGGGGTTCTCGACCGCTCCACCCTCGGGGAGTGGCTGCAGGATACCTACTCCGACGCCAAGGTCGTCTCGGTAGGCGGCAAGTCCCGTGGAGCGATCCTCCTGGCCGGGCACAGCGAGGCGGAGGTGTACTGGTTCGAGTACACCCTCGGGCAGTTCGCCACCTCCACCCACTATCGATCCCGGAGCCCTGCATGGCTTCGGGACTTCAATCGGAAGGTGATGCCCGACTTCGAGAACGACACGGTCTGGACGCTCGCCGTCCCAGAGGAGCACCGAGGCCTGGCTCGGCCCGACGCGTCGGAGGGGGAGGGGGACGGGACGCACCTCACCTTTCCTCACACCTTTGGAGAGGCTCGCTTCGACTTCTCCGACCTGGGCTACTGGGCTTGGTGGGCCGACCGACCGGAGTTGGACCAGGTGACGCTCCAACTCGCCCTGGAGGTCATGGACGAGGAGAACCTCGGAGACGACGACGTGCCGGACATCCTGGCGATCTCCCTCTCCCAGACCGACCGGGTGGGGCACGGCTACGGGCCCTACAGCCTCGAACAACTCGACAACCTCATGCGCCTCGACCGAGCCCTGGGTGAGTTCCTCGACCGCCTGGACGAGGACGTCGGGGAAGGCCGATATCTGGTCTCGCTGACGTCGGACCATGGCGCTCTCATGCTGCCGGAAGCCCGGGCGGCGATGGGACTTCCTGGCGGTCGTCTCACCCGTGACTCCGTGGCGGGGCTACAGGAGATCGTGAATCAGGCGTCGATGGAGGCCACCGACCCGGCGTCCCGGGCCGAGCTGCTGGCCGAGGTCATCCAGGAGACCTCATGGATCGCCCGGGCGTGGACCCAGACCCGTTTGACCGAGGACGAGCCTGCGGATTCCTTCGCGGTTCTGGAGAAGAACTCCCTCTACCCGGGACGGATGTCGGGCCTCCTCAGCCGGGCCGGGGTACAGCTTCAACTCACCGAGGGCACCCTGTCGTGGGTCGTGCCTTTCGGGAGCACCCACGGGTCCCCGTACCACTACGATCGGCACGTACCCTGGATCCTGTACGGCGCGGGAGTCACGCCCGGAGTCCGGCCGGACCGGGTGGGCGCCGTGGACGTCGCGCCGACGCTCGCCGGCGCCCTCGGCGTGACCACCCCCGACGATCTGGACGGGGTGGACCGGATGCAGCCTCCGGCCCCCGACCGTTAGCGTGGTGTCGCAGAGGTCGTGATGCGACTCGGCGCCGGGGGGATCCGCCGCAGTCCAGAGCGCGGCCGGCGACGTCCCACGCCGGGGCGCCGCCGACCGGGGCAGGGGGTGCGAGGCGTCAGGAGATCGGCCTCGTCCTCTTCTTCACGACGAAGAGTCCCTCCTGCATGCTGGTCACGAGGATCGCGCCGCTTTCGAAGAAGGGATATGTGCTCCACGCACCCCCGAATCCGGGGCCATCCCCGTACGGCGCAGTATCGAACATCCCGACCTCGACGGGATTCAGCGGGTCCGAGGTATCCAGGATGTGCAGCCCGTACTTGTAGTTGGCCTGGTAGGTGAAGTCGCCCTTCACATAGAGGTTGTGGGCGCTGGCCGGGAGGGAGCCGAAGAACTCCCGGGCGAGGACCGGATCCTCGAGGTCCGCCAGATCCCAGATGAGGGTCCGGGTCGTCTCCACGTTCCCGGCGATCACGTCGCTCTCATCATCCATGATGAAGTAGCGCTGATCCTCGGTCAGCCAACCCTGGTGCATGTACGCGGGGTTCGGATGGGAGGCGTTCGAGAGCTCAACGGGGTTGGTCTTGTCCGTCACGTCCGAGATCTGGAACATGTCGCCTGCCATCCGGAGGCAGATCTCCCGGCCCTGGTAGGCTCCGTCGGGACCGCGATAGACCACGCACTGGGCATCGTGCACGTCCCCGGGCTCGGAGCACCCGACGAAGATCGGGTCGAGGGGGTCGTTGATGTCCACCATGTGCAGCCCCGCGCACCCCCGGCTGGTGAGGTAGGCGAAGCCGGTGTCCTCGTTGATGATGACGTTGTGGGTGCTCTCGACGACGTTGGATCCCTCTCCCCGGTAGAGGAGGTCGGGCTCGAAGACCACGGGCGCGCCCTGGATGTCTCGGAGTCGCGTCAGGTCGAAGACCTGCATCCCGTGGGCTCCGGCGCCGTCCGCCACGATGAAGGCGTGGTCCTTGAAGGTCTTGATGTCCCGCCACAGCTGGGATCGCGGCGTGTTGGGCGTCTTGGGGAGGTCGCCTACCAGTCGGGGCTGGGTGGGGTCGGTGATGTCCACGAAGGAGGTGCCGTCGTTACGACCGACCAGAGCGTACTCCCGTCCCGTCGCCGGATCGGTCCAACCCCAGTTGTCGTTGGCGCGTACGCCGCGAGCCCGTTCGGGCGCGGTCAGCATCGAACCCGGTATGTACGCGTACAGCTCGATGTCGGTGCAGTCGAACTGCTCCACCGAGCCTTCGGCGCACCGACGCTCCTCCCCAGTCACCGAGGCCATGGCGTCCGGCGGACTCAGGAGGAGGTCGACCTGTTGCCACGCCCCGGAGGCGTCCCGCTCGTAG